>Ga0302320_10003235_pt1 | contig 38061 bp, 35 predicted proteins | sample Bog_T0_3_FD_202130 | JGI IMG/M metagenome (GOLD analysis project Ga0302320, IMG submission 202130) | Peat permafrost microbial communities from Stordalen Mire near Abisko, Sweden - Bog_T0_3 | ecosystem: Environmental > Terrestrial > Soil > Wetlands > Peat | place: Sweden: Abisko, Stordalen Mire... | reverse complement strand
GTGTTTCAAGAGCCGCGGCCGATCCCATGGGATCGACGACAATCGCGGCCGCTCCGCTTCCGTCCATCCACACGCCGGGCACGCGATCATGGTGCGCAGGCCGGGTGAGAACGATTTGACTGCCATGGATCTCGGCGACAACGTTCTCGGGGATTTCGACGGTGAGCGTCTGCCGCAGCAGCTCGCGCAGAAACTTCGCGTCCTGCTTCCGGTCATTCTGCGCTTTTGCCATCTGCTTCCACATGCGGAATACGCCCTTGAGATCGAGGGCGTTGGCTGGCAAGGTGCGATTGGAGAGCGCCAGCATATCCTGTAGCGGCGGCACGGCGATGTCGTGCTCGACGAGTTCGCGGCTATCGCTCAGCCCGGGATTGACCTTGGCGAAGAAGCGGTAGACGGCCTGCCGGCTGAGCTGGTTGAAGTTGTGCACTTCATCGATCTGCACCACCTCAACCTGGTCCCCTTTGCCGTAGAGATCGTAGATCTTCTTGATGGCGGGAAACTCTTCTTTGGGAACGTTGCGCGTCCAGTCGCCCGTGGCGGAGACAAGCAGCATGGGCCTGGGCGCGAACAACGCGGCAATCTCCACATTGCTGGTGCCGATGCGCAGTCCGGGTGCGTTCTCGCACAGGTCGCCGCCCTGCATGATGGCCGAGACCATGTTCACCGGAGCGGCAAACTGGATGCGATCGTCCACGGCTGCCAGCAGAAAAGCCTGCGTCGCGCCGCCGGATGCGCCGGTGATGCCGAGCCGGTTGGCATCCACATCATCGAGCGAGGCAAGGAAGTCGAGCGCCCGGATGGAGTTCCAGAATTGCAGGCCCAGAGGCCCGAACGACCACAACCGCTGCCCGGCGCTGCCGAAGCGATGCGGAACCTGGATGGTGTCTGTATAGCCAACCATGTCATAGGCAAAGACGACATATCCCTGGCGCGCCAGGCTGATGCCGAGCGTGGGGCCGGAGTAAAGAGGCTGGTTCTCCAGCCGGCCATACACCCAATGCCCATGCGGCGTCAGCAGCCCCGGATGCTTCAAGCGCCCATCGCGCGGGCGGTAGAGATTGCCGCCTAAATAAAAACCGGGAAGTGTCTCGATGAGCACTTTCTCGATGGAGTAATCCGGCGCCTCGATCTTGCCGAAGATTTGCGCGCGCAGCGGAGTTTTTTCCGGCATTGGCGACAGTCCGGCAGAAACCAGGATTTGGTTGCGGAGGAATGCGCGGCGCTGCTGCCAGGCTTCCAGGCTGCTGAATGCCGGCAGAGGCATGTGCGTGGTGGTGGTGCGGATCTCGGTGTTGCGGGCGTCCTGGGCCGGGGTCTGGGCCGCGGCTGCTGGCATGCCCAAGGTGGTCATTGCGGCATAAACGGCGATCCAGACACCCGGTCGAAGCCCCCCGATGGCATGACAGCGCGCATGGTTCACAGACGATCCTCTCTCAAGAGATCAAAGCGCCAAGCGGCAGATGCCGCGGAGGCGCCCGGCCTGTTTCTCTGTTCCCTGTCCCTAAAACACTTCCGGCCGGAAGCCCGGCGGCACAGGAACGTGCTTGAGCAGGCCCAGTTCGCCGGCCAGCTTTTCCAGCTTGGCGCGGGTAGCGGCCGTGGGCGGCACCAGCGGCAGCCGCACATGGTCCGTGCAGCGGCCCATCAGGTTGAGCACCGTCTTGACCGGGCAGGGATTGGAGTCCCAGAAGTTGGCGTCGATCAGGCGCGCGTAGCGGCGTTCCAGTTCGCGTGCCTCGGCCCAGTTGTTGTTCAGGGCAGCGCGGATCATGCGGCTCATCTCGGCCGGAATCTCGTTGGCGGCCACACTGATGAGTCCCTGCGCGCCGACGCCGATCGAGGCCAGGGCCATGTTGTCGTCGCCGCTCAAGACTTTGAAGCCGCGCGGAAGAAGGTGAACCAGCTCGGCAATCTGCGGCAGCTTGCCGCTGGACTCCTTGATGGCCTGGATGTTGTCAGCAGCCGCGGCCAGCCGGGCTACCGTCGAAGGATCAAGGTTAATGCCCGTGCGGCCGGGAATGTTGTAGATGGTCACCGGCAGCGGATCAACCGCCTTGGCGAGGGCCAGAAAATGCTGGAATTGCCCCTCCTGCGAGGGTTTGTTGTAGTAGGGATTGGCCGACAACACAGCGCCGAGGCCGTGAATCCGGCGCAATTGGCTGGCCAGCCGCACCAGCGTCCGCGTGGAGTTGTGCGTGCATCCGGCCCACACCGGCACGCGTCCTCCCGCCGCTTCCACAACAATACGGACGGCCGAGAGCCACTCTTCTTCGTCCAGGGTGGACGCCTCGCCTGTTGACCCGCAGGCCACCAGAAAGTCGATGCCGGAGTCAATCTGCCAGTTCACCAGCGCCCGGAGCGCCGCTTCATCGAGTGAGCCATCCGCCCGGAAAGGCGTAACGATTGCAGTACCACAACCTATGGTTTCCATCACAGAGAAGTGTATAACGAGCGGGGCAGGGCGGGAGCGGCTGGCGGAGTTTTGAATTCCGGCCGACCAAGCCGCGACTGTGAGCCATTCAAGGTGAGGACGCGGGCTCTCCTGCTCCCGTTGCCGTGGCGACCCTGGTCAAGAATGACATCGTTTGTATTCGTTGGGTCGGTTGGCTCACGGCCTGCGATGGTTCTACAACTGACCGAAGATCTCCCGGAACTCCCAAACGCCTTGCTTGCCGGCCAGCCACTCGGCTCCCCGCACGGCACCCAGGGCGAATCCCCGCCGGCTGTGGGCATCGTGGCGAATTTCAAGGGTGTCGGTCTCGCTGGACGCAGTGACGATGTGCTCGCCCTTGGCGTCGGCAATGCGGTGCGAGGTGATCTCGACTTTTTCTCCCGGCCGGACAGATTGGATGATCTGCTGCAACGTGATCGCCGTGCCCGAAGGGGCGTCGAGCTTGGTCATGTGGTGGGTCTCGTCGACGGAAAAGCTGTAGCCCTCCATCCGCGCCAACTCCGCGGTGAGGCGGAAAAAGGTCTGCACGCCCATGGAGAAGTTGGTGCCGTACAACAGGCCGCCGTTGCGCTTTGCGGCCAGCGCCTTCATCTCGTCCAGGTGAGCGTACCAGCCGGTGGTGCCGACAACAATGCGGCTGCCGAGAGCCAGAACCGCGCGCATGTTCTCAACCGCGGCCTCGGGGGCGGTGAAGTCGATGACCACGTCCACGCCGGCCAGGGTGGGCGCGGTGAGGGCAGAGGCATGTTCGTTCTCGTTGATGTCCAAAGCGCGGACGCTGTGGCCGCGCTCGCGCGCCACTTCGGCGACCAGGCTTCCGGTTTTTCCCTTGCCTAACACTAGAAACAGCATGGCGAACCTCGCTTCAGATGACAGATGACAGATTACAGATTACAGACTACAGATGACAGTTAGAAGCTTCCGCGGAAGACTTTGCAGTTTTACAAACTGCGGCAGAAAGAACTGAGACACCAGGCCCGACGCGCCTCCACATTGATGATCGGATGTTTACGCCCAGCCACGAGCGTTTCTGTCATCTGTAACCTGCAACCTGTCATCTGTAACCTGTCATCTGTCACCTGTCACCTGTCAGCTTTCAACTGTTTCCGCGCCTCGACATCGAAGATCGTCGGGTCTGGGTCTTTGAAAAAGGTCGCGTGCAGCGAACGCACCGCTTCGTCCGCATCGTCCTCGTCGATCATGAAACTCATGTTGATCTCGCTTGCGCCTTGCGAGATCATGCGCACATTGATGTGCTTGATGGCGGAGAACACCTGCGCCGCCATGCCGCTCTGGCCGCGAATATCCTCGCCCACCATGCAGACCAATGCCTTCTTGCCCTCGTATTTCACATCGGCCAGTTTGCTCAGGTCGGCCGCGATCAGCGGCAGCTTCTCGTTCGAGTCCACGGTCAGAGAAACCGAAACCTCGCTCGTCGAAACCATGTCCACCGGGCACTTGTGCTTGTCGAAGATGGAGAAGATTTCGCTGAGGTAGCCGTGGGTCATCAACATGCGGCTGGCCACCACGTCGATAATGCTGAGCTTCTTTTTGACGGCGATGGATTTGAAGGGGCTGCGGCAATGCGGCGCGAGCGAGGTGATGCGCGTGCCTTCGCAAGCGGCGTTGCGGCTGTTGAGCACCAGCACGGGTATGTTCTTCCTCACCGCCGGCAGGATGGTTGCCGGGTGCAGCACCTTGGCGCCGAAGTAGGCCAGCTCGGCCGCTTCTTCAAAGCTGATGACTTTCACGCGCAGGGCGTCAGGGCAGACGCGCGGGTCGCTGGTCATGATGCCGTCCACGTCAGTCCAGATCTCGATTGCCTCGGCGGTCAGCGCGCCGCCGATGAGAGCGCCGGTAAAGTCCGATCCGCCGCGGCCCAGCGTGGTGGTGATGCCGGCCTCGTTGGAGGCGATGAAGCCGCCCATCACCGGCACTTTGCCCTCAGCGGTGAGCGGGCGCAGCTTTTCCGCGGCGCGCTTTTCAATGTGCGCATCCTGCGGAATGGCCTTCTGAAACTGCGAGTCGGTGATGATGATTTCGCGCGCATCCACGTGCGCCGCGTCAATGCCGCGCTCGCGAAAGGCCGCGGCCACAATGCGGCTGGAGATGCGCTCGCCGTAGCTGACGATCAGGTCGGAGATGCGCGGGGTCAATTCAAGGATGGCCGAAAGGCCGCGCAGCACTTCATCGAGAGAGTCGAATTTCTGATCGATGTAGTTGATCAGCGCCGTCGCGTCGCAAGAGTTCTTCACCAATGCGGCGGCGGTGTCGCGGTGCCGCGCCCGCAGCCGGGAACTGATGGCCAGCGCGCCGGTGCGATCGCCAACCGCAGCGGCGCCGGCCGCGCGCAGCAACTGGTCCGTCACCCTGGCCATGGCGCTGACCACCACCACCGGCTGCTTGCCCAGGGCCACGCGCCCGGCCACGATGGCCGCGGTGCGGCCGATGGCTGCCGGATCCTCCACCGACGTACCGCCGAACTTCATTACCACCAGGCTCATGCGAGTCTTCCTATCGTCCTTTGCCAAGCTTCTGAAACGGGCCGTTGCACCGGCGATTGTTGTTCAAACCTGCGCGACCCGGCTCAGAGTTTTCCCAGACTGGCCAACAGTTCGGCGTTGAGGATGGTGGCTCCGGCAGCGCCGCGCACGGTGTTGTGCGAGAGCACCACGAACTTCCAGTCGAGCAAGCCGCAGGGGCGCAAGCGGCCCACCGTGACCGCCATGCCGTTGCCGCGATTGCGATCGAGCCTCGGCTGCGGCCGGTCAGGCTGCGGAGCGAAGTACACCGGCGGATCGGGAGCAGTGGGCAATCCCTGCCCGGCCAGAGGGCGAAACTCCGCCCAGGCCGCCAGAATCTCTTCGCGCGTGGCCGGCCTGCCCAGCTTATTGCCAAGTTTGATTGAGACGCACTCCGTGTGCCCGTCCTCGACGGCAACCCGGTTGCAATGCGCCGTGATGCGCGCGCCCAGCGGAGTCACGCCGTGACCCTCCAGCTTGCCCAGGAGCTTCAGCGTCTCGGCTTCCATCTTCTCTTCTTCGCTGCCGATGTAAGGCACCACGTTGCCCAGGATGTCCATGGAAGGCACGCCAGGGTAGCCCGCGCCGCTGACCGCCTGCATAGTGGAAACAAAAATCTGCTCGATGCCGAATCGCTCTTCGATGGGCTTGAGCGCCATCACCAGACCGATAGTGGAACAGTTCGGATTGGTGACCATGTAGCCGCCCGACTGCTTGCGCGAAGGCTGCTCCTCGACGAGATGGAGGTGCTCGGCGTTGACCTCCGGAATCACCAGCGGCACATTGGGAGCCATGCGAAAGGCACTCGAATTCGACAGCACGGCGCAGCCGGCCTCGGCAAATTTGGGCTCCATCTCGCGGGCGATCGCCGCGTCGATGGAGGCAAAGACAATCTTGGGCGCGCCTTCGGGCTCCGCCGGGGCCACCGTCATTTTGGCGATGCGGTCGGGCAGGGGCGTATCCAGCCGCCACTTGGCCGCCTCGCCATACAACTTCCCACTTGATCGGTCGCTGGCCGCAAGCCATTGGACCTCAAACCACGGGTGGTTCTCAAGAAGCTGAATATAACGTTGCCCGACCATTCCGGTCGCGCCCAGAATGCCGATGGGGTATTTGCTTTTCATGGTCATAAACACTCCAGTGTACAGGAGGATACGCGCTGGCCGCCAAATCCACGGCCGCGCGGGAGAGGGATATACTGGCGCGGTAGTTGCGGCCCACTGTCCGATGGGCACATGCCAAAATTCAACCAGCGCGCCACGGCTTTCCAGGCAAAGGAGATCTCTCTGGTGAACGACATGACCAACAAGCACGGCCTTACTCTGTCGAGACGGAAGTTCATTGCCCAATCGGGCCTGGGAACCGCGGCAGTTCTGGCCAGCGGCATGCCCGGGCTGGCCGAACTCTCTCGGCTGAAACAGTTGCCCGGCGCGGGATCCGCCGGTCTGCCGGCAAGCGCTGCGTCGTCGTGCGTCAGCCTCGACGGCAAGTGGGAGCTTTTTTACTTTCCCCAAGGGAAGCATGACCTCAGCGAACCCGGTCAACTGAAGGCCGCCGGACTGAAGTCCATTGAAGCGACCGTGCCCGGCGACGCGCCGCTGGAGTTGTCGCGCACGGGCGAATTGCCCGCCGACCTGCTGTACGGGGAGAACATCGTCAAGCTGAAGCCCTACGAACTCTACGAGTGGTGGTACCAGCGTGAGTTTCCCACGCCGGCAGGCATAGACGGCCGGCGCGTCGAGCTTTGCTTTCACGGCGTCGATTGCCTGGCCACCTATTGGCTCAATGGCGCGAAGATCGGTGAGACCGAGAACGCGCTGATCGAGCACTGTTTCGATGTGACCGCCAAGCTGAATGCCAATGCGCCCAATCAGATGACCATCCGCCTGCGATCGGCGGAGATTGAGGCCGCCGGCAAGAACTACGATCCCGTCTATACGGTGGCCGGCGCATCCAGCCAGGAGGGAACCTGGATTCGCAAGCCGATTCACAGTTGGGGATGGGACATTATGCCGCGCGCCGTTTCGGCGGGGCTGTGGCGCCCGGTCGAACTGATCGTTCATGAGCCGCACGAGATTACCGAGTTGTATGTCGCCACTCTCTCCGCCGGGCCGGAGAGTGCGCGCCTTGCGATCTCGTTCGACGTGACCACCGATCTGGCGCTGCTGCCCGAATTGCATTTGAAGATTCAGGGCCAGTGCGAAGGCTCGACCTTCTCGCACACCCAAGCCCTGCACTTCAGTGCCGGCCGCTTCGAGTTTTCCGTTGCAAACCCGAAGCTCTGGTGGCCCCGCGGCTACGGCGAAGCCAGTCTCTACAAGGTCACCACGCAACTGCTCGACGGCGACACCGTGCTTGCCGCGCGCGAGGACTCGATCGGCATTCGCACCATCGAATTGATTCGCACCGAGACCACCACCGTCGAGAAGCCAGGACAATTTCTCTTCAAGGTCAATGGCGTGCCTATCCTGGTGAAAGGCTCGGCATGGGTGCCGGCCGATGCCTTCCACAGCCGCGATGCCGCGCGCTACGAGAGGATGCTCGCCCTCTTCGCGGACCTGGAATGCAACATGCTGCGCAGTTGGGGCGGCGGCGTCTACGAGGACGATGCTTTCTTCAACATCTGCGACCGCAGCGGCATCATGGTATGGCAGGACTTCGCGATGGCCTGCTCCATCTACCCGCTGACGCCGGAGTTTCAGGAAACGATCCGCAAAGAAGCGATTTCGATTATCGGAAAGCTGCGCAATCATCCTTCGCTGGCGGTGTGGAGCGGCGATAACGAAGTGGACCAGGCGTACACGTGGGGCCACCTCGATCCGGCGCACAACACGCTGACGCGCGAGCTGCTGCCGGGGATTGCCTTTGAATGCGATCCCTACCGCGCTTACGTGCCCAGTTCGCCCTACATGGCGCCGGCGGTGATTGCCACGGGCAACCAGGACCTGATGCCGGAGAACCATCTGTGGGGGCCGCGCGACTACTTCAAGAGCGCGTTTTACACCGAGCACACGGCGCTGTTCCTGAGCGAGATCGGCTTCAACGGCTGCCCCGGGCTCTCGTCGCTGAAGCGCTTCATCGATCCCCAGCACCTGTGGCCTTGGAAGAACAACCCGCAATGGATTCTCCACTCGACCAGCGCCATCGGCGACCCGTATCAGAACATCGTTCTGGCCAACGAGGGCAAGGAGTTTTTTGGCGAGCTGCCGGACAACCTGGAAGACTTCATTCTCGCCACGCAGATCAGCCAGGCCGAGGCCTTCAAGTTTGTTGTGGAAATGACGCGGCTGAGAAAGTGGCAGCGCAGCACCGGCGTGCTGTGGTGGAACGTGATCGACGGCTGGCCGAATCTAAACGCGTCGCTGGTGGACTACTACTGGAACAAGAAGCTGGGATATCACTATGTCCGCCGCGTGCAGCAGCCGGTATGCCTGATGGTGGACGAGCCGAAGGATTGGACCGTGCGCGTGGTCGTGGGCAACGACTCCCGCCGGGACGCGAGCGGGCACTATCGCCTGTGGGACGCCGACACAGGCGCGACGCTGCTCGAAGGCGAGTACGCGTCGAAGGCGAATGAAAACATCGAGGTGGGCAAGCTGCCTGTCTTCCACTCCGACAAGAAGCTCTTCCTGATGGAATGGACAGCGGACGGCAAGCGGTACGTGAACCACTACCTGCTCGGCATGCCGGCGTTCTCGCTGCCGCAATACCGCGCATGGCTCCAGAAGATCGCCGCGCTCGACAACAGCTTCGATGCGGCCAAGGTTGGAGCGTAGGCGGCGCGGAGGTCTGAGTTAGAGGTTGGGCTTCACGGGCGTTGCGGCATCCGCGCCGACGACCGTCGTCCACTCGCGCACAGACCAATGTTTGACGAGGCCATTGGCCACATACGGATCGGCTTTGACGAATCTCTCCGCGACTTCGGGCGAGTCGCCTTTGAAGATCAATACGGCGCCATCCGGGGGATTGGCCAATGCGCCGCCCAGCACCACTTGGCCGCAATCGCTGGCCTTCCAGGCCAATGCCAGATGTTCATTGCGAAACTCGGCGCGCCGTTGAAGGTAATCCTCGACGAATTCGTAGAACAGAATGTAATGCTTCAAGGGACTACTCGCTTTCATTGGAGTTGCGTCTTCGGTTCCCGGACGCGGGAGGGGTGATCCTGCGGCGCCCAGGGGCACTGTTTGCAATCAATTCTTTGCCGCGATGGGAAAGCCCTGCCAAAGATACTCAAGTGCCTCAGGCAAAGTCTGCTGCCTCGCGGCGCGATCGACGTGGCCGGCGTTGCGCGCAAAAATGTATTGGTAGTGGTAACCCCTGGCGGCCAGCGCTTTCGCCATCAACTCATTGGACAGCACCCAATCGTGCATGTTGTCACGCATGGCATTGGGATTGAGCAAATCCCGGTCGCCCACTTCCATCCAGAGGCGCAGCGGCTTGGCCGTGGAGTTGGGAATGAGGTGCTCGTGAAACTCCCATGCTCCGTGAGGAGTCTGCGGGTTCCATGGCCACTGCTGATTGACGTAAGTCCCCGAGTAAGTGAGAACGCGGTGATACCACTCCGGGTGATACCAGGCCATGATCAATGCGCAGGAACCGCCGGAGCTGCCGCCCATGGTGGCGCGGCCATCGGGATCGTGCGTCAGCTTCACATGTGCCTTCTCCTCGACCAGCGGCAGAACTTCCTTCTCAACAAACTCCGCATAGAGGCCGGTCATGGTGTCGTACTCCAGGCCGCGCTGGCTGCCCTGCGCGTCGCCCGAGCCGTTGCCGATGGAGATGGCGATCATCACCGGGACGCGACGCTCGGCAATCAGGTGGTCGAGAGCCGTGAACAAGACACGGTCGGGACCGTCTGCGCCGACAATAAAAGGCGCTTCAGTGCCGGGAACGTACTGCTGGGGGATGTACACCGCGATGTGGCGCGTGTACGGAGCGGGATGGCTGGTGGTGACAATGAGACTGGCGGGATTGTTGGGGTCGGGCGTACCGAAGGTGCCGGGATCGCGGGCGATGCCGGGATAGATCTTGCTGTCCGCCGAGCCGATATTGAACTCAATCACCGTTCCCTGCGGAACGCCGGGCTGCACACTCATCTCCGGCGCGGGAGTGTGCGTGACGCCAAGGATGAAGTTCCCGTCCACGTTGGCCGGAGCATTGGCGCCATCGGGCAGCTCCTGGGCGGCAACAAAGCCGGGCGTCTGCGGGGAGCGGGTGGGCGGCAAGGTTCGAGCCGGCGCAACGGTCGCGACAGGCGCGGGCGCCTGGGCGATCACCGTGATTGTGCAGGCAAACAAGCTGACTGAAGCAGCAATGCGCAGAAGACGAAGCATGGGGAACTCCTTCTTGTCGAAGCCATGTTAACTGACGCCGCCGCGCAAGCGCCGCGCTTATCCCATCGCCGCCAGAATGGCGTCGGCGAATTGTGTGGTGCCCGCCGTTCCGCCCACATCGCGGGTGAGCGTCTTGCCTTCGGCATAGACCGTTTCCAGAGCCTTCTGCACCCGGTCCGCGGCGGCGGCTTCATCGAGATGCCGCAGCATCAGCACCGACGACTGCAACAGCGCCGTGGGATTGGCCAGGTCCTTGCCGGCAATGTCAGGGGCCGAGCCATGCACCGCCTCGAAGATGGCGCACTCCAGGCCAAGATTCGCGCCGGGCACCAATCCCAGGCCGCCCACCAGGCCCGCGCACAAATCGCTGACGATGTCGCCGTAGAGGTTTTCCAACAGCAGCGTGTCGTACTGGTAGGGGTTCATCACCAGTTGCATGCAGGTGTTGTCAATGATGTGCTCGCCATAGAAGATCCCCGGAAATCCCTCGGCCACCTGGCGCGCGCAGCGCAGAAACAAGCCGTCGGAGAGCTTCATGATGTTGGCTTTGTGAATGGAGTGAATCTTCTTGCGCCCATGCTTGCGCGCGTATTCGAAGGCGAACTTGGCGATGCGCGTGGAGCCTTTCTCGGTGATGACTTTGATGGCCTCCACCACGCCGGGGACAACCTCGTGCTCCAGCCCCACGTACTCGCCTTCGGTGTTTTCGCGGACGATAATCAGGTCCACGCCGGGCCAGTGCGTCTTGAGGCCCGGCAAATTCTTGATGGGCCGGAAGTTGGCGAAGAGCTCGAACTTCTTGCGCAGCGTCACGTTGATGCTTTTGAATCCGCCGCCGATGGGCGTGGCCACCGGCCCCTTGAGGGCCACGCGGTTGCGCTCGATGGATTCGTAGAGTGCGGCGGGAATGTACTCGCCGAAGATTTCGAAGGCCTCAGCGCCGGCGGCAAAGCGCTCCCACTCGAACTTGACGCCGCTGGCTTCGAGGATGCGGACGACCGCCTGCGTGACCTCGGGGCCGATGCCGTCGCCGGGAACCAGGGTTACTTTGTGCGTCATAAATTAGCTCCTAGCTTCTAGCTGCCAGCCTTCAGCTTGTTATGGTCTTGCATGCAGCTTGCGTTGTCTTACGAGCCTTGCTCCGGCACGGAGAAGCTAAGAGCTGGAAGCTGAAAGCTTGCGGCTATTTTTTCTTGCGGTTGGCCAGCAGCCCTTCCAGCTCTTCTTTGAACTCGCGCACATCCTTGAAATCCCGGTAGACCGAGGCGAAGCGGATATACGCCACTGTGTCGATTCCCTTCAGGTGCTGCATGATCAGCTCCCCAATCTCCGAGGTGGTGCGTTCGCGCTCCGGGGCGTCCACCAGAAAAGTCTCTGCCGCATCCACAATCGCTTCCAGATTGCTGGAAGGAACGGGACGCTTTTCGCAGGCACGGAGCAGGCCGCTGAGCACCTTTTGCCGGTCGAAGCGCTCCCGGCGGCCGTCTTTTTTCACCACCATGTAGGGGATTTCGTCGATGCGCTCGTAGGTGGTAAAGCGGCGATTGCACCGCTCGCACTCCCGCCGCCGCCGGATGGCATCGGCCTCCTTGCTTTCCCGCGAGTCGACAACCCGGTCTTGCCCGAAGCCGCAATAAGGACACTTCATCTTAGGCCGATTTTACGGCATGGAGGTGCGGCCTGGCAGGGTGCGGGTATCGGCTTTCACGGTCACAACCGTGCATCTCCGCCACCGCGCCAGCATCTACAAGATGGAAGGAGCTTCTTGCAGCCAGTTGGACTTGGGGCCGATCGATTGCCTTCCCGCTGAGCCGGCAGAAGAATCTGAAACCGTGGCCAAGAAAGTTGCAGAGCTATTTCTCGAGGTTCTCGCCAGGGCAGGCGTGGAACGCATTTATGGCGTGGCCGGCGATTCACTCAACGGCATCACGGATTCAGTGCGGGTGCGGAGCGGGATCGAGTGGGTTGGGGTGCGGCATGAGGAGACGGCCGCCTTTGCCGCCGGGGCCGAAGCAGCCCTGACGGGCAAGCTGGCGGTTTGCGCGGGAAGCTGCGGGCCGGGAAATCTGCATCTCATCAACGGCCTCTACGATTGCCATCGCAGCCGCGTGCCGGTGCTGGCCATTGCAGCTCACATTCCGTCGCCGGAGATTGGCAGCGGCTACTTTCAAGAGACCCATCCGGAGCACCTGTTCAAGGAGTGCAGCCACTTTTGCGAGTTGGTCTCGCATCCCTCGCAGATGCCGCGCATTCTTGAGATCGCCATCCAGACCGCATTGTCGAAGAGAGGCGTTGCCGTGGTGGTGATGCCCGGCGATGTGGCGCTTTCCGATGCCGTGGACCAAAACCGGCGCGTCGCGTTTACCAGCGCCCAGCCCGATGTGGTTCCCCGCCAGGAGGAGCTGAACGGCCTGGCAGCGGAGCTGAATCGCGCGCAAAAAGTAACCATCCTGGCCGGAGCCGGCTGCGCGGGGGCGCATGACGAACTGGTAGAACTGGCCGGCAAGCTGCAAGCTCCGATCGTGCACGCCATGCGCGGCAAGGAGTTCATCGAGTACGACAATCCCTACGATGTGGGCATGACCGGCTTGCTTGGTTTCTCTTCCGGCTACCACGCCATGATGAACTGCGAGACGCTGCTGATGCTGGGAACAGACTTCCCCTATCAGCAGTTCTATCCCAAGAAGGCGCGCGTGGTACAGATTGACATCCGCGGGGAGCAACTGGGACGGCGCAGCCATGTGGACCTGGGCGTGGTGGGCGGCGTGGCGGAGACCGTGCGCGCGCTGCTTCCGGCCCTCAAACAGAAGCAGGACCGCCGTCATCTGGACGCCTCGCTGAGCCACTATCGCGATGCCCGCAAGGACCTGGACGGCCTGGCGACCGGAAAACCGGGGCAGCGGCCGATCCACCCGCAATATGTGGCCCGGGTGCTGAATGAACTGGCCACCGAAGATGCCGTCTTCACCGTGGATGTGGGCACGCCCGTGATCTGGGCGGCGCGCTACCTGACCATGAACGGAAAGCGCCGGTTGCTGAGCTCGTTCAACCACGGGTCAATGGCCAATGCTCTGCCGCAGGCTATCGGCGCGCAAATCTCTTATCCCGGCCGCCAGGTGGTTACGCTTTCCGGCGACGGGGGCGTTTCCATGCTGATGGGCGACCTGCTCTCGCTCCGGCAGCTCAACCTTCCCGTCAAGGTGGTTGTCTTCAACAACGGGTCGCTGGGCTTTGTGGAACTGGAGATGAAGGCGACGGGGTTCCTGAGCCATGCCACGGACCTGGTCAATCCGGATTTCTCAAAGATCGCGGAAGGAACGGGGATTCTGGGCTTGCATGTGGAGGACCCCGAGCAGGTTCGGCCGGCGTTGGAGCGGGCATTCGCACATGAGGGGCCGGCTTTGGTGGATATTGTCGTGAACCGCCAGGAACTGGCCATGCCGCCCAGCCTCAAGCTGGATCAGATCGTGGATTTCAATCTCTACATGATCAAGGCCATATTGAACGGGCGTGGAGACGAGATCGTGGATCTGGCCCGGACCAATCTGTTTCGGTAGGGGGGCAATTCGGAACTGCTGCATTCCGCGATCCCTCGACCAGCCGCTCCGGTCAGCTCAGGAATTGCGTCTCGAGTCCAGCGCCCATGGCCTCGAGCAGTTCCTCGCGCTGCGGGAGGTAGTGGCGCTTGAGGTCGAGCATGGGAACGGGTTGAGCCACTGGCGCGGGACTCAGCAGTGAAGCGGCGGTCTTTTTCACGTGACCAACGTACCAGCCACGCAAGCAGCCCTGTCCCACTGCGTGACCGCAAGGCCTCCCGGCCGCCGAGCGCGGCTATCGAACAACGGAAAGGATTTTCTTCATCAGCTACGGTAGAGTCATTTGAGCTGGAGATCGGGCGGGGCGGTTGACCTTCCCGCAAGGGAGGCAGACTCGATTCGGCCCAACCCTGGATTCTGGTTCGATTCTGGGCTCGCCGTCTCATGGGAGAGCCCCCGGCAGTTGAAAGGCAGCGAAAACGCATATAATGTTGTCTCATTGCGGCGCTTTGCAGCTTCCGGGATTTCCGGCGCTGGCTCCGCTGATTTGTTGGGACGCGTACATGGCATTCAAAAACACAAACCACTCAAAAAGAAGGCAGGAGATCGGCACATGGAAAACAAGCCGGCACAAAATATTCAGGACACATTCCTGAACACGGTCCGCAAGGACAAGACCCCGATTACGATTTATCTGGTCAGCGGCGTCAAGCTCACCGGAAAGATCCGTTCTTTTGACAAGTATTCCGTCCTGCTTGAGAACAACAGCCAGGAGCAGTTGATCTTCAAGCACGCGATTTCCACCGTGGTGAGCAACCGGAGCGTGCTGCATGGCGAGCACCGGCCGGCGGCGGGAGCCACCGGGCTCGGTCCGGCGGCGGTCGCCGCGCCGGCCGCGTCTCAAGCTGTGGCGGAATTGCGATAGCGCGGGGAGAGCAGTCTCGATTGGCAGTGGGTGCAGGCAGGACCGGCGGTTCTGGCGATTATCCAGCCGCCCCGGCGGTCGATTCCGGCCGCTGGGGCGAGGGTCTGGAGCGCGCAGTCCTGGTGGGCGTAGACCTTGGAAGCCGCTCCGGAGACAGCCGCGCCGGCAGAACCACGGCGCGCCAGCTTGCGGTGTGCCCGCGTGGCGACTCGTCTGATCTGGGCCTTGCCCAGGCCGATGGGGAAGCTGTGCATGAGCCGGAGGTTGCCCTTTCAGGCGCGGCTTCCCGGTCGCGGGCGCGTTCGTCTCCAGGCCTCGATCTGGAAGAGTCTCTTGCCGAGTTTCGCGAACTGGTCGCCAGCGCCGGCGGCCAGGTGGCTGCCGAGGTCGTCCAGCGCCGCGGCCGGCCTGACCCGGCCACGCTGATCGGCACGGGCAAAGTGGAAGAGATTGCCGGGGTGGTCGCCTCCACAGGGGCCGAGTTGGTGCTCTTTGACCACGATCTGACGCCCACCCAGTTGCGCAACCTCGAGGCTGCGCTGCCCTGCCGCGTGCTGGACCGCACGCAATTGATTCTGGACATCTTTGCCCGCCACGCCCGCACCCGCGAGGGGCAACTCCAAGTGGAGCTGGCGCAGCTTGAATATATGCTGCCGCGACTCACGGGCCGGGGCAAAGCGATGTCGCAACTGGGCGGCGGCATCGGCACCCGCGGACCCGGCGAGACCAAACTCGAAACCGACCGGCGGCAGATTCAGCGCCGCATTGACCAGTTGAAGGGCGATCTGGACTCCGTCCGCCGGGTGCGCAAGCAGCAGCGCCAGCGCCGCGAGTCGGTCCCCGTGCCCACGGTGGCCCTGGTGGGTTACACCAACGCCGGCAAAAGCACCCTCTTCAACTGCCTCACCGGCGCCGAGGTGCTGCAATCGTCGCGGATGTTTGCCACCCTCGATCCCAAACTGCGCGCCCTCGAGCTGCCCAGCCGCCGCAAGGTCCTGCTCTCTGACACGGTAGGCTTTATCCGCAACCTGCCCCACACGCTGGTGACCAGCTTCCGTGCCACGCTGGAAGAGGTGGAACAGGCCGAGGTGCTGCTCCATGTGCGGGACGCTTCGTCTACCTACGGCGAAGAGCAGAAATCGCAGGTCGAGAAGGTCCTGGGAGAGCTCGAAGCCCTGGACAGGCCGCGCATTGAGGTGTTGAACAAGATCGATTTGCTCGGCGAGCACGAGCGGCTTGGTCTCGCTTCGCGGCTCAAGGCCAGCGGCGAAGTTGCCGTCTCGGCGCGCACCGGGGAGGGTATGGACGCCCTGCTGGCGGCTATCGATCGCGTGTTGCACTCCGACCCCGTGCTGGAGGCGGAACTCCGGGTTCCGCAGCAGGAGGGCGGGGTCCTGGCCGCCATCGAAGCGGGGATGGTGGTGCACAGCCGGGAGTACGAGGGCAACCTGGTCCGGCTGCGGGTCAGCGGGCCGGCTTCGCTGCTGGGGCGGCTGAACAAGTACCGGCTGCGCGACCGGTAAACTGCAGAGTGCTTCAAGGAGAACCCATGAACCAAGACCAGCCCAGCGCCGGCAAATCCATCACCACGCTTTCCAGCCGCGAGGTCTATCGCAACCACTGGATGCGCCTGCGCGAGGACGAGATTCTCCGCTCCAACGGCCAGAAGGGCATCTTTGGCGTGGTCGACAAGAACGACGCGGCCATTATCCTGCCCATCGATCAGGGCCGCGTCTGGCTGGTGGAGCAGTTCCGCTACACCATCCAGGAACGCGCCATCGAGCTGCCCCAGGGCGGCTGGGAGATGGAGATCGACAACCCGGAAGAGCTGGCGCGCGGCGAATTGAAAGAAGAAATGGGCCTCGACGCCGCCCAGATGACCTACCTGGGCTGGTTGTGGATCGCCTACGGCTTCACGCGGCAAAAGCACCACATCTTTCTGGCCACGGGACTTACGCAAAGCGAGAAAGACCCCGATCCCGAGGAGCACGACTTGGCCATCCACTGCGTCTCGATTGGGGAGTTCGAGGAGATGATGCTTACCGGCGTCATCCGCGACAACTGCACGCTGGCGGCGTGGGGGCTTTACCTGCTGTGGAAGGCGCGGCAGTAGCTGGCTCTTTTGGAACTCCTCCCCTGGGTCAGAGCTTGTGGCCTGGCCTGCTGTGGAACCTCTTCAAGGCAAAATACGTGGCCACGGCGAAGGCCGCGAAGACGGCCAGTTCCGCCAGATTGAAAAGCCGCCCGTACTCCCACGGAGTGCGCGCGTTCGGCGCCAGGAACTTGGCGAAGATCTGCGCCACCAGGATAAAGACACTGAAGTAAAGCGCAATCATGACGCTGACGACATAGGTGTGCCGCCACATGCCGGTAAAGATGCCGGTGTAGCGATCGATGGCCGCCAGCCCGAGGACCGCCAGCGTGGGAATCCCCATCTCGATGCTCAGCGTCATGCCGTGGAAGGGAAACAGAAAGCCGGTGAGGCTGGCCGAAGCGGTGGTGGCGAAAAAAATCGCCGTCCACACCGGAAGCCGCCGGGCGGTGAGCAACCCGAAGACCACCACAAATCCTGAAGCGATCCCAAGCAGGCTCAGGATGACGTGGACCAGCGTGAAAGTTGCCGTGCTAAGCCCAAGGATCATGGCGTATGTCCTTCCGCGTCCGGTTCGGGTTGAACCGGGAACGGAACGATACTACACGGTCATGACGGCGGATACTGGCTCAAAGGCGACAGTTGCGCGCCTGGCCGGGCGACTCCGCAGGCCGGCCTTAGGACGGCTCCCCAACTCAGGCGCAGGTGGGAGGGTGAGCCGGGGCAGCGGATTCCTATGAGGAATGCGGGAAATCAGAAAGCAAGTTTGTACTCGTTCCCCTTGCTGTCTTTGGCCACGCCTTTGATCGCTTGCAGAAGATCAGTCTCCGCGCCTGTATCGAGCCTGTACATCTCAACTTGCAAGAGGGTGCCTTGATTTCCCGTGATCGAGGCCTGCGCGAAGTATCTTGTTCCCAGAACATGCGCGGTATAGAAGCCCGGGCCGTAGACAGTGTCCCAGGTAGAAGCCAGATTTGTGAGCTGTGGCTTGCCTGCCGCAGCGCGCTCGGCCCGGGTCTTTACTGACGGGACCGTCCAAATTCCCTTGAAGATTTCCCCGTTGGATAAGACTGTGGATAAGGTCTGCGGGTTCACCATTCCAGTCAGGTTCAAGGTGAAGATGGGCGGAGGCAATTGCGATGACAGCGGGCCTTGGACGGGATAAAGCCGCCCGGTGAAGGTGCATCCCGAAAGCACGCAGACGCACAACAAAGCCAGAGCCGGAGCGAGTTTCATCTTCATGGGATTGCCTCTGCCCGCTTGAAACCGGAATCTTCGAAGAAGTTCCTGTATCAGCCGAAGCATTACGGCCGCTCCGCCATGGGAACCCAATGGGATGGGTAGACCGGGCCGATGTACTCGGCGCGGGGGCGGATCAGGCGGTTGTCGTCCAACTGCTCGATGACGTGCGCGGCCCAGCCGGCAATGCGGCTGATGGCGAAGATGGGCGTGTAGAGATCGATGTCGATGCCCAGCGTCGCGTAGGTCGAGGCGGAATAAAAGTCCACGTTGGCGTTGAGCTTCTTGTCGGCGTTGATATAGAGCTCGATGGCGCGGGACATCTCGTACCACTTGGGAACCCCCGCGTCCTTGCCCAGTTGCTCGCTCATCTTGCGCAGGTGGGTGGCGCGGGGGTCCTCGGTCTTGTAGACGCGGTGGCCGAAGCCGGAGATTTTCTGCTTGGCGGCCAGCATGTTCCTCACGTAATCCACCGGGTCGGCACCGGCCTTGTCGATAGTCAGCAGCAGGCGCATCACGCCTTCGTTGGCGCCGCCGTGCAGCGGCCCCTTGAGCGCGCCGATGGCGCCGGTGATGGCGGAGTGAATGTCGGCCAGGGTTGCCGCGATGACGCGGGCGGCAAAAGTCGAGGCGTTCAACTCATGCTCGGCGTGCAGAATCAGCGCGATGTCCAGCGTCTTCACTGCCGTCTCCGAGGGTTTCACGCCCCGGAGCATCCACAGAAAATTGGCCGCGTGGCTGAGCGACCGGTCCGGCGGCACAATCTCAAGCCCCTTGCGAATGCGGTCGTAGATGGCCACGATCATGGCCAGTTGCGCGGTCAGATGATAGCTCTTGCGCACGTTGGCGTCGTGGGAGTTGTCTTTCTCGTCCGCATCGTAAAAGCTCAACGCGGAGACCGCGGTGCGCAGCACCTCCATGGGCGTGGCCGAGGCCGGAAAGGCGCGCAGCATGTCGATGATGCGCTGGTCGAGTTCCCTGGCCAGCGTCAGTTGCGATTGGAATTCGCGTAGCGCCAACTCGTTGGGCAATATGCCGTTCCAAAGCAGGTAAGTCGTCTCCTCGAAGGTCGAGTGCTCGGCCAGCTCGTGAATGTCGATCCCGCGATAGGCCAGCACGCCCGCGTCTCCGTCGATCCAACAGATCCCCGAGTTCGCGGCAACAATTCCTTCCAGACCCTTACCTTGGACAGCTGTCGACATAGCCCTTGAATCTCCCCCTTGCGTTCTTTCCTTTGGCAGATGCGGCGACAGGTCCCGGTCTTCCGCTCCAGCAACCAAGACCTGTCCCCGGAGCTCCCGGCAGTGAAGAAGAGCCCGCGCCTGAAAAATTGCAGTAAAGATGTTTATAACGTAGCCATTCCATGATTGTCACGGTGTGTGGGACGGCGGGAGGCACAATTTGGGGTTTTCCTGCACGGGCCGGATTCTTTCTATATTCTGTAGATTGACTCGGAGGCCGGTGGCAAACGCCCTACCCTCTCCATTTGCAGGCGGAATTCCGAAAGAGAATCACGAAACTCGAATACGAGAATTCTCCTGAAAGGCGTCTAATCTAGAAAGCCGGCGCCATCCGTCTGCCGAACGCCCGCAGACGCAGGGGCGCGGTTCGCGGACCGAATGGCCGCGGAAAAACGAAAGGCAAATCAATGAGTGAAGTTGACGATACCCCCAGGACGTATTCCGGCGCGCTGCTTGGCGTCATCGCCGCAGCCCTTGTGGCCGCACTGGCCGGCTTGATCTGGAGCTATTCGCTGAGCGGCCGTTTGAGCACCCAGCAATTGGACCTGGCCGACGCCAAGCAGCAGAACGTGAAGCTGGCCGCCGAGCTGCGCGAGACCGACGCCCGCCTGAAGGTAGCCACCGAGGAACTGGGCCAGTCTCTGGGGTTGACGCAGAAGCAGATGGACGCCAAGGCCCAGGAAATCATCCGCCGCGAGCAGGCCAACGAAGCCGCCGCCCAGAAGCTGGAGAGCGCCCAGCAGCAGACCGCGCAGCAGGTGAGCGCCGTTTCCACCGAGGTCTCCGGCGTCAAAACCGCCGTGGGCGGGGTCAAGACCGACCTGGGCAAGACCCAGAACGACTTGGCCGCCGCTATTGCCCAGTTGACCTCAATGAGAGGCGACCTGAGCGACCACAGCAGCCTTATCGCCCGCAATCACGACGAGCTGGAAGTGCTGAAGCATAAGGGCGACCGCAACATCTACGAGTTCACGCTGGCCAAGGGGCAGAAGAAGCCTGTGGGCACGGTGAGCCTGGAGTTGAAAAAGGCCGACCAGAAGAAGAGCCGCTTCACGGTGATGGTCTATTCCGACGACAAGCAATACGAGAAGAAGGACCGCAACCTGAACGAGCCGCTCCAGTTCTACAGCGGCAAGGAGCCCATGCTCTTTGAGATCGTGGTCAACTCAGTGAGCGGCAAGAACGCGGTAACCGGTTATCTATCCACGCCCAAAGGCGCGCCGGCGCCGCCTGCGCAGTAATAGAGCGGAACCAGAGTCATTGTGTCCTGTTGGGATTTTTGCAGGACCGCCGCTCGCTCCTCCCCAACGACGAAGACCTGTCGTTGGGGTCCCCGGGTCTGATGGTGGCGCCGCCTTGAGTGCAGCGTCTTCGGGATACATCCACTCTTGTTCCGCTATAGGCTACTGTTCAATAACCGCGGTGTGGGGTTCGAGCGTCAGGCTGGGCTGATAACGGAAAGCGAAAGCGAAGTTCAGGTCCTTGTTCGCGTCCCACTGCTGCTTGGTCACCCGGAACGACGAGACAGTGTCCCCCTCGACGGTCTGCCCCGGATCGATGGTCGCGTCAATCGGCAGCGCCTTGCCGTGCAGGGCGGCCAGATCCGGGTAGGCAATGAAGACCCGGTCGTAGTCCGTCGCGGTGGCCGCATAGCTTGTGTGGACGCCGTCGGCGAGCGTGGCGTTGGTCGCCACCTGGTGCAGAAACAGCGGCGCCTTGCCCCGGTTGTGCAGCTTCACGTGGGTGAAGACCAGCACATGGTCAAAGCTCTCCTTGGCCATGGCAGCGCCGTTGGCGTCGACTCCCGAGGTCACGGTGTGCATGGGGTGAACCCACACCTGGACGATCTCTCCAGTCGCCGGGGGCGGGTCTTGGCCGGCCATCACATAGAGGGCGATCGCGATGGTGACCACCACCGCGGCTGCGATCGTAGCCCAGACCACATGGCTGGTGCCCTTGGTCAGTTCTTCACCCAGGGCGGCATCGTCAATCTCTTCCGGCGAATCCTGATGGAGTAGGCTCATAGCGCACTTATCTTACCCCCATTTGCGCCAGCCGGGCCACGAATTCCCGTATCCTGTTCAGAATCCTTCCATGGAATGGCACCGGAATGGCTGCCTTCCCGCTCCGGTCAACCCCGCGCCCTCAGGCCGGCGAGAAAATCCCCGGCCCCCAGCGTATTCAGCACATCCCCCGGTCCCAGCCACGCCCGCCGCAACTGGCTCACGCCGTAGCCCATCTTGCCCAGGTTGCGCGCGTCGTGGGAGTCGGAGTTGATCACGATCTTGCAGCCCAGTTCCCTGGCCAGGCGCAGGTCGCGGTCGCAGAGGTCCAGCCGCTCGGGAGCGGCATTGTGCTCCACGGCCACGCCCAGCTCGGCTGCCCGGCGCAGCACCACCCCCATCTCCAGCGCAAACGGCTCGCGGCGCAGCAGCAGCCTTCCGGTCGGATGGCCAAGAATCCGCACATACGGGTTCTCGATCGCCCGCAGCACCCGCGCCGTCATCTCTTCCCGGCTTTGCTCAAACCGCGTGTGCACGCTGGCGATCACCACGTCCATCTCCGCCAGCACTTCGTCGTCCAGGTCCAGCGCGCCGTCGGCCAGAATATCCACTTCGATACCGGTGAAGACGCGAATGCGCCCTTCCATCTGCCGGTCCACTTCGCGGATGCGCCGGACGTGCTCCAGCGCGCGCTTGTCGTCCAGGCCGTTGGTCATGGCCAGGTTTTTGCTGTGGTCGGTGATGGCGATATAGCTGTATCCGCAGGCCAGGGCGGCCTCGGCCATCTCGGCGATCGAGTTGTGGCCGTCGGTCGCCGTGGTGTGCATGTGCAGGTCGCCGCGAATGTCGCTCTGCTCGATCAAACGCGGCAAGCCGCGGTGCGCAGCACTTTCAATTTCGCCCAGGTTCTCGCGCAGCTCCGGCGGAATCCACTCCATGCCCAGCGCGGCATAAATCTCTTCCTCGGCGGCCGCGGCCACGGTTGAGCCGTCGTCAAGCCGCGCCAGCGCCCACTCGCTCAGCGTGTAGCCCATCTTGAGCGCCCGCTGCCGCAGCGCCACGTTGTGCGCCTTGGAGCCGGTGAAGTATTGCAAGGCGGCGCCATAGGAGGCCGAGGGCAGCAGGCGCACGTCCACCTGCAAGCCATCGCTCAAGTGAAAGCTCACCTTGTTTTCGCCCTTGGCGATCATGTCGTGGATGCCGGGGTAAGCGGCGACGTACTCGACCGCGGCCGCGGTGTGCTCCGGAGCGCAGGCCGGCCCGGTGACCAGCAGGTCCAGGTCGCCGGCGGTTTCGCGGCCCCGGCGCAATGAGCCCGCAGGGGTCACTCTCTCAATTCCGTCCAGGCGGAGCAAATAGTCAGTCAGGCGCTCGGCGGCCTCTTCGGCCGCGTCGATGCGGTAGCGGCCGGCGCTGCGGCGATACTCCTCAATGCCCTTGCGCAGTTTCTCGATCTGCTTTTCGCCCATGCGCGGCAAACCGGCCAGGCGTCCCGCGTCCATGGCCTCGGCGAGCTGGTCAATACTCGATATTTGGGCTGCCGCCCATACCAGCGCCACGGTCTTGGGACCCATGCCGGGCAGCTTCAACAGCTCCAGAACGCCGGCGCCGTATTTGGCGAGCAACTCCTCGCGCAAGGGCAGCGTGCCGGTGGCGGCAATGGCTTGCAGGTTGGCGGCCATGCCCTTGCCGATGCCCGGAATCTCCAGGAGGCGCGCCGTCTCAGCTGCCGCTTCAGTCAGGTCCACCGTGGTTTGCGCGGCGGCCTCGGCGGCGCGGCGATAGCTGCGGATGCGAAAACTGTCTCCGCCGTCAATCTCCAGCAGATCGGCGGTCTCGTCCAGCAGCCGGGCCATGGTGGGGTTGTCCATCGCATGAACCTCCACGACCAGTATCGGGCAAAAACAAGGACCGGGGATATGCGGTCGGGGATAGCGATCAAGGGCCAGCCCGGCGCGTTGGGACCGGTCTCCGGCCACGCCGGAATGCATGGGAAACAGAAGACTTCCGCGACAGAACCTGCTTTGTGACAGAGGACCGAAAGGCGGGCGCACTTCAGGTGCGCCACCTGGAAGTGGTCTTGCTGGCAAGCCTGTTCTACACGCTCTAGGCTGCGTTGTTGGCTACGTGGGCACTGTCCCTGAAGCGAACAACGGCATCTGCCTGGGGACCTTTCTGGCCTTGGACGATATCGAACTCGACCTCATCGCCCTCTTTCAGCGTTTTGTACCCGTCCAACTGGATCGATGAATAGTGGACGAATACATCCGGCCCGTCTTCACGTCCGATGAATCCATAGCCCTTTGCGTTGTTGAACCATTTGACCTTCCCTTTGAACTGGGCCACAGGCTCCTTCTTTCTTTGGGTCTTGCGGGGATACGGCGCACGAGGGGACCATGCACCGACATTTATATAAGACGCCAATCCACCGGGAATGGTCTATATATTTTTGGGATTCACCCTTCATAAAGTGGGACGGGCCAGTGACCAAAGGACTGGCCCGCCTGAAAACTGTATGGATGCAACTCCTGGATGTAATCCTATTTCTTCCGCTTTTCGTCGGCCAGCCGGGCGTAAAGCAGAACGCTTGAGAGCGTTTTTCCATCCAGAATCGCGCCCTTTTCAATCATCTTGAGCACCTCGGAGAGCTTGACCAGGCGAATTTCAATCTGCTCGTCCTCCTCCGGATGAGGATGGCCGGCGACCAGCCCTTGCGCTAGAAAAACCTTCATGGACTCGCCGAGAAAGCCGGGGCTGGCATAGTATTCGACCAGCGGCTTCCACTTCTTTGCCTTGTAGCCGGTCTCTTCTTCCAGTTCCCTCTTTGCGCCGGCCAACGGATCCTCGCCCGGCTCCAGCTTGCCCGCCGGCAGCTCCCACAAGAACTGGTTGGCGGCATGGCGATACTGCCGCTCCACCACAATCCACGGGTCCTTCTTGCTCTTCTTGCTCTTCCCGTGATCCAGCGCCAGAATCACCACGCTGCCGTTGTGGCGGATGATGTCGCGAATCCCCTCCTTGCCGCCCGGCTCAATCAGCCGGTCGCGCAGCACGCGGAACAGCGGCCCGGCAAACACCACCTCCGAGGAGAGCAGTTGCGCCGTCTCCTGAGCCGCGGGCTTGGGCGTCTTGGCGGGCTTCTTTCCCTTGGGCGCCTTCCTGGCCGTCGGCTTGGGTGCTTTTTTAGCCTTGGGCGTGGCAGCCTTCCTGGCCTTGGGCTTGGGGGATTTCTTCGCCTTGGCTTTGGCGGCCTTGACCTTCTTCTCCGTGGCGGGTGTCACTGCCTTTTCCTTCTTGGGCATCTCTGGTTTTTCTCCTCGCGGCGCAATCATGCGCAATCAGATAACGAGTATACGCACAATGCTGGCGGTGGGGCTGCCTTAAACCGCGCATAAGTGCATCATTGCCGCCCCGCGTGGCATCCTAAACACAGCCGGATTCCAACCAGACCGCGCGCCTGGGATCTCTCCCCTGAGGCCGCTGGGGGAGATAGTGAACGAGTTGCCGACCGTAGAATGCCATCCCATGACCGTGGCGCCGGGCCTGAGCCGCCTCTTTCTGGACTACTGCTCCGGCGGCGCGGCGGAACGCGACTCTCTGCGCCCGTTCTACGCTTCCCTGCCCCCGGATCCCGGCTGGGCCGCCGCGGCGGGCTTGCCGCTGCCCGCCCACTGGCCGGAGTTGGTGCGGCTGCTGGCTGCGCAAAATCCCTCAGAGGCCGCCGCGCCGGCGCTGGCAGCCTTGGCTCAGGGCGCAGGAGTGGTGGTGACCGGGCAGCAGGTGGGTCTGTTCGGCGGCCCGCTCTTTACACCGTTCAAGGCCGCCACGGCGCTGGCCCGCGCGCGCGAGGCCACCGCAAGCTACGCTGCTCGACATTCGCGACTGTCCCCCACGGCGCTGGCCCGCACGCGCCAGGCCACCGCCGCCGGCCACGCGCATGCAGCCATCTTCTGGCTGGCCACTGAAGACCACGATTTTGCCGAGATCAACCACGTCACCTTTCCCGCCAAGCGCGAGCTGCGCAAACTGGTCTACGCCTCAGGGCCTGAAGCGGCAAAACCGGTCGGCGGTCTCGTGCTTGGCGACGGCATCACCCCGCTGGTGGATCAGGCCTGGGAACTGCTCGGCTCCTCGGACGCCATGGAGGCGCTGGCCGCTGCCTACCAGCCGGGCCGCACCTGGGCCCAGGCCTTTGCGGACTTCTACTCCAAGGTCTTCGCCGCGCAGGGTTTGCTGATCCTGGACGCCGGCAGTCGCCCATTCCACCGCATCGGCGCGCCGGTGCTTCGCGCCGCGCTGGAGCAGGCCGACGAACTCCATGCCGCGCTGCTCGACCGCAACCGCCAACTCCAGGCCGCGGGCTATCACGCCCAGGTTGCTGTCGTGGCCCAATCCAGCCTTCTGTTCCTCATCGACGACGCCTCCGGCGCGCGCCTGGCACTGAAGCGAACCTTGCCCACGGCGGCCGAACCCGGCGGCCTTTGGCAGGCCGGACGCCGCAGCTTTTCCACGGACGAATTACTGGGAATCCTCGATGCCGAGCCGGAGCGCATCTCGCCCTCGGCGTTGCTGCGGCCCGTCTTTCAGGACTTTCTGCTTTCCACCTCGGCAACCGTCGGCGGCCCGGCAGAGATTGCCTACTTTGCCCAGTCCGCCGTGCTCTTCGAGCGCATCCTAGGCCGCGTCACTCCAGCGCTGCCGCGCTTTTCAGGAACGCTGATCGAGCCCGCAATCGGCGAGCTGCTGCGCAAGCACGAGCTGACCCTGGAGCGCGTCTTCGCCGAGAGTCCGGCGTCGCTGGCACAGTTGCTCGCCAGCCGCCAGATGCCCGTGGAAGGCAAGCGCAAACTGGCCGCCGCAGGCACGGCCCTGGAGGTCGAGCTCGAAGCGTTGCTCGAATGGACGCGTCCGCTCGACGCCGGCCTGGCCCGCTCCGCCCAGACCGCGGCCAGCAAAATGCGCTACCAGATGAATCGCCTGCGCACGCTTGCAGCCAACTTTCAGCTATCGCGCGAGACCTCGCTCAGCCGCCAAGCCGAGGCGATCAGCCAGGCGCTCTATCCCGGCGGAGGGCTGCAAGAGCGGCTGCATGGCGCGGCCTATTACTTTGCCCGCTACGGTTTTGATCTGGCTGAGGAGCTGACCGCCGAGGCCGCAAACACCTGCCCAGGCCACACCGCCATCTGGCTCTAGCGATCAAAGGAAACGCTCACGAAAAAGGCGCGACCAAGGCCGCGCCTCTTTTCCGCAACAGAGCCTACTTCTTCGGCTCCTCTTCCTGCGTTACCGCGTGTCCTTCGCCGGCGAAAGGCCAGTCCTTGTCGAGCAGAATCTCTTTCTCGCGCTGTTCCTTGGGCACCTTGTTGATGGTGAGATTCTCCAGGAAATGCACGCCCGTCTTTCCGGCAACCGCGATGTCGATGTCGCCGTCGCCATCCAGATCCATGGTCACAAACTGTGTTCCCGCGCCCGCCGTGCCGTTCACGCTGATCGGATAGCGGGTGAACTCGCCAGTCTTGCGGTTGATCTTGTAGTAGTAAATCACCAGCGGATCGTAGGAGCCGGCATCGTGGCCGTTGTGGCCGCGATACCGCTTGCCGGTGATCAGCTCCGGCTGCCCGTCGCCGTCCACGTCCGCCAATGCCAGCGCATGCGACTGCGAGAACGACTCATCGATGGTGTGCTGCACCCACTGGCGATTGCCATTCGTGTCTTCGGTCTGCTCCAGCCAATAGAGCCCGTAGCTGTGCCCCTGGCCGTAGATCAGGTCCATCTTGCCGTTGTTCAGCACGTCATAGCCGAGAATCGGGAACCCCGTATCGCCCAGGTGCCAGTCCCCGTGCCACTCCCACTGGTCCTTGTCGGCGTCAATCTGTTTGAACCAGCCGGTGGTGGTGAGGATGTCGGCCTTGCCGTCGGCGTCGATATCGGCCACGCCCACGCCGTGGCCATCTTCGGCGCGCCCGCCCACGTGATGCACCTTGGGCTCTGGACCGGAGAAATCGAGCCACAGGATCCCCGAGTGATCGTAGTGCGAAAAAATCAGGTCCGCCTTGCCGTCGCCATTGATGTCGGCCAGCGCACCGCCCTCGGTGTCGTAGCTGTTGGTGATGAAGTGGCTCTTCCACTCGCCGCCCTTGGGCCCCGGATTCTCCCACCAATAGACACCATTGCGCATCCAACTGGCGGTCACGATGTCGGAGTAGCCGTCGTGGTTCACATCGAAGGTCCACTCGCCGCAGTCGGCCACGTACTCGTTGACGATTCCCACTTCGCGCCACTGGTGACGCTTCCACTCGCCGCCCTTGGGGCCGGGATTCTCGTACCAATACGCCCCGCTGACCAGGTCCGGCAACCCATCGCCGTTCATGTCCAGCGCGGTAATGGCCTCGGCGTGGTCGCTGCTCAGCCGGTGCGACGTGAAAACCGCCTGCGGCACGCCGCCGGGGCCGGGACCGCGCGTCTGTTTGCGATCGGCGCCGCCATTCAGTTGTCCCAACGCCGGGACGGAAAAAACCAGCAGAACCCATGCCGCCGGCAGATTGATTTTCATCGTCGTCTCCTTGTTTCCCAGCAAGGTTTCCCAGCGAGTCCGGTTTGGCGCCGCTCACTCCATGGGTGAAAGTCTGAAATCGCGAATCCAAGCGCAGGTCATTCCCGCCAGCCTCGTCCCACTCGCGCTTTTGAACTCACGGCGGAAATCCACTCGGGATTTCGCCCACGTCATTCTCAGTCTCCGGGCCACGGCACGGCAAGTCGCGCTCAAGCCGGATCGGGCTTGGGGCGCAGGACCTTCTCCACCAGCCTGGTGATCAGGCCCAGCGGCAGGAAGCGAACCATGAAGGCCGAGAACCCGCCGCCAAAGCTGGGCGAGACGGTGCGCCTGCCGCGCGCCAGCCCCGCCACCGCCTGCCGCGCAACCGCAGCCGTCGATTGCAAGCCGCGCCCCTTGAAGAGACTCCAGTGGGCCACCTGAAAAAACTCCGAGTCCGTCGGCCCTGGGCAGAGCGCCGTGACCTTGACGCCGAAACGAGCCACTTCGGCCGCCAGCCCCAGCGCGAAGAAGCGGTCAAACGCCTTGGTGGCAGCATACGTCGTCAAATAAGGCACGGGCTGAAAGCTGGCCGTCGATGCCGTCACCAGCACCCATCCCCGCCCCCGCTCCACCATGCGCGGCACAAACAGCCGCGACAGCCGCACCATGGCCTCGCAGTTCACGCGCACCTGGCTCAACTCCTGCTCGATGGGGCTCTGGCAGAACGCGCCAAACTGGCCCAGCCCGGCGTTGTTGATCAGGATGTCTACGGCGAGTCCCGCGCCTTCCGTGGCGTCGTAAATCTGTTGCGGCGCGGCTGGGTAGTTCAGATCCGCTGCCACAATGCGCACCTCCGCGCCCGTTGCCGTCAGTTCTCCAGCCAGCGTCTCCAGCCGGTCGCGCCGCCGCGCAGTCAAGATCAGTTTCGCGCCGCACTCCGCCAACTCCCGCGCCAGCGCCACGCCAATGCCCGCACTAGCCCCGGTCACCAGCGCCCATTTGCCGTTGAAATCTTTCGTGTTTGCCATCGCGGAACCATGATAGCGGATGGGGGGAGCACAGACTCAGCAGTAAACCTCGCGCCGATTGCCAATGCGGACGACGAGGATGCGGACGAGTTTGTCTTCGATGCTGGCAATAATGCGGTAGTCGCCGACGCGATACATCCAGAGTTCGCCGAGTTCGCTGCCCTTCAGTGCCTCACCGAGGCTGCGAGGATTTTCAAGGGGAGCGATGCGGTCGAAGAGGAAGCGGGAAATTCTGCGGGCAACTTGCTGATCGAGCTGTCCCAATTGGCGCTTTGCTTTGGGGCCTAACTCAATCGACCAAGCCATATTCCTTCATCACTTCCTCAAGCGGGATGGTCTTTGTGCGTCCTGCGTGAATGTCTGCCAGTTCCCTCTTGGCGAGGTAAATGTCTTCGAGATCTTCTAGGTGCTCGAGGATGGCTTCGCGGACGTAAAAGCTCTTGGTGCGACCGGTCTCTTTGGCTAGGGCGTCGAGGCGTTTTTCGATCTCTGCGGGAAGGCGGATGGCGAGCATGGGGAATCTCCAAAGCGTTCTGCTATACAAGTATAGCAATTCAGCGCCCACGAATGATGTTTTGATTTTTCCCTTTTGGCAGGGTGAACGGCGCGGGATCAAGATAGCGGAAACTCCGGTCCGGTGTTGATGAGCGGGCATATAATCCTGGCAATTGACATGCAAGAAATCAAGTGGATTTGGGATGAGGAAAAGGCCAGAACCAATTTCCTCAAACACGCGGTTGCGTTCTCAGAAGCAGTTCTGGTCTTTGACGACCCGCTCCATGCGTCCAAGCCCGATCCGCATCCGGACGGCGATCGCTGGCAGACGGTTGGCCGAGTTGGACCATTTTTGATTTTCGTGGTCCACACTTTGCCCGTAAAATGGGAGAAAGACGGCGCCGCAGTAGGCAGAATCATCAGCGCTCGCATCGCGACATCCTATGAAAGGAGAGCCTATGAAGATGGAGACTTCTAGCACGCTAACCCCTGAGCAATTTGCACGGCTGGAGCGGCTGGCGGCGTTGCCGGATGAGGCAATCGACACGTCCGACATTCCTGAAGTCCGCGACTGGACCGGCGCCAAGCGTGGGCTTTTCTTTACCCGCCCAGGCGACAAGGTGGCGATTGGCGTCAACGCCGATGTCGTGGCATGGTTTCGCTCCCAACCACCCGCCGGCGAGGAACTTGAGTCGCGCATCAACCGGGTTCTTTCCGAGCACATCGCTGAGGAGACGCGAAAGGCAAGCTAGTTCTTGCTTCACTCGCTTCCGTCCCTACCCATTTGACTGCGTCTTTTGCGCTCAGGGTCGGCTCCGCTTCCCTGTTTCCAGGTTTTTCTCCGCCCGCAGCTTCCACGCCGTGCGGAGCGCGCCCGTGAGCACATCTTCATCGGCAGCGGCCAGGCGGATATGCGTAGCCCCGCCTTTGCCCCAGCCGCCCACGATAGGAAGAAACAACTCCGGCTGCTCGGCCACAAACGCCGCCTGCAACTCCGGCGAGAGCATCAGGTTGCCGTAGCCCTGGCTTACCGAGGCCAGCGTGGCAAAGATGCGCCCGCCGACGCGGAAGTCTGCCGCGCCCATATGCGAGCTTTCTTCCGCTCCCTCCAGGCTCAATGCGATGCGGCGAAAGTCGGCTGCGGTCATTCAGATTCCTCTGTCGCCCGTGATCGGCAAGTGCCTCCGTATTCCTTCGCACCATCCCGCTGGAACCTAGGAGCTAGAAGCTGGAAGCTCCCCTGCAAACTCCTCATTCAGCCAATCGGTAAACGCTGAAAACTCCTCGTCGCGGCCAAGAAAATCCCGCACCATCTGGCGTCCCGGCTTCGATCCGCCCTGCTCCAGCACCGTGGTGCGATAGCGCGCCCCGGCGTCGCAGCCCAGCGGGTCGGCCGGGTCGAACTGGGCAAAGAAGTCCAGCGCAATCACCTTGTCAAAGGCATACGTGTAGTAGTTGGACGAGTACCCGGTCAGGTGCCCGAAGCTCGCAAACATGCGATTGCCCTCCAGCCACGTCCAGGGTTGAAGCGACTCGAAGAGCTCTTTGGTCACCGCGTCCAGGTCCAGCCCCTTGGGGTCGCGGTCGTGCACGTCCAGCGACAGCGTGGTGTAGTAAAGCTGCGAGCGCACCCAGTCCGCGCGGCCAAAGGCGCTCGCGCCTTTCATGTTTTGGATCAGCTCCGAGGGCAAGACCTCGCCGGTCTCGTGGTGCCTGGCGAATGCCTGAAGCAGCTTCTCATCGCGGAAAAACTCTTCCAGCATCTGCGAGGGAACCTCAACGAAATCGCCCTCGGTAGCAAACCCTGAGAGTCCCGCCCACTCCGTGTGCCCGCCCAGAATGCCATGCATCAGGTGGCCGAACTCGTGGAAAAATGTCACCACGTCGCTGTATTGCAACAGGCCAGGATCGTTTTCATCGCCTTCAGGAAAGTTGCAGATCAGCGCCGCCTCGGGCAGCGCGCGGCCACGCACCCCGGTCACGATCGGCGCCGCCGAGAACCACTTGTCCTTGCCCTCGCGCGGATGCATGTCCAGGTAGAACCGGCCCACAAGCGCGCCCTGCTCAATCACATCGAAAACCGAAACATCCGCGTGCCAGGCGGGCGCAGCCGAGCGCCGGAACTCGATCTTGAAAAGCCGCGCCGCGGTCTCAAGCACCCCGGCCTCCACCTGCGCGTAAGGGAAATAAGGCCGCACCGATTGCGAGTCGAAATCGAAGGCCGACCGCCGGAACTGCTCGTACCAATAGGCGCGGCTGGTGATGTCAATCGCTTCCAGCCCCGGCTCCCGCTTGCGCGCGAAGGCAAGAATCAGCTCATGCTCGCGGCGGGCGCCCTCCTCGCTGGCCTGGTCCAATTTGGAAAGGAAAGTGCGCACGTTGGCCGCCGAGCCCATCATCTGGTCGGCCGTCGCCAGATCGGCCCAACTGCGGAACCCAAGCACCGTGGCCATCTCCTGGCGAGTCTCCAGCAGGTCAAGAAGAATCTGCTGGTTGGCCGGGTAAGCGCGGGTGTTGTAGGCCAGAAACATCCGTTCCCTGAGCGCGGCGCTCGTGGCAAACGTCATCACCGGCTGCATGTCGGGCTGGTCCGTCGTCAGCGCAACGCGGCCCGCATCGTCCGGCCGATGCCGGGCGAGGTAGTCCGCGGGCAGGCCGTCCAGCTCGGCCACGGTGGCATCGATGGTCTTGCCGCCCTCCTGGATGTTGCGGCTGAATTGCAACGACAACCGGGTGGCTTGCTCGTGCAGCGCCTGCAACCGGTCGCGCGTGGCCTGGTCCTTGTCCACGCCGGCCAGCCGGTAGCCCAGCAGCGTGCGCTCCACATAGTGCCTGGTCGCCGCGCTCGCGCCTTCCAGATCGATTCCCGCCAGCGCCTCGTAGACCGCGCGGTTCAAGCTCAGCGCGCTGCCAGCCTGCGCCACCCGCTGCGCCTCCTGCTGCGCCTGGTCGCGCACCGCCTTGTCGGCGGCCACTGAGTTCAGCACCCCGGCCTGCGCGCCAGCCAGGCTAAGCTGCTCCAGGGCCTCGTCGAAGAGCCGCAACGAGTTTGCCGCCGTGCGCGGCCCCTCTACGGCCAGCAGGGCCGCCAGCGCGGCCTCGTGGGCAGTGAGCCGCGCCCCAACCCAGGCTGACAGCGCCTCGGCAGAGGCGGCTCCGCCTGCTTCCCAGGCGTGAAGGTCTTTCGATGCGGCGGCGGTTTCCAAAGCCATGATGGGCAAACTCCTCCAGACTTCTAGGTTGCCACATCGGGCCGGACCGGCGTCTCAAGCCCCCTCCAAAGAAGGTTCCACGATCTCCTGTTGCATCCTGTCCAGAACCCATCTAAGATGCGTCAATTGACGGCAATGGCTCACACCGCCCCCAGTCCGCCCTTTGTCCCGCCTCCGCCGCAGGCTCTCAGGCTGCGCCTAGGCAAGCTCTGCGTGGCCATCCAGGCGGATTCGCCGGCGGAAATGATCGAGCGCGCCACGGTCGCTCTGCGCGACTCCACCTTTCTGGAATTCCGCCTCGACGGGTTGCCTAAACCCGCGGCGGCGCTGCCTTTGCTGGCCCAGTTCCTGGCCGATCACCGCGAAGCGACCGCCATTGCCACCTGCCGCCGCAAGCCAAATGGCGGACACTTCGTTGGGTCCTTGACTGCGGAACTTGAGGTACTGCTGAAGGCCGCCGAGGCCGGCTGCGCGATTGTCGACCTCGAAGTGGAGTCGGCGGAAGAGGCCAAACCGGCGCAACTGGCGCGATTCCGCGAAGGCCTGGCTGCCGCCGGCGCGGCCCTGCTGATCAGCTTTCACGACTTTACCCGAACCGGAAAACTGGAGGGTCTGGAGCAGACTGCCCAGCGCATCGAGGCCTTTGCGCCCGACTACGTCAAGGTCGTCTCGACCGCGAAATCGCTGGCCGACAACCTGGCCGTGCTCAAGATGATTGAAGACCAGTCCCTCTCCGCGCATGTGGTGGGCATCGCCATGGGCGAAGAGGGAATTCTGTCTCGCGTGCTGGGCTTGCGGGCCGGCGCGACCTTCACCTTTGCTTCGTTCTCCGATGGCGCTGAGACCGCTCCCGGCCAGGTGGCCGCGCGCACCCTGCTCGATCTCTACCGCCTCGAACAACTGGACAAGGCCACGCGCGTCTTTGGCGTGGCCGGTAACCCCATCGCCCACTCGCTTTCGCCGCTGATGCACAACACCGCCTTCCGCCGCGAAAGCGTCAACGCGGTCATGCTGCCGCTCAAGGTGCGCGCGCTGGCCGACCTGCTCACCGTAATTCGCGAGCTGCCGCTGGCCGGCGTGGCCGTCACCATGCCGCTCAAGCAGGAAGTGCTGCCCCACCTGGCCAACTCCGACCCGCTGACCGCCCGCATCGGCGCCTGCAACACCCTGCGCGTCGGCGGAGACGGAAAGATCGTCGGCTTCAACACGGACGTCGCCGGCGTGGTCAGGCCGCTGGAAAAACGGCTCCGCCTCAAGGGCGCCAGGATCGCTGTGCTGGGCGCAGGCGGCGCGGCGCGGGCCGCGGTCTTCGGCCTCGTCGAGCAGGGAGCGGAAGTCTTCATCGTCAACCGCACCCACGAAACCGCTGTGGAGCTGGCCCGCAAATCGAAAACGAAGGCACTGAAGCAGGAGCTGCTCAAGAAGAACCGTTTCGACGTGCTCATCAACACCACGCCTTGCGGCATGACCGGCGTCAAGCAGCCGCTGCCCATCGAAGAGAGCGAGCTGAACGCCGGCCTGGTCTTCGACATGGTCTATAACCCGCTGGAAACACCGCTCTTGAAGTTAGCCCGCGAGCGCGGCATCCCGGTCATCAGCGGCCTCGAAATGTTTGTGCAGCAAGGCGCACGCCAGTTCGAAATCTGGACCGGCAAACCCGCTCCTGAAGCCGAGATGCAGCGCGTGGTGGAGTTGGAGTTGCGTAGACGGGGGTGATCGCTCACCGATACCGGAAGTTGGATAACGTTTTTCTTTCAGTTGACTTCAATTAAATAGTATATACAATAAACAAATTGGAATCTCGTACGATCTCACCAAGAATGAGCGCAACATCCGGGAGCGTGGGCTTTCTTTCGAGCGGGCCGCGGAATTCGATTTTTCCACTGCGCTCTTCTACACAGAGATTCGCAAAGGCGAAACGCGGCGCGTTGCCGTTGGGTATCTGGACAAGCGACTGCACCTGCTTTGTTATATCCCCAAAGCCGATGGCATTCGCGTGATCAGTTTCCGCAAGACCAACAAGAGAGAGGCCAAGCTCTATGGCAAACCGCAAACCATTGACTGATAGAGACGGTGAGGTCCGAGAGATCACAGCCGAAGATGTCGCCCTCTTTAAGCCTTTCTCTGCTCTGCCTGAGGCGGAGCAGAAGATGCTGCGGAAACTGGGCAAGCGCGGGCCGCAGAAGGCGCCGAAGAAGGTTCCCATCTCGATTCGGCTTTCTCCCGAGGTGGTCGAGGGTCTGCGCGCCACGGGAAATGGCTGGCAGGGCCGCGCGGATGAGGCGCTGAAGTCGTGGCTGGCGGACCAGCCCGCGTCTCGCGGCTGAAATGCGATTCTGAGGCATCCCAGGTCTCAGAATCAAATCTCGGAGTACCGGCTTTTTGCTGTTCCCTATTCCCTACTCCCTGTTCCCTGCTTTTACCGCTGATTGATCAGCCGCATCGTCTCCAGAAACACATCCCCGTCGATGGTCAAACTCTTTGCGCTGATCTTGTCCAGCGTGTCCTGCGCGGTGTGGTGGTAGGCGTTGTTGGGACCGTAGTCCAGGTCGATGATGTCGATCGACGGCACTCCGCGCTCGACAAAAGCCAGATGATCGTCTTCCACCGGCTCGACCTGTTTAAAAAAGTAGCGATCGTAGCCGAATTTGTGCGCCGCCTGCCGCACCAGCGCCACCAGCCAGTCTGTGGAGCGGCTCTCGCGCTGAATGTCCAGGTCCTTGTCGCCGATCATGTCGGCCAGCATGAACGCCTTGATCCGGCCCAGCGTCCCGTCGCGGCCCCACTTGGCCGCCAGGTGCCGGCTGCCATAGGTGGAATCGGAAGCGGTCCAGCTCTCGATGGCCTCTTCGCCGTCAAAAAACACCAGCCACACCGAGCAGCCGTCAAGAGTCTTGCCGCGCAACTGGTCGGCAATGGCCAGCAGCAGGCCGGTCGTTGCAGCTCCGTCGTTGGCACCGACAAAGTTGATATTGCGAAGCGGGTAGTTGGTCTCGTAATGCGTGGAGAGGACGATTGCGCCGTCCTTCTTGCCGGGAAAACGCACGATGAAATTGCGCATGGCAACCGGGCCAATCGGCGTATTGGCGGTGAAAGTGTCTTCTTCCACCTGGTCGTGCTTGAACTGCTCGCGGAGATAGGCTTCGGCTTTCAGGTGTCCGGGGCCTGTGGGCCAGCGGGGGCCGATCGCCACAAACTGGCGGGCGTACTCGTAGGCGCGGGCGCCGTCAAAGTGGGGCTGAGCTTGCGCCGTGCGCAATCCGGCCAGGGATGCGGCAACAAGCAGGATCGAGGCTGTCTTTTTCCAGCACGAGAACAGATGCATGGCGCCAACTCCATGGGAATGACTCATCCCGTCTTTGCATTCCCTCCGGGACAAAAGCCCCTCAATGTCGCTGGCTCAATGCATCCGGGTCACAACCTGCCGGCCCGTACCCACCAGAAAGCCAGCCTACCCAGCCGCCTCGCTTGCCTTCTTCGCTTCCTTGGCCTTGCGCCGCTCGGGATGCACCCACCACGCGATGCCGATGCCTAACGAGTAAAGCGCCAGCATGGGGATGGCGTAGATGCACATGGTCCACGGGTCTGGACTGGGGCAGATGGCGGCAGCCACCAGAAAAACCAACAGAACGGCGTAGCGCATGTTCTTCCACAAAAAGCGCGGGCTGACAATGCCGAACAAGGCCAGAAAGAAGATCAGAATCGGCATCTCAAAGCTGATGCCCAGGCCGAGGATGATGGAAAGAAAGAAGGTGCTGTACTCCTCGATGGTGACCATGGGCGTGAAATTCTTGCCGAAGTCCACGATCAGAATCCTGAGCGCGCCGGGAAGCACATAAAAATAACCAAAAGATGCGCCGGTGAGAAACAGCCCCACGGTCGCGGCCATGAACGGCACGACGAAGCGTTTTTCCTTCTGGTAAAGGCCCGGCGCAATAAACAGCCAGACCTGGTAGAGGATGAAGGGCGAAGCCAGCATGGCGCCGGCGACGAGCGCAACCTGGAGTTTGAGGTTGAGCGGGTCCATGGGGTGGGTGAAGGCGAGCGTCTTGCCGATGTGAATCAGCGGGGCCTGAATGATGTCGACGAGCCGGTCACGGATGAACCAGCAGACGAAGAAGCCCACGGCGAGATAGATGGCGGAGCGGACAATGCGCTTGCGCAACTCGTCCAGGTGCTCCATCAGGCTCATGCCCGGGAGGTCCGCGCGCTTGGTCACCGCTTCGCGCGCCTTTTCAATCGCATCTGCGGGATCAACCATTTGGGACCTGCTCCGTGACGGGCGCTTCTTCCTGAATTGAAGCAGGGGCTTGATGCAGCGGGGGCATGTTTTCCGCCTCAAGCACATGCGTGGTCTCGCTCTTTGCCGGTGCGGCCGCGTCGGTCGCGGCGGGCGGCGGCGTTGCCTTCTTGCGCCGCGTGCGCTTGGGCGGCGCGGCGGCAACCGTTTCGCCGGTCGAAGGCGGCTGAAGCGTCAGCTCAGTCTGCGTCCCGCTCGGTTCCGGTTGGGTCTCTACGGCAGGCGTGGGGATGGGCGGATAGACCGACTCCCACGGATAGGGGCTGGCAGCCGGCGCTGCTTCCGGCGTCGCTTCCGGCGCCGCTCCCGGCTCAGGGGGCTGCGTCTCGGACGCGGGGCTCTCCGGAGCCGGCGCGGCCAGCGCCAGCGCGCGCAGCCGTTCTTCTTCCTTCTTGCGCCGGTCGGTCTCCTCGGAGTTGCGCAACTCTTCTTCCATCTGGAATTTGAAGTCGTTGGAGGCCTTGCGGAACTCGTACATCAGCTTGCCGATCTGGCGGCCGATCTGCGGCAGCCGCCGCGGCCCAAACACCACCAGCGCCAGCACCATCAGAATCAACGAGTCTGCCATGCCCAAACTGGCGAATTGAATCGGTAGCGGAGTTCCCATAAAGGGTAATGATACCTGCCCGTGCTCAAGGGTCACAAACGCCGCTTCCCATCCCAGCCTTTCCGCCCATAATCCTCTTGGGCCACGATTCCATTTGCGTTACACTATTCACGATTGGCAAGGTTCTTGCCCGGATGCGGTTTTCGAGTCTTCCGGCCGGCAATTGCGTCCAATCATGTGAAAGGGCTGCAACAACCCCGTGGATGGGGACACTTCTGGAGCCACCGGCGTCAACTCCGGAAAGCACAGGATTTGCCAGTGCATCCTCTGCAGCCACGTTTGCTTTCAACATCCCCGTCCGCGGCTTCGCCATGAAGCGCGCCGGACTGAAGGCGGAATAGAGTGAACCTGGTTCTTGATGATTTTTCGGCAGTCGCAGCGGCGGCTGCGACGAGTTGCAGCCTTGAAAACTACCTCGCGCTCCCTGACCACACCATGGACGGGCGCATCGCGGAGGCCCGCGCCCGGCTGGGCTCCACCACCCTCCTGCTCGGCCACCACTACCAGCGCGACGAAGTGATCCGCTTAGCCGACGCCA
>Ga0302320_10003234_pt1 | contig 38065 bp, 34 predicted proteins | sample Bog_T0_3_FD_202130 | JGI IMG/M metagenome (GOLD analysis project Ga0302320, IMG submission 202130) | Peat permafrost microbial communities from Stordalen Mire near Abisko, Sweden - Bog_T0_3 | ecosystem: Environmental > Terrestrial > Soil > Wetlands > Peat | place: Sweden: Abisko, Stordalen Mire... | reverse complement strand
TTCCTTGAGAAATACGGGAAGGCGTTTCATCTCGCCCCAAAACCCATCTCCCGCGAAATGATGCGCATGTTGTTGGGCTACGATTGGCCCGGGAACATCCGCCAGTTCGAAAACCTGATTCGCAGTTACGTTCTCATCGGCGATGAAGAGAGCATCATGGCCGACTTGATCCCCACACCGGTCGTAAAGGAAATCGCCGACATAGACCTTTTGACCCCAGTTTCGCTCAAAGATATCACCAAGTCCGCTACCAGAAATCTTGAGCGAGAGATCATCCTCAAAGTGCTTCATGCGCACGGATGGAATCGACAAAAAACAGCCAAATGGCTCAATATCAGCTATCGATCGCTCCTCTATAAACTGGAAGACTCAAAGTTCTCCAAGGGCCCCGGCGGGCAATAAAGTTGATCCTGGGACCGGCAAAGATAAACTGTGGTCTCCCAACCCTCGCTTAATATATTTTTGGCTTTTGCTATGGACTTCCGTGCCCCATCCATTCCGCGTTTTTCTGCGGAATGGGTGGGAAGTCGATAAAATTCCGGTCTACACTATCTGCGAAAATGCTCTAGTGCACGCGGATGTCGCCGGACCCGGTTTCAATGCGCACGGTTGGGCCGCCGCCATTGATCTTGCCGGTGATGTGGTGCTTGTCCGACGAACCCTGCGTCAGCATCTCCTTATCGCTATGAATGCTGCCCGAACCAGTCGAGGCATCCAGCGTCAACGGTGAATTGCCGGCCCAGAACTCCACGTTGCCGGAACCCGTCCCCACGTGCCAGGGATTGGTGGGAGTCCCGGCCACCTTGATGTCCCCCGAACCCGTGCCGCCGCGTAGACCACCCTTCAGGTTCTTCAACTCCACATTGCCGGATCCGGTTTGCGCCTTCACGTCGCCTTCGCCTTCCTGCTCCGCAAAAATATTGCCCGATCCCGTGTTCACGGAGAAGCTTCCTTTCAACCCGGTCGCGTGAATGTTTCCTGAACCTGTAGAAAGCTTGCTGTTCTGGCCGACGCCGTCGTCGGTCACGTTGCCTGAACCCGAACCCGCATCCAGAAAGGTATTCGCCGGCGCTTCAATCTCGTAATCGATGCTGATGTTATGCAAGTTCTCGTGGTGTTCGCCAATGCGAATGATGTTCCCGGTCTGCTCGATCGGAGGATGCGCGGCAATCTCTCGCATCTTGTTTTCGTCCCCGCCCCATCCGGTCTTCACGCGCCCGAAGATGTGAACACGACTATCCGAACCGCGGGTAAGGTGAATGTTGCCCGATCCCGTCGAGACCGAAAGCTCGGCCTGACCATTGACCGTCAACGTCTTATCAAAGGTTGCTTCCGACGCCAGAACCGGAACCGCCATCAACGCCAGAAACGCTACCGCCGCCATCCATAGATTCTTCATTCCACTCCTCTCAATGCAGGGTTTAGGGACTAGGGAGCAGGGCTCAGTCTTCTTAGTTGCTGACGGACGATGTGTTCCGGTCCCTCAAATCTCAAACCTCGTTTGTCTGGCCCCTAGTCTCTAACCCCTGATCCCTGATCCCTGTCCCCTGATCCCTGTTCTACTGCTGCAACACGACCTGCTCGTTTTCCTTGAGCCCGCTCAAAACCTCTGTGACCGATCCGTTGGACAAGCCCACTTTAATGGAAATCTTGCGCTTGCCCTCCTTTTGCTTCTTGTCGGGAATCTCCACCGACGCATTCTTCTGGTTGTCATAGATCACGGCGTTTTCAGGCACCGTCAGCACGCCCTTGTGTTCATCCAGCAGAATCTCGGCATTGGCCGTCATGTTGGCCTTCAATTCGCCCGCCGAGTTATCGATTGAGACACGCACTTCGAAGGTGGTCACGTTGTCCTTCTCTACCCCGAGCGGTGCAATCTTGGTCACCTTGCCATTGAAAACACGGTCGCGGAAACTCTCAACCTTGATGCGCGCCGCCTGTCCCATATAGACATGCGCAATATCCGCCTCATCGACCTTGCCTTGCACATAGACCTGGGTGGTGTCGCCTTCGGTCATCACCAGCGTGGCCGTCGAGCCCAGCACCAGGATCGAACTGACCGCGTCGCCAATCTCCACATCGCGCGACAGAATCACCCCATCCATTGGGGCCACAATCGTGGTGTAGCTCAGTTGCTCTTCCAACTGCTTCAGGCTCGCCTGGCTCTGCATCACCTGGGCGCGCGCCTGTTTCAGCTTGGCCGAGTCCACATTGATCTGCGCCTTCGCAGAATCCCGCTTGGTCAGGGCCGCCAGATAGTCGCGATTGGAGTCGTCCAGCGCCTGGCGGCTCACCACGCCTTCTTTCTGCATCTCGCGATTACGTTCCAGCGATGCCTTGTACATGGGAAGATCCGGCGCTGCCGCATTCACCTTGTCCTGCTCCACATTCGCTTCAAAGGTGGATACGTTGGCTTCGGCTGCCCCCAGATTCGCCCGTTGCGCGGCCACCTGCGCCAGAATCTCTTCCTGATCCAGCTGCGCTAGCTGCTGGCCCTTGCGGACCTTGTTGTTGATGTCCTCGTATAGCTTCTCCACGATTCCCGAAGCTTTGCTCTTCACTTCGACCTTGGTGATCGGTTGAATCTTGCCGGTGGCCACTACCGACCGCGCCACATCGCCGCGCGTCACTTTAGCCAGCTTGTTGGGATCAATCGTGGTTCCCTTCACCAGCCGCATCAACCCCAGCCCAGCCACCAGCAGAACGAAGACCCCGCCAATGCCCAGCCAGATCCAGAATTTTTTGCTCTTTCGTGAAGCCACGTAATCCTCCGGAAATTTTTATTGAAAGCCGCAGCCCTGCCAGACAGATTCAAGCCATCCGGCAAATGGTCGCCGTACCCATCCTAATTGCGTCCGGCCAAACCGCTGCTCTTTCTCCATACGCACGAGATCGCTGTACGGTTCCCGAGAAGGGGCCAACCTGCCAACTCCAGCTTCGCAGCGCAGAGTAAGCCTCCCTGCCCACTGAGAGACACGTCCTGCGCCGGCGAGTGAAGCTGACCTGCGAGGCGCTCCTCGAAATGCAGACTCTTGGCTCCTTGTGCATCTGTTCCTGCTCCCCCCGCGCCTGTGCCAACTTGCCAAGGCGCGAAGCGCGCCAACCCGCCAGGACACTTACCGATTGAATCCTTGACCTTCTGAGCGCCCTTTTCCGCCGAATCGTGAATTCCTCCTCGCGCTTCTGTGCGCAACACGCAAGGGGTGATGCCAAAAGGGGCGATTCAGGCAGCAAGGCATCGTTCCCCGGTTTGCCCTGCCCCCCGGACGCGTCAGACCCAGCAGATGGGCGGCTGATATCCTCACTAGCAGATGCACGAGCTTACCTTGCTGCAATTCGTCGCCGTGGCCATGCTCATCCTGGCAAACGCCTTCTTTGTCGCGGCGGAGTTTGCCCTGGTCAGCATTCGCGACACCCGCATCCAGCAAATGCTGGCCGCGGAGGTTCCCGGCACCCGCGCAGTTCGCCGCCTGCAAAGCGATCTGGACGACTTCCTTCCTGCCGTTCAGCTCGGTGTCACCCTCTGCTCGCTGGCCCTGGGTTGGATCGGCGAGCCACTCGCCGCCGGCATCATCCTCGGCTGGATCGATGCCCTCCATCTGGACCCCGCACAGGCCCAGATTTATGTCCACTTCTTCGCCGTCGTAGCCGGGTTTGTCACCATCACCTACTTCCACGTACTGGTCGGCGAACTGGTGCCCAAATCCCTCGCCTTGCGCCGCGCCGAGGCCCTCGCCGTCGCGGTAGCGCCGACCATGTTGATCTTCATGGCCATCTCGCGCCCCGCAGTCCGCTTTCTCAAGGGATCGGCAGCCCTCATCCTGCGGGGCTTCGATATCTCGATGACCGAGCGCGGCTCCGTACACTCCCCCGAGGAACTCAAGCTGCTTGCCACCGCCGCGCGTCGTCTTGGCATGTTGCCGGCCTTTCAAGAGACGCTGATTCACCGCGCCCTCGAACTGGACGACGTCCCCGTGCGCGAGATCATGACCCCGCGCCCCAAGATCGTCTCCCTGCCTTCCAACCTGTCGATTGAAGAGGCCAGCGCGCAGGTCATCAAAGACATGCACTCCCGTGTTCCGGTCTACGACGAGACCCGCGGCCCCGAACACATTGTCGGTGTTGTCTACTCCAAAGACCTGGCGCGTCTGATGTTTTTCCGTCCCACGGTTCCGCCTGACGCGCCGGCCAATCACCCCGAGAGCGCATCGCCAGTCGATCCCTCGGCCGGGAACCAGAGTTCGTTCCAGCAGGGAGCCAAACTCCGCGGGTCGCATTTCCTGGTGCCCTTTGTCGAAATGCGTGTCTCCCAAGTCATGCGCGACGTCCTGGTGGTGCCGGAGACCAAGTCGGTCCTGGACCTCATCCGCGACTTCCAGCAGCGCCGCCGCCACATGGCCATCGTGGTGGATGAATATGGTTCCACCGTCGGTCTGGTCACCGCCGAAGACACCATCGAACAGCTCACTGGCGAGTGGGAAGACGAATTCGATTCGCCCACCCATCCCATCCTGACTACCGCCAGCGGAGCCATTCCCATGGATGGCGGAACCAACCTGCGCGACCTGGAAACCCAGATGCAATGGAGTCTTCCCCGCGATGGAGGCGTCGAGACTCTGGCCGGTTTCGTCCTGGCGCGGCTCGGACACATCCCCGAAGTGGGCGAATCGGTGGTCTACGAAGGCCGAAGGATGACCGTCGTGGAGATGGAGGGTCTGCGCATCGCCAGAATCCTCGTGGAACCGGTAACCGCCGAGCCCAAACCTGTTCCGAACCAGAAGAGTATTCCGCCTTCGAGTAAAGCCTGACCCTGGAACGTTTTCTGCTTGAGGGTGAACAAGACTTTCGTCGGGAACAACACTTCCGTGACCCATTGTAGCTGCAGCCGATAAATGGAGTGAATACAGACGCTATTTGGAGTGATGCTCCATTTAGCTCCTGTATTCCATTTTTCATAGGTGATGGTCCGGCTGTCAAATGTTGCAAATTAGTAAACACCCTACCATGTCCCCAGGTGCTCACTTTTGGAAGCCGAGATCTGGCGGGAAGAATAGCAATCAAAGGACACCTCTAGAAGGTCCCGTTCAGGGTCATTCCGGGATCAGGAACAGGAGATTCCCAGGTACCGAATACATTAGCCGGCATAGGCGAGCCATCGATCACAAAAACCGCTTCATAATCTGTCGATGTCCAAGTGAAAACGATGGATGCACCATCTTCAGAATTGAAGAGTCCAGAACCGTCCGCATAGCTTAGCACGGTTCCATCCGGTGCAACCGCTGTGATTCCATACCAATAGAGCCTACAACTATAGCCCGATGAAGGATCCGAGGGGGAGGACTTGCCAGCAATGACAGTGAAAGTTCCCCCCGTGATGTACCAGGTCCCTATGGTTCCACCTACGGGGCTATATAAGAACGCTCCCGGAACTGTGGCAAAGCTGGCGTTTGCTTCGCCGGAGTTGTCGATAAAACGCGCAGGATCATATGCCCACAGGACGAGATCCACGGTTCCCGCATTCGATGCCGGCTGAGCCGAGCTAGCGCCATCTACCTCAAGATCGACGAACATAAGATGAGGAATGAATTCGAGAATCTCCCAATTCCCGGCGAACTCATAGAAAGTAGTCGGATCGAGGGTAATGACGTCTCCACACTGTCGATCCCAGAGCATATTTCCGGCGGCATCCACAGCCTCGCTCCACACTGTAAGGCTGATACGCATTGGCGGCTTATAAGGAGCGGCATCAGGCCCGAGATCGCGATATCTCTCATATAAGATCAGCCGCATCGCCTGGTCCCACGTTGTGTTGGCGTAATTGTATTCGACCTTTATGCGCTTCAGCCGTTGGCCGCTCGCCGATGGCGGTAGTACTTGTCCCAAAGCCAACTGATGTTGAAGATGGGGAGGCGCCTCAGGCGAACGCTTTGCGAATCGCGACTCAAGGTACCCTATATAACCTCCAGTGCTGGAAGCGGAGCCGCCCTGTGAAGCACCAGCGGTGATAACCCCAGCAGAAGTGACCGATGAAACCAACGACGCCTGGTCAAAAGACGAATCGGCGACTCCACCGATAATGATCAAATCGTTCGCGGCACATGGGTTTAGCGCAACAGTGTTGATAGTGGCAACATTGCTCGCTCGGGAGATAGTGGAGATCGTCGAGATTGCCGGTAGACCCGTTTCCAAAAAGGTTGCCACATATCGATTCCCGGCAGGATGCAGAACAGTATCATCCCCTTGAAATGTACCTGGAACGAGCATGTTCCCAGTGACTGTAAAAAGCGAGCTTCTCGGCTGGTCGATAAACAGAGCGATCTTCCCTGCGATCTCCTGTTTGTAGCCACGGCAGCAAAGCAGCATTTGCTCGATGATGGCCGCCAGCGTGGTTCCCGAAGCAAACGCATAAGAGCCGCTAAATCGAGCCTGACCATTTGGCAGCACGAAATCGCAATAGGCTGCAGATTCGGCGATGATATCCCAGCGGAAGCAATTCAGCTCATAAGTTGTGAGCGGATCGGGACCGGCGACCGAATCGATTGAATACTGAGGTTTGATTGCACGCCGCAGATAAGCGTCAACCATATGCCAGATAGGATTTGTCGTGAATCTATAGCCGATCTGATTTCCGCTTCCGTCGAAGATCCTGCACCGCATGCAGCGCATGTCAAGGACAGGCTGCATATCCCCAGCGCTGCTGCCGATTTGTGGAGTCCAACCAATTCCCCAGTATGCCATCCGGCTGTAATTGAGGGGCGTCACCAGGCCGTTGAACCAACTCCAGAGCGGGTCCAGTCCCTGCTTTGCATTGTCCGCAGCTCCCACAAGAGCAGCATCCACGCCGGAGTGAAAATGAAAGAAATTCAGAGTTCCAACCAGCGGCGAAGTGTAAGCAGGTCCGCCCCCGGCGGGAATGGTTCCAGTCGTTGGATTCGGACCAATATAGGTTCCGTTCGACCCAAACGCAAACATCCGATTGTTATTGAGGAAGAGTGCGTCCGGTCCGTCCCACTCTCCCTCTCCCCCGGACCAGAACCTGCCCTGCAATCACCCTTGAGCCTGCGCTCGACGAACCGGGGATCGTAGGGGAAGATGGTCCCGATCTTCCACTGACAGAGCTTCGTGACGGATCGATTCTTCTTGAGTTCCACGGAGCAGATGGAGCAAAGGTGATGATCCAGGACATCATCGCCGCATTGACCAGGGCAGGCCACGATTTGAAGCCATTCCTAAAGGTCACCTTGGAACTGCTTGAGGGCTAGTCGCGACAGTTCGGACTGGAATTGAAGTACGGTAGTTTTTCGAAAGCCAGACAGACGGGGAGAAAGATGGAAAAGGAATACCAAAGGCAATGTCAGCGGATGGGATGTGAAGAACTGATGCCAGCGGGGAAATGGCACGCGCGCTTCTGTACTCCAGCCTGCAGGGCTAAAGATGCACGGGAACGCCGCAAGGCTCAGAACTCCTCGCCTTGCTGTGAGAAGTGTGGACGGCCCAATGTGGTCCACCGCGGCCGGCCAAAGAAATCGGAAAGCACAGCAGCAAAGAAGGGCGAATGACATGCAGATCACACCGCGACAACTCGGACGGCTCCAGACCTTGTACAGCCAGCTCGCCGCGCATGAGATCGGCGTGAGCACCAGTCGTGAGTCTCGGATCGCCTGGGCGACAGAACGGCTGCATAAGCCAGTGAAGAGCTTCAGTAATCTGACAGCCGACGACGCTGGATTTCTGATTGATTCGATTCAGCGGCACCTGGGCGTCAAGGCCCCGCTCAAGGATCGCCCTAAACGCGACCAGGCGCGCCGTGCTGGGCTTGATGGGCGTAAGGATGGCGGTGAGTACTCCGCAGCTCCGCAAATCGCTACAGGAGCCGATCTGGGGCGTATTCAGCGTATGCGTGAGCAGCTTGAATGGAGCGAAGATACCTTCCGTGCATTCCTCGATTCGACCAGGTCGCCGCTGGCCGCGCGCGCCGACAAACAGATCCGTACCACGGCAGATGCCAACAAGGTCTGGTGGGCGCTCAAGCGGATCGCGCGGCAGAAGGGCCTATGGAGGAAATCGGCATGAACCACTCCAGAAACTCAGATCAGTTGATTCTGCCCTTTGCCGAGCGTGAATATGTTAGCGTGCCTCGCGCTGCCCATATCTTGGACGTGGGCGAGTCCACCGTCCACCGCTTGGCAGAGATGCAGGATCGCGGCGGCCGAGCACTGCTGCACCTCATCTCGTACCGTCGCAACGCTCACAAGCGCATTCTCTACTCCTCGATCGTGCACTTCTGTGACGGGCTGCGCGAAAAGTTTGGAATTCAGGACCGCAGACCGAAGCTTGACCATCCGATGTTCCGCCATCGGGATGAAGATCTTCTCCCATTTCGGCTGAGCGATACGATCAATATGAACGATGCCCTTCAGGCGCTCGGCTATGAAAATTATCAATCGATCATCTTCCTCATTGAAGAAGGACGATTCGATGCGTATCAACTTCTCAAGGGTTCCTCCTGGCGAATATCTAGAAGCTCCCTCATTACTTTCTTGGGAGAGACTCGCGACCGTAGCCTGGTTGCCCAAAGCATCCATCGTTAACCGAACGCCTATAACCTAAAGTTTTTGTTAGATTCATGCCTGAAGATCAGGCCATGGCTTCGATCACAATCGCACCGATCAGCATTCCCAACTGGCAGCTCGGAAGCGACGTCCAGTTGCGCATTTATCCACTGCAAAGTTTCGTCGCGGCAGACAATACTATTCTGGCTGCTGGAATCCCCAGTGAAGACGTATCGCAGAGCGGAAACTTCTTCCAACTGGTAGCTTGCACGCTGAGCGGAACAACGCTCGCGATCGCCAGCTGCACTCTGGAGTCCACCACCGACTCGCTCGACAATCCCAGCGCGACCTACGGAGCCGTCTTCTACACGACGGAAGGTCAGCGCATCGCCGCCTTCGGTGAGTTCGCGTCATTCGCGCTTCCCTCCGCTCCGGCTGCGACAACGTGGCAAGCCATCGCCCAGGCCCAAGGGGGCATCCTGTGAAGCGTTTATGTGCTTTCTCCTTATTGCTTTTTGCCTGTGCGCTTGGTGCGCAGACGACTATCGTCACGGCCTACACCCTTCTTGGTGGCGATGGAAAACCTTTGCAGACCGGGCGCGCGACTTTTCTTCCTGCAGATATCAACGGCAATCCACTTAACGTGAACGTGGGAATATCGGGCGGCATCATGCTGCCTCGCGCGGCCGTCTGCCTTATATCAAATGGTGCAATCACCACAGCGCTCAATGGTGGCGCTTGCACTGTTGTAAACACGGCCTTATCAAACCCCGCGAACTTCTGTTTTCGGCTCACGATACAGGACACGGTGACCAAGTGGACCGCGCCAGTGATGCCGTGCGTACAGCCATCAGGAACGACCTGGTCGCTCGACGCCTACGCGCCGCCATCTTCGGCAACCTCGCTCGTCACCGCTGGGCCTGCTGGCCCCGCCTGTTCTACTGGGTCGGGCGTCTGTGTTATGTCTGTGCCCGTGCAACTTCCAGGGAATCCCGCATCCCCTCTTCAGGCCGCTCCGAAGCAATATGTGGACTCCGCGGTATCGACCGCATCCGCCGGAATGCAGCCAGCGATCCCCAATCTGACCGTGGATGCGTCGGGCAATATGAGCACGACGAAGCAAATAAGTGCAGGTATCGTCGCGGCTACTGCTTCGACCGTTACTGGGGCAGGAACGTTCGGATCTATCGCTACTCCATCGGCTACCATGCAGAATCTCAATGGCGTGGATACACAGAATTACCTTACTGCCGCTCGGCCTCCCTTGGCGCAAGGTCTATTCCGGATTAAAGCGGCAGCTCCGGGTTCTTCGGTCGGACCAATAAACATTGTTCTCTTTGGAGATTCGGAGACCCGCTGCTACGTAGGCGCAGCTAACTGCGGAGCGGGTCCGATATTACCAGATAATCGCTGGGCAGAACAACTGAGAGTGTATTTGCAAGGTCTCTACGGTTCTCATGGAACTGGTATGCGGCCGCTGATCACAAATGTCACTTGGAGCGCTCCTGATCCTACTTACTACTCCGCCACTGGGACTTTCACTCAGGCGTCTCTCGGTATCGGGCCCAGCCAAAGTAGCTCCTTCGCGGCGGGAACAGGTGTTTCCCAGATGGCGACCGGCGCAACTTTGACCTATACGGATTCAATTCCATGGGACCATCTAAACATCTATTGTGCGACAAATGCCAGCAGCGGTTCGATGTCGTTTAAAGTAGATGGCGGAACATCCTATGCGGCGACGTCTTGCAACTCCGCTTCTGGGGGTTCTACGCCTCATGTTTTTACCAGTGTCGCCTATGCGCTGGCTGTGCATTCGGTGGTCGTAACCTGCACGGCAGGCCCCTGCTACCCGTATGCTCTGGAGGGAACCGCTACCAACGCGGGCGTAAGCATCCACAATATTTCTGTTGCCTCGGCATCGGCAGAGTTTTTCGGGTCCAGCGTATCGACGCAACTTGCTTTCAGTGATTTGATCCCCACCGGGACGCAGCTCGTTCTGATTGATCTCGGAACCAATGACGTAAACCAGAGCTTCGGTTACAGCGTTACAAGCTACACCAACGCGATGACGGCGATTGTCAACCACGAAAGATCGCTCGCCGCACCAGCTCCCTCCGTGATGCTGATTGCCCCTCCCGTTAACATTGTGGCCACAGGGGCCAATTGGGCGATCTATACTGCTGCGTTGCAGGGTGTTGCGAACACGCTCAATACCGCCTTCATAAACATTCAAGATCGATGGGGAACGACAACAAGCGCCGGATACTACGCGCAGTACTTCTATTCCGACCAGGTCCACCCGGGTGATTTTGGCAACATGGATGAGTACGCGCAGATCGTACAGCCTTTGGCGGATGCCCCTTACGCTTTGCCTGTAGCATATCAAGCCAATAATGTAAATGCGTTCACGTACTCGGATAGGCCAGGCAACGCCCTATTGAACGCCCAGTGCAACAACTATATCCAGGGATATGCACTGACATCACCGTATTGTGTGAGTGGCACCAATATGGTGTCGCCGGGAACTAATAGTTACACTCTGGGGGTTTTCGGTTCGGGTGGACCTAACGCAAACGTTGTCGGACAAATCGACAACACAACTTCTAAATGGGTATGGAACTCTGATGGATCAGATGGTTTTTGTCTCGGGACACCGGACAGTGGGACCGTAGGAAACGTGCTATCTTGCATTGGATCTGGATTTCACTACAACCCCATAACTCTATCTCTGGGCTTGAACGCGTTGATCGTCAACTTTTCGCAGACTGGCACGAATGGGAATCCCTATGTGATTCGCCAGCAGGTAAGTGTGACCGGCACACTGTGCACAACTGCGGCTCCTTCAGGAAGTTCCTGCAACTACACAGTCACGTTTCCGAAAGCCTTCCCAAATACTTCCTGGCATATGATGTGCTACTTGATAACCTCGACTGGCGTAGGGATTCTGGGAGCCCAAGCATCCACTACGACCACTTCGGCTCTTATGGTGTTCACGAATATGACTTCAGTGGCCAACACACTCGGTGGAGTGAACTGCGAAGGTTTTGAGTAATGAGAATGATATTGGCTTTCATTTGTAGCTTTCTAGTTTGCCAATTCGCCCACTCCGCAACTTTTGGTCTGCCGAAGAACCGGCTCCCAAACCTGACATATTCTGGTTTCGTGAGTTTGATCAAATATGTCTCGATAGGTGATTTCGGCGACATAAACAACAATGGACTTTCCAACCAGAATTCGGTGAACCTGCTCAGCGTTAGGGGCGAAGTACATCATGCCGGAAGTTGGATAGGTTTGCCCATTAAACATGGGAGTTGTGACTGGTTTCTTATCGATACCGGCAATAAGAAAGGCGAAATCTACCTCGTTAATAAAAGGAGCCTCGATGTATTTGGTGTTCACCCTTATCTGGACTTGGGTCGCGGGGGAATTGCCAAAGTTCTTGTAAATCATGTGCCATTGAAGGGGAACCCCGGGCGCAGGAGGCATGATGTCGGAAGAACTCAATCCGATCCAAGCTCGTTGCCCTTTTTCAAAGTTTTGAATAGTAGCGCTAGTGACCCTCCGCGACTCTCTGAGCTGCCCGTAATTTATCGCGGCGATAAAGGCGGTCAGCAGCGCATAGATAATCACGAAGATCAAAGTGGCCAGTTCGATTCCAAATCGCTTCTTGTCGCGGGCGTCTTTCTCTTTATTGGTGGCTGCGTTCTTCTCCAGAAGGTTTGGTGGAATCTTAGCTTCAACTATGTCAGTCTCCGAAGCGCTACTTGGCATGTTTCGCTTGTCGTGCTCTGCGCTGTTTTGATGGGGTCTGGTGTGGGATTGGCTTTGGCGAGCTTTGGCATTTTTAGCCATTATTGACCGATTTCTCCATTTTTCCTGGACCGAAATGTGGGGGAGATGATTTCGGCGTAGTGTACCATGTCGATCCAAGCTAGATAACCGCTGCGGTGCCTGGGAGGAAGCCAAAAAAGGAGGCCAGATGATGGTCTCCTTTCAGTGATCAAAAGCTTACAGATATGCCGGCGCGTTATAGACATATTCACGCGCTTTCGCGGCGGGGTTGCTGTGCAGGTAACGGAGAGTGGTGGTTAAAAACACATGACCAAGAGCATCCTGAATCGCGAGCAATCCGGTTCCACGCAAGAGCAAATTTGTGCCCAGCGAGTGACGGATCAGGTGAGGATATACGCGCTTCTGAAGGCCCGCGCGCTTCGCCACCGCGCGCACGAGCTTGCGAATATCTTGAGGCTGCATCTGATGCCCATGGCGCGCCGTTACGAAGAGGGGATCTTCAGCGTTTCCTTTCCGGTACTGCAGGTATTCAACCATGAGCGCGAGACAGGGCGCCGCAAGCCTTACGGCGTGCCCTTTGCCTGGCTTCGTTGCGCGAAAGGTCACCGTAGAGTTGATCGGATCGATGTCCGAGCAATGCAGGTTGCAAGTCTCCAGATTGCGGCCTCCAGAGAAGGCGAGAAGCGCAAGGATCGAGCGTTCACGGATAGTATCCGCAGCACCAATAAATCGAGCCATCTCTGCCTCAGTCAAGGTGCCCTGAATCATCCTGTAGGAGCTTTTTGGCCGTGCAAGATGGATGCTGATTCCCATGTAAGCGCCATATCTTTCGAGCGCGATCGACGTGTTCGCAACGTGCGATGTGGATGCCCCATCCTTGCGCATTTTGGCGATATACTTGTCCACAGCCAGCGGCGTCGGGCGTACCCCGAGCATAGGAAAAACACGGCGCATCGTGGAGATATAGTTCGCAATCGTGGTGTCGCCCAAGCCACATTTAGCGTAGAGGTAAACCTCGAAGTTCTTGAGGATGGTTCCAGGGTTAAGATTGCGGGATTTCGGGGTCGGAATTGCCATGATTTTTCTCTTTTCTGAAGCACAAAAAAAGAGCCGCCAAGATGGCGACTCTCAGAGGCTTCGTTCTGCTGGTTGTGGGATGGCTTTTAGGGCAAGAGGATCAGCAAGGGGCTTTATCTATCAGTAAACTTCTACGTTTTTTGGAATATTTGCAATGTGGGCTTGGATTGGGCCTCAGGACGTCCCGTTTCGGATAGTGCGCTTGGATTTGAATGTGGGGTTTGGGTAATAGGGATGCGGCTTTCGTGGCTTTTCCACAACCTGGTCGTTCAGGCTTAAAATCGAGTGAGCTTGGTGCGCTTGGATTTCCCGATTCTAAAATCTGATTTAAAGGGTTTACGGGCACGATCCAAGCGCACTCCTTGAATTCACTCCATTTACCGGCTGTATTTTCGGGATACGTCCATGCTGTGGAAAAGCGTACTGCGACCGCGCAAATCCTGCGTTATCCCGCCGTCGACCGTCGTATCCCGTCACTCCATTTAACTTCTGTACTCACACCCATCCTTGCATCGTTTTTTGATGCAAGGGTGGGAGGGCACAAATCTCAATCGCGACGGTAAACCGGAAGATCGAAAATGCAGTTGCCTTTCGCCTGAGCGCTCCGCCGTGCCCTTGGTGCGTTCCTCGGCCTCGTTCCTGGCAAGCCGAACAGGCGCGCCCGGATGCAGCAAGTCCGCGCAAGTGCGCTTTCGACGCTACAATGATCTGCAGTCTGCGCTCACGCGCAGCGCGGGAGGAACGCGTAAATGGCTGGCAAAAGCAAGAAGAAACACGACTCAGAGAAAAAACAGAAAAACGCTGCACAAGAAATGGCCCCCGAGCAGAAGCTCAACGAGCAAAAAACCGCGGAGTCGCCGGCAATCAAGCCGCTGCTTCTCGGCAAGGATTGCGGCTACGACAAGGAACTCGCGCGCCTGCAGACAGAGTTAGTCAAATTGCAGGAGTGGGTAAAGCATGAGGGCCTGCGTGTAGTCATCCTTTTTGAAGGCCGCGACGCCGCCGGCAAGGGCGGAGCCATCAAGCGCATCACCGAATCCCTCAACCCCCGCGTCTGCCGCGTAGTCGCGCTGGGAACGCCCACCGATCGGGAAAAGACCCAATGGTACTTCCAACGCTACGTGACCCAGTTGCCCGCCGCAGGCGAGATGGTGCTCTTCGACCGCAGTTGGTATAACCGCGCAGGCGTCGAACGCGTGATGGGGTTCTGCACCGAATCGCAGGTCCAGGAGTTCATGCAGAGTTGCCCCGAGTTCGAGCGCATGTTGCTCCGCTCCGGCATCCTCCTCATCAAATACTGGTTCTCGGTCAGCGACGCCGAGCAGGAACGCCGCTTCCAGGACCGCATGGATAAGCCCACCAAGCGTTGGAAGCTCAGCCCCATGGATCTCCAGTCCCGCAAGCACTGGGCAGAGTACTCCCGCGCCAAGGATGAAATGTTCGCCGTCACCGACCTCAAGCACACGCCCTGGTATGTCGTCGACGCCGAAAACAAAAAGACCGCCCGTCTGAACGTCATCCGCCATCTACTCTCATTGATCCCTTATCAGGACCTGACCCCGGAGACGTTGACCCTGCCGGCTCTCGATAAATCCAAATACGTCCGACCACCCATGCAGGAGCAGAACTTCATTCCCCAGTACTACAAATAGCGGCCGCTTCCAGCGGTGGGGCCATTGCCGGTCCCACCCTGGCGCATTTTGGCTTTTGCTGCAGACTTCCGTGCCCCATCCTTTCCGCGTTTTCTGCGGAAAGGGTGGGAAGCCAAGCACAAGAAAGCTCTACACCTGTCTCCCCAGAAGTTCGTACGCCTCTTCTTCCAGATCCGCGATCTCGCGGAAGACCGCGCTGGCTGCGGCAATCTTCGCATCAATCTCACCCATCCTGGCCGCGTCTTGGAACATCCGCGCAATCGTAGTGAATTTCAGCGCCGATTCCTGAAACGTCGCCGCGCTCCCCACCAGTGCCGCATTCCTTGTGATCTTCGCGGCTTGCAGCAGGAACTGCGCGTACATCGACCGGAAGCAGCCGCCGCCCGTGCCCCCAATCTCGATGAAGATATACAAATTCAAGAGGTTCATGCGCAAATCGCGGTCGTTGAACTGGGTGGGCCATTTGAGAATTTGCTTGGCCGTGTGCCGCATTCCGCTTACACCAAAGTTGCGGATCGGCGGATGGAGGTGCGCATCAATCGTCTGCCGGATGGATGCGGCAATCTCCTCGGTCCCCGGCGCGCGGAACCCGGAGAAGTCGAATTCAAGGCGCAGATTCTTGGGCGGAAACGGCTTGAAAGGCGAGTTTCTTGCCTCGCTCAGTTGCTCACGCGTGATGGGGGCATAGAGGCCCGGCTTCACCCCGGAAGCATGTTGGTCGATATCCGAAGCCAGCATCGTATCGTGGCCGTCGTAGCCACAGACGACGAAAGCGTGGCCGCCGAAATGGTAGTCCTCGGGCAGGTCGAACCAGGGCAACAGTCCCATGTCGCCGCTCAGCATCACGGGAGTCTTTTCCGCCAGCAAGCGCAGCAACTCGCTCTCGGCCTTCTTGGTGCTTGTGGTGCAAGCCTCCGTGATGCGGACTCCGGTTCGCGCCCCCAGATCCTGATAGAAGTTCTGCACATTGCCTCTGCCGCCGACAAAGACAAAGCTCTCCCCACCCATCTTCATCTGCCAATAGATGAAGCCCATTCCCGCTCCGAGCCCGAGCAGCATCTCTTCCGGCAGCGGGTGGCCGGCGTGATGGTAGATCTTTGCCAGCGAACTGGTGACGCAGTGACAGCCATCCAGCGCCGGACAGTTCGGGAAGGGTTCAATGGCCGCGATCGTACCTTGCGCATGCATCTTTCACCTCGCCTTCCTTCCTGAATCACAGGACGCAAGAAAGAATACTCCGGCCGCCGCAGTTGGGCTATGCGCAGCGATGAATTTTCTCTTGACTCGCCGCGTCGGGACGCGGATCTCGCAGCGGGAAATTGCCTGCGTCAGCGCGGCGGATTCGAAAGCGGGCGCGCCATCCTTCAAAGTGGGTGCTCCATTCTTTGCGTATTTTGCGAAGGGTGGGAGGCCGAGGACTTCAATCCGGTCCTGGTTCAAATCGATCTCGCATTCGTTCACGCAAGATCGGTTCTGAATTCATGCTTGTCCGACCTTTGTCCCGAAGAGGCCAGAACAAGGCGGAGCTTCCACCTCAAGGGCCGATCAGGGATGCGCCACGGCTCCTTCGCCCTGCTTGCTGATTTCGAGAACGGTAAGCGGCATCTCCCGGTTTCCCGGCACAAGCTCCAGGCCCAGATCCCGCTTGAGAACGGTGTTGAGGCTTTCAATATCTGTTCCAGCATTCATCAATCGCGCGTCATAATTTCCACGGATGCCGGTTTCGTTCACCACCGGCGTCTCCAGCCCGGTTGCCAGTACAAACGCAAGATCGTCCATCGATCCGTTCATCAAAACGTAGCTTCCATGCCAGTGACCGCGCTTGGTCGCGTGTGTCGACGCCGAGGGACTCAATAACTGCTTGCTTGCTTCCGTAGCCCGCAAAATGTAGGCTGGCTTGCTCACCGTCTTCGCCTGAATCCGCAGGTGCAGCGCAGCCAGAACAGTCTGCCGCACGCTCGATGTCCTAACCTTCTCGGCCACATCCACGAAGTTCACACGCAGATCATAGCGCCCCTCCGGCAGCGGCCCCGCCAGCGCGTAGCGTTCCGAAAAAGGATCCAATACGTCCACCAACAGGGTGTCGACATCCACTCCAAGAAAATCGGTACCGGTCGGCGGATGCTGAATCTGAGTCTCCTTCGCATCGGGTAAAGCCTTGCTCACCGAAACCGCAAACAACTGCTGTCCGCCACTCGGCAACGATGCGCTGCTGGCCGTGATGATTTCCTCGGCGGGTTTGAACGCTACCGCTTTTCCTTCGGCCACCGACTGCAAATCGGCAGTGGTCACCGTATCGATCCCGGTTACAGCGAAAATCTTTCCGTTCCCGTCGACAATCACCGTGGTCGGCCTCGAGGTAATTCCATACGAGGCGAAGACGGTGTCAGAAGCATCTACGCCGACCCAGCCGGCTGTCTTCTTTCTCGCTAAAAATGTCTCGACGGCTTTTACTTCCTCATCGTCGATGGAGATGAACTGGAACTTCGCCGGGTCGAGCGACGCGACCAGTTGATTCAGATGCGGAAGGCTGGCCACGCACGGCGAGCACCACGTGGCCCAGAATTCCAGCACCACAACCTTTCCCTTGAGGTTTGCCCAATCTACCCTCGCGCCCCCAGGGGCTTGCACCAGCTTTAACGAATCCAAAGCTGGTGCCTGCGCGCCCTTTGCCGGATAAGCCCAAACAGAAACTACTCCAAGCAAGGCCGAAGCCACCGCGACCAGACCACTGCGCAAAGCCACACGAACACTGACTCGCTGCATCGTCACTCTCCACGGAACTGTCGCAGTCGATCATACACGGCGCACAGCCCGCTTTGAACCTGCCCGGAAGTGGCGGGTGTCCCCGGTCCCTCGCTGTTGGGGACCGGGGAGGGAATTAAAGTTTGTCCGCCGAATCGATCCCTGCAGCCCTCCTCAATGCAGCAAACGCACCTGAGTTCGCGCGTGACTTCCGGCCGAAGCCCCTTCTTTCCCGGCCTTATTGAGACAAGGGGAAACGAGCGCCACGTGGCCCAGAATTCCAGCACCACAACCTTTCCCTTGAGGCTTGCCCAATCTGCCCTCGCGCCCTCAGGGGATTGCAACAGCTTCAAGGAATCCAAAGCTGGTGCTTGCGCGCCCTTTGCCGGATAACCCCAAACAGAAACCGCTCCAAGCAAGGCCGAAGCCACCGCGACCAGCGCCCCGCGCAAAGCCACACGAACACTGACTCGCTGCATCCCTATCTCCCCCAGAACTCAGGCAGTCGATCATACATGGCCAACGGCCCGGCTTTAAACCTGCCGGAAACACGGGACAAGCATGATCGACGAGTGATCAATCGTTGAGACGACTCGAGAGTGCAAACGTGCCTTCCTCGATCAGTGCTGCCAACTCTTGTAAACGAATTCGAGGCTATAGCCGTCCGGGTCAAAGACATTGGCGGCGTAGTAGCGCGGGTCGTAGTAAAGTCGAAAGCCCGGTGCGCCATTGTCCGTGGCTCCCGCGGCCATCGCGGCAGCATAGGCCTCATTCACTTCACTCTGACTGTCTGCCACAAAACCAACGTGCACTGCGCTGCTGTTCGCTTGGCCCTGTCTTAACCAGAAAAAGATGCGACCCTTTGCCCCAAATCCTTTCAGATCCGGATGCCCGGGTGGTCCGTCTTTGCCATCGTAGTCCACGCGCTTGGTGATGCCGAGGGGAGCTAACGTTGCCGTGTAGAACGCAATGGAGCGCTCGATGTCGCGCACCGAAAGAAAAATGTGATCAAGCAATCTCGTCCTCCTGAAATCTATCTCTGCCTCAAGCCCCAAACTGTCGCAGATGGTGATCGATGTGTTTGTACATCAAGACGGCCCACTGTCGCGGTTTGAGACGGCCAAAGAAAGGATGTGGATGTTCGGTGCAACCCGCCGTGCCTTCGTTACTGAAGCGGCCAACTGCCTCAATGAGCCTACTTCGTTCTTTCTCAAAGTCGCATTCGGCGGGGTCCGCGGTAAACAGCTCCGGAGACGAAGGCGAATTGCGGCGCATCGGCGTTCCCTTGCCCAGTACCAGCGGCTTAATCAGCAGGCCGAGCACGCTGACAGGGAATCGCGCGCGCTTGGGATTGATCACGCCCATCGCCATCTCCACGCCTGCCGTGCAGTGCGCCAGGGTCTGTGCCACGGTCATCTTCCCCCACAGTCGCTGACTGTCAGATCGGAGCGAAAGAATGCGCTGCCTTGTTTCTTCCGACATGTCGAAGTCAAAGAGGTTCTTGTCGCTCGCCGTTTCTGCAGCGAGCCTATCGTAGGTCATTCCGAAACCTTTCCGTCGCAGGTGAATCAGCGGGGGGCCACGGTCCCTTGCAGTTGGGGACCGGGGAGGGAAGTCAAGATTGCCCGCCGGATCGATCCCCGCAGCCGTCCTCAATGGAGCAACTACACCTGAGTTCGCGCATGACTTCCGGCCGAAGCCCCCTCTTTCCCAGCCTTATTGAGACATGGGGAAACGAGCATAAGTGCGCGTGATTTCTGCCCGCAGATTCCACTCCGCAGGTTACGACTTCGCCGCCAGCTCCAGCTCCGCGATATCCAGCTTGGTCATCTTCATCATGGCTTCCATGCCCTTGGGAGTGCTCACCAACTCCCCGATCCGCGCGGGCACCACCTGCCAGCACAAGCCGAACTTGTCCTTCAGCCAGCCGCACTGAATCTCGCTGCCGCCCTCGGTCAGCTTCGACCAGTAGTTGTCGATCTCCTCCTGCGTCTCGCAGCGGATCGCAAACGACACCGCCTCATTGAACTTCTGAAACGCACCGCCGTTCAGCGCCGTGAATCTCAGCCCGTCCAGCTCAAACGAGATGGTCAGCACCGAGCCCTTCGCACTGCTCGGCGTGTCCACGCTACTGCGCACTTCGCCCAGCTTGCGCGAATTCGGAAACACGCTCAGATAAAAATCCACAGCCGCCTCGGCGTTGCTTTCAAACCACAGGAACGGCGTAATGCTGGGAAACTTTTCAAAGGCACTCATCGACACCTCCTTGAATTGGATCCTTATTGACCCGGCCGTGAATAACCAGGTCTCTGACCAGATGGTTTTGAACTTGCCCCGTGCCCCATCCTCTCCGCGTTTTCCGCGGAATGGACGGGAGCCAATGACACTCTTGGAGAGCCGGATCAAAAATCGCATCTGCGGCCCGAATCGAACCCAGATAGAACCCAGCTTCGAACCCAGTTTCGCATTAGATTCTCACACAATTACCAACCCTCGCAGCAAGAGTTTTATCTGCTGGCCAATGCCTTCTTACGGCAGCATACCGCACCTTTTCGCGAATCAAAAAATGCAGAAAATTACTCCATACCGGCGCACAATGAAGAAGCGGAGTCCACCCATCCGCCTTTTCCGGCCTGTTTCCTGTCCGTCTTCCCCCAAGAAAGTCACCCCCCACCCCCTGTCTCGGAAAACCGCACTTTTGGTGGCCTCAAAACCACGCATAAATCATTCTGTATGTGTATTTTGGGTCACTGACCTAGATAACGAAAAGGTAAACAACCACCCTCGTTTTCGAAGCAAAAATGGACCATTTGGAGCAAATTTGACTGTAGCACCACCTGCAAATCCCATAAAAATGGGTGCCGACAAGCGTCCGTCTTAGTTGGCGTAGATGCGCACGTAATCCACCTGCATGTCTCCGGGGAAAACCGTCGTTCCATTGGGGTTTCCGGGCCACGACCCTCCGACAGCCAGGTTGAGGAGAAGGAACTGCGGCCCGGAATCGAAAGGCCAAGTGCCTCCCTGGGGCGTCGACGGAGTAAACGTCTCATAAGGATTGGTCGGGTCGTCCACGTAGTATTGGATCTTCCCCGGCGACCAGATCATGCCATACGTGTGCCAGGCAGCCGCCGAGAAACCGGAAGGATGGTAGGGAGTTCCGCTTTTACTGCCGTCGAATCCGGTTCCGTGCACCGAGCTCTGCACCCAGTCATAGCCGGGAGGGGCACCGCCCACATACAAAGGCGAGTCGCTGCCGTTGATGTGTTCCATCACGTCGAGCTCACCGCAGGCCGGCCAGTTGATGGTGGCAATGTTGTTTCCGAGCAGCCAGAAGGCCGGCCACATGCCTTGCGACTCCGGCAATTTGGCGCGCGCTTCCACGCGCCCATACAGCACGCTGAAAAGCCCTTGGGACTTCATGCGGGCCGAGGTATAAACCCCAGCCGATGGGCTTTGCGCGACGATGTGCAGATAACCGTCCGTGCCGACATAAGCATTGGGGCTTGCTGAACTGCACGGTGCGGTATTCGAACCCCAGGCGCAGTAGTTTTCCAGTTCGCTGTTGCCGAAGCCGCTGTTGCCAGTATCGTACGTCCAAACGAGCGGATTCGGTTGGGCGTTCGTGGAACCGGAATTGGCAAACTCGTCCGACCAGATCAGCGTCCCGGAGGCAACGCCTGGAGCCAATGTCTTGCCCGCAACGCCGCTCGTTGTGTCGCCGGAGGCCCCAGCAATGGCGTTCACGGTCATGCTCGAGGAGACCAGAAATGGCGCCTGATAAACTTGAGAGGAGGTCGTCGGCGTTGAGCCATCGGTCGTGTAATAGATGGTCGATCCCTTGGTGGACGATGCCAAACTCACGATGACCGCTCCGCCCAGCGCCGGGGCTGTCGTTACCGTCGGTGTAGCCGCCACGACCGGAGTCGGTGTTGGTGTTGGTGCTGGTGTGGGAACCGATGTTGATCCGCCACCGCCGCCGCATCCACAGATCAACGCACCCGACAAAATCATCATTGCCAACATATCGGAACCTGCTTGCATAGGAACTCTTCTCACAGTGGGGGCGGGGCTTGAGCGCCTTTCCGCCGCAAACCATGAAAACACCTCCGAAACACAAAAGTCAATCGATTGATTGGGATGGCGGCGAGCTCCCGGCGATTGATCTTTCTCCTGTATATACATTTAGAAATTACAATATGCACATATGTTCAGTCAGAAAATGTACATCGAATGTTGCATAGAAAGCCGGGGCAGCGGGTCAACTCCACTACGCGCGGAACCGCAGCCGACAGAAACCAATGCCGGCTGCGCGAAAATCGTCAGCTCCCTATTTCGTCCGCTTTGCAGGCGTGCCTGTGGGTTTGCGCCTACGCACCGAGGCCAAGAATCCTTCGGTTGCGTTCCTCGTCGGCAGCGGCTCCGGCAAAATCATCGAAGGCCCGTTCCGTCACTCGGATGATCTTGTCGGCGATGAACTCGGCCCCTTCCGCCGCGCCGTCTTCGGGGTGCTTCAAGCAACACTCCCACTCCAGAACGGCCCAACCGGGATAGTCGTACTGCGCCATCTTCGAAAAGATAGACGTGAAATCAATTTGACCGTCGCCCAGCGAGCGAAAGCGCCCCGGGCGATCGATCCAATCCTGATAGCCGCCGTAGACACCGCTGCGCGCACTGGAGCGGAATTCGGCATCTTTCACGTGGAAGGCTCGCACCCGCTCGTGGTAAAGATCGAGGAAACCGAGATAATCCATTTGCTGCAAAACCATGTGGCTGGGGTCATAGAGAATGTTGGCGCGCGCGTGATCCCCGACCACGCCCAGGAAGCGCTCAAATGTCGCCCCGTCGTGCAGATCTTCCCCCGGATGGAGTTCAAAACACACGTCCACTCCCGCATCATCGAAGGCATTCAGAATGGGCAGCCAACGGCGACCCAACTCCGAGAACGCCGCGTCGATCAGCCCGGCTGGGCGCTGCGGCCAGGGATAGAAATAAGGCCAGGCCAGCGCTCCGGAAAAGCTGGCGTGGGCGACGAGACCGAGATTCCGGCTTGCCTTTGCGGCAAAAAGCAACTGCTCGACAGCCCATGCCTCGCGCGCCTTCAAACCTCCGGCAAGGTTAGCCGGGGCAAATCCCTCCAACAAGGCATCAAAGGCTGGATGACTGGCTACAAGCTGGCCCTGCAAATGCGTAGAAAGCTCCGTGACCTGCAGGCCTTCCTGCTCCAAAACACCTCGGATTTCGTCGCAATAGGTGCGGCTTTCGGCCGCCAATCTCAAGTCAAAGAGACGGGCATCCCAAGTGGGGATCTGCACGCCGCGAAACCCCAACTGTCTGGCCCAGGCCGCCATCCCCGAAAGCGAATTGAATGGCGCCTCGTCAGCCGCAAACTGCGCCAGGAAGATGCCTGGCCCCTTGATCGTCTTCATGATCTGGTCCTCTTCGTGATCCCGAGTCCTTAAAAATCGACCCAGCCATTGCAATGGTTACTGGCGATCGCCCGTTCGATGAAGCGCATTCCGCGCACTCCGGCAGAAATTCCGGGCAGCGTAGCGGGCAAGGTGTCGCCTTGTTTCCAACCCGGAAGCGCGTCGGCAAACTCCCTGTAAAGCACGGCAAATGCCTCAATGTACCCCTCCGGATGGCCGCCCGGCAAGCGGGTCACGGAGCGCACGCCTGGACTTAAATAGCTGCCTGCGGCATGGTAGACCTGCTCGGGGGCATCGCCCCATTTGACGTGGAGGCGATTGGGGTCTTCCTGGCGCCAATCGATGGATCCGTTTTCGCCATACACGCGCAACCGCAGTCCGTTGCCTTCGCCTGTGGCCACCTGCGAAGCCATCAGAACGCCACTTGCGCCATTTTCGAGACGAAGAAAGGCACTGCAGTCGTCATCCAGCCGACGCCCGGGGACCACCGAGCGCAGAGTTGCGTTCAGGCTGGTGACGTTCAGGCCGGTGACATACTCCAGCAGGTGGAAGGCATGGACACCGATGTCGCCGATACACCCCCCGGGGCCATTCAGCGCGGGGTCCGAACGCCATGAGGCCTGCTTCTGGCCGGTTGTCTCGATGGGTTGACTCATCCATCCTTGCAGATACTCGACGATGACTTTGCGGATCTTGCCCAATCTGGCGCCGCCGCAAAGGTCTCGCGCCTCGCGCACCAAGGCATAGCCGGCATATGTATGGGTCAGAGCGTAGGGTTGGGCGGCTTTGGCGACGGCCTGCTCCAGTTGCAACACTTCTGCATAGTCAGCCGTGGCTGGCTTGTCACTCATCACGGCAAAGCCTGCCTCGAGCGCCGCGCGGGCCACCGGCAGGTGCAAATGATTCGGCGTGGCAATTACGACAAAGTCGATGGGGTCAGGCCGCTGCCTTTCCGCCGCCAGCATCTGCTCATAGCCGGTATAAGCTCGCTTGGGGTCTATCCCATAACTCTCGCCTGCCTGTTGCGATCTTTCGACCGACTGAGAGAAGGCACCCGCCACTAATTGGATACGACCATCCAATTCTGCGGCCATGCGATGGACTGGACCGATGAAGGCTCCCGGGCCTCCCCCGACCATTCCCATGCGCAATTTTCGAGGTTCTGCCATGTTCTTTACCTCCCGAACTAAAACGTTTGATCCTTCGAAGGTTCGATATGTAGAAGATTCTAGAGCATCTACCGCCATCCCGGAGCGAAGATAACATATTCCGATTCAGTCCTTCCCGAATTCTACCCGCAAAATACTCCGAACTTATTCGTAGCTATGGGTAATACCTCTTGTAGTTCTGCCGATGTATCGACTATCGGGGTCTCACTGGTTTCCAGCCCCGGGAGGACTTTGGATGGTTGCGCTTTGGCATGCGTGTCTAACTTGGTTTGGGGATCTACCGCTTAAGACCAAGCTTTACATCTCATTTGGCTGGATGTGTCTTTTCACTGTCATCCTGGGCACTGTTTGCCTGGGTGGTATCTATCGCATCCGTCAGGCGACCGATCACCAGGCACAGGTCCTGGAGACTTTGAGTTCGACCGCGAGCGAAGAGTCGCGGAATCAGACTGCCGAGTTGCAGTCAGCGACCGAAAGGCTCTCGCATCAGTTTCAGTCGGTCATTGTTGGCCTTCTCTGTTTCATCGTCCTGGTAGATCTCGTGATGGCGTGGCGTCTGGCGCACATCATCGCCGATCCGATCATTCAGGCCTGCGCGGTTTTGGATCGCCTCTCGCATCGCGATTTGACCGTGAGAGCTACTGTCGATTCCAAAGATGAAGTCGGGCAGATGAGCGAGGCGCTCAATCGGATGATCCTTCACTTGCACGACGTTCTCCAAGGGCTGAAAGAATCAGCTCAATCGCTTCAGGATGTGGCCATTGATCTGGAAGACCAGACGGCTAACTCCTCAGCCAACTGCAACCGTCAGGCCGATTTGGCACAATTGGTGCTCAATTCGACTCGCCTGATGGCCGAAAAGGGTGGAGCAATTGCACGCGACTCCCATGAGGCAGCCGAAGCTAGCCGCGAGTCGGCCGTAACCGCCGAGAACGGGAGCCAGGTGATGGCCAACGCTGCTGAGATCATGGGACAGGTTGCAGCTGCTTCCGCCCGGATCAGCGAACTGATGGGGAGGCTTGACCTGCGCTCCCAGGACATCAGCAAGGTGGTGGTCACCATCCGCGAAATTTCAGAGAATACGAACCTTCTGGCGCTGAATGCGGCGATTGAGGCAGCCCGGGCCGGGGAGCAAGGGCGGGGCTTTGCCGTGGTGGCCGGTGAGGTGCGCCGTCTGGCGGAGCACACGCGCAGCGCTACGGAAGAGATTGCCAACATGGTTCTCAGCATCCAGACAGAGACTGCGGGAACGACAGTTGCCGTGCAATCCAGCCGCACCAGCATCGAAGCGGGGCAGAAACGCACCAGCGAAGCGCATGAAATGCTGACCCACATCATTCGCAGCGCCAGCCAGACCGAAACTCTGGCCAAAGGCGCGGCGCAGGCCGCCGGCGAGCAATCCAGCGCCAGCCAGCAGATCGCAGAGAACGCGGCCCAAGTTGCCAGCCTTGCAGCGGATTCCCTGAACGCTTCGGACGAAGCCGCAAAGACAGGGAAGGTTATCCTCGCCTCCGCCAAGCACCTCTCGGAAGTGGTTCGTCAATTCAAGCTATAGGCGCCGACGGTGGCGCGACTTTCCGTGGCCGGCAACAAAGAAAAGTGCGCGCTTGGGCATTGCAGCGCTCCGAATAAGGTGAGCGCCCCGAGTCTCGAATTTCGGACCCGGGAAAGCAATGCAGGCCGGGGATCTGGCTGCTTCTGAGAACTTGTCCGCGAACAGGTAGCGCTGGCCACCCGGCCAGCCTTCGTGTGGGTCTCCTGGCCCGCGCATCCCTCTTGGCGGCGTGGACGCGGCCAAGACAGCCAACCGGGAGGTCGGAGCTACAGGTTGCCCAACCTCAGGCTTTCTTCGCCAACTCCGACTCAATCGCTGCAATGAGCTCCGGCGCTTCCGGGTCGGTGTCGGGAGCGAACCGCTCCACCACTTCGCCATTGCGGCTGACCAGGAACTTCTCGAAGTTCCACAGAATTTCGGGCGCCTGGTTGGGCTCAATACCGTAGCCCTTCAGTTTCTCACTGAACGGCACATCTCCCACGCTGACGGCCTTGGGCTGGGCGTCGATCAAGGCAGCATAAAGAGGGTGTTTGGTCTGGCCAACCACGGTGATCTTGTCGAAGAGGGGAAACTGAACGCCGAAGTTGCCTGTGCAGAAGTTGAGGATCTCGTCGTTGGTCCCGGGCTCCTGCTCCTTGAAATCATTGGCCGGGAATCCCGTAACCACCAGCCCCTGAGGTTCATATTTTTTGTAGATCTTCTCCAGGCCCTCATACTGCTTGGTCAGACCGCACTTGGAAGCCACATTGACGACCAGCAGGACCTTGCCCTTGAACTCGCCCAGGGTAGCGTCTGTGCCGGTAATCTTCTTCACCGGAATCGCGTAGATCGATGTGCTCATGGTTCCTCCTGGCTCCATCGTAATTGTTCCGAAGGCGGAGGCGCGGCCAATTTCAGACACGCTTGCGAGCCAGCGCACCTTGGAACCCGGCGCTCCTCTGCCCGCACGAGTATCATGAACAAACAGCACAGCCGATGTTTGTGCCCACCGCCAACGCAGAAGAAGGAAGAGACTCGCGCGTGAAACCAGAGATGAGAGTGAGCCTGGCAGGCCTGGATCTGGTCAGCCCGGTGATCGCCGCCAGCGGCACTTTTGGCTACGGCATTGAATTCGAGGAAATTATCTCCTTGGAGCGAATCGGTGGCTTTGTCACCAAGGGCATCTCGCTGGAGCCGATTGCCGGCCACGCCGCGCCGCGCATTGTACAAACCGCGGCGGGCATGCTCAATGCCATTGGCCTGCAAAACATCGGGGTCCAGGAATACATAGCAACCAAGTTGGCGCCCATGGTGCGCTATCCCCAGTGCAAGGTCATCGTCAACGTTTTCGGCTACACGGTTGGCGATTATATTTCGGTTATCGAAAAGCTGAACGAAGCAGAGGGAATCGCCGCCTACGAACTCAACGTCTCCTGCCCCAACGTCCATGCGGGCGGCATGGCTTTCGGTTCCGATGCCGGCTCGCTGGAGTACCTGGTGACCCGCGCCAAAGAGGCGTCCAAGCGTCCGCTTTTCGTCAAGCTTTCTCCCAATGTCACTTCGATCGCGCATATGGCGAAGATCGCGGCCGACGCGGGTGCAGATGCGCTCAGTTTAACGAACACCTTCCTGGCCATGTCCATCGACGCGGAGAGCCGCAGGCCGCGGCTGACCAATATCACCGGCGGCCTTTCCGGCCCGGCCATCAAGCCGATTGCGCTGCGCATGGTTTACGAGACCGCAAAAGCCGTCACGATCCCGATCATTGGCATGGGGGGCATCGTGACGCCCGAAGATGCAGTGGAATTTCTGCTGGCGGGCGCAACCGCGATTCAGGTTGGGACGGCCAGTTACGCCGATCCTCGCGCTACCGAGCGTTTGGCCACCGGACTCAGTTCCTGGTGCCGCAGCCATGGCGTGGAGAAGGTAGCCAGCCTCACGGGTGCGTTGGATGGGCCGCCGCAGCAGACCTGATTCCGCTCCAATCGCCGGACAAGTATTCGCTTCATCCGTAAAATCTGCGGCGCTACAAAAGGAGAATTCTGTATGGCAAATCGTTATCCGGAAGCGGCGTTGATTGCGGCCCGGCTAGGAATCTCCGCAGGCGTCACTCCCGGGCTTCTATGGGAACGGGCGCTGGAGCAGGTTTATCCTACCAGCCCGAAGGCGCGCAGAAAAGGTGACCCGCGCGGAGCCTTTCTCGGCCTCTGTGAAGAGGGATTGGTCAAGGGTATTCCCACAGGCAGCTACGGAGCCACCCGCGACAACAAGGGCTTCGCCGTTCGAGCCGCCCACCTGCTGATTGCAGGCACGCAAAGCTGGTCCATCAGCACTCTGTGGGAGGCAGCCAGGGAAGGATCGCAAAAGGTTCACAATGGGCAGATGGATATCGTGCTGGCGCTCTGGAAGAATGGTCTCATCGTGACCGGAAGCTGAAGTCGAAGGGGAGCCGGATCAACTCCCTCCCTTGCTTCTTCGCTGTGCATCTCCAAAAAAACTCACAATCAAAGGACTTTTGGCTCACATCGCAACTTCCCGTGCGTCTTTGAGAGCAGGGGAGGTACGTGATGCGATTCCCTTGCCTGGTTCTCTTGTGTTTGCTTTTCATGCTTTGCGCCACTGCATTTGGACAGTCCGGCCCAAAAGGAAGTCCGGACACCATCCCGAGATCGGAATCCGCGGCACCGTTCGAGCCCCAGTTCAACTTCGATGTTTCGGGACTGGCGAATTCCGCTACGACGAATCAAACATTGAGTCCTTGTCCGGACGCGTCCTCCGCATGCCCCAAGCGCTTTTGGTTTGACCGCAAGGCTCTCGGCAATCTTCCTGTCCCTCCCGGCATCGACTTCGAAAAACAACGGCCCTCGGATTCTGACTCGTTGATGGTGATCCATCCGCCGCAGTCGGCCATGGGGAATCTTCCGTCAAAACCGGTCCTGCCGCATATCTATCCCCACCTGAAGATGCTCTTCATCCACGGAGCGAAGTCGCCTGCGGGTCCAGCGTTGTCGCGGGAAGCACCCACAGCGCAGAGATTCCGTTGAAGCAGCGGACCTAGCTGCCGTGTCACTGGGTGCTAACCCCTCATGCGCGGATTGACCCAGCGGTAAACCACATCGGTCAGCAGATTCACCAATACATACGTGAGTCCAATCGATAGCAGGCAGCCCTGCACCAGCGCGTAGTCGCGATTGGAGATGGCGCTCACCACCAGTCGGCCGAGCCCGGGCCAACTGAAGATGGTCTCGGTCACAATGGCCCCGGCCAGAAGAGCACCAAACTGCAGTCCGACCACGGTGACGATGGGGACCAGCGCGTTGGGCAGGGCGTGGCGACAGACGACGGCGGTCTCGCTGAGGCCCTTGGCGCGAGCGGTGCGGATGTAGTCCTGACCGAGTTCTTCAAGCATCGCCGTCCGCACCATGCGGGTTAGGATCGCGGCGAGAGAGGCGCCCATGGCAATGGAAGGAAGGACGAGGTAGCGCCAGTCGATGGTGTTGCTGCCTCCGGAGTTCGCGCCGGAGACTGGCAGCCAGCCCAGATCGATGGAGAAGATAAGGATCAGGACAGGACCCAGCGCCAGGCCGGGAACTGACAATCCAAAGAGGCTCACAACCGACAAGAGCCGGTCGAGACCGCGACCGCGATAGACGGCGGCCAGAATGCCAGCCGGAAGCGCCAGCAACAGGCCCATGGCCAGCGCCGTCAGGGTGAGCGCCATGGTGTAGGGATAGCGCATGGAGATCAGGTGAAAGACCGTGTCGTTCAAGCGGATGGAGCTGCCCAGATCGCCGTGCAGGACGCCGGTCCAATAGCGGAGGTACTGCTCGGGAAGAGGCAGATCGAGGAAGTACTGATGGCGCAGAGCGCTGGTGTCGGCCGGAGTAGCGCCTTCGCCGAGCATCTGCAGGATCGGGTCGCCCGGCACAAGATGGATGAGCAGAAAGACCAGCGAAACCACCAACCAGACGACCGGAAGCGTGAGGGCGAGACGGGTGAGAATCTGTCGCATGGCTGTTCTTAACGATAAACCACGGGGTTTTCGCACGAGGGCGATGACGGAGCGCGCGAGACGAGCAGATCCGAAAAAGGCCCGGATTTTGCTCGTTTTGGGGCGAAAAAGAGGCCGTCGTGTTTACTGATCAGTCATGATCGGAAATATGCAAAACCAATATTTTCATTAATTTAACCGTGTTTTTCTCCCGACGATAGAGTGCTTTTTGGGAGACAGGGGGTGGGGGGTGACTTTTCGCCGGACTTCTTCCCGGACCTTCAGCCCTTTTCTGGTCACCTACCTGGACGTTTTGACGACTCTGCCCACCTCCATTGTGAGCTGGAATAGGGTAATTCCATGCAAATGGCCCAATCCGATTGCGGTTTGGTCTTTGCTTGGATGCAAAATATCTGAAAACCAGTACGCCTGCGTGAGCTTTCCGGGGAATTTTGCAAGGGCTCATGCTTTGTTTATATTCGGGAATCTGCTGGATTCATGCTCGAATTGGCGGGTTTGTAACGAGTTCATTCTGTAATTTTCATCGTTTGTTGGCTGGCTTTTAGCAGGGGAGTGACCGTCCTGTTACAGTTCCCGGCGGATACTACCTCCGTGATCACGCAAAATCGATTGAAGGTTCCGCTGAAATTGGCTGCGGGTTCCACCGGAATGGTGGAGCTCAACTATTCTGTCCATGCTCCGTACCTGCCCGAGATCCCAACCAAACCGCGGATCCATGCCGAGGTCGGCCACTACCGGCTCCGCCTGGCTGAGACTGAAGGGGATCGCGAGGCCGCCTGCCGTCTTCGCTTCAGGGTCTTCAATATCGAACTGGGCGAGGGGCTAGAGAGCTCCTATCAAACGGGTCTGGACATGGATGAGTTCGATGCGGCCTGCGAGCACCTGCTGGTCGAAGACACATTGGAAGAGAATCCGTACAAACGGGTCGTTGGCACCTATCGCATGCAATCCGGGGCCACCGCCGGGCGGAATCAAGGCTACTATTCCGCGCAGGAATTCAGCTTTGGAGTCTATGAGCCCTTGCGGCCAGGCATCCTCGAACTGGGGCGCGCTTCCATCGATCGCCAGCACCGCTCGCCGGAAGTTTTAACGCTACTATGGCGAGGGATTGCGCAGTATGCTAACGACATGGGGCTGCGTTACCTTATCGGTTGCTCGTCGTTGACCTCCAAAGACCCGGCAGAGGGCTGGCAGTTATATCGCCTCCTGGAAAGCTATCGGGTTTCGCCGGAGTTCGAGACGGTGCCGACCGCAGCGTATGCCTGCCCCATCGAGCCGGAGGGCATGGACGCGCAGCCGTCGCCCGAGGCTGAGAGATCGACTTCGATGTGTACCTCGGAGACGCCCGAACCGGTGGTTCAGGTGAAGGTTCCCAGACTGCTCAAAACCTATCTGGCCATTGGAGCGCGCATTGGCGCGCCGCCAGCTTGGGACCGAGCCTTTGGGACCATTGATTTCCTCACATTGCTCGATCTGAAGACTATGTCGCCCGCGGCACGCCATCGCTTCCTGGCCCCCCTGACACAGTGAACGTGCGGGCTTGCCGGCGCGCTGTGGCGCTGGCCTTCACCTTGGCGATGTGCATGGTCCGATTCGGAATGGTCCGACTCCGCGGTCCCTTGACATGGGAGCGGCGCGCCCGTTGGGTCCACGACTCCAGTCGGCAGATCCTGGCTGCTTTGGGAATCGAATACGAGGTGCAGGGAGAAATTCCCGTAGCCGGCCTGGTGGTTGCCAATCACCTCAGCTATCTCGATATCCTGATTCTCAGCGCGGCCATGCCGTGCTTCTTCGTGGCCAAGGCTGAGATCGCCCATTGGCCGTTTTTCGGAACGGCGACGCGATGCGGCGGCACCATCTACATCAACCGCGCCAGCCGCGCCAGCGCGGGAAGAGTAGCTGCGACGATGGAGAGTCGTCTGCAACTGCCGGTTCCGGTCCTCTTCTTCCCTGAGGGAACCAGCAGCGACGGCAGTGGCTTGCTGCCGTTTCACAACAGGCTCTTTGAACCAGCCGTTCGCACCCGGTCCACAGTCACGTCCGCATCAGTGCGTTATCGCTTGCAGCATGGGATGCCGGAGCGCGAGCTGTGCTGGTATGGCAACGATGCTTTTCTTCCGCACCTTTGGAAGGCGCTCGGATACTCGGGATTCACTGCCGAGGTGCGATTCGGCGCGGCGCAGATTTACCCCGATCGGCGCTCTGCGGCCGAGCAGACTTATGCGGAGATCGCGGCCATGCGCGCCGGCGTCGAGTTAGTTCCGCAATAGTGCTTTGCAGCCTGATTACGAGGATGCGCTGCGAATACTGTTATCGCATAGAGTTGTGCTTTCCCAGGTCTCAAAGTCGAGACCTGGGGCACCCGAAATTCGTGACTTTGAAGACTGAATCATGCGGTCACGGAGCCAGAGCGGATATTTCATGGCCTTTGAAGTCTTGGGTTCGCGGGGCCGCGCAATCGACGACTATCCCGGATAGGTTCCGGTGATGTAGCCCTCCAGAGCCTGAATCGTCTGTTCGTGGCCGGAGATCACCCATTTCACCAGATCGCCGATGGAGATGACTCCAACCACTTCCTCCCCTTTCAATACCGGGAGATGGCGAAAATGGTGCTGCGTCATCATAGCCATGCACTCGTCCACCGTTTGCTGTGGACTGACGAAGACTACCGGGCTGGTCATGATGGCGTGGATGGGTGTTTCCTTGGAGGCGTGGCCCAAGAGGACGCCCTTGCGCGCGTAGTCGCGCTCCGACAAGATGCCCACAAGTTTCCCTTCCGAGAGGACCAGCAATGCCCCAACGCCGTATTTCGCCATGACTTCGAGCGCTTCATAGACCGTTTGGTCGGGGGTCACCGACAGCACTCCGTCCACGTCCTTGGACTTCAGGACCATTCCTATCGTGTCGGTAACTTTCATCAGGCCTCCTAGCCTTCGGTTGATCCCTTTCGGCCTGTTGCACACATGCCGGGGCTGTTGTCGGGAAGATCCACGCTACTTTATCCGGGCGGAACGGGTTGATCGGCAACGAGTCGAAAGCAGTCTGCTCGCTTCGGTTCGAGCGAAACCAGAGTTCCTGTGGCCCGGGCGAGTTTCGTGGTAGGTCGCCGCTCCCTGATGGTCGCGTCGACCTTGATGCATTGCCTTCGGGATACACCAACTCTGGTTCCGCTTGGCGAACGAAGCGCCCTGTTGGCAGTCGGTTTCTGCCCCAGGATGCAGATAGCCAATATAGCCCATTGTTGGCGCAGGAGAACAGTGCAAAAGTGAAGGGCATAATTCCAGTTGGTTGGCGAAGATGGAGAAGGGAAAATCTGGGTGCCCACACGTTCCCAAGGGAAGCAATGGGCTTGGCGAGTGCGTGCCGATGCTTCGGCAAACGCACTGTTGACTTGCACCAAGCAAACTGCAAGTCTCGCGTCCGGCGCGGTGCGTCCGAATTTACGTGGTCAGGAAGTCACTGCCGGCCAGGAGGCAAGCGCTACTGAGACGGCTCAGATAGGTACGGAGTCGCTATCCCAAAGGACCGCTGCATTGAAGTGCTTCTGCAAATCCTGCTGGTTGAATCCGTGGGCCTGCTCGATTGCGTCGCACGAGGCCCAGACTCCGCGTTCGTGGAATTCCAGCCAGGACAACAGACGTCGCTCTGGATTCGAGGTTCCCAAAAGGGCCTGGCGAATCTCATGACGCAAAGGCAACTGCGCAACCACTGTCTCCATCGGCACGCGGAGCATGGCGGGCATGAGGCTGATCATTCCCAGCAGGTATTGCTCGGAGGGAGAAAGATCCGCAACCGGCGCCGCCAGTTCGCAGAAGCGGGCGCGCACGAAAGCCATATGAAGAATCTCCGGAGGATGCCCGGCATTGAGTTCACTGAGAATGGCAAGGGTGGCAATGCGGCGGAAGATATCTTCGCCGACAATCATGATGGCCAATTCAATGGAATTGACTTCCTGGCGGATCGCGTAGACGGGCGAGTTGACCAGGCGAAGCAGCCGGTAAGTGAGCGAAGCGTCGCGCATTACCAGTTTGCTCACCTGCAGCAGGTCGATGGGGTTGCGATAGAGATGCTGCAGAATGTGGAAGTGGATCAAGCGGTTGGCCGGAACCTTGGCATTGGAGAACAACTCCGGAAGGCAGAAATAAAACCCCTGAAAGAGCGTAAACCCTTCTTTGGCGGCTCTTCGGTAGTCCTCCTGAGTCTCGACTCTGGTGGCCACCAGGGTGCCTGAATTGCCGCGCAGCCGATGAATCAGACCTTTCCGAGCTGCCGCGCTGGTTTTGAGAAAGTTGATCTTGACGTAGTCGGCCAACTCGACCAATGGCTCGACACCAGGATCCCAGACAAAGTTGTCGAGCGCCAGACGATACCCCATGGACTTCAAGCGGCGGCAGGAGGCAATCAACTTCGGGGTTGGGTCAATCGTCTCGTTGAGTTCAATCACCGTCATCTCTGGTGGCAGAATATCCACCAGTTGTTCGGCAATCGACTCGGCCGAGCAGTTGACGAAGGCCGGGAGGCCCCCGGTGAACCTGTCGATTCCAAACAGAACCATGTCATCGAGAATGGTGCGGGTGGCCTCGTTGTTGTCTCCTTTGAAGGCCGGTTCGCGGCCATGACGAAAGAGCAACTCGTAACCGTGTACGCGACCATTCAGCCTGAGCAGCGGATGTCTGGCAAGGTACCGGATCTCTCCCAGCGGTTCCTGCGCTTCTGCCTCGAACGGAAGGTGCGTATCGTTCGGCTTGTGATTGCGGTCCATGCTTCCCTTAGAATCGGCAGAATCGGGTTAGGACATGAGGAGGATGCGCAAAGAGGTCAATTACAGCCAGATCAGCCGTTCCGCTCGGGAGGGATCCGGCTCCCAATTTGAACTTGAGGGTTGCTCTTTCTACAACATCAGTGCCAACGACGAGGTTCCTTTCGGCCTCGTTCCTCATATTGGGCCGAGGACCGCCGATAAACCCGACAGGAGTCCTGCGCGCTTGACTGGGTGGTTGGACGCCAGTCTGCGGATTCCATTGGGCGGCAAGACTTTGCCCAGAGGCATGATCTGTTCGAGGAGAACCCTAAACCGACGATCTCTCCCTACTTGCAAGGCGAGGAGAATCCTTTTGCCCCGAGGCGGGGGCGCAGCAACGCGGAGGAACCGGCCCAGGAGGATTGGGTTCAGCCGCCGTTGCCGCGTTATGTCCCGTCGCCGGGGGAACAGAACTGCGCAGCGCCTCTTCTTGAGGCCGAAGAACAGAAGCAGGGGTATCCGGCCCCTATCGAAAAGACCATTGTCCCGGTAGCAACGACGGGGAGAAGCGATGCGGCGCGGCCTCCCGCGTCACCAGTTTCGGTTCCCGCCACCGCCCTTGCAACGGGCAAGGAAAAGACAGGCTCGGAAAAGCTCTCCATCGCTGTGATCGGGCCAGACAATGCACGCCGCGCTGCGGCCATTGAAGCGTTCTCAGGGAACCCGGGGTGGGAAGTGCAAGAAGTGCTCCTGTTTCCGGCCCGGCTGGAGGACGTGCCTTATCTGTTGGTGTGGAACTTCGACGTCATGGCCGTCGATCTGGACGTGGATCGCAAGTTCGCGCTCGATCTGGTTGCCCGCATCTGTGCCGAATGCCAGGCGACGGTGATGGTTTATACCGCTGAGACAGATCTGGAGCTGCTGGTGCGCTGTATGTGGGCCGGCGCCCGCGAAGTGCTGACGCTCCCGCTTGCTCCGGGAGTCATTGCCGACGCCATGGGAAGGGCTTCGGGCCGCCGCCAGTCGACGCGCCCGGTTCACAAGGCCCTGGGCAAGCTGCTGACCTTTGTCGGAGCCAAGGGAGGTTCGGGCGTAACGACACTGGCCTGCAATTTTGCGGTTTTCCTGGCCAAAGAATCCGGACAGAGTACGCTGTTGATCGATCTCGACCTGCCGCTGGGAGATTCGGCGATTCATTTGGGAATCTCTTCTGAGCACTCCACGATGAATGCTCTGCAGAACTTCAATCGGCTTGACTGGACTCTGCTTTCGAAGCTTGTGACCAAGCATGAATCGGGTCTCATGGTGCTGGCCGCTCCGGGACAGTATTCCAACATTGAATCGTCGGAAGAGGCGGTGCAAAAGCTGCTGGCGGTGGCACGCAATCACTTCGACTTCGTGGTAGTGGATGCCGGTTCGAGGCCCGACCAGAAGACATCGACTATCTTCAAGTATGCTTCGACAATCTTTCTGATTGCGCAGGTAGACGTGACGGAACTGCGCAACGCGAACCGCATCATTACCCGCTTCTTTTCCGATTGCGGATCGCGCCTGCAAATCGTGCTCAATCGCCACACCGACGCAGCTTCGGGAATCAAACAAAGTGATATTACCGCCGCGCTGACCAAGGAACCGGACTGGAAAATTCCGAACGACCCGCACACCGTGCAGCGCATGAAACTCAACGCCGATCCGATGTCTTCCGATAAAACCAATCTCGGACGCGTGATTCGCTCCATGGCCAAGAATGAATGCGGCACCAGCGGACAGGAAAAGAAAAAAGGCTGGTTGGATTGGTTGGGGTGATTCTGTTCACCCTGTACCTGCGACTGAGCGGTGACCAACGTGACCGCTTGATTTGGAAGTATCGCCCAGAAAGAATGGGTGGCCGATGTCCCCCGAATTTGGGACGTGGGAAAGCACAAATTTAGTCGGTCTAGATACTGGGGGTTTTCTAGGGTTGAGACGCACTCCCATTTGTGTGGCGGGTCTGAAGTTCATTGAAAAACTACCGCAGGTCCTTCGACTCCGTTTGTCGCAAAAAGCGCGACAAACTCCGCTCAGGATGACAGTTGTGTTTTGAAGCGAACTTCAGAGGCAAGACAATAGCATCAAGCGCATTATCTCTGAGTCATTGCGGCGAGCAAAGGGTGAAGCGAAGACGCGAATGGATTGGCGATGGTGACCCCGTTCCAGGTAAACCCATCCTGCATGGACCGGAAGCACGATCAGATCCTGCGGTAGTTTCTCCATCAGGCTAAGCGTAGACTGCTTTTTTGCTTCGCCATTCAGTCCTTCGGCGTACACCATGATATTGGTGTACAACGCGATTCTCATGGCGCTCATCGCGTATACAACTCGTCTCGCGTCCAGGGGCCAATCTCTACGGCGGGCTTTGCTCGCAGTTTGTCGAAAAGCACGGTTCGCGCCTCTTCCTGGAAACGATTCCCATCACCTATGGGCCCAATCTTTGCCACTGGCTTCCCGTGGCTGGTCACAACGTAGGTGTCGCCTTTTTTCACGTCTTGCAGCAGCCGGGAGAATTTACGGTTGGCTTCGGCAGCAGAAACAGGCTTTTCCATCATCTCCCCCAATCTAGATTTGTAGTGATTGTAACTACTATTTCCAAAGGGAGAACCCTCGGCCTTGCCAGGGTGGTAGTAGAAGTTTGACGTTTACCGAAGTCGTTCCCGGTTTGAGTTTTTGCCTTCTTCTCGCAGAATTCTTCGAGAGACGCGGAGCATGGGCTCCGTCCCTAAGGGACTCCGGACAAATTGTTGGTTTCGCTCACCCCGCGTTGAAACGCGGGGCTAGCAAACACTGCGCCTACGGCGCGGGTGCCAAAGCTGGCGCTGGCAATGAGCTTCCCTTGGCAAGAAACTGGCACTGGCAGTGCGCTTCCTTTGGCAAGAAGGTTGATCAGGGCCATTTGAGGGGCCAACCTTCGTAAAGGATGCGGCTTTGGCGGAGGATATTTACTTGGAGAAACACAAGCTCGATACCGTGCTTTACCGGTTGTCACCCAAGTTTCAATATGTGGAATGAGAGATTACACGCAGCTCTTCGAAACTGATGACGAAATTCTCTCGCGCCAGCCGCCCTGCAGACGTGCGTCTGCAGGGCGACTGTAGCGAAGAGTTCGTGGATCCGAAGGCACTGCACCCATGTCGACGCGACCATCAGGGAGTGGCGACATGGCACGAAACTCACCGGGCCGCAGGAACTCTCGTTTCGTTCTAGAAAAACCCCTCGCTACTTTTTTGCGGCCATCTCGCCGCGCACACGGGCCATGATGGCCAAGTAGGCGGCCGCGGTCTCGGTGATCTTCTCCGGATGGCCGGCATCGACCGCGGCAAGATTCACCA
>Ga0302320_10003233_pt1 | contig 38078 bp, 33 predicted proteins | sample Bog_T0_3_FD_202130 | JGI IMG/M metagenome (GOLD analysis project Ga0302320, IMG submission 202130) | Peat permafrost microbial communities from Stordalen Mire near Abisko, Sweden - Bog_T0_3 | ecosystem: Environmental > Terrestrial > Soil > Wetlands > Peat | place: Sweden: Abisko, Stordalen Mire... | reverse complement strand
GCGGAGCGGATCAGGCGGGCGGCCTCGTCGAGGTCGCCGCCCCGCTCCAGCAGCGAGAAGCCCAGGTTGTTCTGCAGGGTGGGATGGTTCGGGCTGAGCTTCTGGCCCTCGCGCAGCACCGCGATGGCCTGGTCGGGGCGGCCCAGGCTCTCCAGGGCGGTGGCCTGAAGCAGCAGCAGCTCCACGTCCCGCACCGGAGCGGCCTTGCGGGCCTCCAGGACGGTGGCCAGGCAGCGGTCCCAGCTGCGGAACTCGGCCCAGAGGCCGGCCATGGACTCCAGGTTCAGCTGGGCCAGGGCGCGCCTGGAATCGGACTTGAAGAACCGGCCCTCGTCGAACAGCTTGGGCGGGAGCTCCGCCGCGCGCTGGAACAGGTCCTGCCCGGGAAACCGGGTCATGCCCTCCCGGAGCGCGGTGCGGGCCTGCTTCCAGTCCTCCACCTGGATGAAGGCCTGGGCCCGCAGGGAGAACACCTCAGGCTGGGCCGCGGCCTCGGGCCAGGGCGCCGACAGCTCCAGCATCTCCTTGGGCCGCCCGGACAGAAGCAGGCAGGTGGCGTAGAGCTCCTTCACCCCGGGCACCAGCGAGACGTCCTCTTCGGATTGGCCCAGGGCCGGCAGCAGGGACTTCCAGCGTTCCTCGGCCTCGGGGAAGCTGCCGAGCTTCATGAGGCAGAGCCCGATGTTGAAGGAGGTGCGCGCCGACTTGCGCATGGATTCGGCCTTGCCCAGGGTGGCCAGGGCGGTCTCGTAGCGGGAGGTGCGCAGCTGGATGATGGCGATGTTCTCCCAGATGGCGGGCTCCATCGGGATGTACTGGCCCAGGAGCTGGAAGCTCTCCTCGGCATGGCCGAGGAATCCGGAATCCACCTGGTCGCGGGCCAGGTCCTCGAGGAATTTCAGGTAGCGCTGGTCGGGGAAGCTGCGGTCGCACAGGGCCAGCACCGCCTCCCGGCGGGCGTCGTAGTTCTTTTCCTGGATGGCCAGTTCCATGGCCCGTTCCCAGGCGAAATCCGACAGCACCCGGCCGCGGTAGGTGGCGCTGGGGCGCAGCCGGCCCACGCCAAGCCAGGCCTCCAGGGCGGTCGGGTCCTTGAGGCTGTCCAGGATCTCGGCGAGCCGGGTCCACAGCTCGGGATCCGAGGGCTGCAGCCTGACGGCCTTGCGCAGGGCGGCCACGGCGGCCGGCCGCAGGGATTCGTGGGTCTGGCTCTGGAGGTAGTAGAGCAGGCCCAGGTGGGCCAGGGCCTCGCCGCTCCTGGGGTCCAGTTCGGCGGCCTTGGCCGCGGGCTCCACCGCGGCGGAGATGCTGCCGGTCTCCATCAGGGATTCGGAGAGGCGCAGGTAGGCCTGGGAGCTGTCGGGCACCAGGGCGATGATCCTGCGGTAGAGCGCCGCCGCCCCTTCGGGGTTGCTGCCGCCGCCCTCCCGCTGCATGGCCCTGGCCTGGAGCATGAGCGCCCTGGGATCTTCCGGGACCCCGGGCGGCGTCCCGGCCCCCAGGAGCATTGTTGCGGCGGTGAGGGCGGGGAGGAGCTTTCTGGCCATCATTCCGATCAAGGGGCGCATCCCGGGTTCAAGTGAGAAGGGCGAGCATCCGCCGGTGGGCGGGGCCCCAGGTCTCTGGGGGCAGCAACCGCTGTTCCGCGCGATGGCCGGGACAGGGCAGAATGCAGTGTATCGCCGTCCGGGCCGGATTTTGCCTATCGGGCGCACTCTTTTTATCACGGCCCAGCCAGTCCAGGCAGGCTTCCCAGGGGGGAACCAGGGGAGCCAGGGGGGAAAGCCGGGAGGCCGTCCTGGCCAGGAAGGCCGGCGGGAACGGTCCCAGCCCCTCCAGCTCGGCCAGGCAGCAGGCCGCCAGGGCGCCCAGGCCCACGGCCTCGCCGTGCAGCAGCCGGTAGCCCGAGGCGGCCTCCAGGGCGTGGCCCAGGGTGTGGCCCAGGTTCAGCAGCCGGCGCTCGCCGGCCTCCAGCGGGTCCCGGGCGACGATCTCCGCCTTGGCGCCCAGGGCCCGGAGCAGGCTGTCCGGCCCGGGCAGGCCGTCCTCCAGCAGGGTCCCGGCCCATGCGAGGTCGCCCTCGACCAGGGCCATCTTGAAGATCTCCCACTGGCCCGCGGCCAGGTGCCGGGCCGGCAGGGTCCGGAGGAAGGCCCGGCAGACCACCATCGTCGTGGGCGGGTGGAAGGCTCCGGCCAGGTTCTTGCCGGCCTCAAGATCCACGCCGGTCTTGCCGCCGAGGCCTGCGTCCACCTGGGCCAGCAGGGTGGTGGGCCAGGCCTGCCAGCGGATGCCGCGCATGTACAGGGAGGCCGCCAGCCCGGCCATGTCGGTGAGCACGCCGCCGCCCACGGCGACCACCGTGGCGTCGCGCCGCAGCGGGATCCGGGCCCAGGCCTCCAGCCAGGGCAGGAGCGTCTCCATCCGCTTGGCCGCTTCGGACACCGGCAGCCACAGGGTCCCGGGCGGCTCCGGCAGGCCGGCGGCGGCCCAGGCCGGGCGGGCCGCGACGTCTCCCACCAGGGCCCAGGGCCCGGCGGGCAGGAGCTCCCCGGGCAGCTCCCCGCCGACCCAGACCCGGGTGGGGAAGCCGTCGGGGAGTTCAAGAAACGCCACTAGAGCTTTTCCCGGTACTCTTCGGCGTCGTCGTCGCTGCCGCCTTCCTTGCGGAACCGGTCGGCGAGCAGGTCCAGCTCGATGTAGCGGTCGGCGGTGTCCATGACCTTGTTGGCCATGGCCGAGCGGAAGCCGGCCACCTCCACCCGCACCCCGTTCTGGGCCAGGGCCTGGAGCGGGTAGGCGAAATCCTCGTCGCCGCTCACCAGGATGATGAGGTCGACCTTGTCGGCGTAGTTCATCATGTCGGTGGTGATCTCCACCTCCAGCCGGGCCCGGCGGGTGCCGTCCCGCTCCAGTTTCACCGGTTTCTGCACCACCCGGAAGCCGTTCCGGCGCATCCAGTGCAGGAACCCGCGCTGCCGGTCGGCCGTCTCGTCGACGCCGGTGTAGAAGAAGGCCCGGAGCAGTTCCCGGTCCCGCCCCACCAGGAGCGCCAGGAGGCGGCTATAGTCCACTTCGAAGCCCAGCTGTCGGGCGGAATGGAAAATATTATTCCCATCTATGAATACCGCGCATCTCATCATGGCGTGTTCCTAATGCGGGGTCTTTCCCCGGAGATTTGAATAGTTCCGCGAAGCGGATCATTCATCATGCCATGAGCCGAATTATGAAAGAATCCCTTCATGGCCGAACCGTCGAGTTCTTTCTTTCAATCCGACCAGGTGGATCAGCAGCCCCACAGGCATACCCTGATGGTGCGGCTGGTAGGCTACCTGAAGCCGTATTGGCTGGGGCTGGTGGCCCTTCTGCTGCTGATGGTGGCCGGGGCGGTGCTGGACGTGCTGCCCTCGGAGTTCACCCTTCGCCTCATCGACCGCTACCTGGCCCAGGGCACCATGCGCGGGGCGGGGCCCCTGGTGGGGGCCTTCCTGGGCTTCGTGATCCTGGGCTTCCTGGTCCAGACGGCGCGCTTCGCCCTGCTGGCCTGGGTGGGCCAGCGGGCCATGCTCGACCTGCGGCTGCAGGTTTTCTCCCATCTGATGAAGCGCAGCACTCATTTCTTCCACCGCAACCCGGTGGGCCGGCTCATGACCCGGGTCATCAGCGATGTGCAGAATCTCAACGAAATGTTCTCCTCGGGTTTCGTGGCCATCGTCGGCGACGCCCTGTCGCTCGCCGCCATCGTGATCTGGATGTTCAGCAAGCACAGCGGGCTGGCCCTGGTGGCGGTGGGCATCATGCCGCTGCTGCTGCTGGCCACCGAGGTGTTCCGGCGCTACGCGTCTGCCGCCTACCGGGAGACCCAGGGCCGCTACGCCGCCATCCAGGCCTACCTGCAGGAGCAGTTCTCGGGCATGGCCCTGGTCCAGATGAACGCCCGGGAGGACGCCAGCCGGCGCCTGTTCCGCGACTTCAACCAGAAGTACCTGGACGCCTTCCTGCGCACCATATTCGCCTACGCGGTGTTCTTCCCGGTGGTCGAGTTCATCACCAACGGCACTCTGGCCGCGCTGATCTTCTACGCCGGCTTCAAGCTCCAGGCCGGCACCCTCACCCTGGGCCTGCTCCTGGCCTTCATCCAGCAGTCCGGGCGGTTCTTCCGGCCCATCCGGGAACTGGCCGAGCGCTACAACGTCATGCAGACCGCCCTGGCTTCCAGCGAGCGCATCTTCAAGCTGCTGGACAACAACGACCAGATCCCCGAGCCGCCCGAACCCGCGCCGGTGACCTTCCGCCAGGAGATCCGGCTGGAGGCGGTGGGCTTCGCCTACGAGCCCGGCGGGCGCAAGGTGGTGCGCAACCTGTCCGGGGTCATCCCCAAGGGCCGCCGGGTGGCGGTGGTGGGCCACACCGGCGCCGGCAAGTCGACCCTCATCAATCTGCTCATGCGCTTCTACGACGTGGAGCAGGGCCGGATCACGGTGGACGGGGTGGACCTGCGCGCGGCCGGGCTGAAGGACCTGCGCGCCCTGTTCGGGCTGGTGCTGCAGGACGTGTTCATCTTCTCCGGGACCCTGGAGGAGAACATCACCCTGGGCCGGCCCCTGGACCAGCAGCGGCTGGACCGGGTGCTGGCCCAGAGCCAGCTGGAGGACATGGTGGGCCGGCTGGACGCGGGCCTGCAGACCCAGGTGGGCGAGCGCGGCCAGAAGCTCTCCGCCGGCGAGCGGCAGCTGCTGGCCTTCGCCCGGATGCTCTACCGGGAGCCGGAGATCCTGCTGCTGGACGAGGCCACCGCCAACATCGACAGCGAGACCGAGAACAAGATCCAGCAGGTCATCGAGCGGGTGAGCCACCGCCTCACCACCTTCACGATCGCCCACCGGCTGAGCACCATCAAGGACGCGGACGAGATCTGGGTCATGGACCAGGGCCAGCTGGTGGAGCGGGGCAGCCACGACGGCCTCATGGCGCAGCAGGGCATCTACGCCAAGCTGGTGCGGCTGCAGTTCGAGGGAGCCGAGGCGTGAAATCCCGGTGCGGAGGTGGCAGCATGGAGCCCATGCACCTGCCGCCGCTCTACCCCATCACCGATGCCCGTTCCAGCCTGTCCCTGGCCGCCCAGGTCCGGCGCCTGGGCGAGGCCGGGTTTCCGCTGGTGCAGTTCCGGGGCAAGCCGCTGGATCCGGCGGCCCAGTGGCGCGAGCTGCTGGCCGCCCTGCGCGAGGCGGAGGCCTCCGGCGGGTGGCCGGCCATCTGCGTCAACGACCGCTCCGACCTGGCCCTGCTGGCCGCCCGGGAGGGCCTGGCGCCCTGGGGCGTGCACCTGGGGCAGACCGACCTGTCCGCCTCGGACGCCCGGGCCCTGCCGGGGCTCGGGGACGCGCACCTGGGCGGCTCCACCCACTGCGCCGAAGAATGGGACGCGCTGGACCCGGCCTGCGACCACGCCGGGGTCGGCCCGTTCCGGGCCACCGCCACCAAGCCCGGCCACGCCGAGCCGGTGGGCCTCCCGGGGCTGCGGGCGGGATGCCTCGCCCTGCGGACGCGGGGAGTGGCGCCCGTGGCCATCGGCGGCCTCACCCTGGCCGACGCCCGGGCCTGTTTCCAGGCGGGCGCCGAGGCGCTGGCCATGGTGGGCGAAGTGGCCCGGGCCGCGGATCCCGGGGAGCTGCTCTGGCAGGCCCAGGCCGAGCGCTGGCGGGCCCGGCCCCTGCTGGCCCCGGGGCGGGGAGTGGTGCTGATCGGCGGCAGCGGCGCCGGCAAGTCCTCGCTGGCCCTGCATCTGGCCCGGCGCCTGGGCCTCCCTGCCCGGGACGCGGACCAGCAGGTGGAGGCCGACAGCGGCCAGTCCATCGCCGCCCTGTTCGCGGACCGGGGGGAGGCCGGCTTCCGCGCCCTGGAAGCGCGGGCGGTGCGGGAGGAGCTGGCGGCCCCCTGCGTGCTGGCCCTGGGCGGCGGGGCCTGGGAGGATCCGGCCACCCGGGAGGCGGTGCGGGCCGCGGGCTTTGCCGCCCTGTGGCTGGCCGAGGTGCCGGAGCGGGCCTGGGCCAGGGTGGGCCGGGACCCGTCCCGGCCCCTGACCGCCGCGCGGGAGCAGTTCCTGGCCCGATGGGCCCGGCGCACCCCGGCCTGGAGCCTGTCGCCCATGGTCCTGCCGCTGGGCCGGTCCCCCGAAGCGCTGGCGGAGGCCCTGCTTCCTTAATGAAGTCCCATTATGGAGCTGAAGGTCGATTATACTGGCCGGGCTCATTCCGCCGTTATCGACGAACGTTGAAGGGTCTGTGCCCGTTTAAGGCCAATTGCCCCTGCTGCCCCGGATTGTGCAACACTCAGGCGACGCCTTACTCCCATGGACCTCATCCTTTCTGACATCCACTCCAATATCCAGGCCCTGCGGACTGTGCTGCGCTATGCCCGGCGGCGGACCTTCCTCCGCTACGTGCTGCTGGGGGACCTGGTGGGCTACGGCGCCAACCCCAACGAGACCCTGGACCTGATCCGCCAGCTGGCGCCGCTGGTGGCGGTGCGGGGCAATCACGACCAGGCCTGCGTCATCCCGGGGATCGAACTGGCGTTCAGTCTTCCGGCGCGCTCAGCGGTGACCTGGACCCGGGCCCGGCTCAGCGCCGAGAACGTCAGGTTCCTGGAGGACCTGCCTCGGGGGCCCGTTGCGGTGGGGCAGGACTACCAGATCGCCCACGGCTCCCCGCTGGACGAGGACGCCTATCTGCTGCACCCCAGGGAGGCCCTGCAGGCCTTCGACGGGTTCCGGCAGCAGCTCTGCTTTTTCGGCCACACCCACCTGGCCGAGGGCTACGAGCTGGACGAGCGGGCCCAGCGCCTGTCCCACCTGACCTTCGAGCCGGGCGAATGGTTCCAGCTGCGCGACGGCTGCCGCTACCTGGTCAACCCCGGGTCGGTGGGCCAGCCCAGGGACCGGGACCCGCGCCTGGCCTTCATGGTCTGCGACCCCGCGAACCGGCGGCTCAGGCTGCAGCGCCTGCCCTACGACCACGCCGGCGCCGCCCGGGCCATCCTGGCCGCCGGGCTCCACCCCAATCTGGCCGAGAGGCTGCACCATGGAATGTGAGGCGCCGGCATGTCCGAACAGCGGCCAGTGAACCGGGAAGACCTGGAGACGCTCCTGAACCACCTGCGCAACGAGCGGGCTGCGGCCAGCCTGCGGGTGGACGGCACCAACCGCCTGCTGGGCCACCTGCAGGTGCGGGGGCTGGAGCCCGGAACCGCCATCCAGCTGGGGGGCGCCAAGGGCCGAGACCGCCTGCCTCCGGCCGGCACCGCGGTCACGCTGTCGTTCCTGCTGGCCCAGGAAGTGGTGGCCATGCGCACCGAGCTGCTGGAGCCGCTGGACATCGGGAGCGGGGGCCGGCAGCGGCCCCGGGTGCTGCGCGCCGCCTGGCCCACCCTGCCGCTGGAATGGCACCACCGGGACGAGGTGCGGGTGGCCACCCCGGACCTCCCGCCGCTGCGGGCCACCCTGCTGGTCCAGGGCCACCGGATCGCCGCCGAGCTCCTCAACCTCACCGAGACCGGCCTGGGCCTGGGTCTCCGGAAGGTCCCGCCGTTCGCGCTCCAGGGCGAGATGCAGGTGGACACGCTCCTCCCCGGCGGCATGGCGCTGCACCTGGTGGGCGACGTGCGCCACTCCGGGCGGCTGGACGACGATCCGCTGCCGGTGCGGGTGGGCCTGGTGCTCCGGGACCTGCCGCCCGAGGTGCGGGAGTCCCTGCGGCGGATGATCCAGGCCCGCCGCATCATCCTGTCCGAATCCTTCCGGGAGGAATAGCCATGCGCAGCCTTGTGTTCGCCGCCGCCTTCGCCGCCAGCGTGAGCCTCGCAGCCCGGCAGACGGTGGTGAAGCCGTTCCAGGCCAGCCCCGCGGCCAGCGTCAGCCAGGAGCTGGGGCTCAGCACCGTGAAGATCGACTACCACCGCCCCGGGGTCAAGGGCCGGAAGATCTTCGGCGGGCTGGTGCCCTTCGGCCAGGTCTGGCGGGCCGGGGCCAACGAGGCCACCACCATCGCCTTCAGCGACCCGGTGGAGCTGGACGGCCATCCCCTGCCGGCCGGCGCCTACGGCTTGTTCGCCATCCCCGGCCCGGACCAGTGGACCCTGATCTTCAGCAAGACGCCCAAGCAATGGGGGGCCTTCAGCTACCAGCCCGCCCAGGACGCCCTGCGGCTGCAGGCGCGGCCCCGCACCGGGCCCATGGAGGAATGGCTGGGCTACAGCATCCGGGTGGCCGGCCCCGACAGCCTCCGGGTGGAGCTGGCCTGGGACACACTGGTGGTGGGCTTCGACGTGAACCTGGCGGCCCATGGCCGCTACTGGGCCTACCTGGAGAAGACGCTCGCCGGGGCCGGGCCGGAGGAATGGCAGCCCCTGAACCAGGGCGCGAACTACTGCCTGCAGAGCGGCACCCACCTGGACCAGGGCCTGGCCTGGGCCGAGCGCTCCATCAAGATCAAGCCGGGCTACCGCAACCTGTCCCTGAAGGCGCAGTTCCTGCGCCGGGCCGGCAGGACCGGGGAAGCCGCGGCCCTGCTGGAGCAGGCCGTCGCCGCCGCCTCGGGCCAGGCCCTGGACGAGCTGAAGGCCCTGCAGGCCGAGTGGGCGAAGAACTAGGAGAACGCCATGAGCGAATTCCCCGTCAGCTACCGCAACCGGGCGCGGCGATTGCCGGACCGGGCAGCCTATGACCACGAGGCGGTGTTCGCGGTGCTGGACGCGGCGCTGGTGGCCCATATCGGCTACGTGGTCGACGGCCAGCCCTTCGTCACCCCCACCGCGTTCTGGCGGCACGGCACCCGGCTCTACTGGCACGGCTCCGCGGTCAGCCGCATGCACAAGGCCCAGGCGGCGGAGCTGGCGGTCTGCGTCACGGTGAGCCACCTGGACGGGCTGGTGCTGGCCCGGTCCGCCTTCAACCACAGCCTCAACTACCGCTCGGCCATGGTGTTCGGCACCGCCCGGCCGGTGCCCGAGGCGGACAAGGCCGCGGCCCTGGACGCCTTCATGGAGCGGATCTGCCCGGGCCGCTCCGCCCAGGCCCGGCCCGGCTCCGCGGCCGAACTGAGGCAGACCGCGGTGTTCTACCTGGACATGGAGGAGGCGGTGGTCAAGACCCGCGCCGGCGGCCCCCACGACGACCCGGAGGACCTGGGCCAGGCGGTGTGGGCCGGGGTGGTGCCGCTGGCGCCGCGGGTGGGCGCGCTGGAGCCGGACGGCCCGCAGACCATGCCCGCGCCGGGGCACTGGGCCCAGGCCGAGGGTTCGGCGTTCGACCAGGTGTTCAGAGCCCTCCAGCCAAGCCCAGGGCCTTGACCGTGGCCTGGTGGTCGCCGCCGCCCAGCGTGAAGCTGTCGAAGCCGGCGCTCACCCGGAAGGCCCAGGTGGTGGCGGCCTGGGAGGGGCAGGCGTTGGACCACCAGCCCCAGGGGATCCACTGGCGGGAATTGGCGTAGAGGTAGCCGACCCATTCCCGGCCCCCGGGCAGGCGGGCGGGGTTGTAGTCGTGGGAACAGTATTCGTCCACCCCCTGGATCATGCTCCGGGCCTGGGCCAGCAGGGCGTCGACCCGGGCCGGGTCGGCGTGGGCGGGCTCTCGGTGGAAGTCGGCCAGGACGATGGCGGCGTTGATGGCGCCCCAGGTCCACTCGCCCGACATCTGCGCCTGCGGGTCGCCGGGAGCCTGGGCGTTGAAGCCGATGCCGGCCAGGGCCGGGCGGCCCGCCTCCGGTCGCCAGTAGCCGCCCAGCGAGATGGCGGCATCGAACATCTGGTCCAGGAAGCCGGGGCCGTAGACCTGCTCCAGGTCCCGCTCCAGCTGCCGGTCGCCGAGGATGGCGGCGATGCCCCAGGTCTGGACATCGGTGGCGAAGGCGTCGGTGTTGCCCTTGGCCGCCCCGGCCCTGCCGCCGGCGCCCTGCAGGAAGAACCCGCTGGCCACCGCCGCGGGGTCGCTGAACGGCTCGCCCGGGGCGTGCCAGACCAGCGCCTTGTTCCTGAAGAAGCCGGCCATCCCGGCCCGGATCCGGTCCAGGTCCCGGAGCGACTGGTCCAGGTCGAAATCCAGCGCCTTCCGGTAGTCCGGCATGGCCGCCTGGAGATCCACCAGGGCGGCCCGGAGGAAGCCCAGCCCGGTGTACATGGACCAGTTGTTTTCCAGCGACACATCGAACCATTTGGCCTGGTCCGGCCGGTCGGGAGGGCGCACATTGCGGTAGATGGCGCCGGTGGCCGAGTTCTGCATGAGGGCCACCGCGCCTAGGGCCCGGCAGGCGTTCCCGGCGAGCGCCACCGCGTCGATGGGGGCCTGGGCCGCCGCCCACCCGGCCCGGCCCCGGCCCTGGTTCCACGCCACCTGCATGGGCGCCAGGAAGGCGAACCAGGCCTCCTCGCCGGTGACCGCGTCCCATCCGGGCCAGTTCATCACCGCCCCGGCGGGGGCCTGGGGATCCCAGTGGGGGTCGGGGTTCTGCCATCTGGGGGCAGGGTAGGCCCAGTAGTAGGCGTTGCGCGAGTCGCCGCCGGAGGCCGGGTCCTGGCCGCTCTCGCCGTACTGCCAGGCGCTGGCGCCCCCCACCCGGTAGCTCTGGAAGCCTCCCGGGAAGAAGGAGGTGAGCAGGAAATGGTGGTAGGCCACCAGCGCGTTGCTGAAATCGCTGATCTCGTCGCCGGAAAAATGACTGTCGCGGGTGGCCGCGGACATGGCGATGGACCAGCAGGCCATGTCATAGCTGTTGGCGCCGCTGGCCATCATCACCCGCTCGATGGCCGCGTCATCGCTGTTGTCCAGCGGCACGTCCAGCCGGTGGTCATCGTGGGCCAGGTCATAGCGGCAATAGGCCTCGTTGTGCTCCAGCATCCAGGTGAAGTAGTCGGTGCCAAGCAGCCCATAGCCCGAGCTGACATCGAAGCTCCTGGGGAACAGGTAGGCCGAGGCGTCACCCACATCGCCCGCGGTCCAGACCTGGTTGCGGATCCAGCGGGCCTCGCGGACCAGGAGCTCGGCCGGGGTGAAGGCCTGGGTGGTGACCGGGACGTAGGGAGGGAATGCGGGGCCGGGGAGCACCTGCCGGGCGGTGCCGGCGGTGAGGAAGGTTGCGAGGCCGAGGGCCAGGGCGGTACTGAGCTTGGCGGCGGGGTTTTGCATGGAGGGCCTCCAAAAAGATGGTTATAAAATATTTTATATTTAATATAAACGTAGTAACTTCAATACGTTAAGATAGAGTATGATTGGTTATATTGCAATCGGAAATTTCAGGGATTATTGTTGCAATGGGATTTTATTGATAATGCAGTTTTTCTTATCCTCTTTATCCCCGTTCATCCTCGTTCATCCCCATGAAAAATAAAACCTTAGGTTGCCTCGGCGCCACTGGTTTCAATATTTCGTAATCATCGTTGGCTTTGTTTCGACGGGGATGAATGAGGATAAAAAAACAGATCTTGTACTCTCCCCGGCTGGAAATCCACTGGTTTATAATCATTGCTCACCTCCCCGTCAGCACCAAAAGGACACGCCATGCCCGACTATCCGACCATCCACGTCCTGGACATGCACACCGGCGGCGAGCCGGTGCGGGTGATCGTCGACGGCTATCCTCCGGTCCCAGGCCCGTCCATCCTGGCCAAGCGCCGCCATGTGCGGGAGCACCTGGACCATCTGCGCAAGCTGCTCATGTTCGAGCCCCGGGGCCACTTCGACATGTACGGGGCGCTGCTGGTGGAGCCGAGCCTGCCCGGGGCCGACCTGGCGGTGCTGTTCATGCACAACGAGGGCTACAGCACCATGTGCGGCCACGCCACCATCGCCCTGGGGCGCTACGCGGTGGACCAGGGGCTGGTGCCCAAGGTGGAGCCGGTGACCGAGGTGGGCCTGGAATGCCCCTGCGGCCTGGTGCGGATCTCCGTGGAGGTGAGCGGGGGGCGCTCGGGCCGGGTGAGCTTCCTCAGTGTGCCGGCCTTCCTCCTGGCCGGGCAGGCGCGGGTGGAGGTCCCGGGCTTCGGGCCGGTGCTGGCCGATGTGAGCTACGGAGGGGCCTTCTATGCCCTGGCCGATGCCGCGGCGTTCGGGCTGGATGTGCGCAAGAGCAGGACCCGGGACCTGGTGGACGCGGCCGACGCCTTATCGGCCGCGGTGATCCGGGCGCTGCCCATCGAACACCCCGAGGAGCCGGACCTGGGCTTCCTCTGCGGCAGCATCCTCACCGACGGCCGGGAACGCCCGGAGCAGGGGCCGTCAGCCAACATCTGCGTGTTCGCCAACTCCGAGGTGGACCGCAGCCCCACCGGGTCGGGGGTCACCGCGCGCATGGCGGCGCGCTTCCAGCGGGGCCTGGTGCGGGCCGGTGAGCCCTGCCGATTCGAAAGCGTCACCGGCGCCCTGTTCTCCGGGGAGGTGGCGGAGACCACCTTCTGCGGGCCCAGGCCCGCGGTCAGGGTGCGGGTGGGCGGCGAGGCCCACTACGTGGGCGAGGCGCGCTACTGGCTGGAGGAAGGGGACGAGATCGGCAAGGGCTTCCTGCTGCGGTAGGATGCCGGCTCACACCTGGGCGAGGCCGGCTTCGAGGGCTTCGAGGATATCGTCGATGTGCTCGATGCCGATGGAAAGGCGGACCAGATCGGGGGTGAGGCCGCCTTCGAGCTGCTGCGCCTCGGCGAGCTGGGAATGAGTGGTGCTGGCCGGGTGGATGATGAGGCTCTTGGCGTCGCCCACATTGGCCAGGTGCGAGAACAGGGTGATGTTGTCGATCAGCTTCACCCCCGCGGCGCTGCCGCCCTTGATGCCGAACACCACCATCCCGCCGTAGCCGTGCTGGAGATACTTCCGGGCGTTGCGGTGGGAGGGGTCGTCAGGCAGGCCGGGATAGCGGACCCAGGCCACCTTCGGATGCCGCTGGAGGAATTCGGCGACCTTCAGGGCGTTCTCGCTGTGCCGCACAATGCGCAGCGGCAGCGTCTCGAGGCCCTGGATGAAGATCCAGGCGTTGTCCGGGGCGATGGCCGCGCCCAGGTTGCGCAGGGGCACCGTGCGCGCCCGCAGGATGAAGGCGAGCGGCGCCAGTGCCTCCGGCAGATCCAGGGCCCAGCGCAGACCGTGGTAGTTGAGGTCCGGTTCCGTGAACAGCGGGTGCCGGCCGGCCTTCCAGTCGAACTTGCCGGAATCGGTGATGCTGCCGCCGATGGCAGTGCCGTGCCCGCCGATCCACTTGGTGAGCGAATTGATCACGATGTCCGCGCCGTGGTCGATGGTGCGCAGCAGGTAGGGGGTCGAGAAGGTGGCGTCGACGATGAGCGGCAGGCCGTTCCGGTGCGCCACCTTGGCGATCCCTTCCAGGTCCAGCACGTCCAGCAGGGGGTTGCCGATGGACTCGATGAAGACGGCCCGGGTCTTGGGCGTGATGGCCTTCTGGAAGGCTTCCGGATCCTTGGGGTCGACGAAATGGACCTTGATGCCAAGGGCCGGGAGGATGGCTTCGAACTGGGTGTAAGTGCCTCCGTAGAGGTTGTTGGCGCTGACGATCTCATCGCCGGCCTGGGCCAGGGTGATGATGGCGTAGAAGATCGCGGTGGTGCCTGAGGCCAGGGCCAGGGACGCCGCGCCACCCTCCAGCTGGCTGAGCCGCTGTTCCAGAACATCCTGGGTCGGGTTGCCGATGCGCGTGTAGATGTTTCCCAGTTCCTTCAGCGCGAACAGGTTGGCCGCGTGCTCGGTGTTCCTGAAGACATAGGAGCTGGTGCGGTGGATCGGCACCGCGCGGCTCAGGGTGGTTGGATCAGGGACTTGCCCGCCATGCAGGGCGATGGTTTCGGGGCGGTAGGCGTGGGTCATGGTGGCTTCCTTGGGGGGATGGATGCAGTGGGGCTCGGTCCCCGGTGGGGACCTTGAATGGGGAAATCCGTTGGCGGCGAGTTGCGGGCCCGCGTCAACAGCGCCGATCGCCATCCGAACCGCTGAGCCGGAGGTTGACCAGCAGCCGGCAGTACGGGCTGGCTGATGGCCCCTCCCTGCTTGGCTGACTGTCCATGAAACCTCCCGTGACCCCAGGGCGATGGGTGGGTCAACGCCTTTTGATGGAATTTTATTACCAACTAAGTAAGAATAGTCCGCATTTTCGGCGTCTGTCAAGCCTGGACCGGGTAGCGCCAGGCAAATGTGCAAACGTCGCATTCCCGCGGCGCATGGGGACCCTCCCTCCAGCCAAGGCTCCTCGCCTTGAGTCAACAAATTATTAATTTATTTATTACTAAATAACTCTGAAAAATAAATTTATCTTTTCACTAATTTTAGTAAGTTTAACCTTGACCCATGGCATTTTCAAACTCAGACTTGTTCCCACAGGGCTCCCCATTCCGCTTGGAAACATGGGTCTTGCCCGACCTTCCCAGGAGTCGACCACGATGTCTTTCGCCCCCCGCACACTGCCCCAGGCCGCTGGCCGTTGTCGCCGGAGCGCGCCTGCGTAGGTCCTCGGAAGATCCAAACCCCGCCTTCCCCACCTGGACCAGACGCGCGAGCGATGGCCCAGGTCTTTTTTTATCCGCCCCCCAGGGCCCCCTTCGAACCCAGGTTTCCGCACAGGAGCACCCCATGGCCAGCCCGCCCGACCCACCGGCCGCATCCCGCGCCCCCTCCCTCGACACCCTTGCTGTGCTCCTGGCCTTCCTCCTGGCCGCAGGGGTGCGCCTGGGCCTGCTCAAATCGATTCCCTGGTGAACCCGCCTTCCGCCCAGAGAGGACCCTCCGATGACTGAAGCCATCCTGCAAACGGAAACCCAGGCCCCGCCCCTGCTGGGCAAGCTGGCCGCCCTGATCCCGGGAATAGCCATGCTGGCCGCGGTCGGGCTGCTGGGGAAGATCATGGAACAGACGATCAACGGCTACTGCAAGGCGCACCGGATCGTCTTCCCCAACATCGAGTATGTCCTGTGGGCCATCCTCATCGGCGTGGTGATCGCCAACGTCACCCGCATCCCGGCCCTGTTCCAGGCGGGCATCGCCACCTACGAATTCTGGCTGAAGGTGGGGATCGTGCTGCTGGGATCCCGCTTCGTCCTGGGCGATGTGCTGAAACTGGGCGGCATCAGCCTGATCCTGGTGGTGGTGGAGATCGCCGGTTCCCTGGCCCTGATGCTCTGGCTGGGGCGGCTGTTCGGGCTCAAGCCGAAGCTGACCTCGCTGCTGGCGGTGGGAACCTCGGTGTGCGGCGTATCGGCGATCATCGCGGCCCAGGCGGCCATCGATGCCGATGACGAGGACTCGGCCCTGGCCATCTCGGCCATCCTGGCGCTGGGCGCCTTCGCGCTGTTCGCCTTCCCGGTGATCGGCCACTTCCTGCACATGAGCGACCCGTCCTTCGGGGTATGGACCGGCCTGGCGGTGGACAATACGGCCGAGACCATCGCCGCGGGAGCCATCTACTCGGATGCAGCCGGCAAGATCGCCATCCTGGTCAAGACCGCGCGCAACGCCATGATCGGGTTCGTGGTCCTGGGCTTTGCCATCCATGGCGCCAGGCGCGGCCTGACCGGCGAGGTCAAGAACAAGACCGCCTTCCTGCTGGCGAAATTCCCGCGCTTCGTGCTGGGCTTCCTGGCCATCTCATTGCTGCTTTCCCTCCACGCCTTCAGCAAGGGGCAGGTGGCCGTTCTGGTCAACCTTTCCCGCTGGGCCTTCCTGCTGACCTTTGCCGGCGTGGGCCTGCGCATGGACTTCAGGCAGCTGTTCCGGCAGGGCCTGCGTCCTTTCGCGGTGGGCGCCCTGGGGGAAGTGCTGATCGCCTTCCTCACCCTGGGCCTGGTGATCGGCGCCAACGCCATCTGGAGGATCTGAATGGCGGTGGACCTGGAAGCCAAGACCCGGGCCAGGCCATCCACGCCGAATGCTTCGCCCGGGAGGGGCCTCCCGCGCCGGACCTATTCCATCTGAGGGCTTGCGTCCTCCAGGAATCGGGAGAGGGCTTCGGGGCCCAGGCGCTGGGCGAAATCCCCGAACGGCTCGTCCCCCCGCCCCGCGGCCGTCCAGGCCGACACCAGCCGCTCGAACAGGTCGCCCAGGTCATCCACGGCCACCTTCTGGCGCAGTTCGAAGGCGAGCCGGTCCCCCTGGGCACTGCCTCCGGCGTACACCGCGACCTTGCCCACCGCCTGCCCCACCAGGGCCAGTTCGGCGCTGTACGGACGGGCGCAGCCGTTGGCGCAGCCGGTGACCCGGAACACCGGCGCACGCTCCAGGCGGCCGTGCCGGACCAGGGCGGCGCGCAGCAGCCGGAGGAAATCCGGCATGGCCCGCTCCGCTTCGGTGATGGCCAGCCCGCACAGGGGCAGGGCCACGCAGGCCAGGGCCCGGCGGGACAGGGGGTCCGCCTCCTGGACGCCGCCCCGGCGCAGCGCCGCGTCCACGGCGTCGCGCTGGTCGCCGGGGATGCCGAGCAGGATCAGGTCCTGGTCCGGGCTGAGCTGCACGGCAAGCCTGTGGTCCGCCACCACCGCCTTCAGGGCCAGCTTGAGGGGCCCGCCGATCCGGCCGGACGGGACGGACACGCCGTAGGCCCAGGTGCCGTCGGCCCGGGGCAGCCAGCCCAGGACTCCGGAGCTGTTCCAGGCCGGCAGCGGGCGGTCCTGGAAGCGGATCCCGGCGCGCCGTTCCACCTCCTGCTTCAGCCAGGGGACGCCCTTGGCCGCCACCACATACTTGAGCCGGGCGTGGCGGCGGTCCTCGCGGTTGCTCTCGTCCCGGTGGATGAGCACCACGGCCTCGGCCACCGGCAGGATGCACCCGGCCGGAATCCAGCCGAGCAGGTCCGCCAGCCGGGGGAAGGTGGTGGGGTCGTTGTGGGTCATGCCCATGCCGCCCCCGGCGAAGACGAAGAAGCCCTCCAGCAGGCCATCGGTGAAGGTGGCGGCGAAACCCAGGTCATTGGTGTAGAGATCAACCAGGTTCTCCCCGGCCACGGTGAGCGAGAGCTTGAACTTGCGCGGCAGGTAGGTGGCGCCGTAGAGCGGCTCCACCGGGTCCGCGGCGCCATCGGGCTCCGGCTCGGGCTCCGGCGTGCCGTCCAGCCAGATCTCGGTGTAGGCGCGGCTCCGGGCCAGGAAGTGGCTGGACAGGAGATCGACCAGGGGTTCCAGCTGCCGGAGATCGGCCCGCTGCCAGGGATTCGGGGCCAGGGTGACGTTCCGCACCACGTCGCCGCAGGCGCCCTGGGTGGTGAGCACCGCCTGGCGGAGGGCCTGCAGGGTGCGCTTGAGCTCGCCCTTGAGCACGCCGTGCAGTTCGAGGGTCTGGCGGCTGGTGACGCGCAGGGTGCCGTCTCCATAGCGGTCGGCCAGGTCATCCCAGGCCAGGTACTGGGCGGGTTCCAGCCGCCCGCCGGGGATGCGGCCGCGCAGCATGATCACCGGCTGCGCCTCCTTGCGGTGGTCCCGGTCCTTCTGCTGGTACAGGCCGTGGGGCTTCAGCAGGTGCTCGGAGTCCTTGGAGAAGCCCGCATCCGGGCCGGCCGCCTCCTCGGCCAGGGTGCCGCGCAGGTGGCGGCTTTGGCGTTTCAGGGTTTCCAGGGGGCTCTCGGTCATGACGGATTCTCCTCAGTGGGGAAATAGCTCCTGCGGAAGGCACGCAGCAGGCGTTCCAGGCCCCGGCGGCGGCGGGCGGGGTCCGGCAGCGTGGCGCGGAGCCGCTGGCGCAGCAGGCCCAGCTCCCGGAGCGTCGAACCGTGGTCCGGGGGGATCAGCTGGTCCAGGACCTCCCGCAGCGCCCGGGACAGCCCCGGGAAGCAGCCGTTGGTGCCGATGGCCAACTGCCAGGGCCCGCGCGCGAAGCTGGCGCCGAAGAACACGTCGCAGGCCGCCGGGTCGTCCACCGCGTTGCAGAAAATGGCCAGGGCCCGGGCATCCCGGGCCACCTGGGCATTGGTGCACGGGTCTTCGGTGGCGCTGACCGCCAGCCGGACGCCCTCCAGATGGGCGGCATGGTAGGGGCCGGTGATCAATTCCACCCCGCCCAGGCGTTCGGCTTCCCTCAGGAAGCCCTCGTTGTGGCTGAGCGCGACCGAGCGGATGCCGGCCCCGGCTTCCCGCAGGGGCCTGAGCTTGGCCTCAGCGGTCCGGCCGCCGCCCACCAGCAGCACGCGGCAGTCGCTCAGGTCGAGAAAGAGAGGAATCCTTCGGGGCGGGTTCAGGGTAGGCATGGGCTACGATCCTCAGGGCGGCCGCGGGTCCCAGGTAGACGATGCCGGGGCCTTCGGTGCGCGGTTGCAGGAGCCCGGCGGCGGCGAACGCCAGGACCGAGTGGGTCACGGTTTCCAGGGGGCCGCCGGCGTCCTCCACCAGCACCACCGGAAGGTCCGCCGGGGCGCCGTCGGCCAGCAGGCGCCGGGCGATGGCGGGCAGGGCGCGAGTGGCCATGAACAGCGCCAGGGTGGGTCCCGGGGCGGCCAGGTCGTTCCAGTCCCGGGGCCGCTCCAGCAGGTGATGCCCCTCCAGGATCCGCACCTCGTCGGTGAGGCCCCGGTGGGTGAGGCTGATGCCGGCGGCCGCGGCGCCGGCCTGGAGGGCGCTCACCCCCGGAACGATCTCGAACGGCACGCCGGCGGCCGCCAGCGCCTGGGCTTCCTCGTGGCCCCGGCCGAACAGCAGGGGATCGCCATTCTTGAGCCGCACCACCCGCGCGCCGCGGCGGGCATGGCGGATCATCAGGTCGTGGATCCGTTCCTGGGGCGTGCTGGGGCGGCCGCAGCGCTTGCCGGCCGGAATGACCAGGGCGGCGGACGGGTACAGCGCCGCGAACCGGGAATCCAGCAGGGCGTCAGGGAGGATCACATCGGCAGCCTCGATCCGGCGCAGGCCGCGCAAGGTGAGGAAGTCTGGGTGACCCGGGCCGGCGCCGACCAGGCTGACGAAGCCGGTGGCGGGCGGGTCAAAGGGTAGGTGGGTGGGATCGTTCATGGGGGCTCCCGGACGCTGGTGGCTGCGAACTTCGGCAGCGACAACAGCCCACGGAACCCTGGATGCCCATGAGTGAAGAGGCCTTACTCATTCTGGGCTCCCGGAGCGAAAGGGTGGTGCGGCGGCACCACGTTGATGAATTGAAAGGTTGCGACCCTGGCGCCATGAAGTCAAGTAAACTTACCAAAAAGAAAAGAAATGCTCGACACGGCGTGGTTGGATGACCAGATGAGTGAAGGGGACCTTCCACCCGGTCAGGGCTTCGCCCCCTGGGCCTTGCGCGCCGCCTCGACCTTCTTCGCGGCGGCGTCGCGCTCGGCATCGCTGGGCTTGCCCCAGACCACCCGGTTGGGCTTGGCCTTGAGCAGCTCCAGCAGCTCCTCGGTGGCGCGCAGGGTGCGGTCCAGGGACTTGATGCTCTCGTTCCCGTTGGGTCCCGCCTGCTGGAGCTCGGCGCGCAGCTCCCTGGTGAGCCCCTGCACCTCCTTCAGGGTGTCGGCCAGCTGGACCATGATGGTGCCGGTGAGGCCCTTGTGGCTGGCCATCTCGCCTTGCATCTGGTCGAGCATCTTCTGGAGGGTCGCCTGGACCCGGTCCACGCTCTTCAACAGCGTGGTGCCCTGCTGCACCAGCCCGCGGCTGTCTCCGGCCAGCTGCTGGAAGCCCTTCAGGGTCTCGTTGAGGTTGGCCAGCACTTCGCGCACCCGGGGGTGGTCCAGCACGACGCCCGCGCCCCTGGCCTGGAACTGCTCGCGCATCTCGTCCACGCCCTTGTTGAGGTTGCCCACCAGGGCGTCGAGGTCGTCCACCAGGGTCGCCAGGGAGGCGCTGGAGGAGCCCGGGAGGATGCTGTCGGGGGCCAGGGGCTCCCTGCGCTCCGCCGGGGGAGGCAGCTGCAGGTCCAGGAAGGAGCCGCCCAGTGGCTTGGCCACCACCAGGACCTTGGTGCCCTCCCAGAGGACGATGTCGGTGCGCATGCCCAGGTCGGCCAGGAAGTGGTACTGGACCCGGTCCCGCTGCAGCCGCACCCGTTCCACCTGGCCCACCCTCAGGCCCTGGAGCTGGACCTCGGTGCCTTCCGCCACGTCCGCCGCGCTCTCCAGGCGGACCTGCACGTGGGACTCCTTCTTGAAGATGGTGGTGAGGCTACGCTGGAAGATGAAGCCCACGAACAGCGCCAGGGTCAGGAACACCAGCAGCCCGATCTTCGCGTCGTCCTTCTGCAGCCTCATGGCTCCCTCCCGGAGAACACCCGCCCATTGCCGATGGTCAGTTCCACTCCCAGGCTGGGCATCCAGGCTCCGCCCACCAGCAGGATGCTCACGTCCGGATCCTGGGCCGCGTGGCCGAGGATGTGCTCCGCCGCCTGGATCGAGTCGGCGTCCAGGCCTCCGGCGGGCCGGTCCACCAGCCAGAGCCTGGAGCCCTTGGCCGCGGCCCGGGCCAGGGAGGCCACCCAGCTCTCCCGGTCCCCGGGCACCGCCGGGCGGTTGCGGGCCTGCGGGCCGAGACCGGCCTGCTCCAGCCAGGCCATGGCGGTCCGCTCCGCCGCCGCCTGGCCCAGGTTCTGGGCGAACTGGAGGGGCAGGGCCACGTTCTGCAGCAGGCTGAGGTTCACCGCCAGCCCGCCGTCCGAAGGCACCCAGCCCAGGTGGCCCCGCTGCAGGAACGGGTGCGGGACGCCCGCCTCCAGGGCGGTGCCGTCCAGGACCACCCGGCCGCTGTCCGGCTCGGCGATGCCGGCGCACAGCCGCAGCAGGGCCGTGCAGCCGCCGCCGGCGCCGCCCCGGGCCTGGAACCGGGCGCCCCGCTCCATCCGCCAGTCCAGGCCGCGGAACACGGCCCGGCCCTCGGGCGCCAGCAGGGTCACGGCTTCCAGCGCCAGGACCGGCTCAGGCATAGATCAGCACCGACAGGATGGCGCCGGCCAGGAGCAGCACCGCCAGCGACACCACCGAGGCCTTGGTGACCGCCTGGGGGATCTCGGTGGTGCTGCGCCGGACCCGGAGCCCGAAGGAGGTGCAGACCAGGGGGATGGCGATGCCGAACACGATGCACTTGAGGAAGGTGGCGGTGAGCTCGCGGCGGCCGATGGCCTCCCCCAGGGCGCCCAGGAAGAAGCCGAAGGACACCGGCAGGCGCAGCCAGGCCACCAGGAAGCCCCCCAGCAGGGCCACCGTGTCGAACACGATCACCAGGGAGAACACCGAGATGACCCCGCCCAGCAGGCGCGGCACCAGCAGGTAGGGGATCGGGTCCACCCCGCTCACATAGAGCGAGTCGAGTTCCCCGCTGAGCATCCGGCTGGCCATCTCGGTGGCCATGGCGGTGCCGCTGCGGCTGATGACCAGGATCCCCACCATCAGCGGCCCCAGTTCCCGGATCACCAGCTGGGCCAGGATCTGGCTGATGTGCCGCTCGGCGCCGAACGCGGACAGCTGGGCGAACACCTGCAGCAGGGTGATGCCGCCCAGCAGCAGGGCGGTGAGCACGCAGAGCGGCAGGGCGTCCAGGGCGGTGAAGCGGATCTGGATCCGGGTGACCGCCAGCACCACCCGGCGCTGCTCCCGGCTCAGCCGGAGGCCGCTCCGGACGCACTTGCCCAGCAGCCACCAGACCGATCCCAGCAGGGCGAAGGCGTGGCGCACCTTGGCCCCCACGCCGCAGGCCCAGCGCACGGGCATGGACTCGAAGCTCGAACTGGTGTCGCCTGGAATCATGAAAATACCCTAACAGCCACGGGTTCGAGGAGGACGCGGTAATCTTACGGGATGACGACCCGGATCTGGAAATTCCACGTGGAGCCCACCGAAGAGACCCTGCGGCTGGACCAGCTGATCTCCCTGCGCACCGGCCTGAGCCGGCGCAAGGCCCGGGCCGTGCTGCAGATGGGCGGGGTCCAGGTGGCCCGCAAGCGGGTCCGGGTGGCCGGCCGGACCCTGGCCGCCGGATCGGAGGTGCTGGTGGCCCATGACGATTCCCTGGGCATCCCGCCGGACTTCCAGGTGCCGGTGCTGTACGAGGACGACTGGCTGCTGGTGGTGGACAAGCCCGCCGGCATGGCCTCCCAGGGCACCCAGGCCTCGGACCAGCACGACCTGACCGCCCTGCTCCAGCGCCAGCGCCCGAACCAGGTGCTGGCCCTGCAGCACCGGCTGGACCAGGGCACCTCCGGCATTCTGGTCATCGCCAAGCAGGCCTCGGCCCACCTGGGCAGCCAGTTCCAGGCCCGGACCATCGGCAAGACCTACCTGGCCCGGGTGGCCCGGCCCCTGGACCCGGTGGTGGTGGACCTGCCCATCGGCCGCCTGCGGGGGTCCCAGCCCGCCCGCTACGGCTGCACCGGCGACCTGGAGGACCCGCGCCCGGCCCGCACCGAGTTCCGCCCCGCAGGCCCCGAGGCGTCGGCCTTCGTGCCGGGGTGCTGGGTGGTGGCCGAGCCCCGCACCGGGCGCACCCACCAGATCCGGGTGCACCTGGCCCACCTGGGCGACCCGGTGCTGGGGGACGTGTTCTACCAGGGCGAGGCGTCGGACCAGCTCTGGCTGCACGCCTGGAAGCTGGAGCTGGAGCACCCTGTCACCGGCGTCCGGCTGGCGTTGACGGCGCCGCCCAGCCGGTTCCTGGCCCTGTGAGCCGGCCCCTGCCGCTGGTCTACAACCCGGGCTCCGGGCGGGGCGGCATGGACGTGGAGGCGCTCCTGGCCCGGCTGCCGGCCGCTTGCCGGGAGCGGCTGCGCCCGGTGCGGCTGGAGCCGCCGTTCGACTACGCCCCCGCCATCGACGAGGCCAGGGCCGCGGGCGGCCCGCTGCTGGTCTGGGGCGGGGACGGGACCATCCACCACGCCGGCCGGGCGCTGGCGCGGATGGGCTGTCCCGTGGCCCTGGGCGCGGTGCCGGGCGGATCGGGCAACGGCCTGGCCCGGGGCCTGCGCACGCCGCCGGACCCGGCCGGCGCGGTGATGCGCCTGCTGGAGGGGCGCGAGCTGGCCATGGACCTGCCCCGCCTGGACGGGGAGCCGTTCCTGAACCTCTGCGGCACCGGCTTCGAAGCCATGGTCGCCGCCCTGTTCGAGGGCGCCAAGGGACGGGGCTTCCGCAGCTACGCCGCCGCCTCGCTGGGCCTGTGGCGCCGCCATCTGCAGGTGGGGCTCCGCTGGGACGCCGTGCCGGCCGCCGCAGTGTCCCCCGGCCGCATGGACCGGCTGCGGGCCGCCTGGCGGGGCCCCGAGGAGCTGCCGGCCACCGCCTGGAGCCTGTGCTTCGCCAACCTGCCCCAGTACGGCTCCGGCCTCTGGATCGCCCCTTGGGCCGACCCCGCTGACGGCGCCCTGGACTGGGTGAAGCTGCGCCGCCCCGGCTGCCTGGAGCTGGTCACCCAGGTGCCGCAGCTGTTCCGGGAGGGCGGCTCGACCCGGCTGCGCCGCCAGGGCCGGATCCGGAGCGCCGTGGTCCGGCTGGACGCGTCCCTCCCCTGGCACATGGACGGCGAGCCGGCCCCGCCCCGGGACCGGGCCGAGCTGACCCTGGAGCCCCTGGCGTTCCGCATGCAGGTGAGCCCGGAATGCCCCTGGTGATCACCAGCCCTGGATCTGCCGCATGGCCTCGTACAGCCCCACCGCCGCCGCCTGGGCCAGGTTCAGGCTGCGGTGGAAGTCGCCGGGCATGGGGATCTTCACCAGGCTGTCCGGGTTGGCCCGCAGGATCGCCTCGGGCAGCCCGGCGGTCTCCCGCCCGAACACCAGGCCGTCCCCGTCCCGCCAGGCCACGTCGGTGTGCCTGCGCTCGCCCCGGGTGGTGAAGAACCACAGCCGCGCGGCCGGGTTGCGGGCCAGGAAGTCGTCCCAGTCCTGGTAGTGGGTGGGGTCCAGGTGCTCCCAGTAGTCCAGCCCGGCCCGCCTCAGGTAGTAGTCCGAGGTGTCGAAGCCCAACGGGTGCACCAGGTGCAGCCGGGTGTCGGTGGAGACGCAGAGCCGCCCGATGCTCCCGGTGTTCTGCGGGATCTCCGGCTGGTTGAGGATGATGTGCAACGGCATGGCTTTGCCCCCGAAGGCATTCTAACCCGGTAGGATGGACCCGGAGGGCGGGGGCGGTGCAGCTGGTGCAGGCCGATCCGGAGGCGAGCCGGGAACGGAGCCGGGCCACCCACGAGGCCTGGGGCGGGCAGCTCCCGGTGGACACCTACGTGGCGCTGGAGACGCGCCTGCGCGGCCAGCCCTGGGCCGAGGAGGCCATGCGCGTCTGGCTGCTTTGCGCCGACGGCGGCGAGGTGCTGGCCAGCTGCGAGAGCTACCGGATGCCCAGCCGCATCGGCCCGGAGCCGGGGCACAGCTACGGCATCGCCAGCGTCTACACCGAGCCGGAGAAGCGCCGCAAGGGCCATGCCGCCGCACTGCTGGCCGCGCTCGGCGCACGCCTGGCCAGGACCGGCCAGGCCATGGTCCTGTATTCAGACGTGCCCCTCTGCATCTACCAGAAGGTGGGGTTCTCGCCCAGGCCCGCGCTGCACCTGGCGTTCACGGCCCTGCCGGGGGACCCGGGGCAGGGGGTGGACGCGCTGGTCCCGGAGACCCGGGCGGCCCGGGTCCTGGACCTGATCCCGCCGCCGCCGGACTCCTTCGCCATCCTGCCGGTGCCGGCCCAGATCGACTGGCACCTGGAGCGGGAGCGGATCTTCGCGGAGCTCCTGGGGCGGCCCCGGCCGCCGGCCCAGGGAGCCAGGCTGGGCGACGCCGCCATCCTCTGGTCCGCCGACCACCGGGACCGCCAGCTGACCGTCCTGCTGCTGCACGCCCCCGAACGGGCCCAGGCCGAGGCCCTGGTCACCTGCGCCCGGCGCGCGGCCCACGCCGCCGGCCTGGCCCGGGCCGTGCTCTGGAACCCGCCCCGGGACTTCCCGCTGGCCGGAGCCCAGCTGGAAGACCGCCTGGAGCGGCTGGACTCGGTGCCCATGATCCGCCCCCTGGACCCCCGGCTGCGGGCCGAAGACTGGAACTGGATCCCCCGGGCGCTCTGGATGTGAACCGGTGCATGATATAGGGGACAAGGAGCTGCCATGACCGACCCCGACTGCCTGTTCTGCAAGATCGCCGCCAAGCAGATCCCCTCCACCATGGTCTACGAGGATGACGAGCTGGTGGTGTTCCTGGACATCGCGCCCAAGGCGCCGGTGCACCTGGTGCTGGTGCCCAGGGCCCACGTCACCGGCCTGGCCGGGCTGACCGAGGAGCTGGCCCCGGTGGTGGGCCGGCTCGCCCTGGTGGCCAGGGACCTGGCTGACCAGCTGGGGATCGACGAAAGCGGCTACCGGCTGGTCACCAACAACGGCCCGGACGCCGGCCAGACCGTGCCCCACCTGCACTTCCATCTGCTGGGCGGCAAGCCCATGGACGCTCGCCTGGCCTGATATAGTCGTTCCCATGTTCAACCCGCCCCACCCCCTGACCTACCTGGATGCCGTCCGGAGCTTCCTCAAGGAGGACTGGGGCACCCAGGACTGGACCACGGCCTCGGTGCCGGACCGGCCCATGGCCGGCTCAGTGGTGGCCAAAGGCGACCTGGTGCTGGCCGGGCTGCCGGTGGCGGCGGAGGTGTTCCGCGCCATCGACCCGTGCCTGGAGGTCCGGACCCTGGCCCGGGACGGGGACCGGGCGGCCCGCGGCACCGCGGTGATGGCCCTCCAGGGCTCCAGCCGCGCCATCCTCATGGGCGAGCGGGTGATGCTGAACCTGCTCCAGCGCCTTTCCGGCACCGCCACCCTCACCCGGGCCTTCGTGGACGCGGTGGCCGGCACCGGCGCCCGGATCCTGGACACCCGCAAGACCACGCCCGGCCTGAAGCTGCTGGAGAAGTACGCGGTGCGCTGCGGCGGCGGCTGCAACCACCGGCTCACCCTGGGCGACGGGGTGCTTCTCAAGGAGAACCACATCGCCGCCGCCGGCGGCATCCTGCCCGCCGTGCAGAGCGCCCGGCGCGCGGCCCCCCTCCTGGCGCGGATCGAGGTGGAGGTGGAGAACCTGGACCAGCTGTCCCTGGCCCTGGGGATCGCCGACATCGACGGCGTGCTGCTGGACAACATGGGCCTCGACATGATGCGCGAGGCCGTGGCCATGTGCCGGGCCGCGGGCAGCAAGGTGTTCCTGGAGGCCAGCGGCAACCTGACCCTGGACCGGGCCCGGGCCGTGGCCGAGACCGGGGTGGACTACCTGAGCGTGGGCGCGCTGACCCACAGCGCCCCCGCCGCGGACCTCAGCCTGCGGCTGGCCTGAACCATCCGGAGGAGGCTCCCTTGACCGCACCGCTCAAGGTTCTGCTGGTGGAGGACTCGCCCGACGACGCCGAGCTGGTCCTGGCGGCCCTGCGCCGGGGCGGGTTCCAGGCCGAGGCCGAGCGGGTGGACACGGCCGCGGCCATGGCCGGGGCCCTGGGCCGCCAGGAGTGGGACCTGGTGCTTTCGGACTACCGGATGCCGGGCTTCACCGGCATGGACGCGCTGCGCATCCTCAAGGCCGCCGGCCTGGACATTCCCTTCGTCCTGGTCACCGGCGCCATCGGCGAGGAGGCCGCCGTGGCCGCCATGAAGGGCGGCGCCCACGGCTACGTGCTCAAGCACCACCTGGCCAGCCTGGGCCCGGCGGTGGAGCGGGAACTGCGGGACGGCGCCGCCCGCCGGGAGCAGCGCCAGGCCAAGGAGGACCTGGCCCGCAGCGAGGAGCGCTACCGGGCGCTGTTCGAGCACTCCCCCTTCCCCATGGCGGTGATGGACTATTCCCAGGTCCAGGGCCGGCTCCTGAAGTGGCGCGAGGAGGGGGTCCAGGATGTCCCGGCCTACCTGGAGCAGCACCCGGAGGAGGTCCGCTGGTGCGCCCAGGCCGCCCGGGCCAGGGAGGGGAACGCGGCGCGGACGCGCTTCTTCGGTGAAGACGCGCCGGATTCGCCGCACGGGATGTTCGTGGAAGGATCCTGGCCGGTGTTCCGGGAGCTCCTGGCCGCCCTGGCCGAGGGCGCCTGGTTCTTCCACGGCGAGATGCCCTTGCGGGCGGTGGGCGGCGCCGAGAAGGTGGTGGCCCTCTACCTGTCGGTGAGCCCCGGCCACGAACGGACCCTGGGCCGGGTGCTGGTGTCGGCCCTGGACGTCACCGAGCGGGTCCAGATGCAGGCCGCCCTGCGCGACCTGGACCGGGTCTCGGCCAAGGGCCAGATGGCGGCCTACGTCGCCCACGAGATCAACAATCCCCTGGCCGGGATCAAGAACGCCTTCGCCCTGCTGGAGCCGGCCATCCCCCAGGACCACCCCCGCCGGCACTACGCCGACCTGATCAAGCGGGAGATCGACCGCATCGCCGGCATCATCCGCACCCTGTACCATGTGCACCGGCCGCCCTCCGCCGATCTGGGCGACGTGAACCTCGGCGAGGTGTTCGAGGACATCCGCAGCCTGCTGGTGCCCATGTGCCGGACCGCGGGGGTGGCGATCGTCGAGGAGCTTCCTGATCCCGGGCTGACCGTGCGCTTCAACGGCGGCATGCTCCGCCAGGTCATCTTCAACCTGGCCCAGAACGCGGTGGAGGCCTCGCCCCGGGACGGCAGCGTGGTCCTGGGCGGCCGCCGCAGCGCCGAGGACGTCGAGATCACGGTGCGCGACCAGGGGCCGGGGATCCCCCCGGAATGGGCCGAGCAGGTCTTCCAGCAGGGCTTCAGCAGCAAGGACGGCACCGCGATGAGCGGCCTGGGGCTGGGCCTCTCCACCTGCAAGAGCATCGTCGAATCCACCGGCGGCACCCTGGATTTCTCCGGCGCCCCGGGGCAGGGCTGCGTTTTCCGCGTCCGGGTGCCCGGCAGCTCCGGTCCTGGGGTAGACTCGCTTGATGAATCCAATAGGAAAGGACCGCTTCATGGATAGCCCCGCCCGGATCCTCATGGCCGACGACGAGGAGTTGTTCCTGCTGTCCACCGCCGACCTCCTGCGCGAGGAAGGCTACCTGGTGGACTGCGCCAGGGACGGGCAGGAGGCGGCCCGGATGCTCGCCGAGGCATCCTACGATTTGCTCATCTCGGATATCCGCATGCCCGGCAACGCCGGCCTCAGCCTGATCCAGGATCTGCCCGAACCCAACCGGGACCTGCCGGTGATCCTCGTGACCGGCTACCCCTCGGCCGAGACCGCGATCCAGGCCGTCAACCGGGCCGTGCTGGCCTACCTGGTCAAGCCCATGGAATTCCGGGACCTGGTGGCCCAGGTCCAGCGGGGCGTGGCCCAGTGCCGGGTGCAGCGCGCCGTCAGCGCCTCCGCCCGGCGCATCCAGGACTGGGCCGGGGAGATGGCCGCCCTGGCCGGAGGCCCGGGCGGCGCGCCGGTCCAGCAGGTGCTGGGGGCGATGCTCGGGCGCATGGGCGAAAGCCTGCTCGACCTGAAGCATCTGGTGGACCTCAGTTCCGGCCTGACGCCGGACGGGCAGGCCTGCCAGGTCCAGCACTGCCCCCGGGTGGAGGCCTACCAGCGGATCTTCCACGAAGGCATCGCCATCCTGGAACAGACCAAGGGCGCCTTCAAGTCCCGGAATCTGGAAGACCTCCGGCACAAGATGGAGGGCGCGGTGGAAAACTTCCCCAGTTGAAAAAATAAATTAGCTGCTTGACAAGAAGGCTTGCTCTGCCATCTTGTATTCAGCAAGAAGTTCTGGATTTCGATCCAGGGCCACCTTGGCGGGCAGGGCTAGGACCTGCAAGTTGAAGGCGCAACCATCACATCCCTACAGGGAGGATGATGGTTGCGCCTTTTCTTCTTTTCTGATTTCCATTTCATGACCACCCGCAGCCCCGTCCGCCCGGACGGAAAGGAATCGTCTTGACCCAATACAGCCAGGCGTCCCCCGGGCCGCCTCCTTTCCAGGAGGCGGAGCGCTTCCTGCGCCTGCTTGCCGACATCTGCCAAATGCAGCAGCAGCTGCTGGAGGATACCAGGTCCCTGCGGGCGCGGGTGGCCGAGCTGGAAGCCCGGATTCCGGGCGCGGACCGGGCCGGGAGGCTGTCATGAACGCGACCCCGCTGCGGGTGCTGCTGGTGGAGGACAGCGAGGACGACGCCCTCCTGACCCTGCTCGAACTGCGCAAGGGCGGGTTCAAGACCGATTGGGAGCGGGTGGACACCCGCCCGGGCATGGAACGGGCCCTGGACGAGCGGCGCTGGGACCTGGTCGTCTGCGATCACCTGATGCCGGGCTTCAGTTCGGCCGGGGCGCTGGACGTGATGCGCAGGCGGGCCCTGGACCTGCCCTTCATCATCGTCTCCGGGGTGGCGCCCGAGGATCTGGTCACCGCCGCCATGCGCCAGGGCGCGCACGATTTCATCTCCAAGGGCAACCTGGTGCGGCTGGTGCCGGCGGTGCAGCGCGAGCTCAAGGAGGCCGCCCTGCGCCAGGACCGCCGCCGGATCGAGTCCAGGCTGGCGGAGAGCGAAGCGCGCACTTCACTGCTGGCGGCGGCGGTGGAGCAGGTGGCCGAGGCCATCGCGATCTCCGGCCCGTCCGGGATCGTCTCCTACGCCAACCCCTCGTTCGAGGCCCTCACCGGCTTTGCCGCGGCCCAGATCGAGGGCTGCCCGCTGGACGAGCTGCTGGGCCATCCGGACGTGGCCCGGGCCGTGGCCCAGGCCGCCCGGGGCGAAAGCTGGGAAGGCCGGATCAGCCTGTCCATCGCCGGCGCCCAGGAGGTGGACGCCACCTTCTCCCCGGTGCGGGACCCCGGGCGCGAAGTGCGCAACCTGGTGGTGGTGCTGCGGGACGTGACCAGGGAAGTGGAACTGGACCGCCAGCTGCGGCAGGCCCAGAAGATGGACGCCCTGGGCGTGCTCGCCGCGGGCATCGCCCACGACTTCAACAACGTGCTCACCACCATCCTGGCCTCGGCCGAGCTGATCAAGTGCAAGATCGAGCCCGACAGCGCGATCATACCCAAGGTGGACGCGATCCTGCATGCCGGGCTGTGCGCGGCCGGGCTCACCAAGCAGATCCTCGGGTTCAGCCGCAAGGCCGACAGCAAGCGCGTGCCCCTGGACCTCACGGCCATCGTGCGGGACGGCCTGCATACCCTGCACAGCAGCATCCCGGCCAACATCGAGCTGCGCGAGGAGCTCATGAGCGGCGTGTGGGTGGAGGCGGACCCGACGCTGATCCACCAGGTGGTGCTGAACCTGGCCATCAACGCGCTCCAGGCCATGCAGCCGGACGGCGGCGTCCTGCAGGTGTCCCTGGCCGAGGAGGCCGAGGAGCCCAAGATCAGGGGCCTGGCGGCGGTGCGCTGCGCGGTCCTCACCGTGCGCGACACCGGCTGCGGCATGGACGCCGCGGTGCAGGAGCGGATCTTCGAGCCGTTCTTCTCCACCAAGCCCGCCGGCGAGGGCACCGGGCTGGGCCTGGCCATGGTGCACTCCACCGTCACCAAGGCGGGCGGCCGGATCGCGGTCCAGAGCGCGCCCGGCCAGGGCACCACCTTCAGGGTGCACCTCCCCGCGGCGAGCGTCAGCGAGCTTCCGCTGGGCGAGGCCCTGCCCCTGGACGCGGGCGGCACCGAGTCGGTCCTGTTCGTGGACGACGACCGGATGACCGCGTCCATCGCCAGGCTGGGACTGCAGAAGCTGGGCTACCGGGTGGCCAGCTTCACCCGGCCGGAGGAGGCCCTGGCGTCCTGCGGGACCCAGGCGGAGGCCTACGACGTGGCGTTCCTGGACCTCTCCATGCCCGGGATGGACGGCATGGAGCTGGCCCAGCGGATCCAGGAGGCCCGCCCCGGCCTGCCGATGATCCTGGTGACCGGCCTCGACGCCGCCAACGCCCTGGGCTCCAGCGCCCACGCCACGTTCCAGGGGATCGTCACCAAGCCCTTCACCGCCCTGGACCTGGCCAACGCCCTGCGCAAGGCCATGCCCTCCCGGCCGGCGTCCGCCGCCGGCCCCAAGCTGGCCGCGGCCGGACAGAAGCCACTGATCCTGCTGGCGGAGGACAGCCGCACCACCCGCGGCATGATCCGGACCGGGCTGGAGCGCGCGGGCTACGTGGTCCAGGAGGCCCGGGACGGGCTGGAGGCCTGGGAGCTGTTCACCCAGGCGCCCCACGGCCGGCGCTTCGACCTGCTGCTCACCGACGTGGTGATGCCCCGGATGGATGGGCTGGAGCTGGTCCAGCTGGTGCGCAAGGCCGACCCGGCCCTGCCCATCGGCGTGCTCACCTCCAACGAGGACAAGGAGACCCTGAAATCGGCCATGCACCTGGGGGTCAACGAATTCCTGAACAAGCCGTTCGAGCTGGCGGCCCTGACCGCCTGCGTGCGTTCGCTCCTGGCCGAGCGCTCCTCCCGGCTCGACGCCCGGCGCTCACTGGAGACCGCCCAGGCCGTCAGGATCGCCCAGCGCTCCATGACGGCGGCCCCGGAAAAGGGCGTGCCCCTGTTCACACTGTATGAGCCCCTGTCCGACGCCGGCGGCGACGTGTTCCGCTGCTTCCGCTGCGCCGACGGCTCGATCCTGTTCGTGCTGGCCGACGTGGCCGGGCACTCGGTGCTCAGCTCCTACGCGGTGGCCTCGTTCCTGGGCATGCTCTCCAGCTACGTGGGCGAGTGCTACGGGCTCATGGCGCTGTCCTCGGGCAACGACCCCGGCGAGGCCGAGCTGCCCTGCAGCGTGCACGGCTGCGGCTGGTTCGGGCAGATCCCCTGCGACCCGCTGCCGCACCTGGCCAGCAAGCTGAACCACGGGATCCATGGCGGCCCCTTCTCGGAAGTGCCGGTGTGCACCCTGCTCGGGCTGTGGACCCCGGCCACCGGGCGCCTGGAACTGCTCAACGCCGGCATCCCGCACGGCATGCACTACCGGCGCGCCAGCGACGAGGCAGCGCCGTTGGCGCTCAACGGCACCCCCCTGGGCGTCTTCCCGGAGGCGGCCCTGGAGGGGGCGGTGCTCCAGCTGGAGCCCGGCGACCGGCTGCTGTTCGGCACCGACGGCTTCTTCGAAGTGGCGGCCACCGGCAAGGGCTCGTTCCAGGACCTGGTGCCCGGCCACTGGCAGGCCTCGGCGGCCTCGCCCCTGGACTGGTCCCTGAGCGTCATCTGCGAAGCGGCCCGCAGCCACGGCAACGGCCTGATCGCCGACGACCTGCTGGTGGTGGGCTTCGAGCAGCCGTCCCTGGCGCGGGTCGGCGATGAGGTCACGCTGCAGCTTCCCTCCACCCCCCGGGCCATCGACATGGCCTGCGACCGGCTCAACGAGTCGCTGCGGGCACGCGGGGCGGGCCAGGAGCAGCGCTTCGATATCGTCATCGCCGTGCGCGAGGCCCTGGCCAACGCGGTCTACCACGGCAACGGCAACCGCCCCGGGTGTTCGGTCTCGCTCACCTGGCGCCCGGAAGACGCGCCCAGCCGGCTGGTGGTGTCGGTGGCGGACGAAGGCCCGGGCTTCGACCTGGAGGCCTGCCAGGCGCCCGAGGATCCGCTTTCGGACCGCGGCCGCGGCATCACCCTGATCCGGCACCACGCCCAGGATGTACGTATGGCCGGAAACATCCTGACCATGACCTTCCAGCTCGAGGAGAGCAGCCATGCCGACCGCTAAGCCCACCCATGCCGCAGCCGCGAAAGGCGAGCCCCTGCGCCTGATACCCAAGGTCGACCTGGTGGCCAGCACCGTGGAGGTCCAGCGCGCGGCCATGATGAAGGCGCTCGATTCACGCCAGACCGCGGTGGTGCTGGATCTGACCGCAGTCGAGCAGATCGACTCGCTGGGCATCACCCTGGTGCTGGGCCTGTTCAAGACCTGCCAGAAGTCCGGCATCCCCTTCAGCATCGAGGGCGTCAAGCCCGACATCATGCGGGTGTTCCGGCTGTTCAATTTGCCGAAGTTCTTCACCATCCTGGAAGCGTGAAACCATGACCAGCATTGTGGATGAAAGCATCATCTCGGACTTCGTGGCCGAAAGCCGCGATCACCTCAACGCCATCGAGCCCGACCTCCTGACCATGGAACTGGGCGGCGCGGAGCTGTCCAAGGACCTGCTGAACCGGGTGTTCCGGGCCATCCACAGCATCAAGGGCGGGGCCGGCTTCCTGGCCTTCGAATCGCTCAAGGGGCTCAGCCACGTCATGGAAAGCGTGCTGATGCAGGTGCGCGACGGCAAGCTCGCGGTGGATCCCGAGCTCATGGACGTGGTGTTCGCCGGCATGGACCGGCTGCGGGCGATGCTGGACGACATCCAGGCCAGCGACCGGGTGCCCTGCGCCCGGGAGATGGAGCGGTTCCGGGCCATCCTCGACGGCAAGGGCATCAGCCAGGGCGGCCAGGTCAAGGCCAAGGGCAAGGACAAGCGGGAATTCGACCTGGACCGGGAGAGCGTGAAGTCGGCCCTGGCCCACGGCATGAACCTGTTCCAGGCTACCGCCTTCCTGCGCCGGGACATCAAGGACAAGGGGATCACCCCCCTGGCCTTCCTCAACAATGCCCTGTCCGTGGGCCAGTGCCTGGACGCCTACATCGACCTGACCAACGTGGCCGACCTGGAGACCTGCCTCGAGCAGGACATCCCGGTCACCCTCCTGTTCGGCTCGGTGCTGGAGTCCGACCTGGCCGCCATGGCCCTGGGCCTTCCGGCGGAGCAGGTGGCCATGCTGGACATGAAGGGCCTGCGCCGGCAGCTCAAGGCGGCCGCCCCCAGGGCGGAGGCGCCGGCGGAGGCGGTCGTCGCCGAGGTCCGCCCGGCCGCGGACGAGCCCGCCGAGGAAGCCGCCGAGGCCCAGCCGGAGGCGGCCCGGGCCGCCAAGGGCGGCGAGAGCTCCGACTCCCTGCGGGTGCGGGTGGACCTGCTCACCGGGCTGATGAACCAGGCCGGGGAGCTGGTGCTGAGCCGGAACCAGCTGCTGCGGGCCCTGGAAGGGCACCAGAAGGATATCCCGGGCCTGGCCGCCATCCTCCAGAACATCAGCCAGGTGACCTCCGAGCTGCAGGAGGGCATCATGCAGACCCGCATGCAGCCCATCGGCACGGTGTTCAACCGGTTCCCGCGGATCATCCGGGACATGGCCCGGCAGCTGGGCAAGCAGATCGAGATCCAGATCAAGGGCGCCGAAGTGGAGCTGGACAAGTCCATCGTCGAGCTGCTCACCGACCCGCTCACCCACATCATCCGCAACTGCGCCGACCACGCCATCGAGATGCCGGCCGAGCGCGCCAAGGCGAAGAAGAACCCCACCGGACAGCTGCTGCTGCACGCCTACCACCAGGGCGGCCAGGTGATCATCGCCATCACCGACGACGGCCGCGGCATCGATCCCAGGAACGTGCTGGCCAAGGCCCTGGCCAAGGGCATCATCAAGGAGTCCCAGGCCCGGGAGATGACCGACCGGGAGATCGTCAACCTGGTGTTCGCCCCCGGCTTCTCCACCGCCGAGACGGTGTCCGACATCTCCGGGCGCGGCGTGGGCATGGACGTGGTGCGCTCCAACACCGAGAAGCTGGGCGGCCACGTGGAGCTGGAGACCCAGACCGGCGTGGGCACCACCGTGCTGCTGCGGCTGCCCCTGACGCTCGCCATCATCCCTTCCATGATCGTCGGCGTGGGCGGCAACCGCTTCGCCATCCCCCAGGTGAACGTGGTGGAGTTCGTCTGGGTGCGGGCCGCGGACGTGGCCCGGCGGATCGAGCGGGTGCACGGCGCCGAAGTGCTGCGCCTGCGCAGCCGGATCCTGCCCCTGGTCCAGTTGGCGGACATCCTGGGCATTCCGAGGACCTATGTGGATGTGAACACCGGGGAACGGCTGGCCAACCGCAGGGAAGATCTGCTGGACCGGAGAAACCTCGCGGGCGACCCTCCCCCCGTGGAGCAGATCGAGGAGCGCCCGGCAGAACCACAGCCCAGGAAGGGGAAGAAAGCCTCCAGGAAAGCGCCACCCGCGGAGACCCCGCCTCCCCGCGGCCAGGACCGGCGCCAGGACTGGCGCAGCGACTACAACATCGTGGTCCTGCGGCTGGGCTCCAACCAGTTCGGGGTGGTGGTGGACGAGCTCTACGACATCGAGGAGATCGTGGTCAAGCCGCTTTCCGAGTTCGTTCAGGCCTGCAAGAGCTTCTCCGGCGCCACCATCATGGGCGACGGCCGGGTGATCATGATCCTGGACGCCGGCGGCCTGGTGACCCAGTCCCACCTGCACTTCGCCGACCTGCAGGCGGAGGAGAAGCTGCGGGTGGAGGAGGAGAAGCGCAAGGCCGCCGTGGCCGCCTCCAAGCGCCGCTCGGTGATCGTCTGCGCCGGCGCCCCGGGCGAGTACTTCGCCATCCCCCAGGACCAGATCATGCGCCTGGAGAAGATCCAGACCTCGGACATCCAGATGCTGGGCGACCGCCCCTTCGTGGACTACCGCGGCCACGGCCTGCCGCTGATCCACCTGGACCAGATCATCGAAGTCAAGCCGGTGGACCCGGAGCTCAAGGAGGTGTTCGTGGTGATCCCCAAGGTGATCGAGCGGGGCGCGGTGACCCAGGCCAAGGCCGGCATCGTCATCTCCGACATCATCGACGCGCTGGACGTGGAAGTGGAGCTGGAGCCGGTGAAGGTCAAGGGCCCCGGCATCCTGGGCTCGGCCATCCTCCAGCACAACCTCACCCTGTTCCTGGAGCCGCTGGAACTGCTCCGGGCCGAGGGCCTGCTGAGCGGGGTGGGCAAGTGAGCCAGTACTCGACCTTCCGCCTGGGGGACCGGCTGTTCGGGCTGGACCTCATGATGATCCGGGAGATCAACCGGATCCTCGACATCACCCCGGTGCCCCACGCCCGCCAGCACATCCGCGGCCTCATCAACCTGCGCGGCCAGATCGTCACCATCCTCGACCTGGGGGTGCGCCTGGGCCTGGACCGGCAGGAGATCATCGACACCAGCCACAACATCATCCTCAAGACCACCGGCGAGCTGGCCTCGGTCCGGCACGAAGGGGCAAAAGCCTTCACCACCTCCAACGACCTGGTGGGCTTCCTGGTGGACGCCATCGGCGACGTGGTGGAGGCCGACGAATCGACCATCGAGCCGCCCAGCGCGAACGTCAGCGAGGCTGAAGGGGGCTTCCTGTCCGGCGTCATCAAGACCGACGCCGGCCTGCTGGTGCTCCTGGACATCCATGAAGTTCTGCACGGCGAATGAAGGCCTTTGAACCCATCCAACCATTCCATGAGGGAGACTCCCAATGAAGATGCTCGACAACGTCAAGATGGGCCCGAAGCTCATCGCCGCCTTCCTGGCCACCGCCCTGTTCACCGTGTTCGTGGGCATCTTCGGCATCGTCAAGCTGAAGTCGGCCGATGCCCTGGACCGGAAGCTGTACGAACGGATGACGGTCCCCCTGGGCCAGATGGGGGTGATCCAGGACTCCTTCCAGCGGACCCGCGTCAATCTGCGCGACGCCCTGACCACCGGCGACGAGGCGAAATTCGGCGCCCGGATCACCGATCTGCAGGCGACCGGCGACAAGGCCGCCGCGGAGTTCGAAAAGACCATCCTCACCGACGAGGGCAAGGCGACCTACAAGACCCTGGTGGCCGCCATGGGCGAATACCGGCAGGTCGAGGCCAGGGTCCTGGCCATGATGAGGGCCGGCAAGCGCGCCGACGCCGAGGCGATACTGCGGGTCGAGGCGACCCCCAAGGCCAACGATGTCAACAAGGCCCTGGAATCCCTCGTGGACTCGAAGCTGAAGCTCGCCAAGGCGGCTTCGGACGACAACACGGCCCAGGCCGAATCCGCGGTCAAGGCCATGTGGGTGGTCGCAGTCCTCGCCGTCCTGGCCGCCATCGGCATCGGCGTCGTCATTTCCCGGTCCATCGCGGCCCCGCTGGGCAAGGGCCTGGACATGATGAAGGAGATGGTCAGGGGTCACCTGGGCATGCGCCTTAAGATGGAGCGCCGTGACGAGATCGGCGAACTGGCCCTGGCCATGGACGCCTTCGCCGAGGACCTTCAGGTCAACACCGTCACCACCCTGCAGAAGATCGCCGCCGGCGACTTCAGCACGGACGTCAAGGCCAAGGACGGCCAGGACGAGATCTCCCCGGCCCTGCTCAAGGCCACCGAGGCCATCCGCGCCATGTCCGCCGAGGCCGCCAACCTAGTCAAGGCCGCTGTGGAGGGCCGCCTGGCCACCCGGGCCGACGCCAGCAAGTACCAGGGCGAATACAAGGCCATCGTGCAGGGCGTGAATGAATGCCTGGACGCGGTCATCGGCCCGCTGAACGTGGCCGCCGGCTACGTGGACCGCATCTCCAAGGGCGACATCCCGCCCAAGATCACCGACAAGTACAACGGTGACTTCAACGAGATCAAGAACAACCTGAACACCTGCGTGGACGCGGTGAACGCCCTGGTGGCCGACGCCGTGATGCTGAACAAGGCCGCGGTGGACGGCAAGCTGGCCACCCGGGCCGAGGCCGCCAGGCACCAGGGAGACTTCCGCAAGGTCGTCCAGGGCGTCAACGAGTGCCTGGATGCGGTCATCGGCCCGCTGAACGTGGCCGCCGGCTACGTGGACCGCATCTCCAAGGGCGACATCCCGCCCAAGATCACCGACAAGTACAACGGCGACTTCAACGAGATCAAGAACAACCTGAACACCTGCGTGGACGCCGTGAACGCTCTGGTGGCCGACGCCGGCGTGCTGCACGTGGCCGCCATGGAAGGCAAGCTGTCCACCCGGGCCGACGCCACCAAGCACCAGGGCGACTTCCGCAAGGTCGTTCAGGGCGTGAACGACACCCTGGACGCCGTCATCGGCCCGCTCAACGTCACCGCCGACTACGTGGACAAGGTGGCCAAGGGCATCATCCCGCCGGAGATCACCACCGAGTACCAGGGCCAGTACAACCTCATCAAGATCAACCTGAACAACATGGTCAAGATGATGAGCGAGCTTCTGTCCGAGACCGACAAGATCATCAAGGGCGCGGCCGACGGCCAGCTGGAGATCCGGGCCGACGCCAGCAAGTTCGTGGGCGGCTGGAACAAGCTGGTGAGCGGGGTCAATGACGCCGTCACCAACATCGTCAACCCCATGAACGTCACCGCCGACTACGTGGACAAGG
>Ga0302320_10003229_pt1 | contig 38101 bp, 33 predicted proteins | sample Bog_T0_3_FD_202130 | JGI IMG/M metagenome (GOLD analysis project Ga0302320, IMG submission 202130) | Peat permafrost microbial communities from Stordalen Mire near Abisko, Sweden - Bog_T0_3 | ecosystem: Environmental > Terrestrial > Soil > Wetlands > Peat | place: Sweden: Abisko, Stordalen Mire... | reverse complement strand
ATATTTTTCTCACGGAAGACGGCCGGGTTGCCCTGCTTGATTTGGGCATGGTCGGCCGCATCGCGCCAACCATGCAGGAGCATCTTCTGAAGCTATTGATTGCCGTGGGTGACGGCAATCACGAATCCGCGGCAGACATCGTGATCCGCATCAGTCAAACCACCGAGGATTTCAAACCGGCCGAATTTAGGCGGCACATCGGGCAAATCATGGCCCTGCAACAGAATCAAAGCCTGGAACAGATGAACACCGGAAAGGCTTTGATGGAGGTTAGCCGCAGCGCCATTGACAGCGGATTGCGTGCGCCAGGGGAATTGACGCTGCTCGGAAAGACTCTGCTGCAAATGGACGAAGTGGGAAAGTTGCTGTCGCCCACCTTCAATCCCTATGCCGCCATCCGCCGAAATGCCGCCGAATTCATGGCGCGTAAGATGAGAATAAACTTTTCCCAAAGCAACGTCCTTACCGCTTTGCTGGAAATGAAAGATTTTATCACCGGACTGCCGATTCGCTTGAACCGGATGGTGGACGGCATTCTCAATTCCGAACTGGAAATCAAAGTCCGGTCCACGGATGCGCAAACGGTCGTGGCCGGTTTTCAAAAGGTGGCCAATCGGATCACGGCGGGAATCATCCTGGCCGCGCTCATTCTCGGCGCGGCCCTGCTCATGCGCATTCAGACCCGTTTCCAGGTGTTTGGTTATCCCGGCTTGGCGATTTTGTGTTTTTTGGGAGCGGCGGCCGGGGGCCTTTGGCTGTTGTTCAGCATCTTTTTCCAGGATGAAAAAATCCAAAAGAAGAAAAAACCTTGAAGGTTCAATTTAATTCCCGTTTCTGGCATCGCACCAAGCCGGCGGCCTACACGCTGGCAGGAATTTTTCTCGTGCTGGCGGCGATCCGTCTTGCGCTGCCGTTTGCACTGGAAAACTATGTCAATCGTCAATTGAACCAGTCCAAGGATTATAGCGGCAGGATCGGCGAGGTGACCGTGCAACTTTGGCGCGGCGCCTATCGGGTACACGACATTCATATTTTCAAAATGGGCGGAGAAATTCCGGTTCCTTTTTTTTCCACCGCGGCGCTCGATTTGTCCCTCCAGTGGAGTGAATTATTTCATGGCGCTCTGGTCAGCAAAATCGCCTTGCAGGGCCCCAGCCTCAATTTCATTTCCGGCCCCGGGAATGAAAAGACACAGACTGGAAAGGAAAACGATTGGGGCCAGACGCTGGAAAGCCTGGTGCCATTCAAAATCAACCGGCTGACCGTGACCAACGGCCAGATTCATTTTCAAAATCTTTACTCGGATCCCCCGGTGGATATTTTTCTTCAGGACCTTTCCGTCCTGGCCACTAATTTCACCAATTCCCGGCAGTTAACCAGCGAGTTGCCCGCCGGCGTGGCGGCGCATGCGCGGGCGATGGGGGATGGCGGCTTGGACCTGGTAATCCACGTCAATCCGCTCGCAAAAATACCGGCCTTTGAACTCACCGGCCAGCTGACGAACGTAGAGCTGGTTTCGCTCAACTCTTTTTTGCGCGCTTATGGAAAATTCGACGTCGCACGCGGTGATTTCGCGCTATTCACCTCGTTTGCGGCCAAAGACGGAAATTATGACGGTTATTGCAAGGTTTTCTTCAAGGATCTGAAAGTGTTCAGCTGGGACCGGGACAAACACAAAGATGCCTTGGAGATATTCTGGAAAGGAATTGTGGGGACGCTAGCCACTGCATTCAAAAACCAACCGCATGACCTGCTCGCGACGAAAGTTCCCATCTCCGGCTCACTGGGAAAAACAGATGTGCATGTTTGGGCGACGGTCGCAACCCTGTTGCGCAATGCCTTTATCAAATCGCTCGTCCCGCAGGTGGACGAACCGGTAAAGCTGGAGAAAATCGATCACGGATAGGGGAAGGCTTTGGACCGACATTGCAAAATGCATAATTACACGTTCATTTTTGCGCACAATGCAATAAAACGGAGGCCGTAACCGGGGCGGTTGTTCATAAAAGCAAATCATGCCACAATGGTCAATCACCTTGCTTTTATTGGGAATAATTGCATGTTCGCAGTCAAAAAATAATTTGTATTCTTCCGTGCCTGCTTTACGGTATTTCAAAATCCAAACGGTGAAACCAGCTGTGAACAAGTTTGGCGCAACGGGGGAATATTCTGCGCGCGGCGGTTGTGCATTAGTTTAAAGCCGGCGAAGGATTCGTGAATGATTTCACCTGGAGCTTTATCAAATCAAGATTGCGGCATAAATGAGGATATGAAGACCACGTTGATCGCTTCCCGGCGAAATGGCAATGGAGCCAGGCTGGCGGATGAGAATTTCAAGCGCCAATTGCTCGAAGGCCTCACGGCCATGAAAAGCGGCGATTTTTCCGTGCGACTCCCGTCCGACTTAACCGGCCTCGACGGCAAAGTTGCGGACACATTTAATGAGGTCGTCGGAAGAATGGAGCGCTACGGTGAAGGGCTGTCGCATTTGCGCCACGGAGTGGGGCGCAAGGGCAAAATCAACGAGCGCCTGCCCCTGAGCGATTCCGTCGGCGGCTGGGTGGAGATCATCGATGCCGTCAACTCTCTCGTGGACGACCTTTCTCAGCCGACGGTGGAAATGGGCCGCGTGATTGGCGCAGTGGCTAAAGGTGATTTAACCCAATCCGTCCCGCTCGAAGTCGGCGGGCGTCCGCTGCAGGGAGAATATCTTCGCACCGCCAAACTGGTCAACGGCATGGTGGAACAACTTGGTGGATTTTCGGTGGAAGTGATTCGCGTGGCGCGCGAAGTCGGCACGGAAGGCAAGCTCGGGGGCCAGGCGCAAGTCAGGCGGGTTTCCGGCGTGTGGCGGGAGCTGACTGAGTCCGTCAACCAGATGGCCGGCAACTTGACCGCCCAAGTCCGCAATATCGCCGAGGTGACCATCGCCGTGGCCAATGGTGATTTGTCAAAAAAGATCACCGTGGATGTGCGCGGCGAAATTCTTCAGCTCAAGGAAGCCATCAACGTGATGGTGGATCAGCTTCGTTCGTTCGCCGCCGAAGTGACGCGCGTGGCGCGCGAAGTCGGCACGGAAGGCAAGCTCGGCGGACAGGCGGCGGTGCCGGGCGTCGCCGGCACCTGGAAAGACTTGACGGACAACGTCAACTCCATGGCGTCGAATTTGACCGCGCAAGTTCGCAATATTGCCCAAGTCACCACCGCAGTCGCCCGCGGGGATTTGTCCCGCAAAATCACCGTGGACGTCAAAGGCGAAATTTTGGAACTCAAAGACACGTTCAATGTGATGGTGGACCAGCTCAATGGTTTCGCGTCGGAAGTCACGCGGGTGGCGCGCGAAGTCGGCACCGAAGGCAAACTCGGCGGACAGGCGCTGGTGCCCGGGGTGGCTGGCACCTGGAAAGATCTGACCGACAACGTGAACTTGATGGCGAATAACCTGACCGGCCAAGTCCGCAACATAGCGGAGGTGACGACCGCCGTGGCCAAAGGCGACCTCTCCCGCAAAATCACGGTGGACGTGAAGGGGGAAATTCTCGAATTAAAAAACACGATCAATACGATGGTGGACCAACTCAATGGATTCGCCGCGGAAGTCACCCGCGTGGCGCGTGAGGTCGGCACCGAAGGCATCCTGGGAGGGCAGGCGGAAGTTCCGGGCGTGGCCGGCACCTGGAAAGATTTGACGGACTCGGTGAACGCAATGGCCACCAACCTCACCGCGCAAGTTCGCAACATCGCCGAGGTGACCACGGCCGTGGCCAAGGGGGACTTGTCCCGCAAAATCACGGCGGACGTGCGCGGCGAGATCTTGGAACTGAAGAACACGATCAACACCATGGTGGACCAGTTGAATGCGTTCGCGTCCGAAGTCAGCCGCGTCGCCCGGGAAGTCGGCACCGAAGGCAACCTTGGAGGACAGGCGGAAGTTCGCGGTGTGGGCGGCACTTGGAAAGATTTGACGGACAACGTGAATTCCATGGCGTCCAATTTGACCTCGCAAGTTCGCAACATCGCCGAGGTCGCGACGGCCGTGGCCCGCGGCGACCTGTCGCGCAAGATCACGGTTGACGTCAAAGGCGAAATCCTTCAGTTAAAAAACACGATCAACACCATGGTGGACCAGCTGAACGGGTTCGCGTCCGAAGTGACTCGTGTGTCCCGCGAAGTGGGCACCGAAGGCAAACTCGGCGGCCAGGCCCAGGTTCGCGGCGTCGCCGGCACGTGGAAAGATTTGACGGATAATGTGAATTTGATGGCGGCGAACTTGACCGGCCAGGTCCGCAACATCGCCGATGTGACTACCGCCGTGGCCAAAGGTGACCTCTCCCGCAAAATCACGGTGGACGTGAAAGGTGAAATCCTCGATTTAAAGAACACGATCAACACCATGGTGGACCAGTTGAACGCCTTCGCCTCCGAGGTCAGCCGCGTGGCGCGCGAAGTCGGCACGGAAGGCAAACTCGGCGGCCAAGCGGTGGTTACGGGCGTCGCTGGAACCTGGAAAGACTTGACGGACAACGTGAATTCCATGGCCTCGAATTTGACCGGCCAGGTCCGCAACATCGCGGACGTGACCACGGCGGTTGCGCGCGGCGACTTGTCCCGCAAGATCACGGTGGACGTGAAAGGCGAAATCCTCGAATTAAAAAACACCATCAACACGATGGTGGATCAGTTGAATTCCTTTGCATCCGAAGTCAGCCGGGTGGCGCGAGAAGTGGGCACGGAAGGCAAACTCGGCGGCCAGGCAGCCGTGCCTGACGTGGCCGGCACTTGGAAAGATTTGACCGATAATGTGAATTCCATGGCCTCGAATTTGACCGGCCAGGTCCGCAACATCGCCGAAGTCACCACCGCAGTCGCGCGCGGCGACTTGTCGCGCAAGATCACCGTGGATGTGAAAGGCGAAATTCTGGAATTGAAAAATACCATTAACGTGATGGTGGACCAATTGAATGCCTTTGCCTCGGAAGTGACCCGGGTCGCGCGCGAAGTCGGAACCGAGGGAAAGCTCGGCGGTCAGGCGCTCGTGCCGGGGGTGGCGGGAACCTGGAAAGATTTGACCGACAATGTGAATTCAATGGCTTCGAATTTGACCGGCCAGGTTCGCAACATTGCCGAGGTGACGATCGCCGTGGCCAACGGAGATTTGTCCCGCAAAATCACGGTGGACGTGAGAGGTGAGATTCTCCAATTGAAAGAAACCATCAACACGATGGTTGAGCAGCTGCGTTCATTTGCGTCGGAAGTCACCCGCGTCGCGCGCGAGGTCGGCACCGAAGGCCGTCTCGGCGTGCAAGCCGTCGTGCCCGGCGTCGCCGGCACTTGGAAAGATTTGACCGACTCGGTCAACGCGATGGGCGCGAATTTGACCGCGCAAGTCCGCAACATCGCCGACGTAACCACGGCAGTTGCGCGCGGCGATTTGTCGCGCAAAATTACCGTGGATGTGAAAGGCGAGATTCTGGAATTGAAAAACACGATCAACACGATGGTGGACCAGTTGAACGGATTTGCGTCCGAAGTCAGCCGTGTCGCCCGCGAAGTTGGCACGGAAGGCAAGCTGGGGGGCCAGGCACAAGTGCCCGGCGTCGGTGGCACTTGGAAGGATTTGACGGACAATGTGAATTTCATGGCCGCCAACCTCACCGACCAGGTGCGCGGCATCGTAAAAGTCGTGACGGCGGTGGCCAACGGGAATTTGCGGCAAAAGCTGACCGTCGAAGCAAAGGGCGAGGTCGCTGCGCTCGCGGAGACAATCAACAACATGACCGACACCCTGGCGACATTTGCCGAACAGGTGACGAATGTCGCGCGGGAAGTCGGCGTCGAAGGCCGGCTGGGTGGCCAGGCCAACGTGCCGGGCGCGGCGGGCACCTGGAAAGACTTGACCGGCAACGTCAATTTGCTCGCGGCGAATTTGACGACGCAGGTCCGCGCCATCGCCGAAGTCGCCACCGCTGTGACGAAAGGGGATTTGACCCGGTCGATTCAAGTCGAAACGCGCGGCGAAGTCGCCGAACTAAAGGATAACATCAACACGATGATCGGCAATCTGCGCGTGACGACCGAATCCAATCAGGAACAGGATTGGCTTAAGACCAACCTTGCCAAATTCACCGGCATGTTGCAGGGCCAGCGCGATCTTTTCACGGTCGGCCAGATGCTGCTCTCCGAGCTCGCGCCGCTCGTCGGCGCGCAGCAGGGCGCGATCTACCAAATGGAGGCCAGCGAAGGCAGAAAATTCACGCTGCGGTTGCTCGCCGGCTATGCGCAACGGCCCGACCAACCGAAGTGCATTCAGCTCGGGGAAGGTCTCGTGGGCCAGTGCGCCGTGGAGAAGAAACGAATTCTGCTGACGGACATAAAAAATGATTACACGCGCATCCAAACCAGCCTCGCCGACGCGCGGCCCAAGAGCATCGTGGTGCTGCCGATGTTGTTTGAAGGCCAAACCAAGGCCGTGATTGAACTCGCCTCGCTCCGCGCGTTCAGCTACACGCACCTGGCATTCCTGGAACAGCTCACCCAATCCATCGGCGTGGTGCTGAACACCATTGAAGCCACCATGCGCACGGAGAACCTGCTGCAACAATCGCAGCAGTTGACCGTCGAATTGCAAACTCAACAAAAGGAATTGCAACAGACGAATGAAGAACTGGCCCAGAAAGCGCGCCAGCTGGCGGAACAAAACGTGGAAGTCGAACGGAAGAGCCAGGAAGTCGAACAGGCTCGCCGCGCGCTGGAAGAAAAAGCGGCGGAACTGGCGCTCACCTCAAAATACAAATCCGAATTTCTGGCCAATATGTCCCACGAATTGCGCACGCCGCTGAATTCCATCCTCATTCTCGGGCAGCAGCTCTCCGAAAATCCCGGCGGCAATCTCACCACCAAGCAGATTGAATTCGCGCGAAATATTTACTCCTCCGGTTCGGATCTGTTGAATCTGATCACCGATATCCTGGATTTGTCCAAAATCGAGTCCGGCACGGTCACGGTCGAAGCGGAAGAAATCGGTTTTGTGTCGTTGCGCGATTCGGTGGAGCGCAATTTCCGACACATCGCCGATGCGAAAAACCTGCCGTTTCACGTCGAATTCGATTCCAACCTGCCGCGCGCGATGACCACTGACCCGAAACGCCTGCAGCAGATATTGAAAAACCTGCTTTCGAATGCGTTCAAGTTCACGTCGCATGGGCACGTGACCATTCGGGTGGGTCTGGCGCAAGCCGGCTGGACTTCCGAGCATCAGTGGCTGGCCCGCGCGCATCACGTGATTTCATTCGCCATCAAGGACACGGGCATCGGCATTGCGCCGGAAAAGCAGAAACTGATTTTCGAGGCGTTTCAGCAGGCGGACGCCGGCACCAGCCGCAAATACGGCGGCACCGGTTTGGGCCTCGCCATTTCGCGCGAACTGGCGAGCCTCCTCGGTGGTGAAATCCGGCTGATGAGCACGCCGGGAGAAGGCAGCACCTTCACGCTGTATTTGCCCCTGGCGTTTCCGGGCGCGGCGGCGGCCATCACCAGGCAGACTTCCGCGGCGCCCATCATGCTGCCCGCTCCGCGCGAGGAAAATATTCCCGATGACCGAGAAGCCGTGCAATCGGGTGACCGGGTGTTGCTCATTGTCGAGGATGATCCGCACTACGCTCGGGTGCTGGTCGGCTTGGCGCGCGACAAAGGTTTCAAGGCCATCGCCGCCACGCGGGGCGGCGCGGCGCTCGCGCTGGCGCGGCAATTTCTGCCCACCGCCATCACCCTGGATATTTTTCTCCCCGACATGCTCGGCTGGACCGTGTTGAACAATCTCAAATTGGAACCCGCCACGCGGCATATTCCGGTGCAAATTATTTCCATTGAGGAAGAGCGCCAGCACGGTCTTTCGCACGGGGCGTTTTCTTACACCATCAAGCCGGCGACCACGGAGGGTCTGAATCAATGCCTGGATCGCATTAAACAATTTGCCAGCCCGCGCACGAAGCGGCTCCTCGTCATCGAGGATGATCCCTCAGAGCGTGAAAGCATCGTGGAACTCCTCAAGCACGACGATATTGGAATAGAAGCGGTGGGCACGGGCGCGGAAGCGTTTCAAATGTTGCTGGACCGACCGTATGATTGCTGCGTTCTCGATTTGCGCCTGCCGGACATGAGCGGTTACGCGCTCCTGGAAAAAATGCAGACCGAGCCGGCCTTGCGCGACGTGCCCGTGGTGGTGTTCACCGGCAAGGAACTGGATCCGGACGAAGAAAAGAAGTTGCGCGCGCTGGCCAAAAGCATCGTGCTGAAGGACGTTCAATCGCCGGACCGGCTGTTCGACGAAACAGCGCTGTTCCTGCATCGCGTCGTGGCCAACTTGCCGGAAGCCAAACAGCAGATGCTGGCGCGGCTGCACAATTCCAATGAAGCCCTGCGCAACCGCAAGGCGCTGGTGGTGGACGACGACGCGCGGAACATTTTCGCGCTGACGACCGTTTTGGAAAATCACGACATGAAAGTATTAAGCGCGACGAACGGGCGGCAGGCGATCGAGATCATCAAAAACGAACCGGATTTGAGCGTCGTACTAATGGACATTATGATGCCGGAAATGGACGGCTACGAAACGCTGCGCGAAATCCGAAAAAACCCGGAGTTCCGCTCCCTGCCCATTCTCGCGCTTACTGCCAAAGCGATGAAGGGCGACCGTGAAAAATGCCTGGAAGCGGGCGCCTCGGATTACATCGCCAAACCAGTGAATACGGATCAATTGGTTTCGTTGTTGCGCGTCTGGCTTTATCGCTGAAACATGGAAACACAGGCAAACATTATTGGAGCCAAACCGGCGGCCGATGCCGTCAGCGTTTTGCTGGTGGACGACGAGAAACGGAACCTCGACGTGCTGGAGAGCATTTTGGGTCCCTTGGGACTGCGGCACATTTGCGCGACAACGCCGGAAGAGGCGCTGCTGGCGCTCGTGCATGAAGACTTTGCCTGCATCGTGCTCGACATTCACCTGCCGGGCATGAGCGGGCTGGAACTGGCAAGGCTCATCAAAACGCGCAAGCGCAGCCAGTGCATTCCCATCATTTTCCTGACGGCATATTTTTTGGAGGAAAAGGACATTTTGCAGGGCTATGGCGCGGGCGCGGTGGATTACCTGACCAAGCCCATCAATCCGCACATTCTCAAGTCCAAAGTGGGGGTGTTTGTGGATTTGTTCCGCACGGCGCGCGCCCTGGGAGCGGCCAACGGCGCGCTGGAAATGGTCATTGCGCAGCGCCGGGCCGCGGAAGAAACTTTGCGCAATTACAACCTCGAATTGGAGGCGCGCGTTCAGGATCGCGTTCAGGATTTGAAACGCGCCCATGACGAACTGCTCGCGGCCTCCCGCGCAAAGGACGATTTTCTCGCCATGTTGAGTCACGAATTGCGCACGCCGCTCAACCCTATTCTTCTGATCGCTTCCGAGGCCGCGAATGATCGCGAGCTTCCGCCGCGGGTGCGGACGGATTTTGACACCATTCGCAAGAACGTGGAAGTGGAAGCGCGGCTGATTGACGACTTGCTGGATTTGACCCGCATTACGCGCGGCAAGATTATTCTGGAAAAACGTTTGCTCAACGTCCATGAAATACTGGAAGACGCCATTGCCACCCTGCGGGAGGAATTGGACGCAAAACAGCTCAGCCTGAATTTGAAGTTAGTGGCGGCGAAACAAACCGTATTTGCCGATGCCTTGCGCGTGCACCAGATATTTCTGAATCTGCTCAAGAACGCGGTAAAGTTCACCCCTGTCGGTGGGCAAATCAGGGTGGACAGCAGCGTGGCCGAAGACAGGCTCGTCATCCGGGTGGCCGATACCGGCATCGGGATGCTGCCGGAAGAAATCGCCGCCATTTTCACCCCGTTTTCCCAGGGTAACCACGCGGGAAACGGCGGCACGCAGCGGTTCGGGGGCCTTGGGTTGGGCTTGGCAATCTCGCAAAGGCTGGCGGAGGTTCATTCGGGAAGCATCCATGCGGAGAGCGGAGGCAGAGACCAAGGATCGATCTTTAGTGTTGAACTGCCACTGGCGCAGCAGGCAGAAGAAAATGAGCACGCATTGGACCAGCCGCCGGAGCCGCTGCCTGCGGCTCCGGCGGAGGGACGCGGCCTCCGAGTTTTGCTAGTGGAAGACCATGAACCAACCCGAACCGCGCTCACCCATTTGTTGTTGCGCCGCCGCTACAAAGTGACCCCCGCCGCAAGCCTGGCCGAGGCGCGGACTTTGGCCTCAACCCAACAGTTCAGCGTGCTCATTTCCGACATCGGCCTGCCAGACGGCAACGGTTGCGATTTAATGGCCGAATTCAGAGCGCGCTTTGATTTGGAAGGCATCGCGCTCACCGGCTACGGAATGGAACAAGATGTGGCTCGCAGCCAGCAAGCCGGCTTCCGCGCGCATCTTACCAAACCGGTGCGGGTGGCTTCTTTGGATCAGGCGCTGGCCGCCATTTTGCATGGCCGGGCCTGCTAAAGCATGTAGGCACGAGGCCGCAAAAAGCTGGCCCCAATTGAACTTGCAATCTACCTGGCATATTTTGCGGGATAACTGCCCATCAATCCTGCAATCTGATTTTGGCGGCACCGTCACCAACGTTGAACGAAGTGTCCGGCGAATGTGGGCTTGGTAAATGATTGAGTCTATGCCCCCCACTTCTGCGCGCCGATGGTCGCCCTGTGCGGGATCAGATTTAAGCGGGGCGTTTATTTGACCCGTTTGTTTTGGCCATCCTGCCTGCCCCCGCCAGCTGGCTGACGCCCCCCACCCTGATCTTCCTCTGCTTTTTTTAGTTCTTCGCAATGTCTCAAGTAATCTTCCTCAATATATTGCATCAACAGCCTTTGCTCGCAGGCGTAATCCATTTTTGCGTTGCGCGACATAAGTGCCCGAACTCATGCACAAATGATGCCAAACCGCATTTCGTTCGTGATTTCAGCGAACCCAACCTTCATATTCAAGCTAACCTGCAAAAATGCGATCTGGCAGCTCTGGCGGTGCAAAGCACCAGCCCTGCCATCAGCGCACTAAAAAATGGCAGTTTGCAATGCGCCGCGTTGCGCAATGCGGAGTTTGTGCCAGTCATTAAGTCAGAAGACAGAGGTTTTTATCTTGGCACGAAGCTAGCTTCGGGTTCCTACCTAAAAAACATATATAACCTTATGCAAAAAGGAAACCGAACCAGTCATGCTGACAAGCATAAACGCCATGCTGTCCACGTCAAAAATGCAAATGGCCGTGAAGGGAAGGAGGTTGCCTTGGGCGGAACCCGGCGCCGCGCCCAAAACCGGAGAGCAATGTGGGAGGCTGGGGAGGTTTATGACGGTGAATAGAATCGACGGCTTCCTCCTGACAGCCCTCCATCTTCGCCTAGGACCCAAGTGCCTTCCGCCCCACTGGCCAAGTGCAACGCCGGGCATGCAAATTGCAAGCTCAAAGTCCAATCAAATTGCAATTTGCATCCTTTTTGAGGCCTGAGCCTCCTGATTGAAGGATTAATTCTTCTTTTGCGCCTGAATTTCACGCTCGGCAGTTTGGCATGGCTTTAGCTAAAAGACGGACGCGGAAAGAACACTAAACACCGCTGCCAATAACCAATCGAACCAATCATCATGAAAACACATCACACCACACATTCACGCATAGCAGAAGAAGCCGGCATGCATCTCGCGGATGAAGCGCAGGAATTGATTGCGGCCACCGCCCATGTCGCGGGAGAAAAGGTCGAGGAGGCTCGCCAGCGGCTCAAGGCAGCAGTCGAAAAAGGCAAGGAAGCGTGGCAGGCCGTGCAGGAAAAAGCCATTGCCGGCGCCAAAGCCACAGATGAAGTCATCCGCGAGCATCCTTACAAATCCCTCGCGGTCGCGGTCGGCGTGGGTGTGATCATAGGCTACCTGCTTCGCCGCCGCGACTAAAACACCCTGCCTTAACCGCGCTGACGGCCGGGTTCAATTCCCGGGCGCGCATTGAGCCCGAATGTCGTCTCGGTTTTTTGACGGATCAACTGGCCGCAAGAGCATTGGAACCGGTTTCGGACAAACCATAGCGGGGCCAACATATTATCAATATTTCCCATGGACTTCCTAGTCATTGATGACGACAAGACTTTCCGGGATGCCACTTGTTTCTTGATTGAAGAGGCGGGGCATTACGCCGAAGGCATTGAATCCGGACAACTGGCCTTGAGCTGGCTCAAGGAAGATAAATGGGACGCCGTGCTTTTGGACATTAATCTGGGCCGCGAAAACGGTCTGGATATACTGACGGAAATACAAAAACAATTTCCGCTGGTGCCCGTCATTATGGTTACCGCGCAGGGGAGCGTAAAAGCGGCAGTGGAGGCCATGCGGCGGGGGGCGGCGGATTTCCTGGAAAAGCCGTTCCAGCGCGAACAACTCATAACGGTGCTTGCCCGGATGCAGCGCCTAAACCAAATGAGCAGGCGCATCGAGCGGCTGGAGCAAGAGGTATCCGAAAACCAGGCGCAAAATATCGAGCCGCTGTTTGATTTCACCACCCCGGTCATGCGCGAGGTGATGGAGATTTTAATGCGGGCGGCCAAAACGCCTGCCTCCATCCTGTTATTCGGTGAAAGCGGCACGGGCAAAAGCGTTGCGGCGCGTGCCATTCACCAGCAAAGCCATCTGGCGGATAAGCCTTTTGTGACTGTCAGTTGCCCGAGCCTGTCCAGGGAATTGCTGGAAAGCGACCTCTTCGGCCACATCAAAGGTTCCTTCACGGGTGCCATCAAAGATCACTGGGGCAAAGTCAAAGCCGCCGACGGGGGCACGCTCTTTTTGGATGAAATCGGCGATCTCCCCTTGGAAATCCAACCAAAACTGTTGCGCCTCCTGCAGGAACGCGAATACGAACGGCTGGGCGAAAATGTGACGCGGGTGGCCAACATTCGAGTGATCGCCGCCACGAACCGCGATTTGAAAAAACGCGTGGCGGAGGGGTTGTTTCGCGAGGACTTGTACTTCCGGCTCAACGTGATTTCCGTGGAAATGCCGCCGCTGCGGGCCCGCGACGGCGATTTGATTCGATTTGCGGAGCATTATCAAAAGATTTTCGCGGAACTGTGCGGACGCAAACTCGAAGGATTTTCGCCCGATGTGGTCGCGCAGCTCCTGGGGTATGGCTGGCCCGGGAATCTGCGCGAATTGCGCAATGCCATCGAGCGCGCCGTGATTCTGACCAAAGGCGACCGACTTGGGCCGGCGGACTTGCCCGCTGAATTACGAGGCCAGATCATACCCACTGCGTCGAACGGTCAGGAATTGCCGCAAGTTGGCTCCCAGGTTTCGCTGGAAAAACTTGAAGAGGCTCACCTGCGGAAAATCCTGGAAAGCAGTCCCAGCCGGGCTGAGGCGGCGCAAATCCTTGGCATTGACCAGGCAACGCTTTATCGTAAGCGCAAAAGAATCGGTTTGGAATGAAATCTGAACTCGAGCACGAAAAAATGGAGCTGATTGCCACCGCGCCGGAGGCGACGCATGACGGCTTGCTGCTTGAAAACACCCGACTGCGCGGGGATCTGCTGACCATCGCCCGCCGCATCAGTCACGATTTGCGGACGCCGTTGGGCGGCATCATTTCCACAAGTGAAATGGTGAAGGAAATCCTGGCGGAACAAAACCCGTCCTCCGCCGCCCTTGTGGCACCCTTGTTTGATTCGACGGACGGCATGATACGGCTGATTGAGCGCGTCAGTTTTCTTATTAAAGCCTCCTTGCATCCGGCAGCCGCCGAAAACGTGAAAATGGGAGAAGTGGTTTTCAATGTGCGCCAGCGCTTGGAAAGCATCGTCCTGAAAAAAAATGCCACGCTCGCGGAGCCGGCGTCCTGGCCGGAAGCAAAAGGCGTTAACTTCTGGCTGGAAGTGGTCTGGTGGAATTTGCTGGCAAATGCGTTGCAGCATGGGAAAGGTCTGATTGAGTTGGGGTGGCAGGAGGGCAAAGCCGAGCTGCGATTCTGGGTTTGCGATAACGGCGAAGGCGTGCCTGCCGAAAAGCGCGATAAATTATTTCAGCCGTTTCACACGTTGTATGAGGCGAATGCCAGCCAGGGTTTGGGCTTGTCCATCGTGCAGCGGTTGATGGAGCTGCAAGGGGGCAATTGCGGCTATGAGCCGCGATTGGACGGCGGCTCCTGCTTTTATTTCACTTTGCCGGTTCCATAATCGCACCGCGGAAAATGCTCCCATTCCAATTAGTGGGATAGGCGCAAACCTGGCCATTTGTATAATTGGCGCCGTTATTCTGCTCGGGGCTTATCACCGTGCCGTTAGGAATTGTCACCCAGGGAGTCATTTGATTAATGCGGTCATCATTGGGTGATGGAAGGTTCGGATTTCCATGATCCGGAAAGGAGTGTTTGGGCGCCTGGAGTTCGGCGGGGCCGACCTGCGTGTTTCCGGCGGCGTTGGCCGAGGGCACGGGCCGGGTTGATTGCGCCATTACCCAGCTCGCAAGCCCGGTTGAAAGCGCCAAAACGGTAATTTGTGTTTTCATAACCTTGTCAGTCAAAAAGTTTCAATTACTTGTAATGGAAGCATGGCGAATGCCAACAAAACCGCCGGATTTGCCGCAATTAATTCCGTGACTGCCCCCAATTGTGCCCGACGACTTCATCGTAAACTGATTGCAAAGGGCAATTTGGGATTTTGCGAAGCCGTGCAGGATATGGGATCCATTGGCCGTCGATTGACAGGCACACCATACATTTTGCACCAACCGCGGCCTTCTTTGCGCAAACATTCGTTGGCACGGTCGAAGCTAATATTCCAGTTGGAAGGCGCGGGCAAATGAGGAACTGCCGTGAGAAACGATGGGAAACCAGGATACGACTCGGCGTGGGACCCAATTGTGCTACGCCTTCCATTTTCAACTTAACCAAAACGAACAACCAAAAAAGGAACAAAATGAGCCAGACCACATACAGTCACAAGAATCCAGAATGGTGGACAGAAGAAAACGAATCATCGTGGGAGCGCGTCAAACAAGCCATGAGGCGCGATTGGGATCAAACCAAGCACGACTTTGGCGGCAGCGAGCCTGACACCAACCAGAAAATCGGCAACACCGCCCGGCAGGCCAGCGGCAAGGAAGCAATTCCGCCTCGCGGACAGCTGACTTATGAGGAACTGGAGCCTGCTTATCGCTTTGGTCATGGCGCGCGAGCCAACTATCGGGACGAATATGCCGAATGGGATGATGAACTGGAACAGCAACTCAGGAGCGAGTGGGAAACTCTGGCGCCGGAGAGAAAGTGGTCGCAAGATCGGGCGGCCATACGCTACGGCTGGGACTATGACGAGGAGGAGTGAGGACGGACCCGCAAATCGGATTCGTCATTGTGCTCCGATCCGGACCAAGCCATGTGGTCCGGATTTTTTGTTTCGCCTCCAAAGTAAGAATTTTGTCCCCGGCCGCCGAATTGCAACGTGCAAACGCCTTTCATTGCGGGCTGCAATTTTGCGCGGCTCGAATTCGTTTCCCTGGCTAAAATCGCAGCAATTCGGGGTATTTGGAGGACGGCACGCTCGATGCTTAAAGGCTCGAACAAGTTTGACCGCTGTTTCGACAAACAGCATCCAGCTTGACAAAAGCAATCAACCAAGCAAAAAAAAGAAAATTATGAAGACACTTGAAGATCTGTTCCTTGATTCACTGGCGGACATGTATTATGCCGAAGGCCAATTGGTCAAGGCCCTGCCCAAAATGGCCAAGGCGGCGACCCACGAACCATTGCGCGGAGCATTCGAAGCGCACCTTGCGGAAACCGAAGGCCATGTGCAGAAAGTGGAAACCGTGTTCAAAGCCTTCGGCAAGAATCCCAAGACCAAAAAATGCCCCGCCATCCTTGGCATAATTGACGAGGCCGATGAAATCGTCTCGGACAATAAGAAATCGCCCACGATCAACGCGGCGCTGATTTTTGCCGCGCAGAAGGCGGAGCACTATGAAATTGGCTCCTATGGCGGTTTGCGGGACTGGGCCAAACTACTGGGCCATGAGGACGTGGCGAACACCTTGGAAGAAATCCTGGAAGAGGAAAAGGCGGCCGATGCCAAACTGAACGAACTCGCCGAGGAGTGCAATGAGTTGGCGCAAAGCGGCGGGAATGACCAGGAGGCGACGGCAAAAAGCTCGTTCTCACATCGTTGACGAAATTGGCCAAGCTTTCTCACCCGGAACGCAACGTGCCATTTCCTCCGAGCCGGATCTGCCTCTGATCAGATCCGGCTTTTTGTTCCGTTCCTATTGTTGGATTGCCGGAGACGGAGTTGCCGAAAAATCATGGCGCCCTTTCAGCTGGAGCGCAGATCTTGAAAATTCAATCATTGCTCCGCTTGGGCGCTTGCAAATCATATTGAAACAATACACAAACGCTTTGCGCGCCTTGTCGGCCGTTCCGGATGGCGTTGAAGCCGTAACCGTACCGCAATTCAACATTGAAGTTCTTTTGCTTCGGCGCAAAAATCAAACCGCAGCCCGCCCCCCGTCTGCCGGGGGCTTTGTTCAAAGCCAGGAAGATATCAGAAGGACCAATTTAAAAACGGAAAGCCAGGGGCCAATTTGTCAGGGAATTCGTTAAACCACGGATTATTCAGGGCGATGTTTATGAAGCCAATTTGCAGACCGCGGAGTTTTTGGGCATAATTGACGGCACCGAGTTGAAATCCAGTGGCATCCTCTGCGAGGTTGATAAATCCCAGTTCAAAACCCTTGAAAGTGCCCTGGGCAATATTCACGTAGCCGTGTTGCCAGCCGATAAAGTTTTCCGTGCTGATATTGATCGCCCCCCATTGCACGCCCTGGTAGGATTCGGCGTAGTTCACTATGCCTATGCTTAATCCGCCGCTGTCACCGGTGCTCCCGTTGACGAAGCCGAGTGTCAGTGCAGCCTGCGGATTCCGACCCCAGATATTCAGTGAAAGACCGCTCACCTTGGTAGTACTGGCATAGAGCGCGATATCGGGCGTAAGCGAAAGCTGGATGGGAGTGTCGGCGCGCAGCTTTAAAACGCCGGCCAATCCAAGGAGAATGAGAATTCTTGTTTTCATTGTTGGTTATTAATTAACGCACAGTTGCCCTGCTAATATTGTGCCAATATTGGCGGTAAAACCCAGTTCTTTTTTCAAGTGGAATTGCATGAATTAGGCCTTCCGCTTTTCGGTTTTTTGGCGGGTCATTGCATACCGCCAAAAGCAATCTTGTATTTTGCAATGGGGTTAAGTGTGCTTCCAGGCGGATTGGCGCAAGGGCGCTATCTTTTGGCCGCGCGCGTTTTTCTTCAGACCGCGGAACTGTCTCAGGGCTACCAACGGGTCAATCCGGGCCAACAAAAAGTGCGCCCAGTGGTTTATCCAGCGCTGCCAGCAGGTCTGCGATTTCTGCCAGCGGTGAAACTCGATGCGGCGCGAGTGTTTGAGCGCGTCCGCAAATATACCCCGCGCCTCGGCGGCCGCCATTTCACTGTTGAATCTCAGCATGAATTCATAATTCAAATTAAGGCTGCGAATGTCGAGATTGGAGGAGCCAGCATAAGTAATGCCGTCGGCGACGACCAGTTTGGCATGCAGGATTTGAGGTTGGTACTCATATATTTCCACGCCGCCCGCCAATAGACGATGATACAAGCTCCGCGCGGCGAACTGAGAGATGCGCACATCAGACTTGCCCGCCAGGATGAGCTGCACCCGGCCGCCCCGTCGCGCCACTCGGAGCAGGTCCCGACGCAAACGCCGCGTGGGCAGAAAATAGGCGCAGATAATGCGGACCTCGCGAGCTTTGGCCAAATCCTGGTGGAGCGCCGCCTGAAACGCGCTGGCCTTGCGGCCAGGATGGCAGAGCAGCAACTCACCTCCCGTCAAATTCAGGGTCTTGGGCCTGTGCATGAAGGCATTCAGCCGGAGCTGTGGCGTTCTCCGAAAATCCGACAAGGCGAATAATTCCTCAAACGAAATCCCCAGCGCCCCGGCCAGCGCGGAGTTTTCAATCCGTATCCCCAAATCGCACCAGCCGCGCGTCACCCCGTCCCCGTTGTATTCATCGGCCACGTTGAAGCCACCCACGAATACGATCTGGTCGTCGCAAATCAGGAGTTTGCGGTGATCGCGAACGCCAAACCGCCATAGATGCAGCGGATTGAACCGGCGTACCTCGGCGCCAGCGGCGATGAGCGGATTGAAAAAGGCGGCGGGCAGCAGCCAACACCCAACCGCGTCCACCAGCACCCGCACCTCTACCCCGCGCCGTGCTGCCGCCAGCAGAGCTTCCAAAAATCGCCGTCCCACTTCGCCGTTCGAATAAATGTACGTTTCCAGCCGGATGCTCCGCCGGGCAGCGGCTATCGCTTCCAGCATGCCGGGAAAAACGTCCTGTCCAGTGCAAATCCACTGCAATTCAGCTGTTTTTGGCCCGGACATAATCTCTTTACGCAAACTCGCAAACCGTGTTTTGGGGTCGAGGGCAGCCACTCAGGGGTTCTTTTTCTCCACAGGTTCCGACGACTCCCTTACCACTGCGATCATTTCCTCCATCCCATCCTTGATTTTGCCGACCTGCGGATGCACTTCCTTGATCAAATCGTGTTCCACTTTGGACAAGGATTCAATCCGGCGACCCTGTTCGCGCAGCTGCGACAGGAGTGAATTCTGCCTGGACGAGATCCGGTGCATCCACCAAAAACAAACCGCCCAGCAGATCGTTCCCGTCAAGGTCATCCAAAACGCAACTTCGTCTCTGTCCATAAAATACTTTGTTTGTGCGGGACGCGGTCCCGCTGGAAAAAACAGCACAATCAATGCCGCCGCATTTAAGTCTCATTGATGACACCTTCGCCAAGAACTCGTAAAGAGATTTGACGGGTTGAGGCTCTGCAAATGCTTTCGTGGTAAAATGCATTACATGCAGATTGCAAGTTGCGCGCTCGCAAAAGGCTTGCAAAAAGGAGCCGCTGACACGGTGCGTATTCCGGGCGAAATCGGACGCAATTCCAATATTAATCGGACTGGAACTGCGGCCGTTGTAAAAATTGTTCCACCATTTTCGCCGAGTTGTTCCGCAGGCTGAATGATGAGCTCAGAATATTTCCCGGTCTGCTCGCGCTCGTGGATAAGTCCGCTCTTCAAATTATGCGCCGCGCCGCGAATCACGGTCTGTGGCGTGCGCAGTTCGTGCAAATGGAAATTGTTTATGCTAAATTACAATTGAAATGAGCCCGAAATTAATTTTGATCCTGACGCCCGTCTGCGTGGCTGTGATGACAGTTGCTGCGGGCCAAACCCCGCCGGCGGCGCTGCTGGTGCTAAACAAGGGTGATGACACCCTGGCCATTGTTGACCCCGCGAGCTTGCAAGTGGTGGCACGGGCACCCGCAGGAGCTGATCCGCACGAGGTGATTGGATCCGCAGATGGACGGCTCGCCTTCATCTCAAACTATGGCCGTGGGCACTCCCTCTCGGTGGTTGACTTGGTGGCCCAAAAAAGTTTGCCCGCGGTGGAACTGGGGCCGTTGCTCTCGCCCCATGGGCTCGCGATTGCGGAAGGGAAAATCTATTTCACGGCGGAAGGAAGCAAGGTAATTGGCCGATATGATCCGGCGTCGCAAAAGATCGACTGGGTTCTGGGATTGGGTCAGAACCGGACGCATATGATCGTGGTTTCGCACGATGGCAAAAAGATCGTCACCTCCAATGTCAACTCAGACACAATTAGTATCATCGAAATGTCCACCGGCATGGGCAGTCCCGGCGGGCCGCCGCCCGGTGGCGGCCCGGGTGGGCCTCCCCCGGGTGGGCCCGGTAATGGCGGTCGGCCCCCCGGTCCGCCGGGTGGGCCGCCGGGAGGGCGCGGCCAAACCGATTGGAATGAAACGCATGTCGCGGTCGGTCATGGGCCTGAGGGATTCGATGTTTCTCCCGATGGCCGCGAGATCTGGGCGGCGAACTCGCATGCTGGCACGGTTTCAATCATCGATGCGGCCAAGAAAACAGTGGAAGCAACGCTAACCGTTCCCGCCCGCTTTGCCAATCGCTTGAAGTTCACTGTGGATGGCCAGCGCGTTCTCATTTCTGATTTGGGTGGCACGAATCTGGTGGTGTTGGATGTGGCCCAGCGCACAGTAATCAAAACAATCGATTTGGGTGGCGTTTCGGCGGGAATTTTGATGCAGCCAGATGGCTCTCGCGCGTATGTGGCCGTTGGCTCGGAAAATGGCCTGGTCATCATTGATTTGAAAACGTTGGAAATTGCGGGACATATTGATACCGGGCCGGGACCAGACGGCCTGGCTTGGGTGGTTCGCCTGTAATCCCAACCGCGTCGGCAGGGCTGCCCGCATGACCGCCGACGGGCAGTCTTAAGATTTTCACCGTCCTGCGTGCGCCTTGGCTCCTCCCTTGCTTTTATGTATTCTCCGTTCGGAAGGCCATGTTCTTTCGCCGCTTAAAAGTTCGCTGGCGCTGGAAAACCACCTGGCAGAGTGAGCAACCCGTGCGCTCGGTGGTGGGCGAATTTAACGAATTCAAGCCGAATGATTGACGATCAATGCGAGCGCATTTTCCAAAGCGCGAATGTTAACCGGTTTTGTCAGGTGGGTCACAAAGCCCGATGCCAAGCACCGTTCAATGTCTTCCTCCATGCCGTAACCGGTCAGGGCAATTCCTTTCAAGCCAAACGTGGTGCTGAGGTGTTTCATCAATTCGGTTCCGCTTTCGTCGGGCAGGCCAATATCCGAGATGACCAAATCAATCTTTTCACTGGCCGAAGCATTCCGGGCCTCCCTGGCGCTGCCGGCAGAAATGACCTTATAGCCTCTGCGAAACATCAGGTTTGAGAGCGCAAACCGCGTGGCGTCATGATCCTCTACCAGCAGGACTGTGGGCCCCGTTGCCTCGAATCCGATAACAGCGGGGTTTGACGGGAAAATGGTCGATAATGCTTTGGCCTTCTCAGGTTCGATCGACGGTAGTTCAACTGTAAAGGTCGAACCTTTGTCCGTGCCTTCACTCGCGGCAGATATCCGTCCCCGGTGCATTTCCACGAGCTTGCGGGCGATCGCCAGGCCCAACCCAAGCCCCCCAAAGCGGTGAGCCACGTTCTTGGTGTGATCGCCTTGCTCAAACGCCTCAAAAACCCGTTTAATTTCTCCAGCGGCAAGGCCGATTCCCGTATCGGTGACGGAAATCTGAAGGTGGCTCTCCACCCGCTTCACCGAAATCGTGATCCGGCCTTTTTGCGGCGTGAATTTGATGGCGTTTTTTAGAAGATTCCAAAAAATTTGCTGCAGGCGCACCTCATCGCCATAGACGTGTTTTCGCGGCGATTCGAAATTAAACTGCAAGCCGATCAGTTTTTCACTCAACTCCGCCTGAACATTACGGATGGTTTCTTCCAAGATGATCTCCAGGTCCACCACCCGGAGATGAAGCGAAAGTTTGCCGTGGGCAATTCGTGTGACATCAAGCAAATCATCAATCAATCTGGCTTCCAACTCGATATTTTTGCGGATGGTCTCAAACAGGGCTCTTACCTCCGGGTCCAGCGCCGCGTTTTCGGAAGCATCACTGGCGATCAGCAGGATTGGGTTCAAGGGAGTGCGCAACTCGTGGGAAAGTGAGGCCAGAAACTCGTCCTTGGCACGATTTGCCAATTCCGCCTTTTCCCGGGCAAACCGCAATTCCCGGTTCGTGTTTTCCTTGTCCACGGCTGTGGCCAAGAATTGCGCGATGGTGGTCAGCAAGCCGGCTTCCTCGGCGGCAATCTGTTCGCGGCTCCAGCTCGCAAAGCAAAGCAATCCATGACTTTTCTCATTCAGACGCAGGGGGATGGCGATCGCCGAGGAAATATTTGCCGCTTGCAACAGGGCAAAGGCGGGTTCCCGGCGACTTTTTACCTCATTGAAGACAACTGGCTGCTGATCATTGGCCACATTTGACAGCAGCTCGTATTCGAAGAAAGATTTCTGCAGATCCTCCGAGATGCCTCCCGAGGTGTACAGCTTAACCGCTCCCGATTCGAGCTCGCGCAGGTAGAGAAAAAAAGTGTCAAAATCCAAAAGCTCCGCGACCTTGAAAAAAAGCTGGCGGGCAGTCTTGCGCGGCTCGTCAGATCTTAAAAGATGGACCAAGGCCCACGAGAGTATTTTATCGCGGCGATGCTGCCGTCCGAGACTCTCGGCTTGGATTTCACGTTGCGTCACATCTTCAATCACCACGATGACGCCGCACACGTGTCCCTCAGCAAGCAACGGAGCCACTCTGGCCGTCTGTCGCATCGGGTCTCCCTCCTGACCGCCTAGCGGCGACTTGAGCGGCAGGAGATAGCGGTGAAGCGCGGTGGAAAGCACACTCGATTCCCCATCCAAAGCCCGGTGAAATGGAGCAGCCAGGTTGCGTTCCTTGAGTTCGGGGAATATTTCAAACAGCGGCCGCCCGGTGACTTCGGCCCCCGTCCGCGCACTGTGCGATTCCATCCACTGGTTCCAGCTTTGCACCTGAAGCAAGGTGTCCAGTGTAAAAACACCATAGGGCGCGAACTGCTGGATCCAAGAAAGCAGCGCCAGTTCTCGTTTTTTCGCAAGGATTTCCGAAGGATGGGACATCACGCCGTTCGTCAATTAAGTTCACGATCTTCCCATTTTTTCAATTCCGCCAGCAGGGTTGCGAGGGAGGTCACCCCCAGGATGATGACCAGGTACCCGCGCACGTCGCTGGCCCGAAGATGGAAACAGGTGTGAATTATCAGGGCATACTCCAGTGGCCGGTCTTCGATGATCAGGGTATGAAGCACGTTTTGCACTGATTCAATGTGGAGCGCTGGCACGGTGAACGAAACCCGGACTTTGAGCAAATTCCCAAACGCACCCAAGCAGGCGTTTAACACGATGTTGCCCACCTCAGTAATGACTTCACGCGCCGCGCCGTCAAAACCGGACATGGCCGGGCGGTCGGTGAGCAGCCGGTTCAGCAGCAAGGCGGCGGCGCGATCCAATACCAGGATGGCGTTTCCTTGGATCGGCCCGGAAAACACCTGGTTGACACTGGCTACTTCTCCCTGAATCATCTTAAGCAGTTTTTCGGTGATCTCTGGGATCGAGTGGATGGCAACTTCAGGCACTTCAAGAGAAATGCGATGGCCCGTCAGATCGGATAGCGCAGCGGCGGCGCGGGCATAGCCGATATTGATCAGCTCGGTTAAGGCGTCCTTCTGACTGGGGGTCAGATCCATGCGGTTTCCCCTTTCCACACAAGCTCTAGTGTCTCCGCAAGCTCTGCTTTGTTAATCGGCTTGTTTATCATGGCGGAGGCCCCTGCTTCCTTCGTCTGTTCGCGCGTTGACCTTTGTATGTCCGCCGTCACCACAATCACCGGGAGGGCCGGGTTCAGCTCCTTGATCTTTTGCAATACCTCCAAGCCGTACATCCCGCCCATGAGCATGTCCAAAAACACCGCGTCAAAATGGCCGAGGGCGCATTTTTCCAAGGCTTCTGGTCCGTCGGGCGCCTCCTCGACTTCGTGCCCCAATTCCTCCAACATCTTTCGCGACAGGCGGCGCGCAAGACCAGAATCATCCACCACCAGTATTTTGCGTTTCATAGTCGGTTATTGATCTCCATTGTCATTGAAACCAGTGAAACCACCCCGTCGCTCAAGCCAGCTTCCACCACGCACCGGGGCATCCCATAAACCGTACAACTCTCTTCCGACTCGGTCAATATCATTCCTCCCTGCGCCTTCACCCAGGCGGCCCCTTCCGTGCCGTCGTTGCCCATGCCCGTCATCACCACTCCGAGCACGCGCTTCCCATAGATCTCGGCGGCCGACTGAAACATCACATCCACCGATGGTTTATGTGGTTTGCCCCTGGGATGATGGGAGAGGCGGATCTTGACCTGTCCCGCCGGATCGCGTTGAAAACACAGATGCCGGCCAGCCGGCGCCAACAATGCCTGTGGCGCCACCACCGGACACCCTTCAAAGGCCTCTTTTACCGGCAACCGGGAAATCTCGGCCAGTTTTTCCGCAAAGGGGTGCGTGTAACCCACCGGCATATGCAAAACCACCACCAATGGCACCGGAAAATCCCTCTCGAATTGGGGCAGCAGATAACGTAACGCCTGCGGCCCGCCGGTGGAAATCCCCAGCAACACAATGCCAAAATTCCGCGCCTCGCGCGCGGACGCCACAGCCGGAGCAAGTGCGGGGCGAATGGGCGGAGCCGCTCGGAGGTTTACCGCCGCCGCCGCTTTGACTTTCTCAATTAACTCCTCGCGAATAAGCCGCAAGGTGTCACTTGCCAGGGCGGTGGGTTTCCGGACAAAATCAACGGCCCCAGCCTCCAGCGCATCAATGACCTGGTGCGTATCCTGGGGCGAAGCGGTCAAAATAATTATCGGTGTGGGCCGGCGGGCCATTTGCGCTTTGACAAATTCCACCCCGTCAAGTTCCGGCATGTCGAGATCGCAAGTGATGACGTCAGGTTTGAGCGTTGCAGCCATGCCCAGGGCGTCGGTTCCATTCCTCGCGCTGCCAACCACCTCGATATACGGATTGCTGGAAAGCATTTCGCGGATGACTTTGCGCACAAACGCGGAATCATCCACAATGAGTGTCTTGATCAACCTCATGTCACCGGGTTCGCACATAGGCGAATGCATTGCCAATTTCCCTCAATTCAAAGTCCGCGCTCATTCGCAGCAGAGACTCGGACGCACCGACAAACAAGAGGCCACCGGCGGGCATTTTCGCGGCCATGTTTGCCACCGTTTGCCGGATCGCATGCGGCGAAAAGTAAATAAACACATTGCGGCAAAAGATGGCCTGAACCCGCGCCAGTGCCGCCACATCCCGCGACTCAGACAAATTGGCCAGCCGGAACTTCACCTGTGAAACAATGCCTGGCCTAAGCCTGGACGCGCCCGGCATCGGTTCAAAGTACTTTAGCCGCAGGGCGGGTGGCAGGCAGCGCAACGACCTTTCCCGATACCTCGCCGCTTTCGCCTTTTCTAATGCCTGCGAACTCGCGTCGCTGGCGACAATTTCAATGGGGTGCGCGGACCAGCCCGTTTCGGCCAGGGCCATGGCGATTGAATACGGTTCTTCGCCCGTGGCACAAGCCGCGCACCAGATTCGAAACGGGGTGGAATGCCGCTGGAACCAGTCAGGAATGATGATTCCAGTCAGCGCTTCGATTTGCGACATTTCCCGCCAGAAATAGGTTTCCTGCACCGAAAGAGCTTCCCACGTTTCCTCCCATTCAGCGGCTTGGTTGTCTTTAAGCGCGTAATAATAATCCAGAAATGATTGATGGCGCCGACCGCGTGCCAGCGGCTCCAATTTCTCCATCAAGGTATCCAGCCTGGAATCTTCAAAAAAGATTCCCGTCCGGTCATGAATCAAATCGCGCAACAATCCGGGCACTCCTTCCGGAACCCGCACCGATTTGACCTCGGCGTTACGAAGCAAACTGCTCAATTTCAGAGGGCTGCCTTGGATGTGGCCGTCGAGTTATTTTCCCCGTTCCGATTTTTGCCCGCAGGCCGGGGACGGTTGTTTGCCGCCACGATCCTCTGGATAGTTTTAACCTCGTCGGCATTTGATTTTGAGATTTCTTGAATCCTCCGGATCTTATGCAGAGCTGTCCCGGCGGACCTTGAATTTTCAAGATTCGCCGCCCGGATCAGTTTTATTTGCCTGGTGATGTTGACCGAACTGCCCCGGATATCCTTGAAGACTTTAACCTGTTCCTTCATGGTTTCCCCCGCCTCACGCGTTTGTTTTTTAAAATCATCCGCCGTTGCCGTGATTTCCTGGCAGTTTTTGGCCTGCTCGCCCATGGATTTGGCCATGCCGTCAAACTGATCCAGCAGTCGTTCCGTTTCCGTCGAGATTTGTGCAATTGCGGTGGCTTGTTCAGCAACGGCGCGGGTCGTGGAGGCGGCGCCTTTGCGCATCGATTCTATGGCCTGGACAATTTGAGCCGCGCCAACCGCCTGTTCGGTCATGGCCTTGCGAACCTCCGCGGCGGTGTGGGTGGCCATTTGCGCGGCCTTGACCACTTCACGCGCTGCTTTGGCCTGTTCGCTGTTTGCCTGAGAAACCTCCTTGGCGCCCTTTCGCATTTGCACCGCCGCCTGCACAATTTGTGCGGCGCCTTTGGCTTGCTCCGCAGTACTCAGGGCAATCTCCCGCGCCTGGACGGCGGTCGTGGCGGTGCAATCGCTCACTTTTCGGACGGCAACAATTTGCTCATCTGCGGCCCGGCTGATCTGGGCAACCAGCGTGGAACTTTCATTGATGCCTGCAAGGATGGTTTTCAGCCCCCCCAAGCCGGCTTCGGAGAGACGGGTGCTCTCTTCCGCAATTTGAAAAGCCGAATTCGCGGCCTCGGTCGCCTCGCGCGTTGCGTCTTCCAGACCACGCACAATTTCGGCAATTTCCGCCGTCGCCTTGGCGCAACGGTCGGCCAGGTTCCGGACCTCTTCCGCCACCACCGCGAAGCCGCGACCAGCTTCGCCGGCCCGGGCGGCTTCGATGGATGCATTGAGGGAAAGCAAGTTGGTCCGTTCGGCAATAACATTGATCGTGTCAACAATGCCCGTGATATCGCGCGTGCGCTTGTTGAGTTCACGCATGACGCTCGTGGACTGGGTCATCGTGCCGGACACCTTCGCAATTCCCAAAATCGATTTCTGAATGGTCTGGCCGCCTTCTTCGGCCTGGCGAGAAATGCGCTGCACGATTTCCTCGCTGCGTTTAATCAAACCGTTTACGGAGCGGCTGGATTGATCCAACTGCGTTGCGCTGGCGGTGGCGTCCGAGGCGGCCTCCTTGATATTCTCGCCATTCTTGGCCACCGCTTGAATGGACTTGGCCATCTGCTCAACCGAAGTGCTGGTTTCCTCCACGGCGGCCGCCAGGCTTTCACTCATGCCGCCCACTTCCTCGATGGAGGAGGCCATTTCATTAATGGCTGACGACGACTCCTCCGCGGCCACAGTCAGGTCATCGCTATTGCGGGTGACGTTCTTAATCGACTGGCCCATCTCTTCGATCGCAGCCGCGTTTTCCGTGATACTGGTTGCCAGTTCTTCCGCGTCGTGCTTGACCGATTTCGCAGACGCGGCTATTTCTTCCATCGCCGTTTTGATTTCCTGGCCGGAGGTCGCCATTTCCTGGGCCCGGGAGGTGACACTGTGAATCGAGGCGGAAAGATGCTTTGCCGCAACCGCTGTTTGTGTCGCGCTGCGGGCGACTTGGGCGAGGTTGACCGTCACTTGTTCGGTGGAGGCCGCGATTTCGTTGACTGCCGAAGCAGTCGCCTCCGCGGAAACCGCCACGGACGCGGCCTGTTCGGCTGTTTCTTTCAGCGATTTCGTCAGCTCGTCCGTCTCGTCGGTCGCCGCTTCTAACCCTGAGTTTTGCTGGTCGAAACCGATCGCCAGGCGCCCGGCAATTTTGCCGATTTCCGCTGGCAGACCATTTTCAAAATCCAGGCGTGGGCCCGTTGAAACCTCCGGATTTGCAGTTTTTTTGCGCATAAATCAAAAAATTTTAAGGCTTGGCATTGGCCAAGGCATTGGCCTGGTTAGTCTGAGACAATTGAACATCGTCCAGGTTCAAAACGGCCTCCAAGTCGAGGATTAGCACCATTTTATCGCCCAACTTCGTCACGGACGTAAGGTATCTGTCGTTGATCCCAGTCAGCGTTGTTTCAATCGGTTTGAGGCTTTCCCTGGAAAAACTCTTGAATTCCCGCGCGGAATCCACGATCAATCCCACGGTACGGTCGTGAATGGTGGCAAAAACAATGCGGGTGCGAATGGTATGCCCGGTTCGCGGAAATCCAAATCGCACCCTGAGATTTAATGCCGGGATTACTTGGCCGCGGGAGAATACCACGCCGCCAATGGCCGGATTGGCATTGGGAACCGCCGTGACATGCTCCAGCATGTCAATATGCCGCACGCTTCGGCTCGGCAGCCCGTAAACATTTCCCGCCAGCTCAAACAGCACGAAAGATTCCGCGTTGGCATTCATTTTAATCGAGCGCTACGAACCGTTTCCTGGTGGCACCAAATTCAAGGTGTCGGCCGGGCGGACATTCCCGGAGGTTAGGGCCGCTCCGTCCAGGATCAAAACCGGCTTGCCGTCCCCCAATTCGGTAGCGCCGGACACTCCATTCACCTGGACTAAGGGGTCACGAAAAGTGCGGACGACGACCTCCCGTTGACCTACCACCTTTTCCACCAGAAGCCCCACACTGCCTCGCTCTGAGGAAATGACCAGGATGCACCATACTGCCTGGCCGTTGCTTTTCAACTTAAAAAGGCCCGCCAGGCGCGTCACCGGCAAAATTCCGCCGCGATAGGAAACCACTTCCATGCCATCCACCCACTGGAGATCTGCCTCTGGCGCGTGGAAAATCTCGCGGATTGAGTTCTGTGGCACCGCGCACGTCTGGCCGGCACTGGAGACCAGCAGAGTTTCCGCAATCACCACCGTCAAGGGGAGGCTCAAGGTGAATAGCGTACCCTTGCCTGCTTCGCTTTCGAGGGCGAGCTTGCCCCCCAGTTCCTTGACCGTTGTGTGCACCACTGACATCCCCACCCCGCGGCCTGAAGTGCGGTCCGCTCCGTCACGTGTGGAGAATCCCGGAGAGCACAGAATTCTCAGAATAGTGTCATTGTCCGCTGCTGCTGGAGGCTTGAGACCCAGTTGTCTGGCGCGTTCGAGAATGGCCTTGGCGTCTATGCCCCTGCCGTCATCGCGCACTTTGAGGGTCACGGAATCTCCGGCCACAGAGGCGCTTAGTTCTATGGTTGCCTCCTCGGGCTTTAACTTCGCCGCCCGCTCGCCCGCCGATTCAATCCCATGGCTGAAAGCATTCCGGACCATGTGCAGCAGCGGATCTTTGAGCTTCTCGATGAGGTATTTGTCGATGGCCGTTTCCTGGCCCTCAAGTTTTAGCCGGACCTTTTTTGGCGTTTCGCGCGAGAGATCGCGGACCACAAACGGCAGGCGCGAGAAGATTTCCCCGACGGGGATAAGCCGAATCCGCATGATGTCTTCCCGGATCCGCCGCAGTGAACGGCCGAGCATGCGGTTGACTTCGCGGACGCCGCTCAAATCAACGTGCCCGCCCTTTGGGACCAGCCGCCCCAGTTCAATCTCAAGCCGCGAGCGATGAATGACCAATTCACCCACGGTTCGCAACAGCTCATCCAGGCGATCGAGATCCACCCGAACGATGTGGGATGGAGCGAGAAAAGGATTGTGCGCGCTTGGTTCTTTCGCCTGGGGACCGGCTGCCGAAATTAGCCCTGACGCGTCCGGTTCTTCCCCCGCCTGGATGACCACCCCCCTGGCACCCCATTCTTTGCCATCTGTGGGCGCCTGTTCTCTCGCAATTAGAAATTCGAAGCTGATGACTCCCTTGCCTTTGACGACCGGTGTGGACTTGAGAATCTCACCCGCTTGAGCCAGTTGCGCTCGAATGGCATTGATGTTTATTTTTTGCAAACTCAGTGCTTGGGACGGGCAGAACGTATATTTCCACACGCCCAATCCCCGAAGATGTGCTCTATGCACAGGGTCGGGAGGAACCTCATGTTCCTCCTGGATCGGCGGAGCCCCAGCTTCGGCAACTGGCTCCCGGGGGCATTCCGTGTTCAGTTCGGCCAGCAACGGCCTGTGGTCGGGCAATGGCTTATGCGTGCGAAAAGCCGCCACCATCTGCTCCAATTTTTGGGTGGCCGAACCAAGCAGGTTCAGCCTCCGCTGGTCGGCCTCACCCTGGCCGCTGCGAAAGAGGCGAAGCAAATCCTCGGTCGCATGGGCCAGGGCTTCAGCCGGCTCCAGCCCGGCGATCGCGGAAATCCCCTTGAATGAATGAAAATGATGGAAAATCTCCCCCATTAAATTATGGCCCTCGCCCTCGCTCCCACACGCCTCAAGCTTCAACAGCGAAAGACGAATGCTGAGCAAATGCTCATCAGCCTCGGTAAAAAAATCTTCCAGGAATTCCTGCTTTAAGCCTGATGAAATCATTTCAATCAACTTTATGCTCTCGATTTGCGGCGGCACAATTTCCTGAATTCTTCCGCCGGCACCGCCTTCAGAACTGAAGACTTATTGCTCCGCGAACTCTTAACGCTGTCCGCGTCGTTTTCGAGCGATGCCACTTTCCGATCATCCTTCCTTGGAATCATGTCTAAAATTTTGATCCGACTGCGTTTGAACGACGTCAATCCTCCATTCGAATTCTGTTTTTGTCAAGTTTGAGACCCGCATAGCCAGACGCGCCATGCCTTACTGAACTTTTTGGCGCCGATAACATGAATGCAAAATGCAGAATATTTGCCCTGACTTGCTGTGCAGATTGCAAAACAGTTAACCGACCTGCTTTAAAAGTCTCGGCGCCTTTTTTGGAATCATTCGGGATTGCTCAAAATGTTCGCCATTAACAATTTGGCACGCCAATTGCGATCAACCATTCACCCGTCTTGAAAGCGCACGGGCATGCCAAATGCAAACATATAATTCAATGTATCCCACAGATTCCCCAACTAGTGAACCCATGCCGTCGTTGTTTCAAATCGCCGCATACTTTGAGGATTTTTTCCCGGCTGCGGGCAGCCAACGGTCTGCGCGCCCCCTGCCTCAGACCCCGGTTGCCGACTTCATGCTGCACCCGGAAAAGTTGAAGATCTGGCTGAGGTCAGCCAAAACGAGAATCGGCGGTGCCACCAAGCAGCGGCCAAAGGACCAGAGTTCTGTCAGACGGGCGGTTCGAAGCGTAACGTCGAAAGACCGCGGAAATGAGGCTGGAGGCAAAGCGGCCGAGGCATCGCCGCGGGAATTAAGGAAAATCGAATTTTCGCTGGATGCTCCCGCAGCCCGTTCCGTCAGGCTGGCCGCCGACTTTACGGATTGGAATAAAAACACAATTAACTTGGTGAATACTGAAGGCATTTGGCGCGCCGCAATTCCGTTGGCGCCGGGTCTCTACTCATACCGCTTCATCGTGGACGGGCGATGGTGCAATGATCCGCACGCGATCCACCAGGTGCCCAATCCATTTGGCACCGACAATTCTGTCATACTGGTCACCTGATTGGCGGGAATTGCATCCAGGAATTTTGCCATGAAAAGAATTGATGACCAAAACGATTCCGAATGGCACGAAGCCTGCCTCCGGGTGCGCAGCTACTTGCGGGCGATGCGGGTTACGAGCGAGGCGCAGCGAGAAGAAATTGTTTTACACATTTTGGCGCGCGCCGCGCGCCGGCAAATCGAGAATCCCGGGCTTCGTCCAGTGGTTCTGGCCATGCAGGAAATTCGTGCTGCCACCGCGCAATGGCTCAAGCAGATCGAGCCAAGCCGCGAACAAGTCACTGCTGTGGATTATCTTGCTTTACTTGCCGTCAATACAGCGGAGAGATGGCCAGCCGCTTTTCTGACGGAGGAAGTCCCCGGCGACCTGCAACAGTCCATACGAAAAAGCAACGTGAGCGCCGTGCCAGAGTTGCGGGTTTCCAGCATGGTGCCAGAACCGTTCGATCCCTTGCTGGCCGCCCTTCCCTTGCGGAACGCATTAGCCCGGCTGGCGGGTTCGCTGGCGCTTCAAATATCGAGAAAAACGGCGGCGGTGCCAGCCAAAACTCCACCGCCTGCCCATTGGCCCCAATAATTATGTTCGGCCCTCGTGATACCGCTGCAGGCTTGGCCAGCGATCGCAGGTGGGGATTCGCCGTCTTCAATTTGATCCTGCTGTGGCCGGGCACCGTGCTCATGGTGCTGAGCGTTGCGGAGTACAGCTGGACTGCGGGCAGAGTGGTGCTGGTGGCGCTCTATGTATTGATGCTGGCGCAGGCGGTTTATGGTTTCACCCTGGCGATGACCGGCTGGTGGCTGCTCGGGCATGGTGGCGATCCGGTGCGCCTTAACCAAACGGCGCCAGTGGCAGCGATATCGGACCAATTGCCGCCCACCGCCATCGTCATGCCCATTTTCAATGAGGATGTCAGCCGGGTATTCCAAGGTGTTCGGGTCATGTATGAATCCTTGCAGGCGACCGGTCAAAGCGAAACGTTCCATTTTTTCATCTTGAGTGACAGTTCCGATCTCAATCATTGGGTGGCCGAGGAACAGGCCTGGTTCGAGCTCTGCCAAAAAGTCCAGGGCTTCGGCCGCATTTTTTACCGGAAGCGCCGCGATGCGCTGCATCACAAGAGCGGGAACATCGCCGACTTCTGCCGGCGGTGGGGCGCGGATTACCGCTACATGATCGTGCTCGACGCGGACAGCATAATGACCGGCGCGGCGTTTGTGCGACTGGCAGGCATGATGGAGGCCAATCCCCAAGTGGGCATCATTCAAACCAACACGAAGCAGGTGCTGGGGCGAAGTTTGTTTCAACGGTTCAACCAGTTCGCTTGCCATACTTACGGGCCGATGTTTGTCGCGGGCGCGAATTTTTGGCAGTTGGACAACGCCAATTACTACGGCCACAACTCCATCATCCGAATCCGACCGTTCATACGGCATTGTGCCATGCCCGAACTCCCGGAGTCCGGGGCCTTGGGCCGGCGCATCCTTAGCCACGACACCGTGGAGGCCGCGTTCATGCGACGCGCGGGCTACGATGTATGGTCAGATTACGATTTGGAGGGAAGTTACGAGGAAGCGCCGCCACATTTGCTGGCCAGCCTCCAACGTGACCGGCGCTGGTGCCACGGCAATCTGCAGCATCTCTGGTTTGTCATTGCGCCCGGGCTTACCCTGTGCAGCCGCGTAAATATTTTGATTGGCATCCTGGCATACGCAGGTTCACCGCTGTGGCTGCTGTTTCTGCTGCTAAGTCCGCTCCTGTTCATCGGGGGGAGTCCTCACGGAGTCAGCGGGCTCTTGTTCGCCTACGTCATGGGTTTGCTGCTCGCACCGAAATTCTTCGCCGCCATGAGACGCTCATCCGCGGCCGCACCTTCCCAAGCCGGCGCCGCACGGGTGCAAATGCTCCTTAACGTGCTGGCCGAAATTTTGTATTCCATGCTGCTGGCGCCGATCCTGATGTTGTTTTACACCCGATTTGTGTGGTCCTCGTTCTTCGGTGGCGGGACAAAATGGGGCGGTCAGCAACGCGCGGACGACCAGGGGCCATCCTGGCGACAATGCGTCACCGCGCATTTGGGACAGACCGTCCTCGCTCTGGCTGTCAGTGGACTGCTAGTCTGGCTGGCTCCAGCAATATTGCCATGGCTATCGTTGGTGCTGATCGGTCCGATCTTGTCCATACCCTTGTGCCGGGTGCTGGCCTCCAACACGCTGGGCCTCAAAAGCAGAGCCAAGGGATGGTTTATGATTCCCGAAGAAACCCATCCGCCCCGGGAATTGCAGGAAATGCTTGAGCCGGAGGAATCGCCGGCCAATCCTGTTGCGGCGGTTCCCGATTTTGCCGCCGATCTTGGCCTGCTGTTAGTGGTGGTGGACCCTTATGTCAACGCGATTCATGCCTCGTTGCTTCACGAACGTCCGCAAGTATCCGTGCGCACCCACGAATACCTGACCACCTTGGGCCACCGATTGCTGCGCGAAGGCCCGGGCGCCTTGACCCCGGCGGAAAAGCGAAGACTGCTCTGGGATGCGGATGCCATGGAGGCGGTGCATGTCAAGTTGTGGTGCAGTTTACCTTCCGATTTGGATATATGGTGGCAACGGGCATTTCAAATCTTCAATCAAAGTCATCCCGCACCCTATCTTTTGACGACTGCAAATGAGGAGACCTCTTGCCAACCGCAGCCAAGAGCCTTGTAAAGCGCCACCAAATCAGTCCAAATCGTCTGGCTCGATTGGGCTGCCGCCAGATCGTTAGCCAGCCCGGATCTTTTTAGCGAGCGTGCCAGCTCCAAGGTATAGCTTTTGCGCGTCCAGGTTTTGTTTGGAAACCGCGAGCCTTTCCTGGGGCAATATTATTGCAGTCATAATTTTCGAGAAAAACCTGGCGGATCACAAAACTCGCAGCAACAGCAGTATGACCAGAATCAGCACCACCAAACCCAGGCCACCGCTCGGGTAGTAGCCCCAGCCGCTGCTGTAGGGCCACGTGGGCAAGGAGCCTATCAACACGAGGATCAACACAATTAGAATAATGGCGGAGAGGCTCATAAAATCATTTCTCCTTTAAGCTAATATCGTTTTCCACGTCCTTCACACCCTGGACTCCTTTGGCAACCTCTGCGGCCTTGGATTTTTGGTCGGAAGTATCCACAAATCCCGTCAGTTGCACGCGGCCACGAAACACATTCACGTTCACATCGCCAAATTTATATTCTGCATTCCCGGCCAAGGCCTCGTGGACGCGCAAAGTCAACGATTTGTCATCAATATATTCACCGGTGCTGCGGTCGGTTTGATTTCCGGCGCAACCGGTGAAGACGGAAACCGCGGCGGACAACAATCCAACGCTCAACAACCGCGGCAATGATGGAACAAGCAGTTTTTTGCTCAGCATAAATTTCCTTTCATTTGTCGATTTTGCGAGATCCGGTAAAAGTCAGAGCGGCCCCCACGATGGCCGCTGCAACCCCGCCGAGCAGCAACCACAAAGTTTTGTTCGTGGGCGAGCCGGTAAAAGTCCGCGACAAGTCAGAACTCACGGAGTTCGAAGCATTGATGCCATAAATAATCAGCACAATGCCGACCGCCAACAATGCCAACCCAATTATCTTGTTCATAATCTCATTAACCTTTTTTTTGTTGCCTGCAAATTGAATGATCAAGAAACCGCATTAGCGCAAATCGTGCCAAATTTTTTGAGGGTGCCAATTGGCGTTTCGGATGCAGAATGCATTTTCCCGGGAAATCAGGTTGTGCAAAATGCTGGAGGCAGAATGGCGGTCTCATTGGTTCCGGGCAAATTTATTCACTGATTGGCGGCGGGATTTTATCCTGCGTGGCGAATTCAGCTCCGCCGACAGGTTTGATGCGGGATCCGTAGTGGTTTGTCCAAACGCGGGTGAAGGACGCGCCGAACAATAGAATTTGCGCAGAATAATACACCCATAATAGAACCATCACTAACGAGCCGGCCGCGCCATAAGCCGTGACAAATGCGCTGCGCCCCAGATAAAGCCCCAGCAGGGACTTTCCCAAGCCAAACAGCATCGCGGTGATAAAACCGCCAATCCAGACATCGGGCCACGCGATGATGACGTCGGGCAAAATTTTAAAAATCATGGCGAAGAGAAGGGTGATGAGGGCCAGGGAAACGATGAAATCCACGGCGTGCCAGATGACTTCCTCGGCGGGAATAACGCCGCTCATAAATTTCCCCGCGGCGGCCAGCGCTGCGCTGATCACGAGGGAAACGAGCAGCAAGAAGCCAATTCCCAGCAGGGTCGCAAAGGACAGCAGGCGGTTCTTGAGAAAGTTCCTCAGCCCCGTCCCGGGTTTTGGCCGGACATTCCAGATGGCATTGAGCGAACTTTGCAACTGAATAAACACGCTGCCGGCCCCGACGAACAAAGTAATGCACGCAAGCACTGTGGCCACGCCACCAGCCCTGGGACGATTGGCGGCGACCACGGCGGCTTGAATGGCCTTTTCGCCGGAATCCCCCACCAGCGCGGAAATTTGACCGAAAAGTTCGCGCTGTGCCGCCTCCTGGCCAAAAAAAAATCCAGCCAGCGCCAGCACGAAAATGAACAAAGGCGCAATCGCAAAAATCGTGTAGTAGGCCACGGCTGCGCCCATGCTCGACGCGTTGCCAGCGATCCAGATGCCCACGGCCTCGAGCAGCAATCGGTAAGCAGTTCGCATTTTTTTCATGCACAATTCAGCGGCGGTTTACCTGTTCGCCTTGGTTAAGCAAGTCGCGTGCAATCATAAGCTTGGGGCGGGCTACCCTTGACGTGTGCACCTTGCATTGGCGATGGAGTGCAAAATGCCCGCGAAGAAACCTCCTCACCCTCCGATTTTCTTAGTGGCTGTTTTGTGCTGGCATCGTTCGAGCTTCACTGCCGACGGAAGAGTCCTTATGGCGCAAATCTTTCGCCGTCAAACAAATCCGATCGCGCGTGCCAGCATTTTGCCGATATTCGGTCTTAGCCGCGCGGGCGGATGGGTAACCGATAATCTTCGTCAAAATGCCCACCGTGACTGTAGAGGCCTATAATTATTATCCGCCCCTTCCCAACATTGGGGAGGCTGACTGCCAGCGATTAGCTCACGCGAGCATTTAATTAAAATGGCTCGTTCAAGTCTCCAAGGTGTTGTGTCCTCGGGTTAAGTGGCAGATTGCAATTGCCGAATATGCTTTGCGTGCATTTTGCGGCAGCCCCAACCGCGATATACACCACCCATTTTCCGTTTGGGGCCATTTCCAGGTTTCCAAAGATGGCATGCCTTATGCGATGATAATTTTAAACCCCAAACCAAAAAACGAATTTATATTTATATGTTAGGCTGGTCATTGATATTTCTAATTGTCGCCCTCGTGGCTGGAGTGATGGGCTTTGTGGGCATCGCCGGAGCCGCCGCCGGAATAGCGCAAATATTGTTTTTGGTCTTTCTGGTGCTGTTTTTGGCGTCGTTGGTAACCCACTTGCTGAAATCGCGCTAACGTCCATGAAGGGCATTGACACAAACAACAAAACAAAACGCAACGGAGAAATTCATGAATACATTACAATTTAAAGGAAACTGGAATATTGCCAAAGGTAAATTGAAGCAGAAATACGCCCGATTAACCGATGAGGATCTCCTCCTGGTCGAAGGCAAGGAGGATGAATTGATTGGACGCATTCAAAGACGTACTGGCGCAACCAAAGAAGTCATTGAGCAAACGTTAAATGAATGTTCCTCTAGCCATAAAAAAACACTATGAAGATTTTTATTGGCCATTTTTGCCTGCTAGTCATCGCGGCAACCGCTATGGCGGAGTCAGGAGCAGGTCAGAGCCCTCCCGCTGGGCAAAGGGCGGCGGTGGTTCGACCGGGGTCGGCACTGAAATCGCAGTTGCCGACTCAGAAGTTGTCGCCTAATGCTCCGGTGTCTCCGTCTGTTCCGAACACCCCACCGATCGTTCCGAATACCCCGCCGGTCATTCCGAACACCCCGCCGGTCATTCCGAACACCCCACCGGTCATTCCGAATACCCCACCGGTCATTCCGAATACCCCACCGGTCATTCCGAATACCCCGCCGGTCATTCCGAACACCCCACCGGTCATTCCGAACACCCCACCGGTCGTTCCGAATACCCCGCCGGTCGTTCCGAATACCCCGCCGGTCATTCCGAATACCCCGCCGGTCGTTCCGAATACCCCGCCGGTCATTCCGAACACCCCGCCGGTCATTCCGAATACCCCACCGGTCGTTCCGCATTGACGCGCAAACTCTCCGAACGCCATGAGCATAAAACATCTCGCTGGAAAGAGAGTGGCGGTTCTGGCGGCAGATGGCTCTGAGCAGAGGCAGTTCGAACTACCGCGTCAGGCATTAAAAATCGTGGGCGCAGAGACCGTCCTCGTTTCACCGAGGTCCGATTTCGTTACCGGGCGGGGCGTGGGTCAATCAGGCGCCCCTATAAAAATGGATGTGCAAGTGGGCGACGCAGAATACGGGGATTACGATGCATTATTCATACCTGGGGGAGAAATGAATATCAACAAATTACGGCACTTCCCTGAGGCGGTTGACTTTGTCCGCTCGTTTTTCACTGCCAGCAAACCGGTCGCGACCACTTGCCATGGGCCTTTGCTACTGATCGACGCCAACGTGGTTCGTGCCCGAAAAGTCACTTCCTGCCCCTCGATCAAGGCGGAGCTGATAAATGCGGGGGCAATTTGGCTGGATGATCCCGTGGTAGTGCATAACGGTTTGGTCACCAACCAGAAACCGGACGACATACCCATATTCACTAAAACAATGATCGATTCATTTTGGAAATATATTTAGATCATATAATGCAGATGGGCGTCAAGCCGGAGCCCGCAAGGTGGCCTGGGGAAAATGCACGATCAGAGGGAATAATGCACTGTTTGGAGGAGCGGCTGTGCGGGAAA
>Ga0302320_10003228_pt1 | contig 38102 bp, 21 predicted proteins | sample Bog_T0_3_FD_202130 | JGI IMG/M metagenome (GOLD analysis project Ga0302320, IMG submission 202130) | Peat permafrost microbial communities from Stordalen Mire near Abisko, Sweden - Bog_T0_3 | ecosystem: Environmental > Terrestrial > Soil > Wetlands > Peat | place: Sweden: Abisko, Stordalen Mire... | reverse complement strand
CAAAAACATTCTGAAAGAAAAACTGGAGCTTATTGGGATTCCATCGTTCGCGGGGCAGTAGCGATGAAAGCACTGAGCCAAAGGTTGCTGCAACCCGGCGAGCGGATTCGCGTCATGGTGGTCGACGACTCAGTAGTCATTCGGCGCCTGGTAACACAAGCTCTCGAGCAGGACCCGATGCTTGAAGTGGTGGGAACCGCATCCAACGGCGCAATCGGTTTGCAACGGATTCCGCAATTCAATCCAGACGTCCTTACGCTCGATATCGAGATGCCGGATATGGACGGCCTCGAGATGCTGCGCCGCATTCGAAGTGACTACCCGCACCTGCGCGTCATCATGTTCAGCACGCTTACCGAGCGGGGAGCAGCGAAGACGCTGGAGGCTTTGACTCTCGGAGCCGACGACTACGTAGCAAAGGTCTCCAATGAAGGATCGTTGGATCGATCCATGCACCGTCTCCGCGACGAGATGATCCCGAAGATCAAGCAATTCTTTTGCCTCCCCATCGAGAGCAGGCTTGTCGCGCGGCCAGAAGCTGGAAACATCTCGGCCATGCCGCCCTTCTGGCCAGGCGTGCCCGTCTCGCGGAGCTCGAATGTGCGGCCGAAAGTTGTTGTCATTGGAGTTTCCACGGGAGGGCCGACAGCGCTGGGAACTATCTTGCCCCTGTTGCCGGCTGATTTCCTGCTGCCCATCCTGGTGGTTCAGCACATGCCCCCTCTGTTCACGCGGCTGCTGGCTGAGCGTCTGAACTCCACGTGCCGGCTGCCGGTCAAAGAGGCAGCCCAGGGCGTCCCTGTTGAGGCAGGCCAGATCCTGATTGCGCCCGGAGACTTTCACATGAAAGTGGACGCCAGCGCAGGCAGTGTGCGCGTGCTTCTCGATCAGTCCGTCCGGCAGAATTCATGCCGTCCCGCGGTGGATGCGCTCTTTGCCTCAACGGGCGATGTATACGGCGGGGCAGTCCTCGCTGTCGTTCTCACCGGCATGGGACAAGACGGATTGCGCGGCGCCGGGATTCTAAAAGCACATGGGGCCACCGTGCTTGCGCAGGATGAGCCATCGAGCGTGGTCTGGGGTATGCCCGGAGCCATTGTGAATGCCGGCCTTGCGGATCGCGTGCTTCCACTCGATGAAGTTGTTCCAGAAATTCTTCGCAGAACTGCGTTAGGGTAGGAGACATCTCCATGGTAGAGCTGACATCGGTCACGGAAATCAATCCGGAGAATTACCGTTTTTTGCAGGAGTACGTGTATTCCCAAGTGGGCATCGTACTCGATGAAGGCAAGCAATATCTCTTTCAAAGCCGCCTCGCGAACATCGTCAAGCAACTCAGCCTCGGCTCTATCAATGACCTGTGCGCGCAACTGCATTCCAAGGGAGATTCCGGCGTCGGTCATCAGATTGCTGAGGCCATGACGACAAACGAGACTTATTTCTTCCGCGATCCCGCCCACTATGAAGCCATTCGGACTGTGCTCCTGCCGCAATTGAAAGAAGAACGGCGCGCCACAAGGAGCTTGCGCTTCTGGTCAGCCGCAGCATCCACCGGACAGGAAGCGTACAGCCTGGCCATGCTGCTGCTGGAAGAGCAATTGCACGGATGGAACATGCAGATCCTCGGCACCGATTTCTCTTCTAAAGTTGTCGAGCGCGCCCGCTGCGGCGTGTACCAGCAGATTGAGGTGAACCGGGGGTTGCCGGCATCGCTCCTCGTCAAGCATTTCCGCCGTTCCGGAATGGAATGGCAAGTCAGCGATCAGGTGCGGCAGATGGCCCGGTTTGAGACCATCGACCTGCGCAAGAGCATGCGCACTCTTGGCCCCTTCGATCTTGTCTTCTGCCGCAATGTCATGATCTATTTCGACAACCAGACAAAACTTAATATTCTCAAGGAACTCCACAGCACACTGTTTCGTGGTGGCTGGCTGCTGCTGGGCGCCGCGGAAAGCGCCTTCGGCGTCGATGAATGGTTTGAACGACGGACAGTTGGAAGTGCGACCATCTACGTTGCGCGATGAAAGGAAACTTATGCAAACCGAAGTGAGCATCGAGATACTGGCTCAGATTGTGCAGTCGGTCTTCGCCACGATGATGAACTTGGAAGTATCAACGACCGACGTGCCCTTCAACCCGCATGGCAATCGATTGACATCCTCCGTACATCTGACCGGCGGTTGGAATGGCGCAGTGTTTTTCGAATGTACCAGCCTGCAGGCTCGGCAATTCGCGGGCTTCATTCTTGCCATGGATCCACCCGAAGCGGTAGACGACGACGTACGCGACGTACTTGGCGAATTGGCCAATATGATTGGGGGCAATCTCAAGTCCGGCATGGCCCCGCATGTGCAGCTTTCCATGCCCACAGTCATGGAGGGCAACGACTATGAGATGCGGGTATGCGGATCCGAGGTTCTGGAAAGGCTCGGATTTCAATGCGACCAGGGGAACTTCTGGGTCACGGTCCTCGTCACCAGGGAATAAGCACACTTGCGGCCGGAAGTGTTCCATAGCGTCGCGCCCCGGACCCAACCCGATGAACTCGCTCCTTGCACGTGAGACGTCCGTCCCTCTTCGGCGACGAACAGTTCGCACCGGCCTCGCCGTCGTGTGAACGCATCCACGGGAGAGATACTTCATATTGTGTAGGCAGGCGCATTCTCAACCGGCGCGCGCATCGTTATCAGCCGGGCCTGTTGCACTACTCCGTCTGTGGCAGCAACGCAGCCAGCGCCTTCACGGTTGCAAGCAAGTGCTTGATCTCGCACCGTATCTCGTTGTAACAATCCTCAAGCGGACCTTGCTCAGTCTCGGTCATTTCATCGGTTCCAGCAACTACCTGCAATGGATTCATTTTGTTCTCCTGTTTTGCTTTCCTGTTTGCCGTCTTGTTTTGCGTTCCTGTTTCTCTGGTTTCGTCGCAGCTCCCCTTGCTGGTAAAGCCTACTGCGCGCAGGTCACAAGGCTTCGTGAGACAGCGCCAGCGCTCGTCACCAGCAGCTCCCGCACAGCAGCATGGATACGCTCGACCGCGGCACGCCGGTAATCCCAGCGCGGGTCGCTGCCCGGTTGCTCCACAACCATCGTCGCATTCGCCTCAAAGAGCAGAATCTCGCCGTGCCGGTTGAGACCAAAATCGACGCCTCCATAATCGAGGCCGAGCGCCACCTGCAGTCGTTCCAGCGCGTCAATTCCCTGCCTGCCCAGCACGCTTGACATATCGGTCAGGAACTTTGCCTCTTCCGCGCGGTGTTTCGCGCAATCGGCCATATCGGCGCTAAAATAGTGAATCTTCCAGTCGTGCGAGATCGCCAGGTGAAGCGGATAGAGCTTGCCGCCTACCATCATCACGCGGTACTTGCGCGCGCAACCGTCAGCCCCTCTTGCATCCAGATATTCAATCGCCAGCACCTCGCTCTCGTGCTCACCGTCCCCAGGAAACTCAGCGACTGCAGTAGCGACCTCGGCGGGCGACTCCACTTTCGCAAAGTGCTGGCCCATGTGGAAACCGGGCGTCCGCAGAAGCAGTGGGAACGTGAACCCTCGGGCTGCAAGCGCAGCCGGCCCATCGGGTCCGGCTAGCAATCCGCGGGAAAGCAGCGCGGTTGCAGGTGTGATAAGTCCTGGTAACTGACCCAATCGATTTGCATTCTTGCAGCGGCCCGTTGCCCGCACCGCCGCCGGCAAATTCAACACCGGTGCCGGCGTAAGCGCAAGCAGCGCCTCGGCCGCATCCAGAGCCTCCGAGGCCAAATCCGAATCGCCGATTCCATTGACGATAAGCTGATGAGCTGGCAGAGGGATCTTCGCATCGTAGAAGTCCGTCACAACAACCGAGGTCTCAAAAACGCGGTCGTCGAGCAGCTTTTCGATCGGCGTGTTCCCTCCCGTGGAAGAGACAAGCAGCAACACCGGTATGGGCCGTGAATCGCCCCGGTAGAGAGACGGAAAGATGCTCTTCTGCGCGAATCCCTTTCGCTGGTGAAGCTGGGCGGCGTCCTGCTCTCCAAGCCGCGTCAGCGCATAATACATTCCCGCATGCGCCTGCGGAAACTCCGGATTCAACCGAAGCGCTGCTTCGTAATGTCTACGTGCTCCCCCGGCGTCCCCTCTTTCCAGCAGCACACTCCCCAGGTTCACTTGGCAGACAATGTCTTCGGGGTGGTGCATCACTGCCTCCGCGTAGACCATCTCGGCTGCCTTGAACTGCCCGGCATCCACCAGCAGCTTGCCCAGGCCGAAAAGATTTGCAAGGTGCGATGGCTCCAATTCGATCACGCGCAGATGGTCGTTTCGCGCATCCAGGCTTCGTCCCATCTCAGCCAGCACCGCGGCCCGCTCAACCCGCAGAGCCACTTCAACGCACTTGTCCAGCCCAGGTTGCACGTTCAGTTGAAGATCGAGTGCTCCCACTCGAGCCGCTCGCTTCAGCCACGGCTGCCAGCTGCTCTGGCTCGGTTCGGCCTGTTGGGCACATGGCTGCAGTTTCCGCCCCAGCCTTAGCGTCGCTTCAACCAGCGTGTCCATTTCGCCGCGGCCTGTCCGATGATTCACGATGGCCGCACGAATGGACAGTTTCCCGTTGATCAGGGTTGTGGAGGGCGCAACCTCACCCGCCTCTTGCAGTTCGATCGCAATCTGTCGATTCAGTCTGTTTGAAGACTCGTCCGAAGTCGAGCCCTCCTCAGCCGCAAAGCGATAGCGGAAACAGACAATGTTCAGTTCGACAGTTGCCATCAGTTCCAGCTCTGGCGATGCGAGGATCCGGCTCTCCAGATAGCGAGCCAGTTCGCAAGTGTGGCTGATCGCCTTGCCGATTGCGTCCGTGCCGTAGACCTTCAGTGTTCCCCACACCTTGAGTGCGCGAAAGCCGCGTGAGAGGTCGGGGCCAAGGTCACAGGGCCATGGCGACCCGGCTGACATGCCCCGATCCGCGCGCGCCAGATACGCGCTGGATGAGGCAAAAGCTTCCATCTGTTTTATACCGTCGCGGACCAGGATGAAGCCGGCGTCGTAGGGAACCTGTGCCCACTTGTGAAAATCGAACGCCAACGAGTCGGCCCGCTCGATTCCTTTGAGCCGCGGCGCCAAATCCGGCGCCAGCATTGCCAATGCGCCATAAGCACCGTCGACGTGAAACCAGAGTCCATGTTCCTTGCAAATCTCGGCGATACCAGTCAGGTCATCGATTGCGCCGGTATCAACGGTTCCGGCTGTCCCCACCACCAGAAACGGCTCAAAGCCTGCGGCTCGATCCGCGGCAATCGCCTTTGCCAGTTCTTTCAAATCCATCCGCTGCCGGTCGTCCATGGCAACAAGCCGCAGCGCATCGCTTCCCAGTCCCGCGAAGTCAAGCGCTCTGCCAATGCATCCATGCGCGGCCGCGGAGGCATAGGCTGTCAGCTTGCGCTCGTTCTGCTTGACCCCATCGCGGCGAACATCGCAGCCCAGCCTGTCATCTCGCGCCACCACCACCGCAATGAAGTTTGCCATTGACGTTCCTGTAACCAGAAGGCCCGTCGACTCCGCTGGAAAGCCGAACAATCTGCGCATCCACTCGGTCACTTGATTCTCGACTTCGATGGGCGCCTGGTCGCGCCCCCCCGCATTTGCATTGAGACCGGCGGCCAGCATCTCCATCAACATGCCAACTGGAGTCCCGCCACCTTGCACCCAGCCCAAAAATCCAGGATGTGCATTGCGGGCCGTGAAAGGAAGAATCGAAGTCATAAACTCCGCATGAACATCGGCAAGCGGAGTTGGTTGCTCCGCAAGCGATTCACGGAAATGCGCGCGCACTCCGTCCGGAATCACTTGCCACACGGCACGTTCCCGGATCGTCTCCATAGACGCGAGCATATCGTCCAGCATTTTGTGAGCATTCTGGCGGAAACCGTGCCAATCGCCAGGGTCCAGGGACGTGCTTGCAGCCAGTTCTACTGCCGCGGGGTATGCCCCTGCTGTGCCGTCCACCGTCGGCAATTCCCTGTTCACAACCTTTTGCAAAATTTCTCCACATCGAGCGGCCAAGTCCAAGTCCGCTATCCGCTGGTTCCGATGCAATTGGTTAGCCGTTCTCGTAGGCCACACCGAACAGAGCCTTTAAGGCCAGGCACAGGCGCGCGGTCTCCAGCCTTCTCATTCAGCACTTATTCAGCAACTCTTCAGCTTCCTGCAGCCGAAGCCGGGCATTCGTCAATCCGCAATCGAGCTCTGGAGCCTTCGAGTTGGAGATTGGTTGCCCTGTTTGAGGTTGCGAAGGAACCACGATCGCGCTGGCCATCGGTTGGTTGCCAGTACCCAGGATCGAGCGGTTCTGTGAGCATCGCGCAACGGGATTGAACGGATAGGCAATTGTTGCCGATAGCCAATCAGATCAGAATAGATGCGCAAGGAATCCCACGAGGGAACAATGCAAATCACTGCGATCTCAAGAATTGGCACATCAACCGGGACCTCGGTCATCCCGCCACCCCCAACGAGGCCTGCGAACCCATCACCCAACCCGATGGCTCCGCAGCCGGAGCCGGCAGACAGCTACAGTCCTTCGTCGTCAATCCCCGCCGCTTCGCAAGCGCCATTCACAACTTCCTCCGCTGCGTCTGCATCGGCGAATACGCGGTCATCGCCTGCGGCCGCTCCGGCATCGGCGCCGTTAGCCTCAAGAAGCCTCGAGCAAACTGCGCCCACCTCTTCTTCCCCGGTGCAGATCGCAAGTTCCGCCGGCAGCAATATCTTGACCACGCTCGCCGCATCTTACTCAACAACTGTCTCGGGCAAAAGTTATGCAGGCAGCGTCGAGGAAAGCGAAGGAGCGTACATCGCCTCTGTCCCCCTTCCACCGGGAGTCAGCGCCAGCGGTTCCAGCGTCGAGGCCGCGGAAAATAACCTCAACGTAATTCTCGGCTCTCTCGCTTGACGGCACGACATCACAAATCCTGGTTCGGCGCCCAGGCCTTGCACCATGCGCAACAGACCTAACTGAGCAGAACGAGAGAGAGTGATGTACACAGAACAACTAAGCCTGAACAACTCGTTCATCCCAACAGCTCGCCAAACACGGTCAGCCCAGTCTGCCAATGACGACGGCAGCCAGGCCACTTTTGCGCTTCTGTTCGAAACTGCCCTCGCCCTCTCCGACGAGCAGTGTTCAGGTTCTGCGATCGGAGCATCCGGGAATCCGTTCGACAAAGAATCGGACGCCGGGAGCTTGCTCACCAACAATGATTCCACCGGCCCTCGATCGATGTTTGATAGCAGCACCATGGGCAGAATCATGGCGCGCCTCGGACCCAGCCCAGTTCTAGCCCAAACCCATGCAAGTCCCGGTAATCTGCAAACCAGATACGAACTCCAGGCGGCCACACTGGGTTCAAGAGAAGAACAACTCCAGGACCCCACGCAAGCGGTCGGCGCCAACCCCAGGTCTGCATCGGTGCAGAATGTTGCCGGATCCTTGAACAAGAGCGAGCTTTCCGATTGGATGGACGCTCATGCGCTCACGCGCTCCAGTCATCATTGCGCAATGTATTGCCGTCTGGGCATGGAGGCGGCAGGACTCAACACCGGCGATCGCCCTCAGTCGGGCGACGCTGGCGATTATGGTCCCTTCTTGTTGAGACACGGCGCACAAACCGTGCCTCAGGATTCTTATATCCCGCAGGTTGGGGACGTCGTTGTTTTCAATAAAACAAATGAACATCCATTCGGCCACATTGAGATGTACGACGGCAATCACTGGGTATCCGATTTTATGCAGCATAGCTTATCGCCGTATCGCGATGCGGCCAATACGCCTCCATTCACAATCTATCGCCTGGCTTAAAACCCATTCACAACCGCAGTGATTAACGCACCCAATGCCTTAGCCGATACTTGCTCAATGCAACTTTCAGATCCATCTCAAGCCATGCACAACCAGCCTGCGGTGTTTGGTCGGCACCCAGCTAATCTCGATAGATCCCAACGGAACCGGAGCTGACTACAAAGGCGCAAGGGCCACGCCCATTTCTCTCGTTCTCAGCTTGGCAATTCTGAATAAGTTCCTTTGATCTTCTCCATCTCCGTCATTCGGGTTACTCCTATGCCACATTGTCCTCAGGCCTGCTCTTCTGCCATCAGGCTCTCGATCCTGGCGATCAAATCCTCCTTGCGATAAGGCTTTGCAATGAAGTTGCCCTCCACTGCCACCTTTCCTGACTGCCGTAGCACTGATTCAGCAAAACCCGATGAGAATAATACTCTCAGCTTGGGGTTGAGAATCGCCGCTTCCCTTGCCAGTTCAATTCCATTCTCGCCGTGAGACAACACAATGTCCGTGAACAACACATCGAAGGGCTCCTGGTCACGGAGCAGGGTCAGAGCCTCCTCCGCGTTGGTTGCCACCGTCGCCTGATACCCTGCATCGCTCAGCAAGCGATGTGCCGATTTTGCCAGCGCAACGTTGTCTTCTACGATGAGAACTCTGGCCCCGGATGGCCTGTACTGCTGCAAAGCCGGTCTGGCCGCCGGCATGGACTCCGGTGCATCTTGGGCGGCGCGAGGCAGATAAAGCCGTGCCGTGGTTCCGTGGCCCACTTCGCTGTAGAGCCGTATATGTCCACCGGACTGCTTCACAAAGCCAAAAACCATGCTCAGTCCCAGTCCCGTCCCCACACCCATCGGCTTGGTGGTGAAGAATGGATCGAATGCCCGTTCCACCGTCTCCGGTTCCATGCCATGTCCAGAATCGGAAACCGAAACCACCACATATTCGCCCGCATTCAAGTCGACAAACTGCTCAACATAGGCTTCATCCAGGAATGAGTTTTCGGTTTGAATCACCAATCTTCCACCCTCAGGCATCGCATCCCTGGCATTGGTCGCAAGATTCACCAGCGCCGTCTGTAACTGCACCGGATCTGCGATGGTTTGCCATAACTGATCTGACGGTTGTAAAACGATCTCTACCTGTTCTCCAAGCGACCTTGCCAGCAGACTGCTCATATCGCGGAGCACCTGGTTCACGTCAAGTCTCTTTGCCTGCAAATTCTGCTTTCTTGAAAAAGCTAAAATCTGCTTCACTAGATCGGCGCCATGCAGCGCAGCGGTCAGCGCGGTCTCGGTCAACTCCACGTGTTCCTCATCCGCCGGCAGTTTTTCTCGCAACAATTCCAGGCTGCAAATGATGACGCTGAGAAGATTATTGAAATCGTGGGCGACGCCCCCCGTTAGTTGGCCGACTGCTTCCATCTTTTGCGCCTGGCGCAGTTGCTGCTCCATCATCGTGCGTTCGCTTATATCGTCTGACAAAAAAACGAATCCATAATTCCTGCCGTTCACCTCGTCATAGCGGGCGGAGCTAAGACTGATATCGATGATCTTCCCGTCCTTTCTACGCCCTCGGGTCCGGAAGTCTCTGACTTCGTTGACAACCTGGTTTTCTATGTCCACGGCAGCAGCAGACTGATTGGTTTCCACGTCCGTCAACCTTGTCATCTCCCAAATGCTTCTGCCTAGGACTTCGCTGGCTGGGTATCCATAGATAGCCCCGGCTGCACGGTTCCAGCGGTCGATGATGCCATCTTGCGTTGCCGTCACCATCCCCAGTGGGGAGGCCTCGAAAATTGCGCGCAGAGCGTCGTTCCTCGACGCAAACATCTGTGCCGCGCGCGCGCGCTCTTCAGCAATGGCCTTTTGCCGCCGAAGCTCTCGCTGGACCTCTTCCAGGTTCTTGCGCTCCGTGATATCTCGGATGGACGCCAGCGCATAGACGGCATCGCCTTCATGATAGTGACTGAGACTTATTTCAACCGGAAATTCCGATCCATCCGCGCGCCTTGCACTCAGTTCCATCCCTGCTCCAGCGGTCCTGACCGATGGAGAACGGAAGTAGCCTTCGACGTCTCTCTGGTGAATGGCGCGAGAGCGTTCCGGTACGAGGCTGGCAATCGGCTTCCCGTTGAGCGCATCCAAGTCGTATCCGAACATCTTGCATGCCTGCGCATTCGCCAGGACGATGACGCCAAGTGAATCGACCAAAACCATCGAATCCGGCAGAACGAATAGAACCTTTGCAATCGCTTCCAAGCCTGGCATGTCTACTTCCTGACGAACCGGCACGGCTGACTGCCTGTCAGCGGGTAACAAAATGCGTTGCCGGCGAGCGATGCGTTGTCCAAGACCCGAGACTCGATGTTTCCCGGATGCATCGCGACGCCGATCGAATTCCCTTGATCCTGCAACCTATTTGGGTTCGCTCCACAACCACGGGCAGGGTCGTTGAAAGCACTGAGGTAGGTCCCCCGGCAGTCGCCTGATAGGTTACAGTAAAGACCATGTCGTCAAAACGCCACGCCATCGGATTTGGAATCGCCTTCAAAGCCGTTCCATCCGGTTTGTAGATCATAACTGTGCTAGGCAATGCTTTCCTCAATTCTGGTTCCTGACTAAGGACCCTCTGAGTAAGTCAAGGAACGGAGTTTTGAAAGGGCGCGGATGGATCCGCGCCGCCTGCGATACCTCAATTGGCCGGGCTTTAGCCCCCGAGGGCAAAGCTCCCTGTCCCCGAGTTACCATTTCAACAAGCTCTTATCGCGGCTTCTCCTTGTCCAGCATTTTCCTGACAACGCGCAGAAGCTCGTCAATCCTGTAAGGCTTCTGGATAGTTGCAATCCTTCCCGCAGGCTCCGATGGGATCGTATATTTGTCGGCGGCATACCCGGTTGCGAACACCAGCGCGATGCCCGCACGTTCCTGCACAATATTCTTCGCCAATTCCGTGCCGCCCATGCGCGGCATGACGATGTCTGTTATTAAAAGGTCGATGGCGCCTGGGTGGCTCTTGGAGATCTCGCATGCCTGGACGCCGTCTGCGGCCTGCAGAACGGAGTAGCCCTTCCCGCTCAAGGCGACGAACATCAGTTTCCGTAAGGGTGCGGAGTCATCCACGAGCAGGATTGTTTCACTCCCGCCCAGCCTCTCAGGGTCGGCGTCAACGCTCTCCTTCCCTGTCACATGCCCAGATAAGCGCGGCAGAGACACCTTGAAGCTCGAGCCTTCGCCGATCCGGCTAGAAACCATAACCGACCCGCCGCACTGCTTGACGATCCCATATACAGTTGCTAGACCCAATCCGGTTCCTTCGCCCACCGGCTTTGTGGTGAAAAATGGTTCGAAGATATGAGCAACTGTTTCGGGGTCGATACCACTCCCGGTATCGCTGACGGTCAACATCGCCCATGGCCCTGGCTTCGTCGACGTATTTTGATGAACCGCATCCGCTGATTCCACCGATCGAACGTCGATCGTCAACCTCCCGCCCCGCCGCATCGAATCGCCGGCGTTGACCACAAGATTGAGCACCACCTGCTCAAGCTGGCTGGGGTGTGCCTCCACCGGGCAGGCCTCCACACAGCAGGTAACCGCCATTTCGACGTCCTCTGGCAGTAGCCGGCGCAGCATTGATTGCATACCAAGAACGACTTCTTTCAGGTCGACGACCCGCTTGGCAATGACCTGTTTCCGGCTGAATGCCAGCAGCTTCTTCGTAAGGTCGGCGGCCGTCTCCCCGGCTGACTCGATCTCTCGAATTCGAGCATGATTGGGATCGCTCCCGGCAAGCCCCCCAAGTACCAGTTCGGCGTTGCCCAGAATGACAGTTAGCAAGTTGTTGAAGTCATGAGCAACGCCGCCGGCCAGCCTGCCGATCGCCTCCATCTTCTGCGACTGCTGCAGTTGATCTTCTGCTCGCTTCCTTCGGGTAACATCCTGAACAACCGAGATCCTGTAAAGCGGATGCTTCCTCGTGTCCCTTACCAGGGATGAAGTAAGGCTCACCCACACCACCGCTCCGGTTCGGTGGATATAGCGCTTCTCAGCCTCGTAAAATTCACGCTCGCCCAGCAGCATCGACTGAAGCAATGCGCTTTCTTCCGCAAGATCGTCGGGATGCGTCACGTCCTTCGGCGCCCTGCTCAGCAGTTCGGTCTCACTGTAGCCCAGCATCGTGCACAAGGCAGGATTGACCATGATATAGGCACCCTCGATGCTCACCTGTGCAATACCTACAGCGGCGTGTTCATACATGGAGCGAAAACGCTCTTCTTTCTCTCGCAGGTCCTCCTCCACCTGCTTGCGCTGGGTCACGTCTCGCAAGATGACCGTGTAGAGTCTCTCGTGAGTTAGGTTGACCTGTGAGATTGTCGCTTCCAGCGGGAACTTTCTTCCATCTGCGCGAACACCGAAGTTGATTCCGAGGGCGCCAAAGATTTCTTGGGGAGACGACGAATCTCCGCCTTCTCCAGCATGCCAGCGGACTTGACCGTCGCCGTACTGATGGTCAGCCAAATGGGAAGGGATGAAGTGATCGATAGGCTTGCCTATCGCCGACGCTGCGGAGCAACCAAATATCTTTTCCGCAGCGGGGTTGAACAAGATAATTTTTTGATTTTCATCGAGCGTAATCACCCCATCCATCGCCATGCGCACAATGGCGGATAAGCGCTCCTGGCTGATGCGCAGTTCCTCTTCCGCCCGCTTGCGCTCGGTGATGTCGATGAACGCCGCAATGACCCGCGTATCGCCGCCTGTATCAATCAGAGGTTTGAAGGTAATGGCGTAGGACCGGGCCCTTGCCGGCTCCACCGCGACCTCGCCCTTTGTAACCTCGATCTCAAAGTCGATCTGCTCGCCTGCATAGGCTGTTTTCAGTTGCGCACTGATCTGTTTGTATGTGTTTCCCATGACATCTGCCATGTGTTTGCCCAAAATATTCTCGGCGCTGATGCCGAGCATTTTGCAATGTGCGGGATTGCTGTAAAGATAACGGCATTCGTCACTGAGTACAGCCAGGCCTATGTCCGTTAGCTCAGCCACCATGTGCAGCAGCAACTCGCCCTCCCGCAACTCTTCTTCACGCTGTTTGCGCACGGTGATATCGCTGCTGATCTCCATCACGCCGCAAGCCCGGCCATCCCTGTCTCGCTGAGTTACCCATCGGCTGGCCACCGTCACGTGTGAGCCGTCTAGAGCGGTGCGTATCAGTTCTCCTTCCCAACGCCCGTTCCGCCGTAATTTCTCTTCAATGTCGGCCATAGGTTCGGCGAAAATGGTGTGGAGCAGCGATTGCGAGTTCTGCCCGGTAGCCTGCTCCGCGGAATAGCCGTACGTCTCCTCTGCCCCGTGGTTCCAGAACCGGATTGTCCCTTCGAGGGTACGCACCACAATGGTGTCATACGCCAGATCAAGCAGTTGAGCCTTTTCCAGAAGTGACTCCGCATGCTTTTTTGCAGCCTCAAGCGATGCTTCAAAATCTCTGCCCAGAAACTGCATTTGGCGCCAGATGAAAAGCGCCATCAGACCTCCTCCCACCACAACCAGCAGTCCGCAGGTGATCGCCGTCAGCCTTGAAACTCCGCGCGCCTGCTGCGCGGACACAGCACGCAACTTGACCTCGGCTAAAGTAAAGGCCTCATGCTGCGCTCGAATCGAGTCCATGATCTGTGTAAGTCGCAGACTGTCGGCAGCTGCGTTCGTCTGGTACGCGCCGTTTTCTTTACCCGTGCGATGTAACTCAACTGCGCGCTCCGCCAGCAGCAGCCACTTGTCAAAACTGCTCTGCATGGCCGCAAGCTGAACCTGCTGAGCCGGCTGGCTGGAAACAAGCTGGTTGAGCGAGGCGAATTTCGAGTCAATGCCCGCCGCTGCTTTGGTGTAGCTCTGAAGGGACTCGTCTTTCCCCGTATTCAGGTATTCGCGAACGCCACTCTCCATGTCGATGGTGGAGTTGATCAGTTCCCTGTCCGCGCTGATCGCCTGGTCCGAATGGTTCAGTCTACTCAACGACGCACTCAGGAATTGAATCTCCCACAGAAGCAGCAGCGCAAAAACGCTCAAGGCGAGGATGGGCATCCCCACTGAGCGGCGAAGTAAAGCGTCGAACTTCTTCTGTTCCATGAGTCGATCCCTTCGCCGGCAACAATCGTCACCCTGCGTTGAATGGCGACCGGGCGACAGAGAGCAGCCATCGAACGCTCTGAGCGCCGCGGCTGTGTACGCAGTTCAGGATCGTCGATGAATGATAGGTTGGTGCCAACCGCAAAGTTCTAGAGACGCTTGTGTTCGACCATCTTCGTCCCGTTTGCCTCACGCGAGAATCGGAATTGCTCATGCCGCTGAAGCAATCGTCATGAACCGAGTGCGCCGCGAGTTCGAAATTCAGCTTCCGCAGTGTGCGTTCAATGAAGAGGTGAGTTCCTTCCGACCGGAGCAACCGGCACCACCGGGGGGTGAACTCCACCCGCGTAGCTGGCAATTGCTATCGCGAGTTGCGCGTCCACTTCATCGGCGATCACCATCACGTCCGCGAGCAGTTGATTGAAGTCTATCTGGTGAGCATTCGCATTCAAGGTATTGAAGATGCTCACTTGCAAACAGCGCGACTCCTCGATCAGCACGGCAGCGGGATAGCCCTGCTTCAGGCGCAGCAGTCCATGCGCGGCGGCCGCTTCCGATGTTCGTATGCCGGATCCTGGAGTAATGGGATTACGCAGACGATGAATGAGTTCCTTGAAAAGGGCGGGCAGGTGGGAGGATCGCTCTTGTTTGGTGAGCGCAGGGCCTTTGAGCAAATCTTCCACGCCCAGGCGCTGATACCAATCGTCGATCGTCTCTTGCGTTTGATTTTCCAGAACCAGGGCGACTCTGTCTGCCACCAGCGGAGTTACGTCTTGTACCAATGTGTCGTTGATGGCGGTTCTCCATTCTCATTGCATCTCATCACTGAACCGGATGCGCTCGCTGTCTCCAGCACAAAGCGTATCCATCAATAATCAGTATCCGATTGCGCTTGCTCTCCAGTCTGATCAATTGTGCTCGATCCTTGCTGGAGTACAGCCGCAGCAGACCCACTTCGCCGGGGCCAACCCCAATGCAGCGTGCAACTACGCGGCGCCTGCCACAGCAGGCTGCAGTGAAACATCGCCGTTGCTAGGCGGCGGTGACCGCGAGATGTGCCGCAGAGAAGGAGCCGAACTCACAGAACTCCAGACAAAGCTGCTTGGCCGCCCCTGCGTCCATTGGCTTTGAAAACAAAAAGCCCTGGATATGGTCGCATCCCAGGTCTTGCAGTCGTCGTAGCTGCTCATCCGTCTCAACCCCTTCGGCAGTGACTTCGAGCCTCAGCGAGTGAGCCAGTTGCATGATGGCCTTCACGATATCCAGACAACCATTTCCGGCGCTCAGTTCGCGAATAAAGGAGCGGTCGATCTTCAGCGTGTCGAAGGGCAGCCGCTGCAGCCGGCTCAACGAGGAATAACCGGTTCCAAAGTCGTCGATCTCGAGCCGGACCTTCATCGCCTTCAGGCGATCGAGGATGGCCAGCGTTTGCTCGGCGTCTCCCATAATTGAGCTCTCAGTCATCTCCAGCGCAAGCGATTTGGGGCTGAGTCCAGATTTTGCGAGGGCGAACTCCACATCTTCCACCAGGCGGGAATCGGTCAACTGCCGGGCAGAGACATTGACGTTGATGGTGAGAGCGTGTCCTGGAGAAAAGCTCTTCTGCCATTCGGCCATCTGGCGGCACGATTCGATCAGCACCCAGCGGCCGAGCAGCACGATGAGATCGCTTTCTTCGGCCACGGGAATGAACTCGCTGGGGGGGACCAGCCCGCGTTCGGGGTGATTCCAGCGAACCAGCGCCTCGAATCCACAAAGGCGGTTGTCTTTGGCCGAGATGATTGGCTGGTAGTGAAGAACCAGTTGCTGCGCGTCAATGGCCTTGCGCAAGGCGGTTTCGACCTCAAAGCGGGTAACACTTACTTTACGCAATCCTTCGTTGAAGACTTCGAAGCGCGCTTTTCCGTTGGTCTTTGCGTGATACATGGCGGTGTCCGCGTTGTGCAGCAATTCTTCCGGCGTGTCGCCCGTCGAGCTCAAGGCGATGCCGATGCTGGCAGAGACAAACATGCGGCGGCCCTCAAATTGAAACGGCTCCCCAAGCCGGTCGAGAATCCGCATCGCGATGGCGCAGGCATCGGTCTCGCACCGGATATGACCGAGAAAGATGGCAAACTCATCTCCGCCGATTCGCGCCACAACAGATTCCCCCGACCCGTCTCGGCGCGAACGGGAACGGATACTGGCACGCAGCCGTCCGGCGACATCGATCAGCAGTTCATCGCCCGCGGCATGTCCCAGGCTGTCATTGACCAGTTTGAACTGATCCAGATCGACGAACAGAACCGCGAAGAGCTTGCCTTGCTGTCGGGCCGTCTCGATCGCGGACTCAAGCCGGTCGATGAAATAGAGACGGTTTGGCAAGTGGGTAAGCGGGTCCACCACTTTGCCTTCTGTGATGTCGGTCTGCGAACCGGCCATGCGGATTGCTGTGCCGGTTGAGTCGCGAACGGCGATCCCGCGGCTCAGCGTCCAAATGTAGCCGCCGTTTTTGTGGCGCATGCGGTACTCACTCACAAACTCCGGGGTCTCGCCTTCGCAGTGCGCACTAATCTCAGCCAGAACCCGTTTCACATCTTCGCCATGAATATGGCTGAACCACTCTTCATGGCTCGACCAAGACTCGCCCTCTGTGTAACCCAGCATGTGGCCCCAGCGCGGAGAGAAGTAAATTTCCCCGGTGGCCAGATTCCAGTCCCAAAGGCCGTCGTTCGCGCCGCGGGCGGCCAGCGCATACCGCTCCTCGCTCTCCCGCAGGGAACTGAGCGCATCTTGAAGGGCGCCTTCGCGCGATTCGATCCGCGAAAGCATCTCGTTGAATGAATCCACCAGCAAGCCGGTTTCGCCGCCAGACCCAATTCCGGCGCGAACCGAGTAGTCCTTGTCCGCCGAAATGCGGCGGGCAACTGTGGCCAATTGCACCAGCGGATCTCCAATCGCGCGTGCAAAGTGCAGCGAGGCCATGAAAGTGGCTGAGACGGAGACAAGAAGAACGAGAAGGGCTATCTTCGCATATTGAGTGAGCCGGAAGCGGAATCCGCGCAGATCGAAAACCAGGGCAATCGAGCCGGTGCGTTCACCGTTGAGTTGAACACCCTTCAAAAGAGTCAGAGACTCGCCGTCAAAATAGGCCCCATCGCCGCGTCGCGCGGGAAGGCCGGCCGTGGGCGCACCGCCGGAACTGCGGTAATCGGCAAAGATGCGCCCCTGGTTGTCATAGAGACAGGCCATCAGGACGCTCGGCTCGGTGGCCAGCGAACTCAGTATCTCCGTGGCCGTGTGCTGATCGTTGAACGCCAGCGAAGCCGCGGTATTTGCGCCCAGTGTGTCAGCCAATGCGGTCAGTTCGCGCACCGCGCTCGCACGGTAACTCTGCCGCTCATAGATCGCGAATCCCAAAGAAGCAAGCAAGACGGCAAGCACGCTGGCCGAAAGGATCAGCAAGGCCAGATTGAAGCGGATGGAAAGATCCCGGATGCGCATCGGTTCACCTTCCCCGCTCTGTCGTGTGGCCGCGAATCACCGAGGTGGAGAGCAGCAGCAGCCGGGAACTGATCTGAAGATGGGAGGATTCGGCAGCGTCAAGATTGATGTCGAAACGAATCTTGCCTTCATCCACGTGGAAGCGGATCATCCCCCCCTCGGAGAGAAAGTTGGAAGTTTCCCCCACCGTAAGAATGCCCGTCCCAGCAATGCTCCGCAGGATCGAGGTCTGGCGCCGGGCCTGGTCGCGGCTAAGGAAGATCGCGTTACAACCGGGAATCTCCTGGACTTCATTGATCACCAGCACGTGAAGTACGCGGGTTCCAATGGTCTTGCCTTCGATTGTGCTCTGCAATTCCTGCCGCTGCGGCTCGTCGTCGAAGATGCACAGCCGGATGGAAGCATCTCCGCCGTTCAGAGCGCCGGCAGGCCATTCGACAAGCTGCGCAAAGTGGAACAGGAACGCAGCTTTGACCTGGTACTCGCCGGGAGTAGATTGAGCGCCGGCATGCTGCGGCATTCCCGAAACCAGAAGAAAGAGGCATAGAAAAGCGAATGTGCGAAGACAGAATCGCCTTCGTCTCGAAGACATTGCCAAGGCCGAATTTTTCGCTGCTCGATACACTGACGACCTCCCTCTTAAAAGGACCATGACAATTTGGCGTTGGCGGCTCTCCGCATCAGGCCTGCTTGCACAGTGGAATTGGGTCCGGAGTATTCCGGATGGAGGTCTTTTGTGAGATTCTGGCCCGTCACGCTCAGAGTAAAGCTCTCTCCCAAACGCCAGGTCACACCCGTATCGACGCGTGTATAGGAGGGGATCGACTGGGCAGGGAGCCGGTTAACAAAGTAGGCTGACGCATTCCATTGCAGGTTCCAGGGCAGTCTCACGCTGGAACGCAGCTGTGCCTGGTGATCCGGAGTGCCGCCTTCGGTTCCAGGGGCGGTCCCAGTGTCAGTGCTGCCGGCAAATGGGTGCAGGTGCATCGAGAAGAACGTATAGCCGGGGTTGAGTGTCCAGATCCTTGCCAACTTCCAGTTTGCGAACATCTCAATCCCGTGCGTCTCTCCATACACGCCGTTTCCGAACCACTCGGGAACAAGCAGGTGTACGGGCACAGGGCTCGACTCAATGCGCATGGCCCCGGACTCCACCGACGTCAGATCCCGATAGCGGTTGAAGAATACCGTCGAGTCCACCGATAACCAGCTGGAAAAAGATGCCCGGTAGCCAGTCTCGAATGCCGTCAGGTGCTCGCTCTTCTGGTTCGGATTTCCAAACAGGCTCACCAGGATCGACTGGCCGCCCGGCCCTGGCAGAGCCTCGATATTCACGCGGATATCCGTGTCGCTCCGGGCCGGAGTGCGGTCAGCCCCCGACACCGCGCCCCAGATCGAGTTCTTGCTGTCCGGCGTCCAGGTCAGGCGCGCTGAGGGTTGCAGGTCGAATCCCGCAAAGTCACTGTGCTCAACGCGCGCACCCAGGCTCAAGTGAAGGCGATCCGGACGAATCGCAATCTCGTCCTGCGCAAATGAACTGAACAACTGGGTTCCCCGGCTCACAGGCGTGGCGGAGATGCGGAAGGTCGGTTTGATTGCGTCCGAACTGACCCTGTAGCCAAGCCCCCAAACCATGTCCTGTCGCGACCCCAACGCAATATGGTGCTGAAAATCGATGTCGAAGGTGTTCTGGCCGATGTTGTAGGTTGAATTTCCGTTAGCGGAATCGCCGCGCTTGGTCCGATCGAAATAGACCTGAAGTGAAGTCGCCGATCGTGCCGAGGCGCTGTGTGTCCAGCGGCTAAGCAGGTTCCAGCCGAAATATTTGTCCCGAACGGCAAGGGCAGCATTTTCTGGTGGAACCAGGGAGATTGGTGCAAAGGCTATGCTTCCCGCATTGCCTCCGTACACTTCACCCTCGGTGGTAAGGAAATCCTTCGCGGACAGAGCTGTATCCGCGCGAAATCCGCCGTGGGCCAGGCGCCAATCGTCCTCGCCGTCCAATCCCGCCAGGGTGGGCAGCGAGTTGAAGTGAAAGCCCTCCGCTGAAACCCGGTAGGCTCCCAGAAAGCGGGCCTTCCCCCCGTATCGAATCGTCTCAGGCGCAACGCTCGCATCGCCCCCGCCAGCCGAAATGCTCCCGCCTTGGGTGTCAGCGGCGCTGAGAGTAATGATGTTGATCACACCGTTGACGGCATTCGCCCCCCACACTGCGGCGCCGGGACCCCGAATCACCTCAATGCGCTCGATACTGTCGAGGGGAACGTTTTCCGAGTCCCAGAACACGCCGGCAAAGATCGAATTGTAGACCGCGCGTCCGTCCACCAGGACGAGGAGTTTGTTCGAGTATTGGCCATTGAAACCACGCGAACTGATGGCCCAGTTGCTGGCGTCGATCTGTGCCACATCAAGTCCCGGCACCATGCGCAGCAGGTCGGGGATATTCAGTGCGCCGGATTGGCCAATGTCCTCGCGGGAAATCACGAAATCGGCCGCCGCGGCCTGAGAAATCTTCTCTTCCTTTTTGGACACCGAGGTGATCTCAATGCTCATCAGATCTTCGAGGCTTTTCTTCATAAGGTCTGAGGCCTGCGAAGCGCATGCGGGAAGCCCAGGGACCAGAAGTAGAGCCATCCCGGCAAGTATCCGAACCAGTCGGACAACGCGCGGAGGGGCAATTGCGGTACGCGCGCGATCGCATAGTCTCAGGAATGTGAAGTACAAAGTGAGTTGAGCCTGCATTTTCGAGAACCTGCCTTCATGAACCAACCCGCGATCCGCACTCTGTAGATCCGCAAAGTGCCCCGCCGTGTCCCTGCTTGGAGCCAGATGTTTGGCTGGATTCCTCATGAAGCAAAACATGGCGCCCCGCACCAACCGCCTTCCTGGGCGATTGTGCGATGAGACCGGGACCTCAATGTTTGGCTGAGATACTTGACCCGGCTCAGTCTGCTATATCGGCTGCAATCGCGAATGCTGACAGTTCGCGGGCTATTCAATAGCGGTCCAGGAGTCGACCTTGGCAACCAGGAACCTCCGGCTAGACAAATTCCCCCAATCAGCCGATATTCCATTTAGAACCCATCTGATTCAGTTGGCGATTTGAACCGGCACGGCCAAACAGGCTGCGGAAAAACTCATCCGCAGGGCAAGAAATGTCAGGGCACGACCGGGTACCGTGGCACCCTGTCGGGTCGGAGTCGCCTGCCGTAAAGGCAATGAAATCAATGGGGCTTTAGCCCCTCAGGGAATGCGGAGCCACAAGAAGGAACTTGTTCATAGGCTTTTAGGATCTGAATCCTCGTCCAGGAAGGTTGAAAGAACCCATGAAAAGACACGCAGCACTTCTCGCAGTCTCCATCGGTTTCGCCGCCGCTCAGGCAAGTGCCTCGACACAGGCGCCACCCTTAATGGGCTCCAGGACTTCCGGGCATGCACCCCAGACACAGTCTCTCCAGTCCACTCCGGCTGCTGCGCCCGCCACCAGTCCCGCCAACCCCAATCACTTCTTCACCGTGAACGACGAAAAGGGCTTGCTGTTGACATGCATCGCGCCGGAGGTAGGTACCAACCCCGACACCGATGTGTTCAAGAGTTGCGCCTTGGCGCCGGGCCGGACCTTGGACGATGTGATGCATACCTTTGTCCGCGGTATTCACTATGAGCAGAGTGAGCATCGCAAGGAACAAGAAGAGTGGCAGAAAGGCCTCGAAGAGAAGACTGCCCAGAATCCTGCACCGAAACAGTGAGCGAGGCCACACACTGGCGCCTTTTCCGCGGGATAGAAGCCAACGCAGAGGAAAGATCGTGCCGTTGCCTTGCAGGTTCAAGCATCCGCGCCACTCCGCAGTCTCTGCGGATGTTCCACCCATCGTTGAAATCTGACTTCGAAACAGTTGTGCATCGCAGCCAATTCTGTGAGACTCTTTTGCTGTCGACTACCCTTGACCCCATTCGAAGGAGTGACATGCATGGCACAAATTCTTGTCAATCTCACCTTTCATAGCGGCATAAAGCGGCATCTGTTCGAGAATCTTCGCCTTTCCGGTAGCTGGGACGCCAACGGGCTTTTCTCGAATCAATGGTCCCAGGTACCCATGCTTCCATTCCCGGATGGGACCGGCTGCGATGCATTCCGTGCGAGCGTCTCGCTGGACGCATCCCAGGTGGGTGCAACCTTCCAGTGGGGTGTCTTCGCCGATCTCGCCGGATCGCCGGATTCCTGGGTTGTCGTGACGGAAGTCCCAGACCCCAACTCCAGCCAGACGGCGCGAAGCTTTGTTCTCGCGGCCGATGGCGGCAATCAGAATTACTGGTTTGCAACCGGACGCAGATTCGGGGCGCAGAAGTATTCACCACCCGGTGCGGCGAACCCAGGCATACGGTTTGCAGTTTGGGCTCCTCATGCGGAAAATGTCGAAGTCGTCTTCGCTCCCTTTCCACCAGCCCCCGCCTCCCCAACCGGCTACATCGCAGACGATGGCACTGGAATTGATCCGGCCGCTTCTGTTGTGCCGCTTGAAATATCGACGGAAAGTGGCGTCTGGCAGGCTGATCCGTCTTCGGCTGCCGGGCTTCGGGACTATGGCGCCTTCATGAATCGCCTTTACATGTACAGGGTCAAGAATGAACAAGGCTATGAGACCTATAAGGTGGACATCTTTTCGCGCAGCCAGATCGGCCGCGGAGCCGGCAATCCCAATGGCGCACTCTACACAGGCTCCTATCTCGATCTTGACGGCATTGTCAGTTGTTCGGTGGTCTCCGATCCCGATCTGGTGACACAGGACTTCAATGACACCGGTGTAGCCAAGCAGACCCTGATCCCCGCGGAAGAGTTCTGGTCGAGCGAGTTCACTCCAGGCAAATCGCTCCCGCGGAACATCGGGGATCTCATCATCTATGAGCTGCATATCGGGTCCCTCGGGTTTCCATCGACCGCTGCCGGCACCTTCGCCGATGCCATGGCCTTTGCGGACAAGCTGGCAGATCTCGGCGTGAATGCGGTTGAATTGCTGCCGGTTCTCGAAAGCGATGGCGATCTGCAGTGGGGTTACGGGACTTCCCTGTTCTTCTGTCTGCAGACCAGCGCGGGAGGCGCCAATCAACTGAAGCATTTTATCCGGGCCTGCCATCAGCGCGGAATTGCCGTCATTCTCGATGTGGTGTACAACCACTTCGCAACCGGCGGCGCAAATCGCTCGGAGTGGGGCTACGACTCGGACCCGGGCGTTGCGCCGCAAGATAACACCTGGAACTGGTATGAGGGGCTGCCTTCGGATTACCCTGGAATGCCAGACGGTGGCTACCTCAACAATGGTTCCTCTGGCTACACTCCGCGCTTCAGCGAGGAGAACGTCCGCCAGATGTTCACCAGCAGCGCGGCGGCCCTGTTTGACGATTTTCACATCGACGGGATTCGCGTCGATCTGACCGACGCCATTCATCAAGACAACTCGTTGAATTGGAATGGAGCGCAGATCGGCAGCGCCAACCAGTATGGAGCCAAGTTCCTCCGCGAGCTCACGCGAACGGTCCGGGTGGTGAACCCATCGGCATTTCTCATCGCCGAGGATTACACCGGCTGGACGGCAATGACCCAGCCTGTCAACCAGGGCGGGGTGGGTTTTGATGCCCTCTGGTACATGGATTTCTATCACCACTTGATCGGCGACGGCAACTACGGCGACGGCTATGCGAATCTGTTGAAAAATGCCGGGTACGGCACGCCGGGACCCTTGAATATGGACTCCTTCGCCGGGGCCCTGCTGGCCACGCAATACAACAAGGTCGCCTATCACGAGAGCCACGATGAGGCCGGCAACGACGCGAACACCGAGCGCACCATGGTGACAGCCGTGAATGCTGCCCCGCTGTTTGGCGCTACTCGGACCTACGCAGAGGCCCGCTGCCGCTTCGCATTCGGCATGGCGGCATTCTCCGCCGCAACTCCCATGTTCTTTATGGGGGAAGAGATCGGCGCGGCAAACCCCTTCACGACCGGTAATTTTGCCACAAATAAGGAAGACCTGATCGGCGCGCGAACCGGAAGTGGACAGTTTCTGTTCCGCTTCTATCAGGACCTGATTCGGCTCGTGCTTTCCAAACCAGCGGCGAGATCCACCACTCTCGACGTGATTTATACCAACAACGACGATCGCGTCATTGCATTCACCCGCACCGCTCCTGCGGAAAATCTGCTGGTTGTTGCAAGCCTGAACGATGCACCTTTCGCAAATGGCTATGGGATCTCGGCCGATTCCTCTCGCCTGCCGGCAGGCGGATGGCAAGAAGTCTTCAACAGCGACGCTCAAATCTATGGCGGAGATAACCTAGGCAACGGCGGAGCGATCTTGCAGGTGAAGGACGGGCAGATCGACACGGTCATCCCGGCTCGTGGCTTCGTGGTGTTCGAGAAGGTAAACTAACCGCCATCCGGCACCGCATTTGAGAGTGCGGCGCATGGCCGCACTCTCACACGTTGCTTAGTTTAGAACACGAACTTCCCTGCAAGCTGCACAAGGCGTGGGCTATTCATCTGGCTTGTGATCTGGCCGAAGTTTCCAGGCCCAGCTCCGTTGGATGGAGGCGCGAACTGCACATGGTTGAAGGTGTTGAAGACCTCGACCCGGAACTCGAATCCCAGCTTCTGATCGGGGCCGAAAGTGGTGTGCTTGAAGGCGGCAAAGTCCCAGTTGTCGATGCCTTGGGCTTTCAGAGTTGGGTCGACACGCGGTTCGTTCCCGAAGGTATAAGGCGCAGGCAAGCTTGCGGTCGTGTTAAAGCACGCTTTGTTGATCCAACCGTTATTGCCCAACAGACCGTTCTTCACGCGAGAGTCCGCGCTCCCACCAACTGCCTTTTGGCAACCGGCAACGACATTGGGACGCAGTCCCGCTCCATAGTAATTGGCGCCATTACCGTCGGCTTCATTGATATTGATGGGAAAGCCGCTCTGGAATGTTGTGACGCCGTCAACTCCCCATCCGCCAATGAACTTGTTTGCCAGGGGTGAGAGATCGCTCAGCAATGCCTTGTTCTTGCCGAACGGAAGGTCCAACACATAGCTGACGATCAGGTGCTGCGGAACGTTCTGCGAGGAAAGAGACTTCTCGCCGCGCAGATTGTTCCAGTCTTGGACTCCCCCTTTGCCTCCGGGCTCTAGCCAGGAGGTGATGGTGTCGGTATTGCTGAGCAGCTTGGCCCAGGTGTAGGCAGCCAGCAGCGTGCCTCCACCGGCGAAACGCTTCTGTAACGTGGCCTGGAGTGAGTTATAGGTGCTGCCGAAGCTTCCCGCGCCGGCATATTGCAGTCCGTTGTACTGCGGGAAGGGACGCAACAGTTGCCCGGCGGTGGTTGTGGGCGACGACATCGAGCTGCCTGGCGCTGAGGTGGTGGCGAATGGATTCGTCACCGACTGGGCAATATCCGCAGCAGAGGCAAGACCGCCCGCCGCGGCCGCCTGTGTTGCCGCCTGGGCCAGGAAGTTGTCCCCCAATTGGTCAACCTCCTGGTTGTAGGCCGGCAGATGCGTGCCTTTATTGGCAGCATACGCAACATCTGTGAACCATCCGCCCCAAAGTGTGCGTTGGATGTCAAAATTCCATTGCTGCATGTAGCCATAGTTGTACTGAGGATTCTCGAATGTTGGGTTCGATCCACCCTCTTCATCCACGGCGACCACCGGCAATCCGGTTTTGGTATCGATGCTGGCCCCTGGAGGCTGAACAAAGTTGAGCCATGGGGTGGTAACCGTGTTGGTGGGAACCTGCACGCTGCCATTGTTCCCGATGTAGTCCGTGGAAATGGAGTTTGCCGGGTCGTTGAGGGGATTGGTAGCCCAACTGGCATCGAGCGGAATCCAGAACAATCCATAGCCGCCACGCAGCACGGTCTTGGAATCGAGGCTGTAAGCGAGGCCAACCCGCGGCGCCATCCCAACCTTGTTTTCATCCAGGTTGTAGCGGCTGCTGCGCGTGGGGCTGTCGACCAGTCCAACGGCGCCGAGCACGGCGGTGGTGGGCCCTCCCGGTGTGCCGACGGCGGCGGCGGCGAGCGGATCGACCGCCGTAGGATCGAAGTACGATTGGCGATTGTGCCGCTCCGACCAGGGACTCTGATACTCGTAACGCAGGCCAAGATTGAGCGTCAGTTTGGAGCTCACATGGTACGTATCGTTTCCGTACCCGGCCGTGAGAGCCTGTCTTCCAGCTACCTCGTTGGGAATTACAGCCGTGCCGAAGAAGTGATTGCCGGTTTGCTGGCCAGCGCTTCCGCCCCAACCCAAGAGAAAGTCCGCAAGGCCAAGTTGATTTCCGTTGCCAAGAGGAGCTGAGCCTGAAGCAGTCGGATCGGAAGGAGTGTTGTAGTCCCCAGTGAAGGATCCGCCGAACCCGATGCAGCTGCTGATGATGTTGCTCTGGGCATAGTCATCCAACGTGATCTCGTGCTGAAAACCAAACTGGATCGTGTGACGCCCCCGGACCAGGGTGACAGAGGGTGCGACCCAGTACTGGGAGTCATGGTCGACGATATAGCTCTGCCCCTGGCTGCTGGTCAGGTCGTCGGACTCGCCCTGCACGACCATCGTAGGCGGCGTTCTCTCAGAAGATGACAACTCGGTATTGAACCCGGAGGGCCAGCCGATGGTTGTGAAATCGAAGCCCGAGTTCTTGGGCGTACGCAGATAGTTGAAGCGCGTGGCCGACACGTCCAGGTTGCCGATGACGTTCGGCGTTAGGACGTAGTTGTAGCCAATGGCGAGCCCTTTCGAGGTCATCGTCTCCGTGCAACGATCGAGACAGAGACCCTTGCCTTCCGGATCCTCTGGCTGATTCAGGTTGTTCCATTGACTGAAGCGGCCAAACAGATGCTGCGCATCGTTGATCTTTTGATCAACGCGCACCAGATTCTGATTCTGATTGCCGCCGAGGGCATAACTGCCCACGAAATTGTTCGTTTCGGCAGCTTGGTTCGTCGGAGCCGGCCAGAGAATGGGCATCAGTTTTGCAGCCGTCGGATTGAGACGGTTTGCCGGAATTGTAAGGTAGTTGGAGGTGCCGGCGAATTGAGAGGGATGGTAGGCGTTCACGGCACAACCGCCATTTCCTAACACGCCGGGGGTATTCGTGACATTCCCGCCGCAGGGGTCGACAATCGCTTTAATGTTGACGTTCGGATCGGCCGCAAGCGAAGTGAGATCGACCGGGCCGCCGCTCGCCACAGCCGTTTGAATAGCGGTCGTTGGAACCGTATCCACCCACGGGGCTGAGGAACGCAGCCGGAACCCCTCATAGCTGTAGAAGAAGAAGGTCCTGTCTTTGAAGACTCTCCCTCCGGCATTGCCGCCATACTGATTCTGAATCCAGGGCGCCCTGGCTAATCCACCGTAATTCGAAAACCAGCTGTTGGCGTTGAGAACCTTGTTGCGGATGTACTCATACGCCTCGCCGTGGAAGGTGTTGCTGCCGCTCTTGGTGCTCAGGTTCAGCACTCCGCCCGCAACCTTGCCCCACTCCGGGCCAATGTTGTTGGTCTGCACCTTGAACTCCCCGACCGAATCCTGTGTGGGAATCAGGATAGGCAGGTTGATGTAGCCGATGTTCAGCGGCTGCCCGTCCAGGTATTCCGCGCTCTGGTTGGCGAATGCGCCGCCGATCTGGAAGTTACCCCACGAGAAGGGATTCTGGCCGGTAGCCGTTGCGCCGGCCTGGCCTTGCATCACCACGGAAGGCGCCACCTCGACCAGCGAGAAGACGTTTCTTCCATTGAGCGGAAGCTCATCGGCGTTGCGCTCTTCCACCACCTGGCCCAGCGACGAGGTCTCGGGCTGCAGTAGCGGCACGTCGGACGTTACGGTGACCGTCTCGCTGGCTCCGCCTATCGGCAGCGTCACGTCGACACGCGCGGTCTGCTGCACCTGGATCACGATGTTTTCCCGGTTGATGCGCTTGAAGCCCGTCTTCTCAATGGTCAGCTTGTACTGGCCTGGGTTGAGGTTCACAAAGGAATAGAGCCCGGTATCGCCGGACTTTTGGGTTTGCTTTTCTGCTGTTGCGGTGTTCGTAAGAGTGATGGCTGCGCCTGGTTCCACTGCCCCGGTTGCGTCTGTGACGGTACCGGTCAGAGATCCATAGGTCGACTGTGCTCTCAGTGTCAGCGAGCACGACAAGAGAAGAATTACGCTGAAAAGGCCGTACATGAATCCACGACCTGAGATTGCGCTTCTCTGCTTTTGCATGGTGCCTCCGAAATTCAATCTTGCTGTGGAGCCTGCGCAAGAAGAGCACACACTCCACGTAGAGGATTACGGGGGCGCCGCATCATTTGTACCAACTGGGAGCAGAGAAACCGGGTTTACTTTCGGGAAGCGGCCTGGAAGAGCGCATACTCGCGCTTGGCGTCCGCCGCCCGGCCGGAGATGGAATAGAGATGCGTCAAGCGGTAATGTACCAGTTTGTCGGGATTGGCCTCATGCTCGGCTGCCACCAGAATCCGCACCGCATCTTCCGGCTTGCCCAGCTTCTCTTCCGCCTCGGCCAGATTCAGGCTCGCCCATTGCGACGGGTGTTCCGCGCGCACGCGTGGCTCAAGAAAATCCCGCACCGCCGCGTACTGTTCCATCTCGATCAGACATCGGCTCAAGTGTGCCGCGGCGCGCTCATCGCCTGGGTAAGCGGCAAGCTGCTGGCGGAATGCCTCTGCCGCCGCTTGCCACTCTTCCCGCTTCTCGCGCAGCAGGCCCAGGCTGTACCGCAGATCGGAAAGATCGGGATGTTCGCGCAGTAGCTGCTCATACTCTTCCGCTGCTTCCTCTCCGTGCCCCTGGTCCGCCAGCACATCGGCGTGAAACTGTTCCAGGTAGGGCGAGCCGGGAAACTTTTCGTCGCATAACTCGATCTGGCGCATGCCCTCTTCGGCGCTCAACACCGACAAGAGATAAAGCAGGCCGATGTCCTGAGGATGCTTCTGCCATCGCTCCACGGCATCCGGCCAGTTGAGATCGGGTTGGAAATAGGGCGAAATCTTCGCAGCCTCCGGAAATGCGCTCCGCGCTCCCGCCGAGCCCGCACTCGATGCCTCGCGCAACGCCGCAAGAAATGGCTCCGCGCCGGGCGCCTTGCTCAGCTTGCCGGCAAACAACTGCCCGCTGCGAATATAGGACTTGGCCAGCTGCACCAGGGCAAGGTCGGCCGGATAGTCCTTGCTCCCAACAAGACCTTGGTACACGATTGCCGATTCGACCGGCTCGTCGCTGTCAAGAAAGCATGGCGCCACTGCCGCGAGGACGCGAACATTCTTTCGCTCCTCCCGGAAGATCCTGTCGAGCATGGGGCGCAGCGCATCCAGGTCGCCCATTCGGCATCGTTCCTGGGCCAGCAGCGCATAGGTCTCGGGAACATAGCCCTGCTTGAGCGCCAGCGAGTAATAGCGAATGGCATCCGCCGAGCGTCCCTGCAATTGCAGGCTGAGCGCAAGATCGGTGAGCAGCGTTGCGGAAGAGGGCGCCTGCGCCAGAGCCTTGCGGTAGATGATCTCGGCCACATCGTAGTGTTTGGCTTCCATAGCTTGGCGGGCGGCTGTGAGCTCAACCGCCTGTTGCCCATGCGCCCCGATTGCAACCAGCGCCAGCAGCAGCGCCACTGCCACAGGCCCGCCGAGCTGTCGCGGCAGCAGGTAACGATCCAAGTGTTGAAGACAATCTCCCATCCATGCCATGCAGACATGCCTCATGCGACAACGAAAGAAATGCTCACTCAGCAGCATAGAGGACAGGCCCTGACGGTGCCCGCCACACAGATGGTCGCTTATCGATTCGAGTTCTGTGGGCCTTCCAGTTGCACCAGCACATGTTTTGTAACAGGGCACGACTTCAGTCGTGCCGCAAATCAGGCAACACGGACGCGGGCTTTACCCCCTGGGGGACGGTTTCCGGCAATTGGATGCCAATCTTGCGCCACTTGCAAATGACCTTATTCCCGACAGCATAAACTAGCTTCCTCCGGCGGCCGAGGATTGTCAAACCGGCAGAACGGCATGTAGCCAGAACAAACGCATGAACGTCTGTTGCTACCCCATCCGTTTCGTTTCGACCTCTGAGCCGGTCGGAAAACGCACATCCTTCCGGAGGGAGGGATCGATCATAGCCCAGGGCAAGTCCGCCGCGGCGGACGCCGCCCTGGGAAGAACGCCAACCCGGATTCTTCTCCCTGGAGCGGCGGGACGAAAGCAGCCCTTTGTCTCCAATCCTATTCATGCGATTGCCCTGGCATGCGGCCTTGTCACCAACAAAGCGGCTACTCCGGCGTATGATACCCTTCGTTCCATGAAGTGCACTGCGGCATTGCAACTGCGCGGGGACGCATGAGACAGTCACGGCGAGCTTTCCTGGTGAGCACATTGCCTGCTGCGGCTGCGGCCTTCGGCCAAGGCGTGGTTGCGCACAAGGGCGCAGTGCAGCCCAGGGGAAAGAGATCCGGACTCCCCTACGACGCTCGTTTTGTCGAGGTCGCGCGACAGGCTGGAGTCGATCGTCCCATCCCCTACGGTTCCCCCAGTCCCAAGGACTACATCCTCGAATCGATTGGCTGCGGATGCGCCTTTCTTGACTACGACAACGATGGGTGGATCGACATTCTGGTGCTGGGCGGAAGCACCCTCGCCGGCCCGCCTCCCGGCATCGCCAACCGCCTCTATCACAACAACAGGGACGGCACCTTTCGCGACGTTACGGTGGAAGCCGGCCTCACCAAGACCGGCTGGGCTTGCGGCGTATGCGTCGGCGACTACAACAACGACGGCTTCGACGACCTGTTCCTCACCTATTGGGGACAGAATGTCCTCTATCGCAATAATGGAAATGGGACCTTCACCGATGTCACCCGCGAATCCGGCCTGCTCGGCTCCGCCACACGCTGGGGAACCGGCTGCACTTTTCTGGACCATAACCGAAATGGACACTTGGACCTGTTCGTATCGAACTACACCGTCTTCGATCTCGCAAAAACGCCGCGTCCTGGGGAAAAGCCGTTTTGCTTCTTTCAGGGCGTGCCTGTCAACTGCGGGCCGCGCGGGCTTCCCTTCGGAACGCACAGCCTCTATCGCAACAATGGAGACGGCACCTTCACCGACGTGAGCGAGGCGGCGGGAATCTCCGCCGCTCGCGCCAACTATGGCCTGACAGCGGTAGCAGCGGATTTCGACGACGACGGCTGGCCCGACATTTATGTCGCCTGCGACTCGAGCCCCAGCCTGCTGTTCATGAACAACCACGACGGAACCTTTCGCGAAGAAGGCGGAATCCGCGGTGTCGGCTACAGCGAGGATGGCCAGGAGCAGGCAGGCATGGGGCTGGCCGTGGGCGACTGCAACGGCGATGGCCACATGGATATCTTCAAGACAAACTTTGCCGGGGATCTGCCCATTCTCTATCGCAATCTGGGCAAGGGCGTCTTTGAAGATGCCACTCGCTCCAGCGGCCTGGCTGTCGACAACCGCTTCGTGTGCTGGGGAACCGGCTTTGAAGACTTCGACAACGACGGATGGCCCGACATCACGGTCGCCACCGGCCATATCTATCCCGACTTTGAACGCCGCTTTCCCGATTCTCCCTACAAGGGTCCGCTGCTGCTTTACCGCAACCTCGGCCACGGCCACTTCGAGGAGCTGTTCGATGAGGCCGGGCCTGCCATCCTCGAGCCGCACTCAAGCCGGGGCATAGCCTTTGGCGACTTCGACAACGACGGCGACATCGATATGCTGGTCGTCAATCTTGGCGAGCCACCGTCGCTGTTCCGCAACGATGTCTCCGCAAAAAATCATTGGATCAAGATCCGGCCCGAGGGCACAGTGTCCAATCGCAGCGCAATTGGCGCCCGAATTGAAGTTGCAGCCAATGGGTCGAAACAGATGAAGGAACAGCAAAGCCAATCGAGCTTTCTATCCTGCAACGACTTCCGCCTTCATTTCGGCCTGGGCCCCGCGCTTTCGGCTGACGTCACGGTGCGCTGGCCCAACGGCCGGCAGCAATCCTTCAGCGGACTCAAGGCCGACCGACTCTACACCATCAAGGAAGGCGCGGGCATAGTTCCCAATCGAGGCTGGAAGTAGCAGCCCTTAGGGCGTATCGACCTATACTGACGCGCAGCGTTGCGAGCGAAAATCCGGCCAGACGAGGCCGAGCCCGAAGGCTGTGGCAACCCACTGTCGAGGGCGAGAACGAAGTATGCCCGGATTTCCACCCCAGCGACGAAGACCTGTCGCTGGGGACCCCGGATTTTCGCCGCAACCCGAAGGGACGGGGCCATTTTCCCTCATTTCTTCGTCGATTGTCGCTCGCATACCTCGGTATGCGTCGCTCCGCACTCCTCGAACTGATGAAAAAATGGCTCCCGTCGCTGCCGTGCCAGTATATTTCGATACGGCCTAGGGATGATTCGCTTCTTTCCTCAACAGTGCATAGAGAAGCGGCTTGCCGGTCGGCTTCTGGCTGCCCCCGTGCGGCTCAACCGTAACGAACACGGCATCGATCTCGTCCAGCTGTTTCGGGTCGTCCGAGCGCAGCACCCAGCGGCGGTTCGATTCGCTGTCCATGTACAGGATGCCCAGATTCATGGCGTGCGGGGCGCTGTTTGCTTCCTGGTCGCGCTGCCCCCAAACCTGGAAGACGCTCGCATTTTTCACTCCCTGCTGATGATCCAGATCAAACGCATAGAACACCAGAGATTTGTTCTGGGTATAAAAAACGCGCCCGAAGGGCTTGCGCGTATGGCTGCCGCTATCCACATCGAAAACATCGGCGATATAAAGCTTTCTGGCTCCCATCAGTTCGCGGATATCGCGGTCCGATGTCAGATATTGTTCATCGTCCTTGAGACGGTGTTCCTGATCCTGGCTCGCTGCGCGCAGGTCCGTCAGTTCCGATTCAACCGATGCCACGTGCAGAAGAGAACGGCTATGCTCGGCGCGAAGCACCGTGTAGTCGGCCTGCAACGCCTGGTAAGCCTTTTCATCTTCAGCCAGTTGCTTGGCCAGTTGGTCGCGCTCCCCGGTGATCTGCTGGATCGCCGCTTCCCTTTCGCCTTTCGCGGTTGCCAACGCATCCGCCCGCTCATCCGCGGAAACAGACTCGGCACGCAATCTGGCCATCTCCGCCTGCTGGCGCAATATCTGTTTCTCTAAACTGGCAAGCTGCGCCATCAGCGGATCTGGCAAATCGCCGGAGGGTTGCGCCTGATTCGGCAGGCTGCTCTTCTCCGCCGGCAATCCCGCGGAGACTGGAGGCGTAACCGCCAGCTTCCCCTCCCCAATGCGATAGGCGCCCACGGCGACGGAGGCAAGCAGGCACGCCGCCATCGCGGCAATCGCCGCTCCCTTGCCGCGTGACAGCGACGCCATGCTCCAGGAAGCACGCGGCCTGCCCGCTTCGATCGACAACACCCGCTGCGGCCGCGGTCTGGAAATCGAAGCAAACAGCCTCTCCCGCGCCGCGCGGTTATCCCATCGCTCAGCCTCTTCCGGCAGCGCATCTTCAGCGGAAAGAAAGGTCATCCCCTCGCTGCCGATTGCACAATACTCCTCGTAGATGTGCCGGCACGGCACGCATGCCCGCAAATGCCGATCCAGTTCCAGCTGTTCCTGGACGCTGAGCAACTTCATCTGCGCCAGCGCGCAAAGCTCCTTGAATCGTTCGTGATCGTCCCTTGCTTCAACCTTTTCCATCGTGATAATTTCGTAGCCTTTCAGCTATCGAGCTCTTGCGCAGGCGTTCAAGACCCCGATAAAAGTGATGCCGCACATTGCCCAGCGGCTCATGTAGACGCTCGCTGATCTCCCGCAGGTCCAGATCCTCGAAGTAAAACAATTTTAGCGTCCTTCGTTGAATTGCGCTCAAATCCTCGAATGCCGTCTGCAAACGCTCGAAATCGACCTTGGCCCCAACTTCCCGCTCCACATCCCCGCTCCCCGCCAGGGTACCGTCCAACTCCCTCGATTCCACATTCGTGTGCGCGTAGAAACCCCTCCGCGCCAGATGCGCTTTTCGGTCCCGGGCGCGGCTATAGGCCACCTGAACAATCCAGATCTTCGCCGTCCCTCGTGACGGCTCGAAGGTGAACGCCTTCTTGAACACATGCAGGAAGCACTCCTGCACCACCTCCTCGGCCTCGCCGGCATCGCTCAAAACACGCAGGGCAATACTGTAAACCAGCCGCGAATGCCGGCTGAAGAGTGTATCCAGAGCGTCGGCATCCTGCTCCAGCAGCAGGCCCATGAGCGCTTCATCGCTCACGTCGGGAGCCCTGACGTTCTTCGAAACGCCGTCCAGGGAACTGTGCAGCGTGTACTGCATCTCTATTCCTTCCGACCGGCGCACAGGGGAGAGATCGAATTGTCCCGACAGAGCGATTCCTCTCATCGGTTCAGCATCACAGGCCAAGAGCAGTACCCTCATGAAACAAACGAACTATACGCCTCGCACAAGACAACTTTCCAGACTTTTCTGTGCGGGAAAATCATCGCAAAATAAACCGCAAAAGGCGTGGTACATATCCGGCCGTTCTGTCGTATCTATATATTGGTGTGTGCCAGCCGGGCCTGTTTCTCCGTCTCGAGAACCGTGCCTCCAGCAACCGTTCAACATGCGCTGCCGGTCTACGAGGGGGAGTATTGCTGAATCGCACATCACTGCGGGAGTGGGCGCTCTTGTTCACGCCCATTGCCGCGTTCCTGCTCCTCACGCTCTTGCCGCCTGCAGCGTCAGGCCAATCGACAACCGCATCCCTCACCGGGAGAATCACTGACGCGCACCGCACCGTCATCGGCATGGCCTCGGTTCAGGTCACCAATACCAGCACAGGCATTCACTATCACGGCCTCACCAATGAGTCTGGCATCTACTACGTCTCTGACCTGCCGCCCGGCCGATATCGCATCGAAGTTGAGAAGCTCGGCTTCATGGCGGTCATTGAGTCCGACATCGTCCTTCATGTACAGGATGCCCTCGAAGTCAATTTCGAGATTGAACTCGGCTCCGCGTCCGAGAGCGTGACTGTGGAAGGCAGCGCGTCGCGCGTCGATACGGAAACTTCCAGCCTGGGCACCGTAGTCGAACGCCGGGAAGCCAATGAACTGCCTCTCAACGGCCGCAACGTCTTCAATCTCATCTCCCTTGCGCCCTCCGTCATCCCACAAGGCAGCGCCCTGGGAACGCCGGTCGGCGTCAATCCCTTTGGCTGGGGAAACTACCAGGTCAGCGGCGCATTCGGCAACCAGAGCGTCGAGTATCTCGATGGACAGCCCCTCAACATCGCCTATATCAATCTGCCCATCTTGATCCCCACCCAGGATTCCATTCAGGAGTTCAAAGTTCATACCGGCAATCTGCCTGCGGAATGGGGACGATTCGCTGGCGGGGTTACCAACCTCAGCACCAAGGGCGGCTCCCAATTCGTTCACGGCGAAGTCTACGAGTATCTGCGCAATCGTGTGTTCAACGCCAACGATTTCTTCCTCAATCAAGCCGGCAAGCCGCGACCGCCGTGGGTTCAGAACCAGTTTGGAGCGGACGCCGGTGGACCGCTTGCCCTGCCCCACTGCTGCCAGGACAGCCGCACCTTCTGGTTCGCAAGCTGGGAGGGCTTCAGACTGCGCACAGGCAGCCCGCTCACCGCAACGGTGCCCACCAGCGCCGAGCGAGGCGGAGACTTCTCCGCCATCAGCACGCCCATCATGGACCCCTGCGCCGGCGGCCTCCTCAATGCTCAAGGAGCCTGCCCAACCAGCGCAGCCCAGCCCGCCGCATTTGGTGGAAATCTTATTCCTCCGGGTCGCATCAACCCCACATCCAAAGCCCTGCTCTATCTTTGGCCGCTGCCCAATGCAACCGGCACCGTCGCGCCTTCTGGAACCTTCAACAATTTCAATACAGTCGCCAATACCGGCGGAAATCAGGACCAGGCCGTTGGCCGCCTCGACCAGGATCTCACCAGCAAGCAGAAGCTCTTTGCCCGTTTCAGCTACTGGAATGTGCTCGATTTGCCCATAGATCCCCTGCAAAACGGTCTCTGCCAGGATCGATGCCTGGAAACTTACGCAACCAGCGCTTTGGCCGCGGGCTACAACCACAGCATCAGTTCAATGACCATCTTCGACGTGAATGCCGGGGCCAGTTACTTTGCCTATCTTCGCTCTCCAAAAAATGCCGGCTTCGACCTTACTTCCATCGGCTGGCCCGGAAGCTACAATGCGGCCATTCCGTCGATCATGCGCACGCCCCCCACGCCCTGCGTCGCCAGCTTCGCCGATAACGTCATGTGCACCCAGGGGCAGAGCTTCATTCAGGATCGCGATACCCAATACAACATCTCTCCAAGCATGACCCTGGTGCGCAACCGCCATCTGCTTCACTTCGGCCTTCAGTTCGAAGTAAGTTACGATAACGCCGTGCAGACAAATGTCGCCAGCGGGGCATTCGACTTCTGTGGAGTTGGCGAGCCCTGCTTTACCGGCGTCTCCATCGCCGACTTTCTCTTGGGCTACGCGGATAACTTCAGCAATGTCAATAACCATTACTCGGCGCAGGCTGTCGATCCGGCATTTACCGCCGGCAAGCAGGTTTATCGGGCTTTCTACTTCAACGATACCTGGCGCCTCACGGAAGCGCTCTCCATGAATCTGGGCCTCCGCTACGAACTCCAGGGGCCATGGTCGGAACGTCACAATCGCCTCACCTATTTCGATCCCCGCGCTGTCAGCTATATCAATGGCTTGATGACCGGCGGACCCTCCCCAGTAATGGGCGATGTGATGCTTGCCTCACCGGAGCAGCGCAACAATCTACCCCTCGCCACAAATAATATGGCCCCGCGCGTTGGCGTCGCTTATAGCCTTTCACCCACCACCGTCATGCGCAGCGGATACGGGATCTTCTGGATACCTGATTATGTCTCCTACGCCTTGAATCCAAATAACGATATGGTGAATGCCGCGAGTACAACGTATACCGGAACGGTGGATGGCATCCATCCATTCAACACCATTTCGCTCCCCTTTCCCGATGGCATTTCTCCACCGCCCGGCAGAACTCTCGGGACCGAGGGCACGCAGCAGTTCCTTACTCAAGTCGTGCAGTCGATTACCGAGGTCGATCGCGACAACCACCCTACCGCCTATGTGCAGCAATGGAACCTCAGCCTGGAGCAGCAACTGCCGGCGAGGTTCTCGTTTGTGGCGGCCTATGTCGGGTCCAGGGGCACCCACTTGGCCCAGTATTCGCAGCAGGTCGATCAGATTGCAGACAGCATGCTCTCGCAAGCTGCGGCCCAGTTTGCGGCGGGCGGGCGGCCTGCCGTCGCGCTGCTCAATTCCACTCCGAATCCGTTCATCGCCAACGGGCAAGTCCTTGCCCTTGCCGCCCCAACCACGACCGTCGGGCAACTGCTCCGGCCTTATCCCCAATACACCAGCGTGGAACTGGCCGGCCAGGGATCCTTCGACAGTATTTACCACTCATTCCAACTGACCGCCCAAAAGCGCTTTCAGTCCGGAGGATCTCTTCTCGCGGCCTACACCAATTCCAAACTGATCAGCAATACGGATACGCTGACAGCCTGGCTTGAAAACGGCGTGGGGGCGATTCAAGATAACAACAACCTGCGGGGCGAACGCTCCTTATCCTCCCAACATGTGCCCCAGCGCCTGGTGGTCAGTTATGCGCTGGACCTGCCTTTCGGACAGAACAAGCGCTATCTGACTCATATCGGCAATGCGTTGAATCGAATCGTCGGTGACTGGGGCATGGATGGCGTAACGACATTCCAAAGAGGGTTCCCGCTGGTATTGAGCAGCGGTCAAGAGAACGATGCGACCCTCTTCGGAGCGGGCTCACGGCCCAACCTGCTCCCTTCCTGCAACAAAGCTGACTCGCTCAGTGGAATCAATCGCCTCCACAAGTGGTTCAACACCGGCTGCTTTGCCGCACCAGCCGATTTTACCTACGGGACGGAACCAAGAGTTGACCCAACGCTGCGTTCCGATGGCGTGGATAACTTCGACCTGGCTGCCTTCAAGAGATTATTTTTCGGACAACAGGATCGCGCCGGACTTGAGTTCAGGGTGGAAGTCTTCAATCTGATGAACCGATCCCAGTTCGCTCCGCCGAACACCGTCTGCTGCGCGATCAACAACGCCAATTTCGGTGTAGTCACCAGCACAGATTCCGGAACCAATCCGCGCCTGGTCCAGTTCGCATCGAAGATCTTCTTCTAACACTACAGTTGTCGATCGGAAATTCCGGAGGGAGCAGGGGGTTTCAACCCCCTGAAGGAGGGCAAAATAGCGCGGCCTTTAGGCCCGGGCCCTTGTTCCTTTTCTGCAACAAGGAACAAGTACAACTGCGGTACTACGGCGTTTTCGGATTTACTGCAGACTCGTGTGCCCCATCCATTCCGCGTTTTCCAGCGGAATGGGCGGGATACCAACAAAGTTCAGGTCTACACACTTTTGGAAAATGCATCCTAGAGCATTTCTCCTATTGCTGTAGAGCATTGAAGGGGAGTCTAGAGCATTTCTCCTATTGCTGTAGAGCATTGAAGGGGAGTCTAAACCAGGCTTTTGCATCCTGCGCGGTGAGCAGTGGGAGCAGTTCGGCGATGGCCTGATCGAGGGCCTCTTTCGTGCGGGCT
>Ga0302320_10003226_pt1 | contig 38108 bp, 28 predicted proteins | sample Bog_T0_3_FD_202130 | JGI IMG/M metagenome (GOLD analysis project Ga0302320, IMG submission 202130) | Peat permafrost microbial communities from Stordalen Mire near Abisko, Sweden - Bog_T0_3 | ecosystem: Environmental > Terrestrial > Soil > Wetlands > Peat | place: Sweden: Abisko, Stordalen Mire... | reverse complement strand
GCCGTGCTGCGGAGCAGCAGCGGCTTGCGCTTGCCGACGCCGGTCGCCTGCTCGAAGGCATAGGCCAGCTTCAGCACACCGAGATCGTCGCGGTGGCGCCCCACGATCTGGATGCCGACCGGCAGCTCCTCGGCCGTAAAGCCTGCCGGCACCGATATTGCCGGACAGAAAGTGGTCGTGATCCAGTAAGCGGACTTCATCCAGGCGATGTAATGGTCCATGGTCACGCCCTCGATGGCCGTGGGCCAATGGAGCCGGGCATCGAAAGCGGGCACCTGGTTCACGGCCGCGAGCAGGAAGGGGTGGGTTTCCTGAAATGCCGTGAAGCGATCGATGATCTGACCGTGCCGTACCATGGCTGCCGACACCTGTGCCGCGGTGAGGCTGGCGCCATGTTCGATTTCGCGAATCGCCTCGGGCTTGAGCTCGGATCGATGCGAGGCCAGCAACGGCGCGAGATTGGTCCACGAGCGGAACGCGCGCAGCGTCAGGAACACCTCATCGGCATCCGCGAGATCCGGATGCGCCTCCTCGACGATGCAGCCCAGGTCCTCGAAGACATGGCGTTGGGATTCCAGCACGGTGCGCACGCGACGATCCAGCGGCAGACCGCTTAAGTCCGGACACCACGCGATGCGCATGCCTTTGACACTGCCCGTTAACGGTGCCGCGAACAGTGTCGGATCGGACGGATAGCAGCCCGGGTCGCGCACGTCCGGCCCGGCCATGGCCGACAGAATGAAGGCTACATCGGACACCGAACGCGCGATGGGCCCTTTGACCGCAAATCCGAGAAACGGCATCGTATCCGGCGCCATGGGAACCAGTCCCACGGTCGGGCGAAAGCCGACCACATTGTTGAAATTGGCCGGATTGCGTAGCGAACCGCCAAGATCGCTGCCGTCTGCCGCCGGTAGCATGCCGGCCGCGACACTGGCGGCCGCGCCGCCGCTGGATCCGCCAGCGGTCTTTGTGAGGTCGTAGGGGTTGACGGTGGTGCCGTAGACCGCGTTGTAGGTCTGAGAGCCCATGCCGAATTCCGGCGTATTGGTCTTGCCGATAGGCAGCACGCCCGCCTGGCGCAGCCGCTGCACCAGTACCGAATCGTTCATCGGATGATCGTTGCGGAAGATGCTCGAACCGCGTGCCCAGGGAAATCCGACGGCGGGTTCAAGATCCTTGAACGCCCAGGGCAGGCCGTGCAACGTGCCGATTGGCTCGCCGCGCGCGAAGCGCGCATCGGCGGATTCGGCTAGGCGCAAGCACTCCTCATCGGGCAGCCTGGCAACGATCGCGTTCAGGTGTGGATTCCAGAGGCGGATGGCCTCGAGATGCGCGGACATCAGCTCTCGCGCGGAGAGTTGCCGCGTTCGCAGCAGAGCCGTCAGCTCCCGCACACTTCGATAGCACAGTTCGGGGCTGGAGCTCATGTGTTGTTGCTTGGGCTCTCAGAGATCAGACAGGTAGCCACTATATGTTATTCATCGTAGCGCCCACACGACTCGTAGTCTCTGCGCGCGCGGTCGCATCAGACAACCGGCGCGATGTCGGCCGGCACTCAGTGACGAGCCGGACAATCCTCGACAAGGAATCTGCGATGCGAACCATTCATATCGTGTCGGTTATGGGAGCGTCTGCGATAGCGACAGGGCTGCTGATCGGATGCGGCGGCTATGGCGGCAACGGCATGAGCTACAACATGGGTAGCCCCATGCCGACCGTGACGATCACAGCGCCTGCCCAGGCGTCGGCCATCAACTTCGGTCAGGGCGTGCAGCTCAAATGGACGTCGAGCAACGCCTCCTCGTGCACCGCAATGACGTCGAGTTCCATGGGCGGCGCGTTCACAGGTGCCCAGGCCACAAGTGGCACGGCCACCGTGGCACCGACCGGTTCGGGCAGCGTCACCTACACGCTGAGCTGCTCGGGCGCCGGAGGCATGGCATCGGCGACTACCCCTATGGTGACGGTAAATCCCTCGATCCTGAGCACACTCTCGCCATCTGGGATCACGACCATCGGACTTACGCTCGATCCGATCGAGCACGGCGGCAATCCTTACGGACTGACGATTGCCCCGACAACGGCCGGATTGATCACGGCCGGAGATCTCATCGTCTGCAACTTCAACGATGGCGCCACCAACACACAGGGGCTCGGAACCACCATCGTGGGGCTGCACCCTACTGCCGGGGCAACTCCTTATCGCATCGCCGACTCACCGCTGCTGCAGGGCTGCAATTCGCTGACCATGCTGTCCGATGACAGCATTTCGGCTGCCGCCTATTCGGCCAATCAGAATCCCCTGATCGCACCGAATGGCACCGTGAACACACCTTTCTCGGCTGACACCTTCGCCAGGCCATGGGGACAGGCTTACGCCTCGGCAAGCGGACAATCTGGATCTGCTGCGCTTTACATATCCAATGCCGACGGCTCGATCGATCGCATCACGCTGAGTGGCGATGCGCAGAATACGTTCACGCAGATAGCGAGCGGCTTCTGTGCGAGCGGCGCACCCGGTGGCATTTATGCACCGGCCGGACTCACCTATGACGCATCGAACGACACTCTTTATATAGTGGATACCAGTTCCTACAGCGTGGTGGCGTTCGCCAACGTCTCGAGCATCGGCGCGGATGGTATCGTCGTGCAGGGACAATGCGGTGCCACGTCTGCTCCGCCGACGCCGGTACCGACCTTCAGCGGCGCCTCAGCGTCCTCGGCGCGCGCAATTGCCAACGGTGGCCCGTTAATTGCGCCCCTCAGCGCCGCGCTGCTCTCCGATGGCGATCTCATCGTCGCCAACAGTGATATAGGCATCAGCGCCGGTCAGATGCCCAATCTCGTCGTGGAGGTGTCCCCTGTGCTGGCCGGCGGTTTTGTGGGGCAACCCGTACAACTCGATAACAGCGGTACGCCGGGCGCTTTGTTTGGGATTGCCGCCACCGTCGATGGAGCGGGAAACCAACTCGTCTATTTCAACGATGACAACACCAATTCGGTGATGCTGCTGACGAAGTGATCGGTCACTTCTTCTTCGCCTATCGGAACATCCAGACAATGCAGGCCGTCAGAGCCAGGAGTAACAGCGCCTGAAAGCGATAGTTGCGCCATAGCGGTACATCCTCGAGCTGGCGGCTGTCTTCGCGCAGGGCCGCCGAGGTAAACATCAGTGCGTCGATGTTCGGGCCGCCCGCGCGGCGCATCGCGTAACTCGCGATCGCAAGCACGGCCACGTCGATGACGAGCAGCAGCGGAGCCACGTATAAGAAGTGCAGGTGCGTGATGCCGAAAACGACGTTCGTCAGAAAAAGGCCGAATCCGCACGCCGTTCCGACGAGCAGCGTCGCCCAGGCACCGGCAGCGTTCGCGCCGCGCCAGAATAATCCGACCCCGAACAGCGCCACGATCGGCGGCACTGCATATGCCAGCACCGCCTGCAGGTACTGCCACAGCGAGCCGAAGCTGGCGACTCTCGCGGACCACAGAACCGCGAAGACCAGGAAGGCCGAGGTGCTGAACTTACCGATTCGCACAAGTCGTGCATCGGACAGGCCTGGAAGGGAACGCTTGATGATGTCCATCGTTAGCAGAGTCGAGGCCGAATTCAGGGTCGAGGCCACCGAAGCCATCGTGGCTGCGATGAAGCTCGCGACGACCAGTCCCATGACGCCCGCCGGCAGCAGATGGAAGATCAGCGTGGGATAAACCGCATCCGCACGGGGCAGGTGCGGGTACAACAGTATGGCGCAGGTCCCCGGCAGTACCATTAGAAAGAGTACCGGCAACTTGAGCAGTCCGGCCAGCAGCACGCCGCGGCGTCCATTCTCGACATCGTGCGCCGAGAGCACTCGCTGAACGATGAACTGATTTGTGCACCAGTAGTAAAAGCCGAGCACCGGGATACCGAAGGCAAGGCCCGGCCAGGGCACCGCGGCATCGCCGATGGGCCGGATCAGCGAGAGTGCCGCTGGATCGACTTGTGTCATGACGGCGTGCCAGCCACCGGCGCGATGAAATGCTTCGATTGCAATCGCGGTGGCGCCGCCGATGAGCACGACGGCCTGCAATGTCTCGGTGTAAATGACGGCGCGCAGACCGCCCAGGATGGTGTAGATGCCGGCGACGCCAGCCAGTGTCGCCGTGATCAGCAGCAGCGGGACGCCGGGTAGCAGCAACTGGCACACCAGCGAGCCGCTGTAGAGGGAGCCGGCGGAATCCAGAAAGATGTTGAGGAACAGCGTCAGCAACGCCAGATACAGCCGAGCGCGCGCATCGTATCGGCGCTCGAGGAACTCGGGCATCGTATAGACGCGGCTGCGCAGTACGAAGGGCAGGAGGAACACGCAGAAGATGACCAGGATGACGGCCGCCGACCATTCGTAGTCGTACACCGAGATGCCCGTGGCATAGGCCGCCCCCGCCAGGCCGATCAATGCCGTCGAGGAGATGTTGGAAGCCAGCAACGACATGCCGATCGCAGGCCAGCGGGAGTTCCGGGACGCCAGAAAATAGTCCTCGGCGCGTGCATGCCGTCGCGAGGTCGAGAAACCGACGATCAGCAGCAACACACCATAGGCGGCCACGACCAACCAGTCCCAATGGCCCAGGACGCCCGAGGCCAGATTGCCCGACAGAGCCGACATGAGACCCCCCTGGGACTCATCGTACCGCAAGCGCGATCGTGATAGCTTCGCGGCGTGAGCGTGTGGATTGCCTTGTTCCGTGGCATCAACGTGGGCGGCAGGAACTCCCTGCCCATGAAGGCTCTCGCGGCCACACTCCAGGCCGAGGGATTATCGAACGTCAATACCTATATTCAGAGCGGTAACGTCACTTTTGGAAGTAACGCGGGCACGGCGAGCTCACTGGCAACAAGGATCGCCCGCGCCGTCATGCAGGCTCACGGCTTTTCTCCCAAGGTTTTCGTGCTGGCCGCATCGGATCTCAAACGCGCGGCCGCCGCCAACCCGTTTCCCGCGGGCGAGACCGAGCCCAACCGGCTGCATTTATTCTTTCTGTCAGAGGTACCGAAGTCGGCGGATCTCGCCGCGATGAACCGCCTGCGCGCTGGCCGCGAGATATTCGCCATCAAGGGCAAGGTTTTCTATCTACACGCGCCCGATGGCATTGGTAACTCCAAGCTCGCCGCCGCCGCCGAGCGGCACTTGCGCGTTGACGCGACTGCACGAAATTGGCGCACGGTCCTGGCACTGCTCGAGATGGCGCGCTAGCTACAGCGGCAGTTCCCAGGTTTGCCCCACCAGGTCCTTGCCGAAGGAATGGTGGCGCTCCTCCTTTACGAGTTCGAATCCGGCCGACTCGTAGATGCGCCGCAGAAGCGCCTAGCGGGCCAGCTGCAGGGGATCGATGCCTTTGCCCAGCGTAAAGGAGGAACCGGCCGCGGCGACGACAGCATTCGTACGACCAAGGCCTATGATCTGGCGCAAGCGATAAGTCGCCTCGAAACCCGTGCAGTGTGCCGCGAGCAGGTTCTGAAGTCCGTACTGCTTGAGTTTCGCCCCCGTCCACGCAAGTTGGGCATCGGTGGCGGCGAACAGATGGATGCCGCCCACGATTGCAATCAATGGCCGGGTACTCTGCAGCCGGCGCGCATATTCGACGATGTTGACGATGCCCGCGTGCCCGCAGCCCGTCAGGATGACGATTCCCTCCGGTGTATCGAACAGCAGGGGGCTGTCTTCCGGCACGTTGTCCTCGATGCGCCCACTGGGTCCATCAAGGGACAACCCCGGAGACCAATTCTTCTCGTTGTTGGGGCGGGGCACTGGCCCCGTGAACCAGACGCCCGGCAGCAGTTCCGTAGGCCCGTCGTGCACGATGAAGCTGCCGCCCGTGGCCAGATACTGCGCGCGAATATCCTTCAGGCCGTTGTGATCCTCGTTCGTGGATGTCCATCGCGGCTGGAAAATGCCTGCCGCCACGTGGACGCGACTCATGGCCTTCGGATTGGACTTCGAGAGCTCTGCGCGAAGCGTCAGCAGGCCGCCCACGTGATCCCAGTGATTGTGCGACAGCACCACATCTTCGACATCCGCGAGATCCACGTGCAGCGCGCGGGCATTGCGCAGTACCAGATCGGGCGACGCGCCCGTGTCGTACAGGATCTTGTGTCCATCGGACTCGACCAGCGCCGAGAAGCCCCACTCGCCATCGCCCGAGTGCGGATCGCCTGCAACATTCGTGACCAGTACCGTGATCTTGAGTGTGCGCACCGGATGCGGGTCGGCTGCCGCGGCCTGCACTGCCGTCGCGAGCAGCGCCAGGCAGAGTGCGATGGCCAAAGCCACCACTGTGAGTCCTGAATGCCAACACCGGGACGAACGGGCGCATGGGAGGGACATAGACATATATTAAGAGTTCCTACTGTCACTTGGCAGCAGCCAGTGGCTCAGTGTGCCGATTCTGCCGCGATGTCGGCTGGCGCGACATTCCAGCCCCGCAGCCGGATTCGCGCGCCGGCTGCATGCGTGCCTGGACAGCGGATCTCGATGTCGCGACGCTCCCCCGGCAGCAGCGACACGTAATTGTCGGCGTAGAAAGCCGGCAGGATGCGTTCACCGCGCATACCCGTCAGCGTCAGTTTGGCCGCCAATACCGGCGTCCTGCCTGGGTTCTCCAATGTCACGTGAACTGCTGTCTCGCCGTCAAGCTGCGTTGAATGGGCGGTAACCCGAAGGGGCTGGATCGCCAGGTCATTGAGAGCCCGCAGGCTGCCCTCGTCCCGACCCTGCCAGTAGAGATTGTCGGACACGCGGTGGCCGTGCCCATCGGTCAGCACGAGCTGTACGAGCACGACGCCTTCCTTGGACAGGGCCTGCCCCAGCTCCAGAGGTGCCAGCGTCGTCGTCTGATTTGCGGGCGCATCGAGCCGATCCTGTCGCCTCGCAAGCGTCCGCCCATCGAGCGCGACGACGCGGCTCTCGAGTGTCAGCCGCGCTTGCGGTTCGCGTGTGGTATTGACGACGGCGAGCGCATAGTCCGGCAGATTCATCTGCGCGTGCAGCGGCTCAGTGGCTTTCTTGACTCCGTAATAGGAAGCCTGCGTGTCGTAGTCGGCGCTGTAGATCTGCCAGTGGTTGCTGGGCCATGCCGGATGCGTCATCCAGAGCAGCCGGCCGCTGTTCTGGGTCCACAGATGCGCCAGGAAGCCCTCGAAGACCGCGCGATAGTCGACGTAATTCATCATTTGTGCCTTGCGCTCGAAATCTTCGAGGCTGGTTGCCGCTCCGAACTGCGTGTCCAGAGTGCGCATGAAGCTCGCCACATCGCCATTACCTCCGAAGTGCCAGTCGTGATAGGCGATCGTGTCGCTGAGCGGCCAGCGGTCGGCCTCAGGGACGGAAGCTTCGATGGATTCAAGTGTCGCGAGCGAGGGCGTGCCAACCTCGACTGCGAAGCCGCGCGCGAGCGTCGTGAAATAGCCAACCGGCGGACGGTAGTTGTATGGGCCGCTGTCCTGAAGATTCACGCGGTTGGAACTGCCGGTGTAATAGCGCGTACCGTCGAGCGTTGAGATCAGATCGTCGAGCCCCTCATTCAGGATCGGTTGCGGTACACCCTCATTGCGTCCGAACCACACGGCAATCGACGGGTGGTGTCGATAACGCAGGATGGTATCGCGCGCATTCGCCAGGAACAGCGCCGGATCCTGCGCCTCGAGCTGGAAGTCCTGGGTGGACTCCCAGAAGTCGTTGAGAATCAGCAGCCCATATTCATCGGCCAGGTCGTAGAACACCTCTTCCGTGTTCTGCCCCAGCCAGTTGCGAATGATGTTGAGGTGCGCCTCGCGGTGGAGTCGGAAGAAGGGCTCGAGATGCTCGCGGGAGCTGCGCTTGCGCGAATCGTCCATCCCCCAGCTGCCGCCGCGCACGGCGATCGGGGTGCCGTTGACGCGGATCGCGAGGAACGGCGAGAGCGACTGCGAGCCTATGTCGTGTACGGCGGGGGAATGCTCGCCGGCCAGCGTCAGTGACTCCGCCCAGCCGTTAGGGACCTGCTTGATGGCCGAGTGGCGCACATCCACCAGGCGCTCGCCGCGCAGGCCTGCCAGTGTGGGATCGATCTCGACACGCCGCAGACGTCCCTCGTGATCGAAGAGCGATAGCTCGTAGGTGATCTGGCGTATGCCAAAGCGCACGCTCTTCGTGCTCACGTTCTTCGTACCTGAAATGCGCCCGCCATCGTCCCCATTTTCGCGCACGCTGAGCGCCAGTGTGTACAGTGCCGGCTCGCCGTAGCCATTGGGCCACCACAGCCGCGGATGACTCACGTTGAGCTGCGGAAACTCCTGCGGGTCGAGCCGAACTTCCGAGTGGCCGGGCGGCAGGCGCAACTCTTTGTGCAGTGAGACGCCCTCGAAGGCTGCCTCGAGCGTAATCTCGCGCGTTGTCGCCGCCGCGTTGTCGAACGGCACGATGAGCGTCAGCGCCGCCCGGTCTGTCCTGGGCAGCGGCAGCTGCGTGATGACATTGGCATCCAGAATGCGCACGGCGCCGGACACCTCGAGGCGCACGTCCTGCCACAGACCGCTGTCGCGATCGCGGATGCCGGGGATCCAGTCCCACCCTTCCGTATCGATGAAGGTCGGACCATCGATGGCCATCGAACCGCCGTTCTCGCCCGGTCCGTAGGCGATCGATTCCTCGGACGGGATCCCCGGGTGCGGCGGTGGATGGATGCGGACGGCCAGCGCGTTGGCGCGACCGGGCAGCAGTTCACGCGTGACGTCGAACACGCCGCGAATGAAGGCGCCGCGGATGTCTCCCAGGCGCGTACCATTGAGCCAGACCTCGGCGGCATAGTTGATGCCGTCGAATACCAGCGTCAGGCGTTTGCCCCTCGTCTCTTCCGGCGCGATGAATTGTGCGCGATACCAGTAGTCCTGCCGCGCAAGAGACTCCGGAATCGCCAGGTTGTTCAGACCGTAATCGGGGTCCGGATAGATGCCGCGGTCGATCAACGTGGTCAGCACCGTGCCAGGCACCGTGGCCGCGTACCAGGAGGTGTCGGCGAATCCCGCCCGAGAAATCGAGGCGCCATCGGCACCATCGCCATCGGCGCCAACGCCATCAAGGCCGGATGCGGCTGTCATGCGCCACGCGCCAAGCTTCCAGGATTGATCGGTCAGCGGCGAGAGTGCGGGCGAGACATGCGCGGGCAGCGCGACCGGCGCGCTGGCGGGCGTATGGGCGTGAGGCAGTGTCCACGGATCCTGCGGCACCGTCAGTCCGATCCAGGCTTTGATCTGAACCGGCCAGCCGACGCCGAGTGGCGTAAGTGTCAGTAGATCGAACGCCGGTGGATTCGCGGCGATTGACCTTATCTGCCCGGGCGAAAGTGCCGCGTCATGCAATTGGAACTGCGCCAGTGAGCCGCCGAAATGCTGCACGGACAGCGGGTAACCCATTACCGGCGCCAGCTGCAGCAGCGCTCTTACGGCTTGCGTCGCGAGTTTGGCCTCTGCCTGCTTCACACCGCCGATATAGAGGCCAACGCCGGCGCCATCGTAGGTGACGGCGATGGCCTGCCACGAGCCGGTCGGCAGTGCCACTGAGGTTTGCGATACGGTGACGCTGCCTGAGCGCAGACCTAATCGCCCCGAATCCAGCAGCAGGCTCATGGAGGCATCGCCGACTGCCGCCAGCACCACGGGCCCCGGTTGCGCCAGATCGATCCTGACCCAGCTCGTTATCGACCATGGCGAGCCGGCGTGCAGGATCGCCGTATCGGCAGGAAGCGATCGCGTCATGCCGATGCCGCCCTGCAGTGCCGTGATGTTGTAGGGCCCCTTGGTACCGGCCTCGGGCGCGGCCGCGGTATCGGCGCGGCCGCTGCCGAAATTCACGAGCAGCGTCAGCGCCAGGGTCGCGATGAAAGCCGCGCGCATGGCGCGGTGCTCAGGGCCGCGGCGCACCGAGCGCGCGCGCCGATGGTGAGGCCGCCTGGTCAAACGCCTCGCCGAGCGACTCGAGGGTCGCGCGCTTGGTCTCGGGAAACAGCGCCCAGACGACGATGAACTGCAGCACCATGCAGCTGGCAAAGAAGGCGAAAGGCAGCGCCGTGGTCACCGCGGCCACGACCGGAAAGTAACGCGAGATCACGGCATTGGCGAGCCAGTGCGTGGCGCTGCCAAGCCCCTGGCCGCGTGCGCGAACCTCGGAAGGGAATATCTCGCTTAAGTACACCCAGATCACGGCGCCCTGCGAGAATGCAAAACTCGCAATGAAGGCGATCAGCAGCCACAGCAGCCAGCCCGACCCTGCGCCGCTGCCCATGATCAGCGCCACACCCGACAGGGAGAGTGCTGTGCCCACGGCCCCGATGAGCAGCAGCGTCTTGCGGCCGATGCGATCGATCAGGGACAGCGCGGCGACCGTCGCCAGAAGATTCGCCGCGCCGACGGCGACGGATTGCAGATCAGCCGTCAGCGCACTGAAGCCCGCGTCGCGGAAGATATCGTTGAGGTAGTAGAGAATCGCGTTGATTCCGGAGAGCTGATTGAACAGTGCCAGGCTGATCGCAAGCAATATGGGGCGCCGGTGAATGCGCCAGGAGAGCGCGGCGCTGCCCGTGGAATTCCCACCGCGCTGGTACGCCCGTATCTGCGCAGCCGCATCTTCGCTGGACAACCCCCTAAGCACCGCGGTGGCTTCCTGCAGTCGGCCCTTGACCACGAGCCAACGCGGACTCTGTGGAATTGCAAACAGCAATGCGAGGAAGAGGGTCGCCGGTACCGCGCCCGAAAAAAGCTTCCAGCGCCAGGTGTCATCGCCCGACAGTAGAGTCGCCAGCGCGAAATTGCTGAGGTAGGCGACCAGGATGCCCAGCACGATATTGAATTGAAACAATCCCACCAGCGCGCCCCGGCGCTGCGCCGGCACGATCTCGCTGATGTAGACGGGCGCGAGCACCGAGGAGCCACCGATGGCGATGCCGCCGATGAAGCGGAAGGCGATGAAGGAATGAAGATCCCAGCAGAGCGCGCAGCCCACGGCGCTCACGAAGTAGAGCAGACCCACGAGCTTGAGCATGTCGCGCGTACCGAATCGATCGCCGAGTTTGCCCATGAAGAGCGCACCGCAGAGCGTTCCCCAGAGTGCGCTCGAGACGGCAACGCCGAGCGTTGCGGGTGAGAGATGGAAGACTTCGCGCAGTGACTGCGTGACCCCTGATATCACCGCGGTGTCGAATCCAAACAGCAGGCCCGCGAGACTCGCGACGACGGTGATGCCGAGATAGCGCGCCTGCGCGCTCACCCGGGCACGGTCCGCTCGGAATCCTTGACCGCATCGGTCAGCACATCGATCGCCGCAACGATGTGATAGAAGCTGCTGGCAGGTGCGGGCACATCGCTGAGGATGCCGGCGCTGTCGATGCGGTCATACCAGAGTCCGGGCGTCGGTGTCTCGAAGTAGCGCAGCAGGCCGCGCGCAGCGGCGACGGCGCTCAGCCAGTAACGCGGCTCACCGGTCAGCGAGGCCGCGAACGCGTTGGCCTTGAGCCGTTCGGTCTGCGGCCAGAGTCGCGCATTGGCATCGAGCACGCTGAAATCGTCCAGCAGCGCATCGATCACCAATCCACCCCGCACGCCGTGCTGCTCGGCGAGGTCGATCAGGCGCAATGCCGTGTGCCGCGCGAGGCTGTCGTTCTCAGGATGCCAGCGCAACAGGAGCCAGGCCCATTCGAACTGATGACCGGGTTCGACACGCCGTCCTTCGGCCCCCGGCACAGGCAACCAGGCTTCATCGTAGGTCTCGCGCACGGCGCCCCCGACCGGGTCGATGAAGTGCGCGAGCGCGAGCTCCCCCAGTTCATCGGTGAGCGTGCGCCATTGCGGGTCGCTGCTGATCTCGCGCCAGGCGAGCGCCGATTCGAACAAGTGCATGTGCGGATTCGAGAGCAGGGGGAGGCGTTCCGGCAGCCCGGAATAAAACCCACGACCGATGCGCTTGAGATGACTGAAGAGCGCCTCGAACAACAGGTCGCCGGCCTCCTCGAGTGCCGGATCGGGTCCCAGCAGTCGGCGCGCCGAGGCGATGCCCAGCAGCGCGAAGGCCTGATCGTAGAGCAGTACCGAATTATCGAGCGAGGAGCCGTCGGGCGCCACCAGCGTGCGATAGAGGCCGTCGGCGCGGCGGTAGTGCGTCAGGAAAAATCCCATCGCGCGTTCGACGATTCGGTGTGAGTCTCCGTGCCAGCCGAGGTGTGGCGCACGCGCAAAGGCATAGATCTGTCGCGGCTGCACGCGTGCGCGCCGCGGTTCGATCAGGGGCGTGCCGTCCTGGGAGAGCCGCTCCTGGAAGCCACCGTTGCCGGCATCCACACCCAGATGCGCCCAGATCGGATAGGCCTTGTGGCACAGCCACTCTATGAGTTGCTGCTGACAGGCACGTGCAGCCGCGGCGCCCGTATCGAGGATTGCGCCGGTCATCTCAGTGCGCCAGGCCTGCGGCGACTTCGGCCGCCGGTGCAGCGCGTGCACGACCGGCCGCCGTCGCGAACAGCGCGATGCATGCGTAGGCCAGCATCGGCACGAGGAATGCGATCTGCAAACCTGCAGCGTCGACTATGTGGCCTACGATCAGCGGCAGCACCGCTCCTCCGACGATGGCCATGCACAGAAGCCCGGAGGTCGCGGCCGTGGATGCCGTGGAGCGCTCGAGCGTCAGCGTGAAGATGGTCGGAAACATGACGGCGTTGAGGATGCCGATCGACAGCGCCATACAGCCCGCGAGTACGCCGTGGCTCTGGCTGACGATCAGGCAGAAGGCGGCCGCGGCGATCGCGACCGCCGACAGCAGTCGGAATGCAGCGATCCTCGTCAGCAGCGCGCTGCCGAAGAATCGGCCCACCATGGCGCCACCCCAGTAGAAGACACCCAGCAGCTTGCCGGCCCGTTCCAGTGATACGCCGAACACTTCGCCCTGGTGCAGGAAATTGATCATGATGCTGCTGATGGCCACTTCGGCACCCACGTAGAAGAAGATCGCGGCCGCTCCGTACAGCGCCCAGGGGGATTTGAGCGCATCAAGCACGGCGGCGCCGGCTGGTGAGGCCGGCGGACGCACCGCGTCGTTCAGACGCCGTCGCGCCGACCAGATGAAGGCCACCAGCAGCACCAGCAGTCCGGCCACGATCATAAACGAATGATAGATACTGCGCAGCGAGTCAGTTCTGGCCAAAGCGAAATTCGCGGATGTCGTCGTACCGGTGAATACGCCACCGCGGAGCATCAGCCATGCACCGACGTTGGGTCCCAGCACGGTTCCGAACGAATTGAATGCCTGCGACAGCGTGAGCCGAAAGTGCGAGCGCGTAGGGTTTCCGAGCGATGCGGCCAGCGGATTGGCCGCCACCTGCAGCACCGTCATGCCGCTGGCGATCACGAATAGTCCGAGCAGCACCAGCACGTAGGTATCGACCTTGCCCGCAAGCGCGATGATGAGGCTGCCGGCGACCATTGCGAGCAGCGCGCCGAGGATGGATCGCGGATAGCCGCAGCGGAGCACGATCATGCCGGCGGGCAGTGACATGACCCCGTACGCGAGAAAGAAGGCGAACTGCGTCAGCATCGACTCGGTGTAGTTGAGGCTGAAGATGGCGCGCACCGAGGGGATCAGTGGATCGACCATCGAGGTGATGAAACCCCAGGCGAAGAACAGCGTGGTCACGGTGATAAAGGCCGGCAACAGGCGCTGTGCGCGTTCGGTCATGGATGGGCCTCCAGCGCCAGGGCCAGTGATCCGAGTGGGCCGACCTGTTCACCGAGAGCCGGCGGCCCGATGTAGGCCTCGATGCCGCTGGTGAGCTGCGGCGCCTCGACATAGTGATTCAGACTGCGCTGCAGTTCGCCGCGCAGTCGAGCGAAGAGGTGGCGTTGAGAGTTCATCACGCCGCCACCGAGGAGAATGCGTTGAGGCGCGGTGGCCAGCACGAGTGTGTGCAGGAGCTGTGCGAGCGCATGCACGATGAGCTCCCAGACCGGATCATCGGGCGCGAGATGCTCCGCACGAACACCAAGACGCCGCTCGATCGATGGCCCCGAGGCCAGGCCCTCGAGACAGTCCCCATGGAAGCGGCACGATCCCGGCCAGTCATCGCCCTTGCGGCGGGCAACGCGGATGTGTCCCAGCTCCGGGTGCGTGAAGCCGAACGCCGGCCGGTCTGCCACGATCAGGCCGACGCCGATGCCGGTGCCCACGGTGATGTACGCGAAGTCGTGCAGACCCTGGGCCGCGCCCCACCGGCCTTCGGCGAGGGCTGCACCATTGACGTCGGTGTTGAAGGCGATAGGGATGTTCAATGACCGGCGCAGTCGCTGCGCCACATCGGTGTGGCTCCAGCCGATCTTGGGCGTGGAAGTAATGAATCCGTACGTCGGCGATCGCACGGATAAATCCACCGGCCCGAATGAGGCAATGCCAAGCGCTGCGATCGGCCCGTGAACTGCCTGCCATTCATGCAGCGTGCTTTCGATCCGCCGCATCGTGGCATCCGAATCGTCACCGGTCGGAATGGAAATCTGGGCGCGAATGTCGGCGGGCCCGCGCGCCAGCAGGCAGATGCACTTGGTGCCGCCGAGCTCGACGCCGGCCAGCAGTGGCTCGTTCATCCCGCCGTCATCCCGTCATCCCGTCATCCCGCCGTCACGCCGGCGGCGGCCGTGCCATTCGAGGATGGCGCCGAAAAGTAGCTGTCGTGCGAGGGTGCCGCGGCAGTCAGCGCGGCAACGGATTTGGCGAGGTTGCCGAGCAGACTGCCCAGCTGCTCGCGGCTGACGATGTCCATGAGCGGATCGTAGCAATCGGGCCTGATACCCATGCCTTCGAATATGTAGAACCAGCTCATGTCGGTGAACAGCTCGCGCGCATCAGGGCGGATGCGTCCGGTGCGCCGATACAGCTCGATTCGCTGCGAGAGGCTGTCGGGCAGCTTCATGGTCCGGCAGTAGGACCAGAATGGCGTGTCATCGCGCGCCGTCAGGCAGTAGTGCAGGATGATGAAATCGCGAATCGACTCCATCTCGCCGATCAGTTCGCGGTTATAGGATTCGATGTTCGCGGGCGGGAATGACAGGTCCGGGAAGTGTTCGAGCAGCTTGTAGAGCCCGCTCATGACCAGGTGGATGCTGGTCGACTCGAGCGGTTCCAGGAAGCCCGAGGCAAGACCCAGTGCCACGCAGTTGCGGTTCCAGAACAGTTTTCGCCGTCCCGCGAGGAAGCGCAGATAACGCGGCTCCGCCAGGGACTTTTCGCCGACCTCCTGGAGCAGATCATCGAGCGCCCGGGTGTCATTGAGATGCGCGCTTGAGTAGACATAGCCGTTACCGGCGCGGTGCTGCAAGGGGATGCGCCAGCGCCATCCGGCCGCGCGTGCGCTCGCCTCCGTGAAGGGGGCGCGCGGCAAGCCCAGCTCCGTCGGTAACGCAACGGCTCGGTCGCAAGGCAGATTGTCGCTCCAGTCGATGTAACCGGTCTTGAGCGTCTGTTCGATGAGCAGCCCGCGAAAGCCGCTGCAATCGATGAAAAGCTGTGCCCCCAGCCTCGAGCCGTCGGTGAAGATGAGCTCCTCGAGCAGGCCGTCGGCGCGTTGCGTGGCTTCGGCGACCGTGCGCGGCACACAGACCACGCCGAGCTTCTCCGCGTAGGCGCGCAGGTACTTCGCCACCAGCCCGGCATCGAAATGCAGCGCATAACGCAGGCCCGCAGCGGGGTTCTGTGCCGCAGGATCCGGACGGCGGAACTTGCCTGCATCGCCGAGCGCCGCACAGAGGCTGAAATCGTTGAACCGTGGCGCCATGCCATCGGCCTGCGCCCGCTGCCAGGCATGAAAGAACGGGCGCCTGTTGACGGGCGCGCCGAAGGTACCGAAGGGATGCCAGTAGCTCTCCCCGATCCGGTGCCAGTCCCTGAATTTGATGCCGAGCTTGAAAGTCGAGCGCGTATGGCGGACGAAATCCGCTTCGTTGATGCTCAGGAAGCGCAGCAGATCGATGATGGGGGGAATCGTCGCCTCGCCGACGCCCACCGTGCCGATGTCCGGAGACTCGATGACCGTAATCGAGCAGCCGGTGCCGGGCAGCGCGCGCGCCAGGACACTGGCAGCCATCCAACCGGCAGTGCCCCCGCCGACGATGGCGATCCGCCGGATGCGCCGCTCGGCAGCTGAATCAGTCTGCATGGTGGCCCCCATGTTACAGCCGCCACACCCGGCACGGGGTGTGGCGGCCGGCCAGGCTCTACAGCTTGAACTTGAAGCCCAGGAAGTAGCGGCGGCCCGAGTCGTCGTACGTGAAGGGCAGGTTGGGCCACTGCAGGTAAGTGTGCTGGGCCTGATTGGTCGCGTTCTGGACCTGCGCGAAGACGCCGAGGTGGTTACCGAAGTCGTAGCCCACCTGCCCATCGAGCTGGCCATACGCGGCCTCGAAGACCTGGTAGGTCTTGGCGACGCCGTTTTGATCGGGGAACGAGAAGGTCGCGCCCACGAGTGAATCGTTGACGGCTTTGCTGCGCCACGAATACGAGGCACGGACGGAGAAACCGGCGCGCTCATAGTAGACCGTGCTGCTGACCGCATCGTCGGCGACACCGGGAATCGAGCTGCTGGCCGAGAAACTCGTCGGTGCAGCATTCGACTGCGAATGCGTATGCGTGTAGTTGGCAGCTATCCCTAAGCCTTTGAGCAAGGGAGAAATCTCGTAGCCGAAGGCATACTGCCCGCCGAACTCGAAGCCATAGATCTGACCGTTGCCCGCATTGACCGGCGTATTGACGTCGGCGGTGGTGCCGCCGAAGTCATCCGGCACAGTGGTCGGGATGGCCTCGATCTCGACGAAATTGTCGACCTGCTTGTAGAAGCTGCCGACACTGACCAAAGCGCCCGGGGCGAAGTAGTACTCCCAGGACAGGTTGAACTGCGTGGCGCGGTAGGGATCGAGCTGGGTGTTGCCGGCGCTGCCGCCATCGAACGCAAATCCGTCGGCCAGGCCGGTATGGATGTTGATGCGGGTATTGGTCTGGCGCGTAAAGTTATACGAGTTGCCGAGGCCCAGCAGGAACAGGTCCTGCGGTGATACCACTCGCGCGGCGCCGAAGCGCACCTTCTGATCGTCGGTGACATCGAGCACGAAATTCAGCGATGGCAGCACGTCGGTGTAGCTGCGCTTGGTGACCAGCGGTACCACGTTGGAGTCGACGCCATTCCAGGAGGCTGTGCTGAAGTAGGTGGGCGATTCGGCCGACTGGCCGTTATTGATGGTCAGATCCGTCTTGACCACACGCACGCCAAAATTGGCGTGGAAGTGGTTCGAGGGTGAGCCGATGTCCTCCATCAGATAGCCGGCGTAGGTGCGTTCCTCGACGCCGAATGAGCTTAAGCCGTCCTCGAAGAAGCGCTCTGTGTTGTTCGGCACGCCCGCGCCCGCCCACACGCTCTGCAGGTAGGTGGATGGGTTGGTCATACCGCCGGTATTGGGGTTCTTGACGATGATGTTGCCGGCGCCGAAGTTGTTGACGGTCATCGCCAGACCAGGATTAGACAGCGCTGTCGAATACGGGATATTGGGTTTGCCGTACCCCGGATCCTGGTAGTAGTCATACGGGCCGAAGCCGACACCCGGATTGCTGGGGTTGGGACCGTTCGCATTGCCGGCGATCTCGCCATTGGCGAGCGTGCCGTTGATGAGATAGCGGCCGAAGATCTGGTTGACATCGCGGCCGGCGTAGTCGAGGCCGCTGGAAATGGTCGAGTCGATGCCCTGGACGAAAGCGGGGTCGTACTGAGCGTTGAGCTTGATGGCAAACTCATGCTGGGAGGTCAGGTTTGCCCAGGCCCAGTTAGACTTGAACGTCGTATCGGCCGGGTTGTTGAGAATGTTGGCATAGGGCGCCAGGTAGCTGACCGAGGGCAGCCCCGAGGTGCCGCCGTTGTTCCAGCCGAACTCATAACCGTGGCTGCCAACTCCCGTGGCGCAGGTGGAAGAGCCGTTATTGCAGCCCGGCGCCGCAGGCGATGTCGCCACCCCGGCGCTGGTCGTGTAGAGGCCGTGTTCGACGTCAGCCTGGTCGGCCTGCAGGTTGGAGGTCGCGTTAGCGTACGAAAAATCCGCGTCGCCGCGCAGCCGTCCGCCGTCGTTGAAGTTCGCACGCCACTGAATGTTGTGCGCGGTGTCCGTATTCTGCTGGTAGAGAGTCGCGGTCTCGGCGCCGTTGGAATTGAACACGCCGCTCTGAACGACTCCATTGCCATCGATCGAGTAGGGTCGGCTGGGATCGATGGCAGGCAGCAGGAATCCAGGCGAGGTGCCCTGACCGTTGAACCACACCTTGTCGGTGTAGCTCAAGCTGGTCTCCTGCTCGCGCGAGAAGAAGTAGTTCAGGCTGGTCGTGATGGCATCGGTGACCTTGGCAGACACGCCGAAGGAAGCGCCGTAGGTCTTGCGTTCGTCGTTGTCATTGGTGAAATAGGCCAGCTGCGGATCGATATAGTACTTGCCGCCGACACCGCAGGGCGCCGTGGCGGAACAACCGGCGGCGTTCTTGACGGCCGGGGCCACGATCGAGCCGCCCGGTGTGACACCGAGGCCCGCAGGCGTGAGCGCGCCCACATACGGTCCCGTAGCCGAGTCCGTGATCAGCCACTGATTGCGGTTCTGATCCTGGAATTGCTGATCGAGCGTCTTCTCATCGTCATAGGAGAAGCTGGCCGTGAATGCGAGCGCATCGCTGAACTTGTAGCTGCCCACCAGAGTGCCATTGGGTGTCCAATCCCCCTGGTGCTGCGCATAGGACTCGCGAAAGTTGCCGCCTAGGCTGAGCCCGTCGGGCTGCGCGAGCGGATCGCGGGTCTTGAGATCGATGGTGCCGCCGAGACCGCCTTCGGTCATCGAGGCTTTCGGGTTCTTGTAGACATCGATGCCGCCGATTTCCTCGCTCGGAATGCCCTCGAGGGAGCTGTACTGTGCATTGCTGCCGGCGCCGCCGCCCGAGGCTTCACCCGTTACGTAGAATTCCCGGCCGGTCAGGAACACATCGCCGTTGAGAGTCGTGAGGTTCTGCCGCAGGCCGTCGATGAGCACCGCGGTGCCCTCACCAGTCGGACCGCGATCGATCTGCACGCCAGGCAGGCGCTGCAGCGACTCGGCGACGTTCTGGTCAGGCATCTTGCCGATGTCCTCCGGCGCGACCGACTCGATTGGCAGATCCGACTTGCGCTTGTCATCGAGCGCCGTCTGCAGGGAGGCGCGGTACCCCGTGATGATCACCTCGGTGAGTTGATCGCTGGAATTCTGCGCGGAGCCCGGCTGCGAAGCAGCGGGCGGCGTTGCCGGGGCCTGCTGTGCATTGGCTGTCGAGTAGGCGACCAGCGCCATCAGCGATGCGCTGCCCATCAGGACGGCGCGCGAATAGCAGTAGCTTCTGAATCCTGTGCTCATGTGCGAAATCCCCCAAAGACCATCTGTTATCTACGTAGTCGGTGCGTCGCATCGGCTGCGATCTGTGCAGTCCGAGTGTCCCTCAAAAAGACAGCGCTGTCAATTTGGCGACCTGATGGCGTTTTCACGGTCTTTTCAGCCTCCGCCGCAGCGCGGCACAGCCTTCTGCCGTAGCAGTCGGACCTCGGAGATCGTCAGCGTCAATCGACCGCTGGTCGCGATCGCAAACGGCGCTTCGACTGTGGAAAGGTCGGCGCCCTGTGCCGCCAGGCACGAGAGCGAATAGGAATAAGTGCGCCACGCGTTGAGGGGCGCGGACTTAAGCGTCGGGGTCAGATCCATGAAGGCACCACGCTCGGAGCCGCATTTCCATGCGCTCGAGGTTGTCGTGACATTCCCCGGCGCGTCCGCCGGATGCCGGTAGTAGGGCGCCATGCACCGCACGCCGATGAGCACCGACTCGGTGGGCGCCTGCTCGATCCGGTAGCGGAATTCGATGGCAGTGTTCGTATCAGAGCGCGAGCGGTAATCGACCGCACGCCCGGCGATGCGGAAGATCGTCGGCGCAGCGCCGCTCCAGCGCGCCGTGACACCGGTCGAATCCTGGGAGACCACGAGCCCGCGCAAGGGGCTTTCCTGGCGCGCCGTCGTCAGCCGCACTTCAGCGCCGGCGCCGAGCCCTGCGTCGGCGAGATAAATAGACCACGGGGCCGTTACATGTGCGGCGTGGTAGAGCGTATCGCGCGTGCGCCGATCGGCGGGCACGTGTGCGTCCTCGTCCAGATGCGCCACGTGGGCGGCGCTTCCGGCCTGCGCATAGTCCAGACCATAGCCGCGTGCGAACAGTGCCCCGCGCGCCTGCTCTTTGACCCCGTCAAATGTCGCGGGCATTGCCGTTCGCGGCCATGAGACGCCCAGGCGACCCGTGAAATCATGGGCGATGCTGCCGTCCGCCGCGCGAAACAGCACATCCGCGATGCCCTCGCCCTCGCTGCCCGGAAGCCACGCGGCCACGAATGCGTCCGAAGCATTGATCTGTGGATTGACCCACATCGCTCGACCCGACAGGAAAACGGAAATGACGGGTATTCCCTGTGAGCGCAGGCGATGCAGGAGCGTAAGATCTCGCGTGTCGCCGGGCGAATACTCGAGCGTCTCACGATCCCCTTCGAACTCGGCATAAGGACCTTCGCCGTAGACGACGATGGCCGCATCGGGCCGCGCGTCGAAGCTGCCATCGGCGCTCAGCACAGCCGTGCCACCTGCCGCCGTGACGGCGGATTGAATGCCCGCAAAGATCGATGTCGCGCCCGGAAAATCCTCCTGCGTATTGTGATCACCCTGCCAGTCGATGGTCCACCCGCCTGACTGCGTGCCAATGTCGTCGGCCGCCTGTCCAACCACCAGTACGCGCGAGTGCGGGCTCAGTGGCAGGATTCCGTGCTCGTTTTTGAGCAGCACGAGGGATTCGCGTACGGCCTGTCGCGCAGTGTCCCGGTGCGCGGCGGCGCCGAGCACATCGAATTGGCCCGCATCCGGGCGTTGCAGCGGCGGGGCGCGATCGAAAACACCTGCCAGTACCTTGACGCGCAGGATGCGGCGAACGGCATCGTCGATGCGCGCTGCCGAAATGGCACCGGATTTTGCTTCGCTGAGCGTGTTGCTGTAGAGCGCCTGCCAGCTGTCGGGCGCCATGAGCATGTCAACGCCTGCGAGATAGGCGGCAGGGCAATCGTACTTGGTACAGCCGGGTATCTGCTCGTGCGCGTTCCAGTCACCGACGACGAAACCGTCGAATCCCATTTGTCCCTTGAGAATATCGGTCAGCAGGTAGTGCGAGGAATGCAGCTTGGTGCCGCGCCAGCTGTTATAGGAGGCCATGACAATCAGCGCACCCGCCTCGATCGCCGCGGGATAGCCTGCCGCATGGACCTGGGCGAGCACAGTCTCGGGAGCCTGATCGTCACCCTGATCGCGACCTCCGAGAGTGCCGCCGTCACCGAGAAAATGCTTCACCGAGGCAAGCGTGTGCCCCGGCCCCAGAAAATCCGCGGAGTCCGGAGCGCCCTGAAGTCCCTCGACCATGGCAGCGGCGTATTGCGCCACGAGCAGCGGCGATTCGGAATAGCTTTCATAGGCCCGGCCCCAGCGCGGATCACGCACGACGGCGACCGTGGGCGCGAAGGTCCAGTCGACGCCGATGGCCGCCACTTCCTGGGCGGTGGCAGCGCCGATACGGCGCATCAGCGGCGCATCGTGCATCGCGCCGAGGCCGACGTTATGAGGGAAAATTGTGGCGCCGACCACCTTGGCGTTGCCGTGCACGGCATCGATGCCAAAAATGATCGGGATGGCGCGATGGGTTGTGCTGCCAGTCTCGAGCGACGCACTGAAGAAGGCATTGGTCAGATCGAGCCAGGCCTTGGGCGTGGTGCGCATATCATTGCCGGGTGCCGCGCCGCCGCCGGCCAGAATCGAACCCAGTTTGTACTGTCGCAGCTGCGCAGGCGTGATGGAGGCGATGTCGGCCTGGATCATCTGGCCAACCTTTTCGTCCAGCGTCATATTGGTGAGCAGCTGGTCTGCAAGCGCGTCGGCCTCTGCCTCTCGGGCTACCGTGCGATGCGCGGGTGCGGGCCAGAGCCCAGGCTGCATCTCCTGCGCCCGCAGCGCCACCGCTGCGCATATCGCGCCGACGACGAACATCGCGCCGACGGTGAGCCGCCAGATAGCGGCAGCCAGGCGCCGCGCGCGCATCGCCTCGGCTCGCTCGCGTGTGGTGCAATCAGACACGGACGCAGATATCCATTGGATCGGCAGCCCCCTGCTACCCTTATTCTTGGTGTCGATTAGAGGCCAGAAATGTCAGCGCTGTCAATTCGACATTATCCGGAAGCAAAATAAGCCGCTTCCCGAACTCGATTCAGGGATGCCACAGTCGTGCGCGTACGGTAATCTCGCGCTCACACAACAAAGACATACCATGGCACTCGTTCCACAATCCGTCACGATCCAGCAAGTCGCCGACCTCGCGGAGGTTGCCACCAAGACGGTGTCGCGCGTCATCAATGATGAGCCCGGCGTGCGGGCCGACACGCGCAGCCGCATCCTGAAGGCGATCGAACAGCTCGATTACCGGCCGAATCTCAACGCGCGCGGACTGGCCGGCGATCGCTCATTCCTGATTGGATTGTTCTGCGACAAGCCCGGCGACTACCTGAGTAACTTCCAGGCCGGCGCCGTCGAGCGATGTCGCGAATCCGGCTTCCACTTGATGGTCGAGCCGTGGGACAGCCAGAGCCCGGATATCGGCCGCCAGGTCAAGTCACTGCTGCGAACGCTGCGACTCGAGGGTGTCATCCTGCTGCCACCGTTGAGCGATCACCCCATCATTCTCGGGCGGCTCGCGGATGTTTCCATCCCGACCGTGCGCATCGCGCCGAAAAATGAGCCGGGCAGCAACTCACCCTCGGTGGGTATTGACGATTACGCAGCAGCCCGACGCATGACTGGCCATCTGCTCGATCTCGGCCACCGCCGCATCGGTTTCATTCTCGGCCGGGCAGGCCACGCCGCTAGCGAGCGTCGACATCGCGGCTTCCGCGACGAGATGAAGGCGCGCGGGGTCAGCATCGACCCGGCGCTGGTGCAGCCCGGCAACTTCCTGTTTCCCGATGGCCTGGTGTGTGCGGAACAGATGCTGCGTATGCGGCACCCGCCCACTGCGATTTTTGCGAGCAATGACGACACGGCCGCGGCGGCGATTTCGGTGGCGCGCCGTCTCGGGCTGAAACTTCCCGAGCAGCTGTCAGTCGCAGGATTCGATGATGCTCCCGTCGCGACGATGATCTGGCCGCAGCTCACCACAATCCGCCAGCCTGTTACCGCCATGGCCCGTGCTGCGACCGAGTTGATCATCGAGCATTCGCCCCGGCGTCGCGGATGGCCGACGCCCGTGCCGCGTCGCCTGCTGGAATTCGAGCTGATTCTGCGCAACTCCACCGCGCCACCGACGCAGGAGCACCCGTCCTGAGCGCCTCATGGCGCGAGCGGCCATACGCGGGTGTCCTGTATGACCTCGACGGCACATTGCTCGATACGGCCGCCGATATCGCGCTGGCGCTCAATCGGGCATTGAACGAGTACGGGTGGGAAGTCATTCCTGAGAGCGATGTCCGGCTGATGATTGGCCGCGGCGGACAGGTGCTGGTAGAGCGGGCAGCGCAACTGCAGCAGCGACACCTGGGGAAGGCGCAGCTTACCGAGATTGTAGATCGGTTCTACGAGCACTACGGCGAACTCGAAGCGCGCAACGAGGCCGTGGCGCAGCCATACCCGGGTGCCGTCAAAACCCTGCAGCGGCTGAAGGCGGCCGGACTGCGCAGCGCCGTGGTGACCAATAAACTGTACCGGTTCGCCGTCGAACTGTTCGATCGGCTGCAACTGCGCGACAGCATTGATCTGATCGTAGGCGGCGATACCTGTGAGCGGCGCAAGCCCGATCCGCAGCCGCTCCTGCACGCCTGCACGACTTTAGGCCTGGCGCCTGCGGAGACGCTCATGGTCGGGGATTCGATTAACGATGTGCTCGCGGCTCGGGCGGCGGGCATACCGGTGGTGTGCGTGACTTATGGCTACAACGAGGGGCAGGATCCGCGATCGCTGCCCTGCGATGGCTGGATCGACACGCTGGATGAGCTGCCGTCGCTGATCTTGCCGCGGACCAGCTGAAGGGCGTCATGGCCAAGACCATTCTGTTTGCAGTGGCGATGCTGCTGCTCGGCGCAGTGATCAGTAACGGCATCACGCGCTACAACGCGCAGCAGCATCAGCATACCCGCGCGGTCATGGTGCTGGCGCAGTTCCATCTGTATCGCTTGTCCACCGCGGCCAAAGCCGGGCAGTGCAGCGCCTTTGTCGAGGAGCGTGAACGCCTATTCAGAATCTACGGCGAGTTGCTCGAGGCATTCCCCAAGGCTTACGCGCAGGATGACGAGTTTCACAAACGCGCAGAGGCGTTGCGCAGCGCCGTGCATCCCGATCTGGCCGCCACCGGGGAATGCGGCAGCGCCGCCGATGATGCGAAGAAAATCGACGATGCCTGCGAGGAATGCCACCACGAGTATCGCTAGCGCCAGCGGTTGGCTGGCGCCAGCGAGTCGTCGGTTCTTATTGCTTGTTGGCCTTGTACGACCCGGATGAGCCGCGCAGTTTGTCCGTCCACGCCACAGTCAGGGTCTTGCCGTCTGGCGAAACCGTGATGTGCGCGGTGCCGATCACCTTGCCATCCCGCTTGTCCGTCTCATCGAACGTGCTGTCGTCGATGCGCCTGATAGCCACACTCGTCTGGCCGGGATCGCCCATGAACGGCGCGTCGGTGCCATCCAAAGGGGCGCTATACGACTGTCCCGTGGGATTCGTCATCTTGAGTTTCGTACCATCGAGCGCGTACGTGACCAGCAGCCCGTTGTCGGAAATGTTCGACAATTTCGTGGTACGCCAGCTGCCGGAGATCGCATGTGATCCGGCCGGCCCCTTGGCTACCCGGGTCGCCTCGCCATTGCCCACCACGGGCGCGCCGTTACTGTCGCTGCTGTCCGAGAAGTCAAACTGAATCGTTTTGCCGTCGGACGATACCGTCGTCTTGCCGGTCGTAACCGTCTTGCCACCCTTCTTGTCAGTCTCTTCGATCGTGCTGGCATCGACGACCGTGATGCTCACGGAGTCGTAGTAGGGGTGACCGGTCACCTTGTGGTCCTGACCGTCCGCCTTCACCGCATAGGTCGGTGCACAGGTCTGGCAGTGATAGACACCATGCTCGAGCAGGTAGCGGCTGGGCTTGGTGGGCAGCTGAATGTTGCCGAGGTCGGCCTTCCAGGTACCGACCAGCGCGCTCTGCGCCAGCGCCAAGGCGGGTAGCAGTAATACGGCCGATGCGGCCGTTAGTGCGAATTTCCTCACGGAGAATCTCCCAGTTGTTGATTGATCTTTGGGATTCAGGATCAGTGCGCGCGAATTTACGCGCGGCAGCGCCTGGTAGCAATTGCCGCCGAATCCGTAATAACGGGGCAGCGTTCAGTTCCATTCGAAGGCCCCGCGCGATACAGTCGAATCGCCCTCCAGGGGCGTGCCGCAATCCATACCACAGGTAGAAATCCCTATGAAATCAATACTCAAGATCATCGCGCTGGTCTCCCTGCTCTCGCCGATGATTGCCCCCGCCGCAGATGCCGCCCCTCGCTTCCTAGTGCTGGATCCGTCCCCAGCGCGCGCCCAGCTTCCCTTCAGCGATGCCGTGCGCACGGGCGATACGCTCTATGTGGCAGGAACACTGGGCATGGATCCCAGCACGCTGTCTGATCCGAAAACGGCGCGGGTTGCCGCGGAGCCTGCCGAGGAGGCGCGCTTTGCCCTCGATGCCGTCAAGCACACGCTGGAAGCGGCCGGATTCAAGATGGACGATCTGGTTTCCGTCACGATTTACTGCACCGACCTGGATCTCTACGGTACTTTCAACGATGTCTACCGCACCTACTTCCATGGCCACTTTCCGGCGCGGGCCTTTATAGGCGCAAGCAAGCTGGTGCGTGGCGCGCGTTTCGAGGTGATGGGAACAGCGGTGAAGGGATCGCACTGAACACGCAGTGGCAATCGGCAGACTACGCGGCGCTGGTGTCGGCGGCCACGTCGGAGAGCGAGCGCATCAAGCTCAGTGCCGAGTGGATCGGCAGTGTCTTCGATCAGTTCTACGATGAGTTTCTGAGACTTACATGGATGGCGAAGGCGGCATTCGAAAATCGCGATCCGCCGGCCTCGGTCGCGCACGCCAAGAAACGACTTGGCCTCTACAACGCCACCGTGTATGCACTCGCCGAGGACTTGCGCGCGGCGTTTCCCGCGCTGGCCGAGAGTGAAGCGCTGTGGGCCCAGCTCGAGGCCAGGTATGTGCCGGCGACGCAAGGGAGCTACGAGGCGGACCTGGCGCTGGCCTATCTGCATTCGGCGCGGCGGCGGCTCTACCGGGGAGACTGGAAGCCGGTTGAATATGCCTTTGGTGAGCCTCGCTCCGTGCCGCGCATACGGGAGGCGGTGTACGAGACTTTCGCATGTTCATGGCCGGTCGAGGGTCGCGTCGTACAGCGTATTCTCCAGGTCGCCGAACTTGCCACGCGTTTCGCCGAACCGGTGGCCGATGCCGCGCGTGTTGCCAGGCGCCTGAACGAACTGCTGGCTGGCAAGGCTGGCGCCGGTCTTTTTGCCATCGAAATGATTCGCGCCGGCTTCTTCCGCAATCGCGGCGCTTACCTCGTGGGGCGCCTGGTGCTGGAGCGAAGCGAATACCGGCCGTTCGTCATCGCGCTATCCAACGGCCCCGAGGGCGTTCGGGCCGAGGCGCTGCTGCACTCCACGCCCCATGTGCACAACCTCTTCAGCTCGACTGAAGCGCCGTTCCAGGTGACCAACCGCCATTACCACGAACTCAGCGACTTCCTGCACAGCATTATGCCGACGCGGCCGCTGGGCCTGCACTATTCGACGATCGGCTTTCATCATGTCAGCAAGGTCGCCGTCATGAATGAGGTCCGACGGCTCCTGGGCCGGCAGCGCGAACATCTCGACACCGCGCCCGGCAGCCGCGGTACCGTTGCCATGGCGTTCACGTCGCCGCGCTCGGCTTACATTCTGAAGGTCATTCGCGATCGGCCGACCGCTGGCTACAAATGGGACAGCTTCGAGGGTGTCGAGGTAGTGCTCGAGAAGTACAAGCGCGTGCACGAGATCAACCGCACCGGGAGCATGCTCGACAATATTCTCTACTACAACCTCAAGCTCGATAGTGACTGGTTCGCGCCGGGGCTGCTGGACGAGCTGGTCAGCGAAGCGAGCAATGCGGTGCGCCTGCAGGACGGCGCGTTGGTGTTCAAATACCTCGTCGTGCAACGCAAGCTGACGCCGCTAAACGTTTTCCTGGACGTAGCCCCGCAGGACAAGGCCAGTCGCGCCATCGTCAATCTAGGCCACTGCATCCGCAACAATGCCGCCGCCAATGTTTTCAACAAGGACTTCGATGTCCGCAACTATGGAGTGAGCCGGTACCTCAAGGTGTATTTGTACGACTATGACGCGCTCGAATTCCTGACGGACGTCAAAGTGCGCACCAATGTGGATCGCTTCGACGGTGAGGAAGACGTGCCCGGCTGGTTCTTTGAACAGGGCGTGGTCTTTCTGCCGGAGGAAATCGAAGCGGGTCTGCGGGTGGACGATCGCCAGCTCAGGCGAGCATTCCGTGGGACGCACCAGGAATTGCTGACGGTCGATTACTGGGAGCACATGCAGCAGACGCTCAGCGCGGGCGAAGTGCCGGGCATCGTCACGTTTCCGGAGTCCTGCCTGCTGGATGACCCTGGCTCGGAAACGGTCGCCAACGAATAACGACTCGACGATCCGCGCAATGCGGAAAGTACGAATGGCGCATGGGCGTCGCTGCGGCGCACAGTTTTGCCTGAGCCCGATGGAGGGGAGCCTTATGAATGCCCAGGCGCGACCGCAGATCGCAGGTACGACCCTATTCGACGGTCAGCAGGCCATGAAGGGCTATGCCCTCAATCGCATGTGCTATTCCTTCAACGAGGCCGACAACCGCAAGTCCTTTGTGGCCGATGAGGATGCCTATTGCGCGCGCTACGGCCTGAATCAGGCGCAACGCAATGCGATTCGGCATCGCAACGTGCTTGAGCTGATGGCCGCGGGAGGCAACATTTACTACTTGGCTAAATTCGCCGGAATATTCGGACTCAGCGTGCAGGACCTGGGCGCTCAGCAGACTGGCATGACGGTCGAGCAGTTCAAGGCCAAGCTTGTACAGGCGGGGAAGTGACATGGCGCAAGTCATCGGCTACGTGGGGACCTCGCATATACCGGCCATCGGCGGCGCAATTGCGCGCAACCTGCAACAGGATCCTTACTGGAAGCCATTCTTCGACGGCTTTCCGGCGGCGCGTCAATGGCTCAGTCTCAGCAAGCCGGACGTAGTCGTAGTCTTCTATAACGACCATGGGCTCAATTTCTTTCTGGACAAGATGCCGACCTTCGCCGTGGGGGCTGCCAACGAGTACGCCAATGCCGACGAAGGCTGGGGACTGCCAAATTTCGGTACCTACCACGGCTACCCGGAATTGTCATGGCACATCATTGAGCAACTTGTAACGGATGAGTTCGACCCGATGACCTGTCAGGAGATGAAGGTCGATCATGCGTTTACCATCCCGCTGAAGCTACTGTGGCCGGAGGGCACGGCGGGTATCCGAACGATTCCGATCGCCATCAATACCGTCCAGCATCCGCTGCCATCGGCGCGCCGCTGTTACAAGCTCGGTCAGTCCGTCGGCCGCGCGCTCGCCAGCTGGCCCGAGAAGCAGAATGTTCTGGTGCTCGGCACGGGAGGACTTTCGCATCAGCTCGATGGACAACGCGCCGGCTTCATCAACAAGTCCTTCGATCTCATGTGCCTTGACAAGCTCGTGGGCCATCCGGAGCAATTGACCGGATATTCCGGCGCGCAGCTCGCAGAGATCGCCGGCACCCAGGGAGTCGAGCTACTCAACTGGATCGCAGCGCGCGGCGCCCTGGACGGGCAGGTGCGAGAAGTGCACCGCAACTACCATATTCCGATTTCCAACACTGCATCCGCACTGCTGGTGCTGGAAAACCGGCCGCAGTGAACTCCCGTGCCGGACAAGTCTGAGGTTATCGGATTTCGAACCGGCGGATTTGGAACCGCCGTCGGGTCGTAACCAGCAGATTTTCTGCGCCGCTGCGCGTTCCCAAAAATTTGCGGGGAGATCCTGAACGCTAATAGAATCCCTTATCCTGCGCGGGTGTAGTTCAATGGTAGAACTGCAGCTTCCCAAGCTGCTAACGTGGGTTCGATTCCCATCACCCGCTTTCCAGTAGGCCTTAGGAGAAGCACATGCAGGGCTTTCAGATCAGCTTCCTGGCAGAACAGAATCGCCGGATAGAGCATAAGCCGGCCATGGACTGGTTGCTGCATTTGGCGAAGGAACTGGGAATTTCCGGGTGCACGGTGTTTTCCGGCGTCGAGAGCTTTGGCGCCGATGGCCGTCGCCATTCCGCGCGCTTCTTCGAGCTCGCTGATCAGCCGATGGAAATCGTCATGGCGGTTACCGAGGAGCAGGCTGATCGGTTGTTCGAAAGAGTTCGGGCGACCGATAGCAAGATCTTCTACATCAAGATCCCCATCGAGTATGGACAGTTGGGAAAGCAGGCTGGATAAGTGGCAGTCGTACTCACGAGGGTTACCTCCGTCATGTTAAAGCGCGGGGGCGTAACTCGCGAGACGCGCCCCTCTAGCCGCGCTGCGCGGATTTGATTGCGGCGACGTCGATCTTTTGCATTTTCATCATCGCCTCGAACGCACGCTTGGCAGCGGCGCGATCGGGGTTACCAAGCGCGTCCATTAGCGCTCGTGGCGTGATCTGCCAGGAAATCCCCCACTTGTCTTTGCACCACCCGCATTGGCTCTCCGCGCCGCCGTGGCTCACGATCGCATGCCAATAGCGGTCAGTCTCCGACTGGTCGTCGGTGATGACCTGGAACGAGAAGGCCTCGCTGTGCTTAAACGTCGGGCCACCCTTGAGCCCGACACAAGGCAGTCCCATTACCGTGAACTCGACAATGAGCACATCGCCTTGCTTACCACCGGGATAGTCACCAGGTGCGCGCTGGATCGACCCCACCGCACTGTCGGGGAAAATCCGCGCATAAAAGTTGGCAGCGTCCAGAGCGGTGCCTTCATACCAAAGGCAAATTCTATTCCTGGCCATAGGGGTAACGACCGCCGCGCATGCCTAGATACGGACGAATCGCAGACGAAGTGCGTTGCCTATTACCGATACGGAGCTCAAACTCATGGCGGCCGCCGCGATGATGGGACTCAAGAGCAGGCCAAAAGCGGGATAGAGGGCACCGGCGGCCACCGGAATGCCGACGACGTTGTAAACGAACGCCAGCAACAGGTTTTCGCGGATGTTGCGCATGGTAGCGCGACTCAGGGCGCGACCGCGGGCGATGCCAGCGAGATCTCCCTTGACGAGGGTGATGCCGGCGCTTTGCATCGCCACGTCAGTCCCCGTGCCCATCGCGATACCCACATCGGCCTCGGCGAGCGCGGGTGCGTCATTGACGCCATCTCCGGCCATCGCAACCACTCGGCCTTCGCCTTTCAGGCGTCGCACGATGGCGTTCTTCTGCTCGGGCAGTACCTCGGCTTCGACTTCGGTAATCCCGAGCTTCGAGGCAACCGCTTGCGCGGTGGTCAGATTGTCGCCCGTCAGCATGACGATTCGCAGGCCCTCACCGCGTAGAGCCTCCAGCGCCGCCACGGTGGTCGCCTTGATCGGATCGGCGACTGCGATGATGCCAGCCGGCTTATCATCGACCGCCACGAAGAGAGCCGTGGCGCCGTCCTTGCGCAGACCGTCGGCGCGCGCCTCGAGTTCGGCCGCGGCTACTCCAGAGTCCTTGAGTAGTGCAGCATTGCCGACGAGCACACGCTTGCCTGCAATGGTGCCGGTAACGCCCTTGCCGGTAATGGAGGCAAATGTCACGACTTCTTGCAGGGCTACCTTGCGCTTCGTGGCCGCATCCAGAATCGCAGCGGCGAGCGGATGCTCGCTCGACCTTTCCAGGCTCGCGCCGAATGAGAGGACCGTGGATTCGTCGAAGCCGGGGGAGGGCGCAATAGTCGTGACACGCGGTTTGCCCTCGGTGAGGGTCCCGGTCTTATCGATCACGAGGGTATCCACCTTCTCGAAGCGCTCCAGGGCCTCGGCATTCTTGACGAGCACGCCGGCACTTGCGCCCTTACCCACGCCGACCATGATGGACATCGGGGTGGCGAGCCCGAGTGCGCAGGGGCAGGCGATGATGAGCACGGACACGGCGGCAACCACCGCCAGGCCCAGTGCCGGGGCCGGTGCCCAGATCATCCAGGCCGCAAACGCGAGTGCCGCGCAGATCATCACAGCCGGAACGAACCAGGCAGCGACCGAGTCGGCGAGTCGCTGAATCGGCGCCCGGCTGCGCTGCGCGTCGGCCACCATGTGCACGATCCGGGACAGCAGGGTGTCGGCACCGACTTTCTGCGCGGTCATCACCACAGCGCCAGTTCCATTGATCGTACCGCCGATCAGCTTTGCGCCGACCACCTTTTCGACCGGCATGGACTCCCCGGTCACCATCGATTCATCGACAGAACTCGCACCTTCCGTCACGGAGCCATCCACGGGTATCGCTTCACCGGGGCGCACCCGCAGTCGATCGCCGACATGGACTTGATCCAGGGACACTTCCTCGTCGGCGCCATCCGCCCGGATGCGCCGCGCCGTCCTGGGCGCCAACTTGAGCAGTGCCCGAATGGCGCCACCGGTCTTCTCCCGCGCACGCAATTCAAGCACCTGACCCAGCAGTACCAGGACCGTCACCACCGCGGCGGCTTCGAAGTAGACCGGAATCATGCCGCCGTGCTGATGCAGGCCTGCCGGAAACAGCCCAGGGGCAAAGGTGGCAACCAAACTGAACCCGTAGGCCGCGCCCACTCCCAAGGCAATTAGCGTGAACATGTTGGGCGATCGGTTGAGCAGCGACGCCCACGCTCTCTGAAAGAAGGGCAACGCGCACCAGAGCACGATGGGTGTGGCAAGGGCGAACTGAATCCACAGCGACGCGGCCATCGAAAGGAAGTTCTCAGTGTTGAACAGCCCGAGGTGGCCACCCATTTCCAATACAAATATGGGCGTGGCGAGTACCGCACCGATCACGAACCGCCGGGTCATGTCCTTGAGTTCAGGATTCGCGCCTTCGGCTTCCGGAACTCCTTCCGGTTCGAGCGCCATGCCGCAGATTGGGCAGCTGCCGGGTTCATTCCGTCGAATCTGTGGATGCATCGGGCAGGTGTAAATGGTTCCGTGGACGCTGGGCGCGCTTGGCTCACTGGGTACGGGTCGGGGATTCGGACTCAGATATTGAGTCGGATCCTTGAGAAACTTCGATTTGCAACCAGCGCCACAGAAATAGTAGGTGTGACCATCGTGTTCCACATGGTTCTTCGCAGTGATGGGGTCCACGGCCATTGCGCACACGGGGTCAAGCGACTGGTCCCGCGCGCTTGGCGCCGCCGCGTCTTTGGTAAGGCCCGGGTCGTTCGCAGGCGGTGCGCAGCAACTGGACTTTGGGATGGCAGGCTTCATGGTCTCACCGGGTTGCTGTACGTGTCTCATAGGGTAGTCTAGGCTCCGTACCTAGGTACGGAGTCAACTCATGGCTAAAAAAGCCGCCAAACGCGCCCCAGCCCGCGGGTCATCAGGTCGCGGAAATGACGCTATTACCATCGGGAAGCTTGCACGGGCGGCCGAGGTTGGGGTCGAAACTGTGAGGTATTACCAGCGCCGGCGTCTGTTGGCTGTGCCACAGAGCGCTGGCAGCGTGAGACGCTATCCAATAGCCACGATTGACAGGCTCCGGTTCATCAAGCGGTCGCAGAGTCTGGGTTTTACGCTCGATGAGATTCGCGAGCTCCTGCGCCTCGAGCAAGGCGGCAGTCGCAGCGCTATCCGCAGGATCGCGGATGAACGACTCACGAATATTCGCGAGAAGATCGTCGCGCTCGCGCAAATGGAGCGGGTGCTATCCGAGCTGCTCTTCGAATGTGAACATACTGGGACGGCCGCCCCATGCCCGATCATTACCGCATTGAGCACAGATCATGAAAGGCGATCAGGCGTCGTGAAACTTGAACAAAGTGCTCCAGGCTGACGTGGTCTGTGGATCGCAAGGAAATGTCGGCGCGCAGTACCGGCCGGATTTCCGTCATGAAGCGCGGGTGGTCGTGCTTCGCCAACAGGGAGGCGGCAATCGCCGCCACGTGCCGACTGCGAGCGGCCGATTTCGGGCAACCATTTCGGTACTATGACTGACCGCAGTTAGTCGCCTGCTGCCTGTCGACCTCCTCCATACTTGCCATATCTGACTCCAATCGAGCATTTGATCGTGTATTGGAGATCCTGCATGGCGTATCTGTCGCTAGCCGTCTTGCCTCGCCGCACCCAACCCTCATAAAACCTCACACCGCCGCCGCGGGACTTACCTAGGCAGTGACTGCGGTTCACCACACACAGGGCACGGGGATGAAATGCATATTAAACAGCTGATGGGACGTGCACAGATCGGGCCGGCTTTGGCGGCGAGCCTCGGTCTCTGGGCGGCTCTTAGTTCCACGACGCGAGCGGATGACGCGTTCTTGCCGCGACTGATCAACTCCTCCACCATTCCAGCCAACGGCGATCTCAATCCTTACGGTGTTGCCTTCGTACCCATGGGCTTTCCAGGTACGACGGTCGCCGCCGGCGATGTGCTGGTCAGCAATTTCAACAACAGCCTCAACTTGCAGGGTGAAGGTACGACCATCGTGCAGCTGAGCCCGCACGGCCCGCTCGCGCCGCCTCCCGCTCCTGGTAGCACCACTGGCAATGCAGTTACCTTCTTTACGAGTAGCCTGCCCGGTCTGAGTACGGCACTCGGGGCCTTGCGCGCTGGTTTCGTGCTGGTAGGCAACGTTCCAACCACCGATGGCACCTTCGGCACCATTGGCCAAGGCGCATTGCAGATCATCGATCAACACGGCCATCTGCGTCAGACCTGGACGGATCCGGAGTTTCTCGACGGCCCCTGGGACCTTGCCATCGACGATCAGGGCTCCGAAGCGCGCGTTTTTGTTTCGAACGTGCTCAACGGCACAGTCGCGCGGCTTGATGTTTCAGTGGCCGCAAACGGTTTGACGCTGCAAAAGAAGACGATAATCGCGAAGGGCTATCAGCATGTTCCCAACACGGCGGCCCTTATTCTCGGCCCCACCGGTCTCGCTTATGACTTGGCCACCGATACACTTTACGTAGCCTCAACCGCCGAAAATGTCATCTATTCGGTCGCGCAAGCCGGACATCGAACGAGCCCGGTATCGCATGGCAACGTCGCGTTTGCGGATGAGCATCTTCGGGGGCCACTCGCGCTGCGTTTCGCGCCCAACGGCAATCTGTTGGCCGCAAACGGTGATGCCGTCAACGCTGATGTGCTGCACCCAAGCGAGATCGTGGAGTTCACCAAATCGGGGCAGTTCGTGCGGGAGTACAATGTTGACGCGAATCAGGGGGGCGCGTTCGGCTTGGATACCGTGTTCGACTTTGACGCCAAATTCAATTACGCGGTAATCGACGATGTGACCAACAGCCTCATTGTGGTGCAGCAGCCGGTGCGCCGGTAGGACAGCCCGTTCCCTCACAGCGTAAAGCCGACCCGCCGACCCGAAGACCACCACGCCTCCTGAGTGACACCGAACTGCGCCCTGACGCTGACTCAATTGACGCTAAGGCACGCTCATGCTCAAGTCGAATTGAATAACAATGGAGTCCGGCCGGGTCATGATATTCACGATTCGAAACTCGTCGAGGCGAACCGATGAACCACCGGCCGCAATTTCATCTTTTCTGACAAACTCAGATACATCGATGTTCGCGGTGCGCGGTATTAGTTGCGGCTCAACCTTCAGCGCAAGATTGAGGGCATTACGGGCCGATTCATCGTCAACGCGATCGATCCGGATGTCGTCGAGGATCAGAAAATGTCCACTGCCATGCAATTTGCCGGATAGCGTAACATTGGATGCAAAGTCCGCGCCCACGCAGCCGTCTCCCATCCGCTGACCGAATCTTGATGACAAATGGGCGCGCAGGACCAAGCGGTCGAGTGCTATGTGGGTGTGGGGCGATTCCAAATAGGTGTAACAGTCACCGTCATCGACTAAGTACCACCGGCCGGCCCGATTGAAAAGTTGCTCGAGCACCAAGGTCTGCACGTTCCGTGGACCCACTGTAAGCACTGATTGCGCTACAGCTGGAAGCGACAACACGAACGCCGAAACGATAGCCGCGACCGTGCGAGCGTGTGCGGTGTGGGACAATCCAGGGATCTTCATGATTGCGCTGCAGTCTACTCGCATTCGGCTTTAACCCGCCCGCGATTGGAATTCACCGTCGGATTGTTAAGCTCCGATCTCCCCCCCAATCGGTGCAAACGCCTTCATCTAAGACGCACGCGCAAGTAGGGTGGCCGAATATCGACGGCCGCACCGCGAACTCTATGTGACCGAGCAGCTATGGCTAAATGCGGGGGGATGACCGTGAACGAACGGCTCTTCGGCGCCGGATTATTGGATGCGTTCGATAACTGTATTAATGGATCCGACGATGAAGGCGCAGAGGCCATTCTCACTAAAGTCGAACTGAGTCCCGAGGAAGCGAAATGCCATTAAAGTGCCAACCGGCGTCAACCTCCGACAGAGTAGCGAAATTGGCAAGCACTGCCCGTCATTCATCCTGAGCCAGGAAAATCATGCCTAAGAGGCAGACGACCACAAAGCGGAACGCCGGCTCCTGCCCGTTCCATGAGGGAGACTGCCACATCATGAAATATTCGCCGCCGATGACCTCGAAGCCCACCAGCCAGAGCAAGGCCCCGAGCGCAAGCGCGATGACTCCGAGCGCCTTGCCCCGGCGAAATCGCTCGGGGTGATCACGGCCGGCGATCATCCGCGCGGCAGCCAAACCGGCCAATAGTCCGGCCGCGACCTGCGCGCCGATGATCAGCACGTAGGCCGCGTGCTGCAGTGGCGCCCAGTGCAACGCACGCCATCCCAGCGGGTTGCCGCGAAACGTCGTATCCATGTCGAGCACGTGCTGCACGAACTGGAAATTGGCACCGTAATCCGTAATGTTGTTGAGCGCCACGAGACTCGACCATGCGCATACCGAGGCTATGAAGGCGGCCTTGCAGAACCGCAAGACTCTGGGCAACTCATTCACAGGTGACTTCCATTAGCCGAGCATACCTTCCGCCATCCCCGACTCCGTTTTTTCCATATCTTCGGCTATGGTCGTCTACGCGCATAACCCTGGCAACCAACGTCAGGTAACGGGCGGTGATTTCAGGTTGCCGGCCGGCAGAAAATGGCCGATAGCGCCGGTTCGACTGTCCGATAGCCGCTGGTCGGGGTGATGACGCCCGACTTGCCGCTGTTGACCCGCAGCTGAAAGTCGGGAGCGTCCGCTTTTGGGCAGCCGGTTGAGTAGGAACTAATGATCTTGGGACCCATTCCTCGCTATTACAAATCGTCCACCGATCGGTCGCGATTACGTTAATTAAGTCGGGCCTGTCGTGCTTGGGCGCGACCGTGATACATTTTGCCAAGGTCCTGCGATGTCGCTATCCGTCGATCAGCCCTTCGCCATAGTTCATCACAATGGGGGCGCTATGGGTTTCGGCGCGAGAACAGTTTGCAGTCTTGGAAAGTTAAGCCCCCGTGTGTCTCGCCTGCGGGCTGCGGGCTTACTAGCTTGCCTGCTCAGCGCTTGCGGCGGTAGCGGCGGCGGCTCCTCAACCCCTGCGACCTACACGATTGGCGGATCGGTCAGTGGACTCACGGCCAGCGGATTGGTGCTGGCCAACGGTTCGGCGACACTCGCCGTCAGCGCTGGCAGCAGTTCATTCACATTTCCGACGGCGGTCGCCACCGGTACGAGCTATGACATTTCTGTTCAGTCGCAGCCCGCCGGGGAAACCTGCGTTCCTGACAACCCCGGCGGAACGGTGGGTACGGGCAATGTCAGCAATATCACCGTGCATTGCTTCAACCCTGGCACTGGCACAGGATGGATCTCATACACTGATTACGATTCGTCTACCGGGGTTTCCAGCCTACTCATTCTGCAGGCATCCTCGATTCCGAACGCCGCTCCCGTGACGGTGGCAAGCTCTGCAACCACCAGCGGGTACATTACGCACTGGGCCAGCTCAAACGGAACCCTCAATGGCACGCACTGGGATTACGCTCTGATCTTTTGGGGGACCGGGAGTGATGGGAATCAGCATCTCTACAGCGTCAATCTGACGGATGCCTCATCCAGCGCTCCCGTGCCGACGCAGATCAGCAATGTGTCGCTGTCCGGTATTGCGAACCTCTGTTCCAGTAGCGGCTGGCTACAGGAAAATCTGGCCGATCCGAACTCAGCGTTCATTATTCTAGAAATCAATTCATCTGCATCGGCCTGTGGCTCGGCATCCGATAGCTGGGAAATAGTGCATTTGACGGACTCGGCGAGCACGCCGCCGGTCCTGACCACGAGCAAGCCGTCCAACGTGACACCGTTGTATGCCCCTTCCGGCGCGCTCAGCGGACTGATTGCTCTGGATCCATCGAGCCACGATCTTGACCTATACGATGCGGCCTTCAGTAATCCCAAGGTATTCGCGAACAATTTCAATGCTTCCAATGAGGGATATACCGAAAAGATTGCAGACTACAACACGGACAGTGCGGGACATTTTCTCGGAGACACGATATTCCTGGACGCTGTCAGCTCAGGCTTAGCGAGCCAATCGTCTATTTGGCGCATTTCCTATTCAGGCAACGTCAGCCAAATCTACAGCACCGTAGGTCAGCTCACAGGTGTCGTGGATGGCAACAACCTCTATTTCATCGACAATACCTTTGACGCCAGCTCCGGCACGGTGACCAATT
>Ga0302320_10003225_pt1 | contig 38110 bp, 35 predicted proteins | sample Bog_T0_3_FD_202130 | JGI IMG/M metagenome (GOLD analysis project Ga0302320, IMG submission 202130) | Peat permafrost microbial communities from Stordalen Mire near Abisko, Sweden - Bog_T0_3 | ecosystem: Environmental > Terrestrial > Soil > Wetlands > Peat | place: Sweden: Abisko, Stordalen Mire... | reverse complement strand
GCTGCCCGAGCAGCACTTCGGCACGGGGGCCGCCTACGCCTACCAGGCTTGCCGGGCCTGCGGCGGCTGGCAGATCGAGTCCATCCCCGCCGACCTGGCGGCCTGCTACCCGAAGGGTTACTACAGTCTGCAGGCCGGCTGGCTGGACCCCATGCGCAACCCCCTGCGCCGCTGGCTGAAGGGCCGCCGCGACCGCCATTGGCTGGAGGGCCGGGGATGGTTGGGCCGCCTGCTGGGCCTGCGCACGCCCTACCCCGAGCTGGCTTCGCTGGGCCGCTTGGCCCCCCGGCGCGATCAGCGGGTGCTGGACGTGGGCTGCGGCAACGGCTTCCTGCTGTGGTCCCTGTGGAACCTGGGCTTCCGCCGCCTGCAAGGGCTCGACCCCAACCTGGAGGCCGACCTGCAGCTGGAGCCGGGCCTGTGGCTGCGCCGGGCGGGCCTGGAGGCCCAGGGCGGCGCCTGGGACCTGATCCTGTTCATGCACTCGTTGGAGCACGTGCCCGACCCGCTGGCCGCCTTGCAGGAGGCGGCGCGCCTGCTGGCCCCGGGGGGCCGCTGCCTGGTGCGCGTGCCCACGCCCGACTCCGAGGCGGCCCGCCGCTACGGCCCGCGTTGGATCCAGGCCGACCCGCCGCGCCACCTGCACCTTTTCTCGCGGCGGGGCCTGGCCTCCTTGGCTGGGCAGGCGGGCCTGCGCGTCGCCGGCGGGTGGGACGATTCCACCGGCTTCCAATTTTGGGGCAGCGAGCTGGGCCTGGCGGGGCGGGCCCTGGCCGGGGCCGAGCCGGGCCGCCTGTTCACGCGGGCCCAGCGCCGGGCCTGGGAGGCCGAGGCCCGGGCCCTGAACCGGGCCTCCCGCGGCGACAGCATCGCCGTGGTCCTGGAACGGGCGTGACGGCAGGGGTCGGGTCCAGGGGCCCGACCCTATGGCGCTGTACGCCCGCCACCGGCGCGCGCAGGATGCCTGGGCCCAGGGGGCTGACGTTGAACCACGACCTAACGAAGGATGGAGGATGACATGCTGATGACCCTGCGGGCCCTGGCCCTGACCGCCCTGCTGGCCGGGCCGGCCCCCGCCGCCGCGCCCGCGCTGGCCGAGGCGCCCGTGCCCGACCACGCCCCCGCCAAGCTGTCCGACCTGTACAAGGTCTTCACCTTGGCCGCCCGCGACGCGTTCCAGGCGGAGCTGCAGTCCTCGCAGGTCCGCATCCTGGGCCGCAGCTGGGAGCTGATGCGCGACGCCAGCTTCCCCGAGGTGGAGCTGACCCTGAAGCCGTTCGAGGCCCAGGGCCTCAAGTTCGAGAAGGTGGAGCTGCTCTTCAGGAAGCTGCAGGTGGACAAGGGCGCCCTGGAGGCCTGGCGGATCAAGCTGAAGGACGTGCGCGAGGTGCAAAGCCGGCTGGTGTTCAGCCTGCGCTCGCTGGCGCGCAAGCTCAGCGACGCGGCCGGGCAGGAGCTGAAGCTGCAGGCCGACCTGGACGCCCAGCAGCTGCTGCTGGGCGGGCGGGGGCGCTTCCTGCTGGTCCCCTGCGACGTGGACGCGGTCTGCCAGCCGCTGTGGGACGAAGGCACCCGCACCCTGCGCCTGGCCGCCGTCGAGCAGGCCTTCGGCGGGCACCGCGTGCCGCGCTGGCTGTGGTGGCTGGGCAGCAGCCCGGTGCCGCGGGGGCCGGTGCTGGACCTGGGCCCCAGCTGGATCCCCTTCAACATCCAAGAGGTGCATGTGGGCTGGGACCGCATCAACCTTTCCACCAACTGGTGAGGCGGGCATGAGCCGCCCGGCCGCGCCGATCCGCGACGCCATCATCCTCGCCGGGGGCTTCGGCACGCGCCTGCGCCCCCTGACGGCTCGCACGCCCAAGCCCCTGCTGCCGCTGGGCAACCGGCCCTTCCTGGAGACGCTGTTCCAGCGCCTGGCCGCCGCCGGCATCAAGCGCGCGGCCCTATCGGCCCATCACCAGGCCGCGGTGCTGAAGGCGGCCCTGCCCAAGCTCAAGCGCTTCGGCCTGGCGGTGACGCTGGTGCGCGAGTCCAAGCCCCTGGGCACGGGCGGGGCCATCCGCTACGCCTGGCCGGACCCCCTGGCGCCCTGCCTGGCGCTCAACGGGGACATCCTCAGCGACCTGGACATCGGCGCGCTGATCAAGGCCCACGCGGCCTCCGGCGCCGACGCCACGCTGTGGTCCATCCCCGTCGAGGACACGGCGGCCTTCGGCGTGATCGAGACCGACGCGCGCGGCCGCGTGACGCGCTTCGTGGAGAAGCCCCGGCCCGGCGAGAGCCCCAGCCGCGACATCAACGCCGGCCTCTACGCCCTGCAGCCCGGGGTGCGCGCGGCCATCGCCCCGGGCCGCGCCGTCAGCGTCGAGCGCGAGGTCTTCCCGGGCCTGCTGGCGCAGGGGGCCTCGCTGCGGCTCTACCGCGCGCCCCGGCGGCCCTACTGGAGCGACATCGGCACGCCGGCGGCCTACCTGCAGGCCCACCGCGACCTGCTGCGGGGCGCCTTGAAGGGGGCCCGCAGCCTGTGGCCGGCGCCCGACCGCCAGGGCAGCCTGCGCGGGGCGGCCTGCCGCGTGGCCGCCGGCGCCGTGGTCCGCGCCAGCGTGCTGGGGCCGGGCTGCCGCGTGGCCGCGGGCGCCGTGGTCGAGGACAGCGTGCTGGGGGCCGGCTGCGCCGTGGGCGGGGGCGCCGTGCTGCGCGGCCTGCTGCTGGCCCCGGGCTGCCGCATCGGCGCGCGCTGCCGGCCGCCCGCGGGCGCCGTGCTGGGCCCGGGCACCACCCTGGCCGACGATTGCCGCTTCTAGGAGGGGACCATGCCTGACCTTTACTTCCTGGTGGAATTCCCCATCTTCCGCGATTTCGGCGCGGACGACGTGGACGCCCTGGGCGCCGCCTGCAGCCTGAAGGCGCTGAAGGCGGGCGAGGCCGTGTGCCGCCTGGGCGGCCCGGGCGACGCCCTTTACATCGTCAAGAGCGGGGTGCTGGAGGTCTCGCGCGGGGGGCGCCACATCAACCTGCTCAGCGCCGGCGAATTCTTCGGCGAGATGGCCTTGATCGACGGCAGCCCGCGCAGCGCCGACGTGCTGGTGAAGGAGGACGCCGTGCTGGTGCAGCTGCCCGGCGCGGCCTATGCCGCGCTGAAGCGCGAGCGCCCGGCTTGCGCCCTGAAGGTGGCCGACGTCATGCTCAAGCAGATCAGCTACCGGCTGCGGCGCAGCAACACCCGGGCGCTGGACGCCGAGGCCGCCAAGGGGGCCGACCTGTGAGCCATGGCCGGGCCCAAGCCGCCGCCGCCAAGGGTGTGCCCGCCGCGCGCCTGGGCGCCGCCGACGCCGCCGACGCCGTGCATTTCTTCGACGCGTTCGGGCGCATGCTGGCCTTCCTGGAGGAGCCCAGCGCCGCCCATCGCCGCGACTTCTACGGGCTGCTGCTGCAGGAGCTGATGCTGGCCGCCGGCTGCGTCGAGGGCTCGCTGCTGCTGGCCTGGCCCCCGGGCCAGGCGGAGTCCCTGCGCCTGGAGGCCGTGCAGGGGCTGGCGGCCGAGGTCTGGGCGGGCGAGAGCGGCGCGGCCCAGGACAGCAGCGCCGCCGAGGCCCTGCGCACGCTGAAGCCGGTGAAGCGCAAGGGCGCCTTCGGGCACAGCCTGGCCCTGCCGCTGGTCTACAAGGGCCAGCCGCTGGGCGCGGCCATGCTGTCGCATGAGCACGCCTTCGACGCCCCGGTGACCGCCGCCGCCGTCCAGGTGACCTTGGGCATGGCGCGCGTGCTCAAGGCCTTCCAGGACCTGCAGCTGCGGCGCAAGCAGGACCGCCAGCTGCAGGCCATCATCTCGGCCGGCGCGGCCGTGCAGCGGGACCACGACCTGGAGCGGGTGCTGGACCGCATCGCCCGCGAGGCCGAGGCGCTGCTGGAGGCCGAGGCCGCCTCGGTCTTCCTGCTGGAGCCCGACGGCTCGTTGCGCGCGCCGGTGGCCACCGGCCCCGGCGGCGCCCGCCTGCGCGACCTGCGCCTGGCCCCCGGCGAGGGCGTGGTGGGCTGGGTGGCCGCCCATGGCGAGGCGGCCCGCGTGCGCGACGTCGACCGCGACCCCCGCTTCACGCGGCGGGTGGATAAGGCCACCCAGGGCGTGACCCGCTCGCTGCTGGCCGTGCCCATGCAGATCGAGGGGCGGACCTTGGGCGTGCTGGAGGTGATGAACAAGCACGGCCAGGGCGGCTTCACGCCCGACGAGGAGGCGCCGCTGCAGGCCCTGGCCCTGCTGGCCGCCGTGGCCATTGAGAACGCCCAGAGCATGGGGCTCCTGTCCCAGCGGGCCCAGCGCCTGGACCAGGAGGTGGCCCGCGCCAGCCTGGAGGCCAACGAGAGCCGGGTGCGGCTGGAAAGCGTGCTGTTCGCCATGGGCGACGCCGTGATCGCCGCCGACGAGAACGGCCTGGTGACGCTGGTGAACCGCGCCGCCCAGTTCCTGGCGTTCGGCCTGGGCCAGGCGGAGCCGCTAGGCCAGCCGCTGTCGGCCCTGCTGCCGTCGCCGGCCTTCGACAAGGCCCTCACCGACGTGCGCTCCAGCGCCGACGCCATCACCGTGGAGCTGGAACTGGGCCCGCCCAACGCCCTGCAGGCCTTCGCCTGCATCGTCACGCCCAGCAAGGACCTGGAAGGCTACCTCACCGGGCTGGTGGTGGTGCTGCGCGACATCACCCGCACCCGCGAGCTGGAGCGGATGAAGACCGCCTTCCTCAACACGGTCAGCCACGAGCTGCGCACCCCCATCACCAGCATCCGCGCCTTCTCCGAGCTGATGCTGCGCAAGGAGGCCGACGCCGCCAAGGTGCGCGAATGGTCGGCCGTGATCAACGAGGAGGCCGAGCGCCTGAACCGCCTGATCGACGACCTTCTGGACGTCTCCCGCCTGGAGGCGGGCAAGCAGCTGACGGTGGCCAAGCAGCCGGTGGAGCTGGCGCCGCTGCTCGAGCGGTTCTGGACCCTCTTCGCCGCGCAGGAATCCAACCATCCCCTGGCGCTGTCGCTGAACCCGGACCTGACCATCGCCGAGCTGGACCCGGACCGCTTCATCCAGATCCTGACCAACCTGGTGAGCAACGCCATCAAGTACTCGCCTGACGGGGGGCCGGTGGAGCTGAGCGTGGACTTCGCCCCGCCCCAAAGCCTGCGGGTGGAGGTGCGCGACCATGGGCTGGGCTTGAGCGCCGCCGACCAGACCCACCTGTTCGAGAAGTTCTACCGCGTCGAGGGCGCCCACCTGCAGGGCATCCGCGGCACCGGCCTGGGGCTGTCCATCACCAAGTACCTGGTGGAGGCCCATGGCGGCCGCATCGGCGTGGCGTCCCAGGTGGGCAAGGGCTCCACGTTCTGGTTCGAGATGCCGCTGTTCGCGCCGCTGGACCCGGCATGGTAGCGCGCGCGCTGCTGGGCCTGCTGCTGCTGCTGGCCCCGCCCGCCTGGGGCGCCGAGGGCTCCCGGCTGGCGGTGATCTGCTACCACCGCTTCGGCCCAGAGACGGCCAAGGACCCCTACAAGATCTCCCTGAAGCGCCTGCGGGCCCAGCTGGCTTGGCTGCGCTCCAGCGGCTGGCAGGGCGTGGGCCTGACCCAGGTGGCCGCGGCGCTGGCGGGCCAGGCGGGGGCCCTGCCTGACAAGGGCGTGATGCTGACCGTGGACGACGGCTACAAGGCCGGCGGCCTGGGGGCCCAGGCGTTCGAGGACGCGGGCTACCGCGGGGTCTACTTCGTCAACCCGGGCAGCATCGGCGGGCGGGCCTTCCTGAGCTGGGACGACCTGAAGGGCCTGGAGGCGCGCGGGCATGAGGTGGCCTCGCACAGCGCCACCCATCCCAACCTGGCCAAGGTGCCGGCGGGCATGCGCCCGGCCGCCTGGAAGGCCTGGCTGGACGGCGAGCTGCGCGGCTCGCGCGTGGAGATCGAGCGTCGCCTGGGCCACCCGGTCGGCGCGCTGGCCTGGCCCTTTGGCGCCTACAACGTGCCCTTGATCGACGCAGCCAAGGCGGCCGGCTACGGCCAGCTCTACACCGTCAGCGGCGGCATGAACGTTGGCCCCGGCCTGGACGGCCTGCGCCTGCGCCGCATCCTGCTGATGGGCCACCCCTCGTTGGCGGCCTTCCAGCGGCACCTGCGCACCCTGCCGGTGCAGGCCCAGGTGCAGGGGCTGGAGGAGGGCGCGCTGTTCTTCCGCTCGCAGCTGCCCCGCGCCGTGCGGGCCCAGGGCGACGGCCTGCGCGCGGGCTTGGGCGGCCAGCCGCTGGAGCCCTTGGCCGACGGGCGCTGGGAGCTGCCGGCGGGCCTGAAGGACGGCTTCCACTACCTGGTGCTGGACCAGGGCGCGGGCGAGGGCCTGCGCCGCACGCCGCTGCTGTTCCAGGTGGCGCCTGACGCTTGGAAGGCCTGCTACCGGGCCCTGGAGCAGGATTCACCCGTGATCAAGAGGGACCATGCCGATCGACCCTAATCTGGCCGCTTACAAGCAGAAGCTGATGCTGGCCCTGGACGTGGACAGCCGCGAAAAGGCCGAGGAGTGGGTGCACAAGCTGAAGGCCCATGTGGGCTTCTTCAAGGTGGGCCTTCAGCTCTTCACCAAGGAGGGCCCCGAGCTGGTTCGCAGCATCCGCGCCCGCGGCGGCCGCATCTTCCTGGACGTGAAGTACCACGACATCCCCAACACCGTGGCGCGCGCCTGCGAGGCCGCGGTCAGCCTGAATGTGGACTTCATCAACGTCCATGCGCTGGGCGGCAAGGCCATGATGAAGGCCGCCGCCGAAGCCCTGGCGGCCACCGCCGCCCGCATGCGCCTGCCCCGGCCCCGCCTGCTGGCGGTGACCATCCTCACCAGCCACGACGCCCGCAGCGTGCGCCAGGACATCGGGCTGAAGGGCCGGCCCCAGGCCGAGGTCAAGCGCCTGGCCCTGGCCGCCAAGGCCGCCGGCTGCGATGGCGTGGTGTGCAGCCCGCAGGAGATCGCCCTGGTGCGCCAGGCCTGCGGCCCCGCCTTCCTGATCGTGACGCCGGGAGTGCGCCCCGCCGGCGCCGACAAGCAGGACCAAAAGCGCACGCTGACCGCGGGCGAGGCCCTGGCGGCGGGCGCCGACTACCTGGTGGTGGGCCGGCCCATCACCGGCGCCACGGACCCCTTGGCCGCGGTGCGAGACCTAGCCGATGACATGCGCCAGGCCGCCGAAAAGGCCGCCGCCAAGCCGAGGCCCAAGCCCAAGCCCAAAGCCCCCTCCAAGCAGAAAGGGAAGCGTTGACATGGACCAGGATCAAGCCCTTCAGACGTTCCGAGACGCCGGCGCCTACTTGGACGGCCACTTCCTGCTGACCTCGGGCCGGCATTCCAACGCCTATGTCGAGAAGTTCCAGGTGCTGCAGCATCCCCAGCATTGCGCCGCCCTCTGCGCCGCCATCGCCGACGCCTTCCGCGGCCTGAAGCCCGATGTGGTGGTGGGGCCGGCGGTGGGCGGCATCCTGCTGGCCTATGAGACCGCCCGGGCCCTGGGCGTGCGCGGCATCTTCCTGGAGCGCGAGGACGGCAAGCTGAAGCTGCGCCGGGGCTTCGAGATAGGGCCCACGGAGCGCGTGCTGGTGGTCGAGGACGTGGTGACCACGGGCACCAGCGTCTTCGAGGTCCTGGAGGCCCTGCATCAGGAGAAGTCGGAGGGGCGCATCCTGGGCGTGGGCTACCTGGTGGACCGCAGCGGCGGCACGGTGGATTTCGGCGTGGGGCGGCAGCAGGCCATCCTGAAGCTGGACCTGCCCACCTGGGACCCGGCCTATTGCCCGCTGTGCAAGGAAGGCGTGCCCATCACCAAGCGCGGCAGCCGGAAGGCCTAGGGCACCCGCCGCGCGTGTGCGGGGCTGGGTGAGGGGCTGGGGAAGACCGGCAAGGGATGCCCGTCGCTCCTGGCGCCGCAGATAGAGCGTCATAAAAATTTCGTCACCCAAGGATGAACATGACTTACAAACTCGCCGAAACGATCACCGTCGGTTCCGAGCTCACCCGCGGCCAGAACATCGACACCCATTCCGCCCGCCTGGCCCGCGCGCTGGGCCAAGCCGGCCTGCGCGTGGCCTTCCAGGTCAGCGTGGGCGACTTCGTGGACGACATCGCCGCCGCGCTGACCCAGGCCCTGAGCCGGGCCGACGTGGTGGTGATCACCGGCGGCCTGGGCCCCACGCTGGACGACCTCAGCCGCGAGGGCATCTGCCAGGCCTTGGGGCTGCGCCTGCACGAGGACCTGCGCGTGTGGGGCGGCATCCAGGCCCGCTTCGCCAGCTTCGGCAAGGAGCCCAGCGCCAACAACCGCCGCCAGGCCATGGTGCCCCACGGCGCCGCGGTGCTGGACAACCTCAACGGCACGGCTCCGGGCCTGCGCCTGGAGGCCTCCGGCAAGGCCTTGTTCGCCTTCCCCGGCCCGCCCCAGGAGCTGGAGCCGCTGATCGAGCGCGAGCTGCTGCCATGGCTGCTGCAGCGCCAGGGCCAGCACGCCGCCACCCGCCGCCTGCAGTGCTACGGCCTGGGCGAGAGCGCCGTGGACCAGGCCCTGGAGGGCGTGGTGCCCGAGGGGGACAGCCAGAGCCTGGCCATGCTGGCGCATGGCCACCATGTGGAGCTGATCCTCAGCGCCTTGGAGCCCAGCGCCGCCGCGGCCGATGCCAAGGTGGAGGCCTTGGAGGCCGCCGTGCTGGATCGCCTGGGCGAGCGCGTCTACAGCCTGGATGGGCGCGGCTTGGAGCAGGTGGTGGTCGACCTTTTGAGGGAGCAGCGCCTGGACTTGGCGGTGGCCGAGAGCTGCACCGGCGGCCTGCTGGCCAGCCGCGTCACACGCGTGCCCGGGGCCAGCGAGGCCTTCAAGGGCGGCGTGATCACCTATAGCGACGAGATGAAGGAGCTGCTGCTGGAGGTGCCCCCCTTCGTGCTGAAGCATGCCGGCGCGGTGAGCAAGGACTGCGCCTTGGCCATGGCCGTGGGCCTGGCCCGCAAGCTGGACGCCGACTACAGCCTGGCCATCACCGGCATCGCCGGCCCCACGGGCGGCAGCGGCGAGAAGCCGGTGGGCACCGTGCATATCGCCCTGGCCGGCCCGGCGGGCGTGCGGCACCAGCGCTATGAGTTCCGCAACAGCGACCGGGTGGGCGTGCAGGCGCGCGCGGCCCAGGCGGCCTTGTGGCTGCTCTACTGCGCCCTGGCCGACATCGACACCCAGGACGAGGGCACCGACCGCGGCGGCTATCAGAGCGCGTGAGAGCGCGCCGGTGGGGGATGAGATGAGCGACGCACCATCAACGGGGATGACCCGGCTGCTGAACCTGCCCTACGCGGCCTTGCACCGCCTGGGCCGAGCCTATGGATGGCTGCGGGCCCGCCTGGCGCCGCGCTGGGGCAAGGCCTGGCCGCAGTACGCCGGCGAGGCCATGGGCGGCGAGCTGGGCCGGCGCTTTTATTGCGAGGGCGCCATCAGCGCCGCGCTGGACCCGGCGGCCCACCCGGCCGTCGCCCGCCTGCGCCAGGCGCTGGACGCGGCCCTGGGCGCCCCGGCGGCGGGCTCCCCGCCGGAAGCCGTGCTGGGCATGGAGGGGATGTCGGGCCGCAAGTACCGCCGCCTGATCAACGCCCTGGTGGCGGCCACGCCGGACGCGCGCTACATGGAGGTGGGCTCCTGGGCCGGCTCCACGGCCTGCGCGGCGCTGTGGAACAACCCGGCCCAGGCCCTGTGCATCGACAACTGGTCGCTGTTCCAAGGCCCCAAGGACCGCTTCCTGCGCAACGTGCAGTCGGTGCTGCATCCCGCAGCCCGCTTCCGCCACCTGGAGAGCGACTTCCGGGCCGTGGATTACGGGGCCATCGGCCGGTTCAACCTCTACCTTTTTGACGGCCCCCACGAGGAGCAGGACCAGTACGACGGGGTGCGCCTGGCCCTGCCGGCCTTGGACCCGGTCTTCACCCTGGTGGTCGACGACTGGAACTGGGGCCCCGTGCGCCGCGGCACCGAGCGGGCCCTGGCCGACGCCGGCGTCACCGTGCTGGGCAAGGTCGAGATCCGCAGCAGCCTGGACGACCGCCAGCCGTTCTGGCACGGCGCCGACAGCGACTGGCACGACGGCTATCTGCTGGCCGTGTGCCGGCAAGCCTGACGGGGGCCCGGCCGTGAGCGATGAGGCCCGGCTCTTCCTGGCCATCCCGCCGCCGCCGGCCCTGTGGGAGCGGCTCATGCAGCTGCAGGCGGCCCTGGAGGGGGGCAGTTGGCGGCTGAAGCCCAGCCCCCCTGAGGACCTGCACCTGACCCTGCATTTTTTGGGCGCCACGCCGCTGCGCGTCGTCGATGACCTGAAGCGCGAAGTGGGGGCGCTGTGCCACTCCCGCCGCCGCTTCGACTTGGCCTGCGGCGGCTTGGGCTGCTTCCCGGACGAGGCCGAGCCGCGGGTGGTCTACGCCGCTGTCCAGGACCCGGCGGGGAAGCTGGAAGACCTGTTCCAGGCCAGCCGCCGCATCCTCAACGCCTATCGCCTGTTCAAGCTGCGCGATGAGCTTCAGCCTCACGTGACCCTGGCCCGGGTGCAGTCCCTGTGCGCCGCCTGGGACCCTGCCCGCCTGCGCGGCCTGGCCGCCAGCCATGGGGCGCTGGGCCCCTATCCGGTGGAGCGCGTGCAGCTGATGCAGAGCCATGTCGGCGTCCCGGACGGGCCGCGTTATGAATGCCTAGCCGAGCTGGGCCTGGCGTGAGCCTGGGCGCCGCTGGCGCCTATTGAAAGGGGATAAGGGGATGATGAGGGCCTATCGAGCTGCGATGCTGTCGCGCGACCAAGCCTCGCCGCTGGGCATCCACGATGCGTTGATCCCGCTGGTCCGCGGGCCGGTGCTGGGGGACATCGGCTTCGGCAGCGGCTTCCAGGCCACCGTGCTGGCCCATCAGCTGGCCATGCACGGCCACCCGCTGGGACGGGTGGTGGGCGTTGAATTCAGCGCCAAGGCCGTGGGGAAGGCCCCGCCGGTCTTCGCTGAGGCGCACCAGGCCTCCTCGGACCGCCTGCCATTGGCCGACCAGAGCGTGGACACGGCCCTGAGCCTGAACTGCCTGGAGCACCTTTGGACCGGCCAGGTGGGGCCGGCGATCGCCGAGATGGCGCGCGTCTCGCGCGGGCGGGTCATCATCGTGGCGCCCTGGCCGGAGACGGTGGAGGTCCGGGCCTTCCTGCGTGACGAGCTGCCTGCCGCCCAGGCTGATCCGGACCCCTTGGGCCGCGCCGAATTCCTGGACCTGGTGGGCTATCTGCACAAGTGCGTGATGATCCCGCAGAGCATGCTGGCGGCGGGCTTCAGCCTGCCGCTGCGACTGAACAGCCTGGCGCCCGAATCGGCCATCTACGTGGGCGAGGCCGCCGCCATCGACGCCAGCCGCGTCCAGGCCCTGGGCCTGGCGCAGCGCGACTGGCCAGAGGAGGCGGACTATCGGCGCACCTATGCCCAGCTGGTGCATGACACCGCGACGATGGGCCTGGCCCGCCACCGCGGTTGGCGCTATCCTGCGGTCTGCGCGCTCAGCGCTGCCCGCCATGGGCTGGCGGCGGGCCGGGCCTTGCGAGCCGCCCTCCCCTGACGGGGGCATCTGCGGTAAAAATAAGAAGGGGCTCCCCGGCGGGAGCCCCTTCTTATTTTGCGGAGGACGGATGCGGTGTTAGCGCAGCGCCTCGTCCAGGAACGCGCCGGCGATGGGGGCGGCCACGTGCATGCCGGTGCCCTCCTGGTCGCAGAACACGGCCACGGCCAGCTTGGGCTTGTCGGCCGGGGCGAAGCAGATGAACCAGGCGTCCAGTTGGCCCTTCTTGTGCGTGCGGGCGGTGCCGGTCTTGCCCGCCACCTTGATGCCCTCCACGCGGGCCTTCTTGCCGATGCCGCGGTCGCCCTCCACCGCGTCCTCCATCAGCTCGCGCACCTTGTTGGCGGTCTCGGGCTTGATGACCTGCGCCTCGACCTGGGGCTTCAGGTCGTACAGGGTCTCGCCGCTGAGCGAGCGCACCTGGCGCACCAGCTGGGTCTTCATCAGCGCGCCGCCGTTGGCGATGACCGCGGCCATGCGCGCGGCCTGCAGCGGGCTGATGCGGTAGTCCTCGCCCAGGCCGCAGCTGCGCTCGGCCAGCGCGAACTGGGTGTCGGGGATCATGGGCGCGCGCGGGGAAGCCACCTTGATGTCGTAGTGGGCCCCGTTGCCCAAGGTGAAGCCCAGGTCGATGTCGTGGTTGAAGCCGAAGCGGTTGATGATGCGGAACAGCTGGTCGGGGCCCATGGCCTTGCCCACCTGGTACAGGGCGATGTTGCTGCTGACGTCCATGGCCTCCTTCAAGGACCGCAATTTGCCGTGATCCTCCCAGTCCCGGAAGATCTTGCCGTCCAGGTTGATGGCGGTCTGCGGGACCATGGGGAAGATCTTGCTCATGTCCACGTTGCCTTCCAGCGCCCCGGCGGCGGTCATGATCTTGGCGATGGAGCCGGGCTCGTAGAGGCCGTCAAAGGCGCGGTTGGTCAGGGGCTTGTTGGGGTTGTCCCTTAATTTGTAGTAGTCCTTGTCCACGCTGCCGGGTTGCAGGCCGGGTTGGCTGAGCGCCGCCAGCACCTCGCCGGTGCGCGGGTCCAGGGCCACGATGGCGCCCTTGTGCCAGCCCAGCGCGTGGCTGGCGGCCTGCTGCAGGCGCACATCCAGCGTCAGCTGCACCTCGGTGCCGCCGAACAGCGCGCCCAAGTCCCGCTCCAGGCCCGCGTCGCCGGCCTTCTTGCTGAGATAGCCCACCACGTGGGCGCAGAGCTGGGCCTGCGGATAGCTGCGCTCGCCCAGGCCGGCGGCGGTGACCGCGCGCCGGGCCAGGGGCTCGCCGTTGCGGTCGTAGAGGTAGTACAGCGAGCCGCGGTCCACGGCCTCGCGGGCCTTCAGCTGGCCGTCCTGGGCCTCCTTCAGGCCGGGGTTCGCCGCCAGGGCCTGCTTGTAAAGGTCCAAGGCGTCGTTCAGCTTGCCGTTGACCATGGCCACGCCCGCCTGGCCCGCCAGGGCCTTGGCCGAGCGGGGGTCCAGCATGGCGGCGTGGTCGAATTCGGCGGCCGCGCCCTGCCAGTCGCCGCGGGCCAGGGCGGCCTTGCCCTCGTCGATGTGCAGGTCGGCGTCGTTGGCCAGGCCGGCGCGCCGGGCCTTGGCGTAGTCGTCGACGCCGTCAGCCGCGTGGCCCAGGCGGACCTGGCACAGGCCCAGGGCGTCCAGCAGGCGGGCGTCGTCGGGATGGTCGCCGGCCAGGGCGCCCAAGCGCTCCAAGGCCACGGCGGGCTCGCCGCCGCGGGCCAGCGACACCGCCCGGCTCACCTTGGCCGGCAGCCCGAAGCCGAAGCGCCAGGCCAGGAACAGGGCCAGGCCGCCCACCAGCACGGCGATGATCCAGCCGGCGGGAGACGATGACCCGCCTCGGCGGTGCGAGCCGCGGCTGTAGGACGAGGGGCTTTTCAGGGGCGACAAGGACATGGCTACCTGGACAAGGGGGAATAGGCAGGCAGCGATTCTAGCAGAGGGGGGGGCGTGGTCAAGAAATCCCCAACGCCCACGAGCCTTTGTGCTAGTATCTGCTGGCTGGAATAGCCCGTTCCAGCCCCTGTTTCCCCGTGTTTTGGAGGCCTCCATGGCCCGTTCGCGCAACAAGCGTAAGACCGTCAACAAGAAGAAGAACTAGGAGGCTTTGTGACGCGTCGCCACGCAACCTTGGGATTGGGCTTGGCCCTGTGCCTGGGCTTGGGAGCCTGCGGCATCGGCCAGCGCCAGAACCCGGTGGCCAGCGATGGCGAGCTGGGCAGCACCCAGCCCGTGCAGGTGGAAGAGGACAAGCCCTCGACCTACACCACGCGCGGCGGCGACACCCTGGCGGCCATCGCCGGGCGTCCCGAGATCTACGGCGACCCGGCCCTCTGGCCGCTGTTGCAGGGCGCCAACCCCGACAGCCTTGCGGGCAAGGGCTCGGCCGAGCCGCTGGATGCGGGCCTGCTCCTGCAGGTGCCCCGCAGCTCCGATCCGGAGGCGCTGGCCCAGGCCCGTGAGCAGGACCGGCAGGTCCAAGCCGCGGCCAAGGCCCGCCTGAAGCCTAAGCATCGGGAGAAGGCGGCCGCGACGCGCCCGCTCCCCCCGCCGAAGCCTGCGGTGGCGGCGGCGGTCAAGACCAAGCCGGCCCCCACGGCCGTGGTCACGGCCCTGCCGGTGCAGGCCCTGGCCCAGCCGGTGCCCAAGGCCCGCTCGGGCGGCTTGCGCCCGCTGCTGCTGCTGCTCTTGCTGGTGCTCTTGGCCCTGGGCGCGGTGCTGTGGGCTTTCGCCCGGCGCGATCGCGACGACGGCGCCTGAGCGGATGCGTGGCCTGGCGCGCGCGGCGCTGGGGCTGCTCTTGGCGGCCGGCGCGGTGGATCTGACGGCGCGGGCCAGCCTGGAAGCCCAGTTGGATGAGCGGCCGCTGCCCCCGGGCGGCGTGGCCGTGTGCCGGGTGCGCGGTTTGGCGCCCCAAGGCCTGGTCTTAGCCGGTCTCCACCAGGAGGCCGGCTTTTATTTTTCGCCGGCCGATGGTTGCCTGGTGGCGCTGTTGGCCGTGCCGCTGGGCGCGAAGCCGGGGTCCCAGGCGCTGGCCCTGCGCTGGCCCGGCGGCGAGCAGGCCTTGCGCCTGCGGGTGGGCCGGGACCCCTATCCGCGCCGCCGCCTCAGGGTGGCGGGCCTCAAGGGGCGCCTGAAACGGTCCGCGCAGCGCGGTGACGACGGGCGACTGAAGGCCGCCTTCTCGGCGGGTTGGGACAGCCTGCCCAAGTGGCGCGGCCGCATGGCCTGGCCGCTGACCTTCACGCCCCAGGTGACATCCCCCTTCGGGGCCAGCCGCAGCTATAATCGGGGCGAGGCCGCTTGGCGCCACCAGGGCGTGGACCTGCGCGCGCCCAACGGCTGCCGGGTGCAAGCCGCGGCCGCCGGGGTGGTGGTGCTGGCCAAGCGCCGCCTGGCCTTGACCGGCGGCAGCGTGCTGGTGGACCACGGCTACGGCGTGGTGAGCGCGTACTTCCACCTCTCCAAGGTCCTGGTGACGCCCGGTGAGACGCTGGCCCAGGGCCAGGACCTGGGCATCAGCGGCCACAGCGGCCTGTCCAATGGGCCGCACCTGCACTTTGAACTGCGCCTGCGCGGCAACAGCGTGGCCCCGGACCCTTGGATGCGGGGCCCCGCCGACGCCGTGCCGGGCGCCTACCCAGACTGACACCATGGCCGAACTCTCCCACAATCTTCAGCTAAGGCAGCAGCAGCGGCTGGTCATGACCCCGCAGCTGAAGCAGGCGCTTAAGATCCTGCAGCTCAACACCATGGAGCTGACCACGCTGGTGGAGCAGGAGCTGGAGCAGAACCCCATGCTCGAAGAGCTGGGGGTGGAGAGCGACGTCGAGGCCCCCGAGGCCGGCGGCGTGGACGATGTGACGCTGGCCGACGTCGACGCGCCCAATGACGGCGGGGTCGAGGCCGCGGCCGAGGCGGCTGACGCCCCCGGCGCGGGCCCGGTGGAGGCGGCGTTCGAAGGCGTTGAACCCGGGCTGGGCGAGGCGCCGCCGGCGGACGCGCCCCTGGGCGACGCGCCCGCCCCGCTGCCCGAGAGCACGCCCGAGGTCAGCCTGGATGGCGACACCAGCCACGAGCTGGATGACTGGGCCCAATACTTCGACGACGACGGCACGGACTACAGCCTGTCGGGCGCGGGCAAGGAGCAGGGCGAGGAGAAGGAGGGCTTCGAGGCCTTCCTCAGCCGCCCGGAGACCCTGCAGGAGCACCTGCTGGGGCAGTTGGACGCCGAGGACCTGGAGGGCGAGGGCCTGCGCCTGTGCGAGGAGGTCATCGGCCGGGTGGACGAGCGCGGCTACCTGGAAGGCACGCTGGACGAGCTGGCCGCCGACTGCGGCGCCCCGCTGGCGGCCGTGTTCCTGGCCCTGCGGCGCGTGCAGAAGCTGGACCCCGCAGGCGTGGCGGCCCGCGACCTGCGCGAATGCCTGCTGCTGCAGCTGGAGGCCCGGGGCCTGAAGGAAAGCGTGGCATGGCGCGCGGTGGAGGGGCACTTCGACCTGGTGACCCACAAGCGCTGGGACCGCCTGGCCAGCCTGCTGAAGGTGGACAAGGCTGAGGCCAGCGCGGCCGAGGCCCTGATCGCCTCGCTGGAGCCGCTGCCAGGCCGGCCTTTCGGCGGCCAGCCCAACGCGGGCGTGCCGGTGGACGCCTGGGTGGAGAAGGACCCCAATTCAGGCCTTTGGCGCGTCATCATCAACGACGGCGGCCTGCCGCGGCTGGGCTTCAACGGTTACTACCGGCGCCTGATGCGCCAGGGCGGCGAAGGCTTGGCGGATCCCGAGACCAAGGCCTGGCTCAAGGACAAGCAGCAGTCGGCGGTGTGGCTGATGCGCGGCATCGAGCAGCGCCACCGCACCCTGCGCCGGGTGCTGGAGGAGATCGTGCAGGTGCAGGAGGGCTTCCTCGAGCACGGCCCGGCGGCCTTCGTGCCGCTGATCCTGAAGGACATCGCCAGCCGGACGGGCCTGCACGAGAGCACCATCTCCCGCGTGACCACGGGCAAGTACGTGCAGACCCCCCGCGGCGTCTACGAGCTGAAGTACTTCTTCACCTCGTCCCTGCGCACCGACCAAGGCGGCGAGACCAGTTCGCGGGCGGTGAAGGACCGCCTGCGTGAGCTGATCGGCGAAGAGGCGGCCACCCATCCGCTGTCCGACCAGGACCTGGCCGAGCGCCTGACCAAGGACGGTGTCCACATCGCCCGGCGCACTGTGGCCAAGTACCGCGAAGAGCTGCGCATCCCGCCGGCGCATTTACGCCGCCGGACCTGAAAAGAGCAATATCCACAAAGGTTTTCGGAGTTTGACAGGGCCCTTGGCCCGTGTTAGCCTTCCGAAAGGAAATATCCAATAAAATCAAGGCTTTTTAAATCCCCGCGGGAGGAGTTCATGCAACTGCAAGTCACCGGGCATCATGTGGAAGTGACCTCAGGCCTCAAGGCGTTCATCGCCGGCAAGCTCGCCAAGCTGGATGAGACCTTCCCCAAGGCCCGCAAGGTCGTGGTCATCCTGACCGTGGAGAAGTACCGCCACACGGCTGAGATCCACTTCCGAGCCGAAGGCGTGGAATTGAGCGCCAAGAAGACCACCAAGGACATGTACGCGTCGGTGGAGGAGGCTGTGGCGGCCCTGGACCAGCAGGCTGGCAAGCGCAAGGACCGCCTTCACACCAGCGGCGCCATGCGCCGCAGCGCGGGCAAGGTGGAGCGCAAGGCCGACAAGAGCGCCAAGGCCGAGCCCGAGGCGCCCAAGCGCCCCAAGGTGGCCAAGGTCAAGGCCGTGGCCGCCAAGAGCCGCAGCCTGGACGAGGCCGTGGACGCCCTGATGGACTCCAACGCCACCTGGCTGCTCTTCCGCGATGAGGCGACCGGCGCCACCAACCTACTTTTCCGCCGCGAAGACGGCAGCCTGGGCCTGGCCGAGGGCTGAGAGGGCAGCATGCGCATCACTGATTTCCTGGTGGCCGACGCCATCAACGTGGACCTGAAGGCCACCAACAAGAAGGACGTGCTGGCGGAGCTGCTGGCGCCGCTGGCCAAGGCCGGCAAGATCGCCGACGCCAAGAAGATGGTGGACGTGCTGCTGGAGCGCGAGGAGCTGGGCTCCACGGGCATCGGCGGCCGCATCGCCATCCCCCATGGCAAGGCCGCCCAGGTCAAGGAGCTGTCCGCCAGCTTCGGCCTGTCCCGCGCCGGCCTGGCGTTCGACGCGCTCGACGGCGAGCCGGTGAACCTGTTCATCGCCCTGGTGGCGCCGGAGGGCTCGGCGGGCCTGCACCTGAAGGCCCTGGCGCGCATCTCCAGCCTGCTGAAGGACAAGGCCTTCAAGAAGGCGCTGATGGCCGCCCAGACCCGCGAGGACGTGCTCCAGCTGATCGAGTCCGAAGAGAAGGACAAGGGCTGAGGCCGTGAAGCTGGGACTGGGCGGCGGGCCCGGCATGAAGCGCTGGCTGCTGCTGCTGGTCATGAGCCTGGGGCTGGTGGTGCTGGCCCTGTCCGCCATGGTGGGCCACATCTTCGCCGGCTGGCGCGTGGATGTGATGAACCCGGCCATGCTGGAGCGCTGGACCCACCAGGTGCAGAGCCTGCGCTTCGTGGACTACGCCCTGCTGGCGCTGGCCTGCTGGGGCGTGGTCTTCGCCCTGCGGCGGCTTTATTTCGCCGTGCTGACGGTGGCCGGCCGCCAGGCCGAGCCCAGCGCCCCCGCGGTGAAGGCCCGCCGCAGCCGCGGCCCGCGCATCGTGGCCATCGGCGGCGGCACGGGCCTGCCGCACCTGCTCAGCGGCCTGAAATCCTACACCGACAAGCTGACCGCGGTGGTCACCGTGGCCGACGATGGCGGCTCGTCGGGGCGCCTGCGCCGGGACCTGCACATCCTCCCCCCCGGCGACCTGCGCAATTGCCTGGTGGCCTTGGCCGAGACCGAGCCTTTGATGGCGGAGCTGTTCCAGCACCGCTTCACCCGCCAGGGCTCGCTCAGCGGCCACAGCTTCGGCAACCTTTTCATCGCGGCGCTGACCGAGGTCACCGGGGATTTTGGCGAGGCCCTGCGCGCCAGCAGCAAGGTGCTGGCGGTCAGCGGACAGGTGCTGCCCGTCACCTTTGACGACGTGCGCTTGAACGCGGTGATGGCCGACGGCCGCAAGGTCCAGGGCGAGAGCCGCATCAGCGCCACGGGGGCGAGCATCCAGCGCCTGAGCCTGGAGCCCGCCGACGCCCGGCCCAACCCGGAAGTGCTGCAAGCCATCGCCAGCGCCGATGCCATCGTGATGGGGCCCGGCAGCCTTTACACCAGCATCCTGCCCAACCTGCTGGTGCCCGGCGTGGCCAAGGCCGTGGAGCGCAGCGGCGCCCTGAAGATCCACGTGTGCAACGTCATGACCCAGCCGGGCGAGACCGACGGCTACTCGGTGTCGTCGCATCTGAAGGCCCTGAAGGCCCAGACCGGCTTGTCGCTGGCCGACTATGTGGTGGCCAACACCGAGCCGGTGCCGGCGACGGCGGCGGGGCGTTACGCGGCCAAGGGCCAGTACCCGGTGGCGGTGGACCGCGACGCCATCGAGGCTTTGGGGGTGCGCCTGGTCAAGGCGCGCCTGCTGGAGGAGAAGAACGGTTTGGTGCGGCACCACCCAGGGCGGCTGGCGCGCACCATCATACGCATGATCGTGATCTAGCGCGGCAGAGGCAAGGCACGGCGGCCCTTGGGAGGGCCGGTTCCATTGGACTTTAGGGGCTGGGACGCCGTCGGCGACCCAGGGGGGACCACACCAACGCGCGACAAAGGCGTCGGGTAGAAGGATGCACGGCCCGCCGAAGGCGGGTCGCGCCTTGACGATGACCCCATTGTTGATCCTGACCCATGGCGAATTCGGGCCGCTGCTGCTGCGGGCCGCCGAATCCATGTTCGGGCCCCAGGCCCAGGCGGCAGCGCTGGCACTGGCGCCCGATGAGACCCGTGAGGACTTTCAGGCCCGGGTGCACCAGGCGCGGGCCGCGCTGGAGGGCTGCCCGCTGGTCCTGGTGGACCTGGCGTGCGGCACCCCGTGGAACGTGGCGGTGCTCGACGGCTGCGCCCAAGCCGGCGAGGTGCTGGCGGGCCTGAGCCTGCCCATGCTGCTGGAGGCCCTGGAGCTGCGCGCCGCCTCGGACGCCCGCACGGTGGCGGCCCAACTGGTGACCCGTGCGCCCGGCTCCCTGGTCCGGGCCAGCGTGCTCATGGCCGGCGGCGCCACGGGAGCCTGCGGGTGAGCGTGCTCCTAGCGCGGGTGGATGACCGCCTGATCCATGGGCAGGTGGTGGTGGGCTGGTCGCGGGCCCTGGAGGCGGATTGCCTGGTGGTGGCCAACGACGCCGTCGCCGCCGACCCCATGCAGCGCACCCTGCTGCCCATGGCTGTGCCGCCCCACATCAAGGTGGCCATCTGGCGCATCAGCGAAGCCGCCGAGGCCGTGGCGGCCGGGCGCCTGCCGGGCTCCCGCTGCATCCTGCTCTTCGCCTCGTTGCCCGACGCCCTGCTGTTCCGGCGCAGCGGCGGGCCGCTGCCGGAGCTGAACATCGGCGGCATCCGGCTGGCCCCGGGCCGGCATCAGCTGCGCACCGCCGTGGCCCTGGGGCCCGACGATGTGGCTGCGGCGCTGGCCCTGGCGGCCGATGGCGTGGACATGACCGTGCGGATGGTCCCGGGCGAGGCGCCCGAGCCGCTGCTGCCGTTGCTGCCCAAGGCGGGCGGCCCGGCCTGAAAGGGAAGGGGAACGCTTGCTCCCGTTGAACCAGCTCCTCGTCATCAGCGCCGTCTCAGGCCTGCTGGGCCTGGACGCCACCGCCGCCTTGCAGGTGATGGTGTCGCGCCCGCTGGTGGTGGGCGGCGTGGTGGGCTGGATGATGGGTGATGCGCCCATGGGCCTGACCATCGGCAGCCTGGTCGAGATGCTGTGGATCGGCGGCGTGCCGGTGGGCAGCCTGGTGCCGCCCGATGGCACCCAGGCTGCGGCCTTCGCCGCCGCCGCCGTGATCCATCTAAGGTCCGTCAGCCCCTACCCGGGCGCGGCCGAGGCGGCCGGCAGCCTGGGCGTGGTGGCGGCCGTGGCCGTGGGCGGCCTGGGCGCGCGCGCGGAGATCGTGCAGCGGCGCATGATGAGCCGCCTGAGCCGTTGGGCCGAGCGCGAGGTGGACGCCGGCAATCCGGCGGCGCTGGGCCGCATCCTGGTGGCGGCGCTGGGCCTGGCGTGGTTGCGCGGGGCCTTGGTCTGCGCCGTCAGCCTGGGGCTGGGCCTGCCGCTGCTGCAACTGCTGATGGTGCAGCTGCCGCCCGAGGCGGTGCGGGCCCTGAGCTGGTGCTTCTGGCTGTTCTGGCTGCTGGGCTTGGCCGTGGTGGCCGACCATTTCTGGGAGCGTCGGGCGCTGAAGCACGTGGCGGTGGGGGCCCTGGGCCTGGCCATGCTGGGCTCCACCCTGCGGGTCGACCAGGCCAGCCTGCTGCTGGCGGCCGTGGTGGTGGCCCACGCCGCCGGGATGTGGCGCTGGGTGCGGGCCCGCCGCGGGGAGGCCGCATGAAGCGCCTCAGCCGCCGCAGCCGCGTTTGGGCCACCTTGCGCCTGCTCTTCCTGCAGGGGGCGTGGAATTTCGAGCGCCTGCAGAACCTGGGCTTCGCCTGGTGCGTGGAGGGCGCCCTGCGCGAGCTCTACCCCGACACCGGCGAGCGCCGGGCGGCGCTGAAGCGGCACTTGGAGCTGTTCAACACCCACCCCTACATGGCGGGCTATGTCGTCGGCGCCGCGCTGCGGGCCGAGGCCGAGGCGCCCAGCGCCCTGCAGGCGGCGGACGCCGTGACGGCGCTGAAGATGGGGCTGAGCCCGGCCCTGGCCGCCGTGGGCGATTCGTTCTTCTGGGCCACGCTGCGGCCGGCGGCGGGCATGATGGCGGTGGCTTGGCTGTGGCTGGCGCCCCACCCGTGGCACTTGGCCGCGCCGCTGGTCTTCCTGACGGCGTACAACCTGCCCGGCCTGTGGCTGCGCCTGCACAGCCTGGAGATGGGCTGGCAGGAGGGGGACCGCGTGGCGCTGCATGTGGCGGCCCTGCGCCTCCCGGCCCTGACCGAGGGCATGCGCATGGCGGCCCTCATGCTGGCGGGCGCGCTGGCGGGGGCCTTGGCGCGGGTGGCCCATCCCGCCACGGGCGGGGGCGTGCCGCTGGTGGACAATTTCCTGTTCCTGGGCGCGGGCTTGGGCATGATGCTGCTGTTGCGCCTGTCCGTGCGCCCGCTGGCGATACTGCTGTTGTGCGTGGTCATCACCCTGGTGCTGGCTGTTTCGTTCCCTGGTTGAGCATGGTCTTGAGCTGAGCGTGAACATGTCGAATGCATTGCAAAGAGAGATCCTCATCATCAACAAGCTGGGCCTGCATCTGCGGGCCGCGGCGCAGTTCGTGCAGACCGCCGGGCGCTTCCCCTGTGACGTTTGGGTCACCAAGGACGGGCGCCGGGTCAACGGCAAGAGCATCATGGGCGTCATGACCCTGGTGGCCGTCAAGGGCTCCACCCTGGCGGTGGAGGCCGAAGGCGACAAGGCCGGGGAATGCCTGGATGCGCTGACCAAACTGGCCGCCGACAAGTTCGGCGAGAAGGAGTAGGGCGTGAGCCTGCTGCTCAAAGGGGTCCCGGCTTCCAGGGGCATCGTCATCGGCCAGGCGCTGCTGCTGACCGGCGCGGCCCAGGACGCCGGCAAGAAGCGCGACATCGAGCCTCGCGAGGTCGAGCCTGAGATCGCTCGCCTGGCCAAGGCCGTGTCCGTGACCCGTGAGCAGCTGCTGGACCTGAAGCGCAAGGTGGGCGTGGAGATCGGCCAGAAGCAGGCGGAGATCTTCAACGCGCACCTGCTGTTCCTGGACGACCCCACCTTCATGGTGGAGAGCCAGGAGCAGGTGCGCAAGGAGCGCGTCAGCGCCGAATGGGCCGTGCACCAGTACGTGGAGCGCTACGCCAGCATGCTGGCCGCCGTGGGCGACGGCCTGATGCGCGAGCGCCAGGGCGACATCCATGACGTGGGCCGGCGCCTGATCCAGAACCTGCGCGGCGGGCATCTGGCGCCGCTGAACGACGCCACCGAGAAGCGCATCCTCATCTCCCAGGACCTGACGCCTTCGGAGACGGCCCAGCTGGACCTGAGCAAGGTGCTGGGCTTCGCCACCGACCAGGGGGGCCCCACCTCGCACACGGCCATCATCGCCCGCACGCTGGACATGCCCGCCGTGGTCGGGCTCGAGCAGGCCACCCTGCACGTCAAGAACGGCGACATCCTGATCCTGGATGGCGCCGGCGGCGTGCTGGTGGTGGACCCGGACAAGGAGACGCTGGCCCACTACCGCCAGCGGCAGAAGGAGCTGGCCCAGCGCGAGAAGGACCTGCGCGCCATCCTGCGCCTGCCCGCCGTCACCAAGGACGGCCGCAAGATCAAGCTGGCCGGCAACGTGGACCTGCCCGAGGAGGCCAAGAACACCGCCGCCAAGGGCGCCGAGGGCGTGGGCCTGTTCCGCACCGAGTTCCTCTTCCTCAACCGGCACAACCTGCCCACCGAGGAGGAGCAGTTCGAGGCCTACCGCCTGGCCATCCGCCACAGCCAGCCCTACGAGGTCACCATCCGCACGCTGGACCTGGGCGGCGACAAGTTCGTCGCGCACCTGGGCATGTCCAGCGAGATGAACCCCTTCCTGGGGCTGCGCGCCATCCGCCTGTGCCTGGCCCACCCCTACGTGTTCAAGGTGCAGCTGCGGGCCGTGCTGCGCGCCAGCCATTTCGGCAAGGTGCGCATCATGTACCCCCTGATCTCCGGCATCGAGGAGCTGCGCCAGGCCAACCAGATCCTGGAGGAGACCAAGCGGGACCTGTCCAGGCGCAACATCCCCTTTGACGCCAAGGTCGAGGTGGGGGCCATGATCGAGGTCCCGTCGGCCGCCATCACCGCCGACATCCTGGCGAAAGAGGTCAGCTTCTTCAGCATCGGCACCAATGACCTGATCCAGTACACCATGGCGGTGGACCGCGGCAACGAGCGCATCGCCTACCTGTACGACCCCCTGCACCCCGCCATCCTGCGCACCATCCATGGCGTGGTGAGGGCGTCGGTGAAGGCCAAGGTGCGGCTCAGCCTGTGCGGGGAGATGGGCGGCGACCCGCTCTTCGCCATCGTGCTGACCGGCCTGGGCATGAAGGAGCTGAGCATGTCCGCCGGCTCGCTGCCCACCGTGAAGAAGGTCCTGCGGTCCATCAGCTATCGCGAGGCCCAATCCTTGGCCCAGCAGGCGCTCAAGCTGTCCACGTCGGCCGAGATCCGAACCTTGCTGGCCCAGAGCCCGGCGGGCCGACGCGTCAGCGAGGCCTGAGGCCCGCCATGCGCCGGCGCCTGGCCCTGGGGCTGACCGGCCTGCTCTTAGTCCCACCCCTGTTGTACCTGTGCCTGCGCGTCGGGCTCCTGACCCCCTTTTTCAACCTAGCCCTCAGCCATGGCCTGGGCGGGCGCATGCCCTTGCAGGTCCGCGTGGGCCGCGTCCGCTCCGACGTGCTCAGCTTCGTCGAGGCGGATGACGTGCTGGTGCTGGCGCCCACCCACGGCGTGCTGCTGCCGCTGCTGACCGTGGGCAGCCTGCGCGTGGAGTACCAAGGCTGGCAGGCCTGGAAGGGGCGGGTGGATTGGGAGGACTGCGTGCAGCTGGCCCGCGTGCGCGGCCTCAACGTGTTCCTGCTGCGCGAGGCCGGCGGCGACTGGAACGTGTCCGCGCTGGCCCACCTTAAAAAGGCCCCCCGCGGCGAGAAGCCCCGCCCGCCCCTGCCCCTGCCCGCCACCCGCCTGGAGCTGGAGGATTCGCAGGTGGTCCTCAACGACGAATCCCGCGATTTCCGCGCCAGCATCGACCACCTGCAGGGCACGCTGGACACCCGCGCCCTGCCCCTGATCGCCTACAGCCTCAACGGCAGCACCGACGGCCACAGCCGCGACAACCTTTCGCTGGCCGGCGAGCTGGACCGCGCCACCGGCGCCCACAACGCCCGCCTGGACCTGGCCAATGTGGAGCTGGCCCGCTACCTCAACTATTTCCTGCCGCAGGGCGGCCTGGCCTTCACCCATGGGCAGGCGTCCCTGAGCGTGCGCCTGCGCCAGGCCCCCGGCGGCCCGCTGGAAGCCTCCGGCCGCGCCCAGCTGCAGGGCGGCTCGCTGCGCATACCCGCCATCAGCCAGCCCTTGGACGGCCTGACCGGGGCGGTGGTCTTCGACCCCCGGTCGCTGCGCTTCCGCCAGGCCGGGGCCCGCTTCCTGGGCGCGGATTGGCGGGCCAGCGGCAGCATCGACGACCTGAGGCATCCCGTGTTCCACCTCCGCATCCAGGGTGACCGGGTGCCCTTGTCCGCGCTCAGCGAGCAGGTCAAGGGCGTGGGCCTCCTGCGCCTCAGCGGCACGGCGGCGGTGGACGCCGACCTCACCGGCCCCGCGCGGCGGCCGCTGGTGCAGGCCCGCCTGAAGGCGCCGACCATGGGCATCGCCGGGGTGGAGCTGCAGGGCCTCAGCGCCTCGGCGCGGCTGGAGGGCAAGCGCCTGCAAGTGGAGGGCCTCAGCGCCGGCCTGTGGGGCGGCCGCCTGGACGGCTCGGCCGACCTGGAGCTGGGCCGCGACGGGCGCCTGAAGGCGCAGTTGGAGGTGGCCGGCGCGCACCTGGAGCTGGCCAGCATGGACGGGCGCCGGCCCCTGCCCTTGTCGGGGACCGCCAGCGGCCGGCTCAAGGCCAGCGGCCTGCTGCGCTCGCCCGAGCTGGACCTCAGCCTGCAGCTGCCCCAGGCCAGCTTGGGCAGCCTGGACCTGGGCGCGCTGGAGGGCCGGGCCCAGTGGGGCGCGGCGGGGTTGGACGCGCGCTTCCAAGCCCTGCGCGGGCGGCTGGACGGCCGGGTGGCCTTCAGCCGCGGGCCGGCGGCCGCCTTCCATCACAGCCGCATCACGCTCAAGGCCATGGACCTGAGCAGCACCGCCGCGGGCCTGGCCAGCGCGGGCGACTCGGTGGTGCTGCCGCCGGGCGCGGTGAAGGCCGGGGCCATGATCCAGGAACGGCTGCGCGGCAGCGTGGACGCCACCCTCAGCCTGGAAGGGCCGCTGCATGGCGCTCAGCTGTGGATCGACCTGGCGCTGAAGGACGGCCGCCTGATGCTGCCGCCCGACGGCCCCCTGGCCCTGCGCGACGCCGCCGCCGGGGTGGACCTGCACCTGGCCGGGGCGGTGGGCCTGCACAACGGCGACCTGCAGCTGGGCCGCGCGGCGACGCCCCTGCGGGCGGTGCTGGGGCGCCGCAAGACCGGCGGCCTGGAGCTGCAGGCCCTGGGCCGCTACCCCCTGCGCCGGGCGGGGGTCAACGGCCACCTGGCGCTGGACCTGGACGGTGACCTGCGGCTGCTGGACCTGCTGGCCCTGTTCAGCAAGACCCAGGGGCGGCTGAGCGGGGACTTCATCCTGTCGGGCACCCCCGACGCCCCCATGGCCGACGGCGAGGTGCGCATCAAAGGCTTCCAAAGCGACCCGGTGGCCTATGTGGCGCCGTTGCGCGCCGGCGAGCTGACGGTGCAGATGCGCGGCCAGGCCCTGCACCTGGTGGGCCTGAAGGTGCAGGCCGGCGGCCAGGTCAGCGCCGTGGGCGAGGCCAGCCTGGCCCAGGGCTTGGGCGGCCTGAGCGCCCGCCTGGAGCTGCGCACCGACGAGCAGGGCCTGCGCCTGCAGAACTGGGACAGCGTGGGCAGCGGCAACCTGCGCCTGGACCCCCTGGTGGTGGCCGTGGACGGCCCCGATTCGCCGCTGAGCGTGTCGGGGCGGGTGGTGCTGAGCGACGCGCAGGTGGTCTACGGCGGCCCGGCCCGCCAGGTCCAGCAAAAGGAGCTGGTGCGCGCCACCCGGCCGGTGAGCCTGGACCTGCGGGTGGCCCTGGGCAGCAACGTGTGGTACGACAAGCACCAGAGCCAGACCGTGAACCTGCTGGACTTCGACCCGCTGAAGTGGGGCAACGACGCCCTGGGCAGCATGACCGACACCCTGCAGCGGCCCGACATCTACTTCCGCCTGGCGCCCACCGACGCGGACTTCCGGATCACCGGCACCACGCCGGACGTGGAGCTGACCGGCGAGCTGGCCATCGACCGCGGCCGCCTGACCATCATGGAGAACGAGTTCCAGATCAAGCCGGAGCGCCAACCCGCGCGCATCCGCTTCAACGGCCGCCACGCCGAGGTGCTGGCCGGCGCCGTGGGGCGCCTGCGCTACACCCGCGACGACCCGGTGACCCACCGGCCGCGGCAGAAGACGGTGGAGGTCACGGTGCAGGTGACGCCCATGGACGACGACACGCTGGCCCGCAGCAACCTGGCCAAGGCTTTCTTGAACTACCAGCTGAGCTTCGCCGCCGACCCGGCCCTGGTGCCCAACGACGACGCCATGAACCAGCTGGCCGTGCTCAACCTGCTGGTGCTGGGCGACCCCATGGTGGACGCCGACTCGGCCAACGCCGAGAACAGCTACATGGGCACCCAGGTGGACCGCATCCTGTCGGCCGAGGTGCGCAAGGAGATCGCCAAGCTCAGCCAGCAGGGCTTCAAGATGGTGGGCACCCGCTTCATCGACGTGCTGCGGGTGGTGCCGCGCTTCAAGTACCAGGGCGCCGCCACCAGCAGCGCGGTCAACGGCAGCGTGCAGCAGAGCACGGATTCCAGCCTGGTCTTCTCGGACGTCACCACCGAGATGGGCTGGAGCATCGGCGACAAGCTCTACGCCTCCATGCAGGGGGTGGGCTATTTCGACAACGACGCCCTGGACAGCATCGTGGCCAACATGCCCAGCGGCGCCAGCTACCAGGTGCTGCCCTACGGCATGCGGGCGGGCGTGGAGTACCAGGTCAGCCCCAGCCGCACGCTGGAGGCCTTCTACAACTACGGGGTCAACGACGAGCTGGACCCCATCCCCTATATGAGCGGTTCGGCGCCGGCCAAGGGCCCGGGGGTGCGCCTGCGCAACACCATCCCCGTGGGCAATTACGGGGACGCCATCGCGCGCCGCCGCCGCTACGACCTGGAGGGCATCCAACCATGAAGCGCATCCGCGTGGACCTGCACAGCCACACCTGGTACAGCCATGACAGCCTGCTCAAACCGGAGCATTTCGTGGACGCCTGCCTGAAGAAGGGCATCCATTGCATCGCCGTGACCGACCACAACGAGATCGACGGGGCCAAGGCCATCCAGCGCATCGCCCCCTTCAAGGTGATCATCGGCGAGGAGATCCGCACCCGCGACGGCGAGATCAGCGGCTTGTTCCTGAAGGAGCGCATCCCGCCCGCCCTGAGCGCCATGGAGACCATCCGCGAGATCCGCCGCCAGAAAGGCCTGGTCTACATCCCCCACCCCTTCGCCGCCGGCGTCACCATGCGCCTGCGCCAAAGCGTGCTGGAGGCCGTGGCCGGCCATGTGGACATCGTGGAGGGCTGGAACAGCCGCGGCCTGCTGCGGGCCGACGACCTGAAGGCCCAGGGCTGGGCCCTGCGCCACGGCATCCCCTTCGCCGCCGGCAGCGACGCCCACACCCGCTTTGAATTGGGGTCCGCCTACGTGGAGATGGACGAGTTCAAGACCCCGGCCCAGCTGCTCAAGAACCTTAAAAAGGGCACGCTGATCGGCCGCAAGACCAACGTGCTCTACCCGGCGGTGTCGGTGGCCGTGGGCCGCGCCAAGGTGGCGGCCGGCCATCGCACGGCCGAATCGCGCGAGGCGCGCAGGACCAAGGTGGATATCAGGAGCGTGTGGTCGGATTTCTAGGGCCGCCCTCAAGACCGGCCTGACCGGCGTCAATCGCGGCGGACCCGCCGTTTGAGCCGCGTTTTCGTTGCACCCGCGTCCGCCAGGCGTATGATATCCCAAGAGCGGATAGTTCAGCTTCGAGGACGCCGGGAGGTCGGTGATGGCGACGATCGAGGAAATAAGGGTCAGTGCCTATTACATCTGGGAAGCCAAGGGCCGACCCAGCGGCAGTTGCCTTCAGGACTGGCTGGAGGCCGAGCAGTTGGCCGGCATGGCCGTGTCGACCTTGGAGGCGGTGATGGAAGCCGTGGCCATGGCGCCCCGGGGCAAGCCCGCAGCCGCCAAGGCCGCGGTCGCGGAGGCCGTGGCGCCGCCCGCGGCCAAGCCCGGGCCCCCCGTCAAGGCGGCCCCGCGCAGCCGCAAGAAGGCCGCCGCAAGTTGAGATGCCACAAAAGAAGAAGGACCCGGCCGCGCGGCCGGGTCCTTCTTCTTTTGTGCCCAGGGAAGCGGGGCTAGCGCTGGATGCTGACCTTCTTCATCTTGTCGCCGACCTTGATGCCGTCCAGCAGCTCGTCGCCGCTGACCAGCTGGCCGAAGACCGTGTAGTTGTTGTCCAGGAAGGGCGCGGGGGCCAGGCAGATGTAGAACTGGCTGCCGGCGCTGTTGGGGTCGTTGGTGCGGGCCATGGCCACGGTGCCGCGCAGGTGCTTGTGGCTGTTGAACTCGGCCTTGATGGTGTAGCCGGGGCCGCCGCTGCCGTTGCCGGCCGGGTCGCCGCCCTGGATCACGAAATTGGGCTCCACGCGATGGAACGTCAGGCCGTCATAGAAGCCCTTGTCGGTCAATTTGACGAAATTGGCCACTGTGAGGGGGGCTTCCTTGGGGAAGAACTGGAAGACGATCTTGCCGCCCTTCTCCAGCTCGATGGTGGCCGTCTTGGGGGCGCCGGTCTTGGCCTTCTTCGCCGGGGCCTTGTCGACCTGGGCGGTGGGGCTGACGGCGGCGGTCGCGGTCTCATCAGCTTGGAGGCCGGGGGCCAGGAAGAGGGCCGCCAGGGCGGCCGACAGGGCCAGGGTTTTGGTCATTTTTGCTCCTATAATTGGCGGGTGGCGGCTGTTGCCGCCGCGCGGAATTGGGACGTATAATACCCCCCTTTTCCATCCCTTGAACAGAGCCTCAGCGAGCCCATGGACCAGCGTTTTATCCGAAATTTCTGCATCGTGGCCCACATCGACCACGGAAAATCCACGTTGGCTGACCGCCTTTTGGAGGCCACTCAGGCCGTTTCGAAGCGTGAGATGAAGGAACAGCTGCTCGACGGCATGGACTTGGAGCGCGAGCGCGGCATCACCATCAAGGCCAAGGCCGTCCGCCTGCATTACACCACCCCGGAGGGCCAGGAATACCTGCTCAACCTGATCGACACCCCGGGCCACGTGGACTTCAACTACGAGGTCAGCCGCTCCCTGGCCGCCTGCGAGGGCGCCATCCTGGTGGTGGACGCCAGCCAGGGCGTCGAGGCCCAGACCATGGCCAACGCCTTCCTGGCCCTGGATAACGGCCTGACCGTGGTGCCGGTGATCAACAAGATCGACCTTCCGGGCGCCGATATCGAGGCCGCCAAGGCCCAGATCGAGGACATGATCGCCATCGACGCCAGCGAGGCCATCCCGGCCTCGGCCAAGGAGGGCATCGGCATCGAGAAGATACTCTCCGAGGTCATCCGGCTGGTGCCGCCGCCCTCGGGCGACCCCGACGCCCCCTTGCGGGCCCTGATCTTTGACAGCCAGTACGACACCTACCGCGGCGTGGTCATGTACGTGCGCATCGTCGACGGCACCCTGAAGCCGGGCATGAAGATAAGGATGATGTTCTCAGGCAAGGAGCATCAGATCCTGTCGGTGGGCGCCATGACCCCCGCCAGCGTGGAGCTGCCCGAGCTGGGCCCCGGCGAGGCCGGCTTCGTGGTGGCCGGCATCAAGGTGGCCGGCGACGTGCACGTGGGCGACACCATCACCGACGCGGCCAAGCCCACCGGGGCGCCCCTGCCGGGCTACAAAGAGATCCAGAGCATGGTCTTCGCCGGCTTCTTCCCCCAGGACGCCGACCGTTATGAGGACCTGCGCGAGGCCCTGCTCAAGTTCCAGCTGAGCGACAGCGCCCTGCGCTTCGAGCCCGAGACCAGCCAGGCCCTGGGCTTCGGCTTCCGCATCGGGTTCCTGGGCCTGCTGCACATGGAGATCGTGCAGGAGCGCCTGGAGCGCGAGTACGGCCTGGAGCTGATCGCCACCGCGCCCAGCGTGATCTACAAGGTCACCACCACCGACGGCCAGATGACCGAGGTCGAGAATCCGGCCAAGCTGCCGCCGGTCTCGTCCATCGAGATGGTGGAGGAGCCCTTCATCAAGGCCACCCTGCTGCTGCCGGCCGAGTACGTGGGCAGCATCATGACGCTATGCCGCGACCGCCGGGGCATCCAGGTGGAGAGCAAGTACCTGAGCCCCACCCGCGTGCAGATGATCTATCACCTGCCGCTGGCCGAGGTGGTGCTGGACTTCTTCGACAAGCTCAAGAGCCTCACCAAGGGCTACGCCAGCCTGGACTACGAGCCGCTGGATTTCCGCGCCAGCGAGATCGTGCGCGTGGACATCCTGCTGAACTCCGAGCCCGCCGACGCGCTCAGCTTCATGTGCCACAAGGACGTGGCCCAGCGCCGGGGCCGCCTGATGTGCGAGAAGCTGAAGGAGCTGATCCCCCGCCAGCAGTATGTGGTGCCCATCCAGGCGGCCATCGGCGGCAAGATCCTGGCCCGCGAGACCATCGCCGCGCTGCGCAAGGACGTGCTGGCCAAATGCTATGGCGGCGACATCAGCCGCAAGCGCAAGCTGTTGGAGAAGCAGAAAGAGGGCAAGAAGCGCATGAAGACCATGGGGTCCGTGGAGATCCCCCAGGAGGCCTTCCTGGCCGTGTTGAAACTGGATGATTAGGAGCCGGACTTGAGCCTGTGGCAGCAATTCATGGAGTACGACAGCACCGAGCGCCTGCTGTACGGCCTGGCGGCGCTGTTCACGGTGTGGGCCCTCTTGGCCCTGATCCTGAAGGTGGACAAGAAGCATTGGTTCCGCGACTGGGCCGAGGCGGGCTTCACCGCGGTGTGGCTGGCCCTGGGGATACGCATCGTGCTGGTGGAGGCCTTTGAGATCCCCAGCGAGAGCATGGTGCCCACGCTGCTGATCCATGACCACCTGCTGGTCAGCAAGACCACCTTCGGCTGGCACCTGCCCGGCGGCCATGGCCGCTTCATGAAGTTCCGCGACGTGAAGCGCGGCGAGATCATCATCTTCGTGCCGCCCAGCGCCCCCAAGCAGAGCTACGTGAAGCGCTGCGTGGGCCTGCCCGGCGACACGGTGGAGGTCCGCGACAAGCGCGTGTTCATCAACGGCCAGCCCGCCGAGCTGGCGACCAGCTATGGCCGCCTGGCCAAGGTGGCCCCCACCGCCTTGGACACGCTCAGCGCCCAGGGCCAGGCCTACGTCAGCGCCCACCTGCCCCAGGTCAAGGCCCTGCAAGCCGCCGGGCACGCCCAGGAGGCCGCCCAACTGGCCTACCAGACCAGCTGGCTGGGGCCCACCGTGCTGGGCACCGGGACCTATTACCTGGAGGCGGCGCCCATCTTCGTGCGCGCCTACGCCCGCTTGACCGACAGCGCCCAGGTGGGCGAGTTCGAGGAGTATCCCAAGGGCTACGCCGAGGCCAAGGCCGCGCCGGGCTCGAAGCAGCCCACCTGGACCGCCGACCACGGCCTAGGCAACCGCGACTGGTTCGGGCCCTACACGCTGGCGGCGGACGAGTATTGGATGATGGGCGACAACCGCGACAACAGCTCCGACAGCCGCTACTTCGGGCCGGTGAAGGCGGAGGCCTTGCGCGGCACGCCGCTGCTGCGCTATTGGCCGCTGGACCGCCTGGGCTTCCCCAAGTAGGGCATGATCCACGGCCTGTACCTGCATATCCCGTTCTGCGAGCGTCGCTGCCACTACTGCGACTTCAACACCTATGAGGGGATGACGGCGCTGGCCCAGCCCTACTGCGAGGCCTTGGCCGCCGACATCCGCCGCAGCGCCGAGGGGGGGCTGCGGGCCATCGAGGGCGGGCTGGCCTCGGTCTATTTCGGCGGCGGCACGCCCAGCCTGCTGGAGCCCGGCCTGCTGCTGGGCCTGCTGGACCAGGCCCGGGCCAGCTTCGGCCTGGCCGCCGGCGCCGAGGTCACCGTGGAGGTCAACCCCGGCACGGCCGGCCTGGCGGCCCTGCGGCGCCTGCGCCAAGGCGGATTCAACCGGGTCAGCTTCGGCTTTCAGGCGGGCCAGGACCAGCACCTGGAGGCCCTGGGGCGTATCCACACCGTGGCCCAAAGCGACCAAGCCTGGGCCCACGCCCGCGAGGCCGGCTTTGACAACATGAGCCTGGACTTGATGTTCGGGCTCAGCGGCCAGACCATGGACCAGTGGCTGGCCAGCCTGGGATGGGGCCTGAGCCGGCGGCCCGAGCATGTTTCGTTCTACGGCCTGACCATCGAGCCGGGCACCCGCTTCCACCACCGGCGCAGCCAGGGCGCCTTGCCGCTGCCGGATGACGAGCTGCAGGCCCGCATGTACGAGGTCGGCGTCCAGGCCCTGGCCGACGCGGGCCTGGAGCAGTACGAGATCAGCAATTTCGCCCGGGACGGCCGCGCGGCGGTGCACAACCGCCTGTACTGGCGCAACGTAGACACTATGGGCCTGGGCGCGGGCGCCTGGTCCTTCGTCGGCGGCGAGCGCAGCGGCCGCATCAAGCAGCCCCAGGCCTACATCCAGGCCATCCAGGCCGGCCAGGACCCCCGCGTCGAGCGCGAGCGCCTGGAGGGCCGGGAGGCCCGGGCCGAGGAGGCCAGCCTGGCCCTGCGCATGAACCAGGGGCTGGACCTGGCCGCCTGGGAGCGGCGTCACGGGCGCGCTTTTGACCAGGAGTTCGGGGCGGCCCTGGAGCCGTCGAGGCGCGCCGGGAGCGTGGAGCAGCGGGGCGGGAGCCTGGCGCTGACGCCCAAGGGCCGCCTGCTGTCCAACCAAGTTTTCATGAGCTTGCTTTAGCCAACCACCAAGAAAAGGGGACCAGCATGACCAAAGTGGATCTGATCGACCAAGTTTCCCAGAAGACCGAGCTGCCCAAGCGCGACGTGGAGCGCATGTTGGAGGCCGCCATCGCCGCCATGCAGCAGGCCCTGACCCACGGCGAGAAGGTGTCGCTGACCGGCCTGGGCGTCTTCACCGTGGCCGACCGCAAGGCCCGCGTGGCCCGCAACCCCAAGACGGGCGCGCAGGTCGAGGTGCCGGCCCGCAAGGCCGCCAAGTTCAAGCCGGCCAAGGAGCTCAAGGCGATGCTGGGCTGAGGCCGATATGAGCGACAACGAGATCGACGCGGCCCCAGCCCCGGCGCCAGCCGAGGGCTTTGAGCCGGGCCTGGGCGCGGCGGCCCCGGCCGAGCCCGAGCTGACGCGCGAGCAGCAGCTGGAAGCCGACCTGGCCGACGCCAAGGACCGCTACCTGCGCACCCTGGCCGAGGTGGACAACTTCAAGAAGCGGCTGGCCCGCGAGCGCGTGGAGGAGCGCGCATACGCGGCCCAGGAGGTCCTCCAATCGATCCTGCCCGTGGCGGACAACCTGGAGCGGGCCTTGGTCTCGGCCAAGTCCCAGGCACCGGTGCAGGGCGTGGACCCGGCGCTGGACCAGCTGATCAAGGGCGTGGACCTGGTGGTGAAGCAGTTGGAGGACGCGCTGAAGAAGCAGGGCGTGTCGCCCGTGGAGGCGGCCGTGGGCCAGCCCTTTGACGCCAACAGCCACCAGCCCCTGTTGCAGGAGCCCAGCGCCGACCACGCCGAGGGCGCCATCCTGGAGGTGCTGCAGAAGGGCTATCGCCTGGGCGACCGCCTGCTGCGGCCGACGCTGGTGAAGGTGGCCACCAAGCCATGAGCAAGCGGGACTACTACGAGGTCCTGGGCGTCGAGAAGGGCGCCGGGGCTGACGAGCTGAAGAAGGCCTTCCGCAAGAAGGCCGGGGAGTTCCATCCGGACCGGCACCCCCATCTGGCCGAGGCCGAGCGCAAGCAGATGGAGGAGCGCTTCAAGGAGGTCGGGGAGGCCTATGCGGTGCTCTCCGACGCCGACAAGCGCGAGCGCTACGACCGCTTCGGCCACCAAGCCGGCGGCGGTGGCGGCGGAGGCGACCCCTTCGGGGGCATGGACCTGGAGAGCGTCTTCGGCGACATGTTCGAGGGCTTCTTCGGTGGCGGCGGACGGCGGCGCGGCGGCGCGGACCTGCGGGCCGAGGCGGGCCTGGACTTCGCCGAGGCCGTGTTCGGCAAGGAGCTGACGCTGGAGATCCCCGCCCTGCGGCGCTGCGGCACCTGTCACGGCAGCGGGGCCAAAGCCGGCAGCCGCGCCGTGACCTGCCGCCAGTGCGGCGGCCAGGGGCGCGTGCGGGTGAACCAGGGCTTCTTCAGCGTGGCGGCGGTCTGCCCCAGCTGCCAGGGCCGCGGCCAGACGGTCTCGGACCCCTGCCCCAGCTGCCGCGGCCAGGGCCGCACCCGCCAGACCCGCAGCGTCAAGGTCAGCGTGCCGCCGGGCGTGGAGGACGGCATGCAGGTGCGCCTGCGCGGCGAGGGCGAGGGCGGCGGGGCCGGCGAATCCGATGGCGACCTGTACGTGGTGCTGCGGGTCAGGCCGCACGAGCTTTACGAGCGCGAGGGCGAGGACCTGGCGTTGGAGCTGCCCATCAGCTTCACCCAGGCGGCCCTGGGCGGCGAGGTGGAGGTGCCGCTGCTGGAAGGCGGCGTGGGCCACCTGAAGGTGCCGGCCGGGACCCAGCCGGGCAAGGTGCTGCGCTTGAAGGGCAAGGGCGTGCCCAGCTTGCGCGGCGAGGGCCGCGGCGACCTGCTGGTCCACCTGACGGTGGCGGTGCCGGCCAAGCTGAGCGGCCGCCAGCGCGAGCTGCTGGAGCAATTCGCGGCCGAAGGCGGGGAAGCGGTGAAGGCCCGCAAGAAGGGCTTTGTGGAGAAGGCCAAGAAGTTCTTCGACTGACCCGCCGTGATGGCGTCAAAAAAAAGAGCCCCGGACCGCTGGTCCGGGGCTCTTGCGTTGCGGGGGCATCCGGGCGCGCTAGGGCTGGTCCAGGAACCACACCCGGTACAGCGCCCAGTCGTGGGGCTGGTCGTCGGGGCCGTGCCCGCTGGTGAAGGCCAGCCTCGCTTCGGCGCTGTCGGCGGCGGCCAGTGGCACGCGCACCTGGGTGTAGGCCTGGCCGTCGCTGGGCGCCACCACCACATCGGACCAGGCGCCGCCGTGGCCGGCGTAGAGGCGGCCGCCCTGGTCGAAGACGGCCCGCAGCAGCAGCGAGCGGGTGCCCGCGGGCACGCCGCTGAAGCGCAGGGCCGTCAGCCTGCGGCCGCCCTCGGGGGCCAGGGGCCCGCGGGGCCACAGGCGCAGGTCGATGGCCAGGCAGCGCCCGGCGTCGGCGCCGCGGAAGCTGCAGGCGTGGGCGGCCTCATCCGGCAGCCAGCCCAGGTCCAGGCTGCCCAGCACATGGGCGCCGGCCGGCAACGGCCCCACCGGGGCCTCGCGGCGGGCGGCGCCGGACCAATCCCAGCTGTAGATGCGCATGCCTTCGGCCAGCGGCCCGCGGTCGGCCAGCAGGCCCAGCTGCATCCACACGGCGGGGTCGAAATCCGGGCGCTGAGGGTGCAGGGCCGCGGCGATGGGCTTCTGGGGCCGGTGCAGCAGGGCTTCCAGCAAGGCGCCTTTGCCTTGGGCCCCCGCCAGGGCCAGCTCGTGGTCGGTGATGCCCAGCAGGTCCACCACCGGGTGGCCGCCGTAATAGGCCAGCAGGCCGCTGTCCACCACGGCCACCGGCCCGGGGGGCAGCTGGCGCAGGGCCACGGCCGCGTTGCGGTTGGCCAGGGCGTAGTCGCGCGCGCCCTCGAAGCAGCGCTGCAGGTGCCAGGGCCAGCTGGCCAGCCCGAAGCCGGCCCACAGGGTGAAGGCGGCGGCGGCGGCCGCGCGGCCCAAGGCGCCCTGGCTGCGCAACGCCTGCAGCCCCGCGCCCAGGCCCAGCACCAGCAGCGGCGTGGCGGCGGCCAGGTAGCGGTGGTTGTGCCAGCCCACCGGCAGGTCCCAGGCCAGCAGCAGCAGCAGCGCGCCCAGGCCGGCCAGCAACCCCAGGCCCAGCCAGCGGCGGGCGCCGTCCAGCAGGCTGTAGGCGCCCAGCAGGGCGCCGGCCAGGGCCAGCGGCGGGAAGAGCGGGCCCACCGGGTTGCGGCCCGCCGCGCCGCCGGCCGTGCCCACCTCGTCGGCGCCGCCCCAAAAGCCCATCCAGGCGCCCTTGATCACGCCCATGGCATAGGCCGAGGCCTGGGCCGCGCGCTCCAGCAGGGGCTTGTCCCCCTGCAGCAGGGCGCTCTTGGGGCGCACGCTGTCGGGGATGACGCTGCCGGAGACGGCCAGCAGCAGCAGGCTGGGGCCCGCCGCGATGGCCAACAGCGCCGGCAGCAGGCGCAGGCGCCCGCGCTGGGCCAGCCAGGGGAGCCCCAGCGCCACGGCCAGGACCTGGCCTTCGGGCCGGGTGAAGGCCAGCAGGGCCAGCAGGGCCCAGGCCCTGCCAAAGCCCGCCTCGTCACAAAGGGCGTCCAGCAGGGCCAGGCTCAGGCCCAGGAACAGCCCCGTCTCCATGCCGTTGAAATGCAGGGCGGCCCAGGAGCCCTGGGCCAGCAGCAGGAAGGGCAGCCACCAGGGGGGCAGGGCCGGGAACAGGCGCCGGCCCAGGCGGTCGGCGCTGACCAGGCCCAGCAGCAGCGCGCCCAGCCCCAGCAGCCAGGCGGCCCAAGGCCCGGCCAGCCCCAGGCCCATCAAGGCGGTCAGCCCCACCAGGTAGAGCGGCGAGGTCACGCCGGTGGACACGGGCGCACCCGGGTTGTAGCGTAACCATTCCCCGTGCAGGGCTTGGCGCGCGTATTGGAAATAGATGGCGGCGTCGTCCAGCGGCACGGCCAGGCTCTCGCCGGCGGGATGCACCCCGGGCGCGAGCTCGGCGCCCCGCCAGGCCATGAGGAACAAGAGGGAGCCCATCAGGGCCCCGATCAGCAGCCAAACGCGGTATCGGATCATGCCGTCACGCTAACACCGCCACCGAGCCTAGGCAAGAACCCCATGCATCAGCTCTACATCGAAGACCTGCCCGCCGCGGGCCAGCGCGCCGCCGTGACCGGCGAGGAGCGCCACTACATGGGCCGGGCCCTGCGCGCCCGCCCGGGTGAGCGCTTCCGCCTGGCCGCGCCCGACGGTCGCGCCGCCGTGGCCGTGCTGGAAGGCTTCGAGGGCGACACCGCATGGCTGAGGGTCGAGGGCCCCAGCCCGGACGCCATCGACCCCTACGGCGCCCACCTGCTGCTGTGCCCGCCCAAGGGCGACGCCCTGGACCAGGCCCTGGAGCAGGCGGTGCAGTTGGGCGTCGCCAGCATCCGCCTGATCCGCTCGGAGCGCACCCTGGCGAACCTGGACGGCGGCGCGCTCAGCCCCGAGCGGCTGCGGCGGCGCCTGCGCGAGGCCAGCCGCCAGTGCCTGCGCGCCCGCGTGCCC
>Ga0302320_10003221_pt1 | contig 38124 bp, 20 predicted proteins | sample Bog_T0_3_FD_202130 | JGI IMG/M metagenome (GOLD analysis project Ga0302320, IMG submission 202130) | Peat permafrost microbial communities from Stordalen Mire near Abisko, Sweden - Bog_T0_3 | ecosystem: Environmental > Terrestrial > Soil > Wetlands > Peat | place: Sweden: Abisko, Stordalen Mire... | reverse complement strand
TTCAATGACAGAGAAAACGTTGGCATCGGAGATTTCGCGGCGGAGTTTTCTGGCGGGCGCGACGGCTCTTGCGGCTACGCAATGGGCTTCGGGCGCGGCGCTGGCTGAGGGTCAAGGCGTGAAGGAAGGCCGGGTTTTCGCTTATGTGGGGACTTATACCGGAGCTATGGGAGCCGGAAGCAACGGAGAGGGAATCTATCTGGTAGAGATGGATACCGAGAGCGGCGAGTTACTGCGGCCGAAGCTGGCGGCAAAGACTCCGAGCCCATCGTGGATCGCGATTCATCCTTCGCGGAAGTTCCTCTATGCCGTGAACGAAGTGGGGAGTTTTGGCGGCGGCAGCGGGTCGGTGAGCGGCTTCGCGATCGAGCCGGCCACGGGCGCATTGCGCGCGCTGAACACGGTCAGTTCCGAGGGCGCGGGCCCGGCCTATTTGAGCCTTGACGCCAGGGGCAAGTTCGCGTTCGTGGCCAACTACGGCGGCGGAAGCGTGGCCGTGCTGCCGGTTCTTGACGGAGGACTGCTGGGCGAGGCGGTGGATACGCGCCGCGACAGCTTCTCCGTGGGCGGCACGCACGCGGCCGATGCGCCACCGGGGAGTTTTGCCGTGAGCGGACATGACGCCGCTCATGCGCACATGATTGCGCCGGACCCTGGAAACAAGTTTGTGCTGGTCGCCGACCTGGGCCAGGACCGGATTTATTCGTATGGCTTCGATGCGGGAACGGGCAAGCTGGCCAAGGGCGGCGCGACTTTCGCTTCCCTGCCCTCGGGCGACGGGCCGCGCCACTTTGTCTTTCACCCCAACGGGCATTGGCTGTATTCGATTCAGGAAGAAGCCTCGACCGTCGTGTTCTTCGAGTACGACGCCGGGGCGGGGACGCTGGCCGGGCGGCAGACGGTTTCCACGCTGCCCGAGGGCTTTGCGGGGACGAGCTTTGCTTCAGAGATTTTGGTCTCGCCGGATGGGCGCTTTCTCTATGCCGCGAATCGGCTCGCCGACACCATTGCCGTTTTCGCGATCGATGGACAGGGAAGGCTGAAGGCTCTTGGCGAAACATCGACCCACGGGGATTATCCTGGGCAATGCAGAATCGACCCCACCGGTACTTTTCTGTATGCCTGCAATCGGCGCAGCGATCACATTACGTGCTTCAGGATTCATCGCGACTCGGGGCTGCTGAGCTTCACCGGGCGCTACACGCCAGTAGGAAGCCCGGCGAGCATTACGTTTCTGGCGTGATGCCTGTTTTGCGCCTCACCCAGGAAGGAGCAAGAATGCAGGTTCAACAAATCATGGACGCCAGGAAAGTGTGTGCGATCCCACCCATTCCGCAAAGAGCGCGGAATGGATGGGGCACCCAAGGCTATTGGTTGTGAGTGAAAATGCTGTGGATGCAGAACGCTAGGACCCGTCGGAGGGGACCTCGAAGGTGACCAGTTCGGCACGGAAGCCGCGGGTGCGAATGGCTCCGTACGTGATGCCGGCAGCCATCCACACAAAGCCGAGCACCTTCGCCGGCAAGCTGAGATTGAGCCAGATGAAGGCGCAGATGAGAAAGCCCAGGGCCGGCACCAGGAAGCCGCTGAGATTGCCGGGCTGGTCCGGCGCTCCGCTGCTTCTGGTTCGCAAGTAGTGGACGAACGCTGCTCCATTCACGCCCATGAAGGCGATAAAGGCTCCGAAGTTGAGGCACTGCGCGCCGATTTCGTAGGCCCCTCCGCCGAGGCGGCTGGCGAAGAACTCGAGCAAGCCGGCTCCGACGAGCGCGAAGGCTCCGACGGCAATGATGTTGTTGCGCGGGACGCGGTGCTTGGGCTCGATGACGCCGAAGAACGACTTGGGCAGCGCGTTGCCGCGGCCCATGCCGTAAAGCAGACGTCCGGCGGCCAGTTGCGAGCCCATTCCGGAGCCCATGTTGGCGATCAGCAGGGTGAAGTTGACGATCTGGAAGAGGATGATGCCGCCGGCCTGGCCGGAGACCAGGGCAAAGGCCGATTCGACGTTATCGCTGGAGAAGGGCTTCGATCCCCAAATAAGTTGCGCCGCATAGACCTCCAGCCCGGAGAGGACGCCGGTGATGAGGCAGACCAGGACCGTGGCCAGCAGGATGTTGCGGCGGGGGTTGCGGACCTCTTCAGAGAATGTGGAGATGGCGTCGAAGCCGATGTAGGTGAGCACGGCCACCGAGGTGCCGGCGAAGATGCTGGAGGTGTGGAAGCTGGCCGGGTCATAGAAGGGGTGAGTGAAGAATCCGGGATCGTGATGGATGTGCCAGACAGTGCGAACGACGCAGCCCAGGAAGAGCACCACCACCACGACCATGCCGGCGCAGAGGGCCTCGTTCAATTGCGCCGAGGTCTTGATGCCGCGCAGGTTCATCCAGGTGAAGAAGGCGGCGAAGAAGAGAATCCAGACGTAAAAGGAGAGGCCGGGGAGGATGTTCATGGCGGCCTTGGCGCAGAAGGCGGTGCAGATGAGGGGATTGATGAGGTAATCCATGACCATGCCCCAGCCGACCACGTAGCCGAGAGCGGAGTGCATCTCCTGGCCAACGTAGGTGTAAGCCGAGCCGGCGCTGGGATAGACACGCGCCATGCGGCCGTAACTAATGGCGGTAAAGAGCATGGCGACCATGGCGATGAGGATGGTGGTGACGACGTGGCCATGGGCCTTGTTGCTGATGACGCCGTAGATGCCCATGGGCGCGGTGGGCTGGATGATGACCATGCCGATGATGATCAGGTTCCACAGGCCGAGGGTGCGATGAAGGCCGACGGAGCCGGGCGGATTGCTTGCTGAGGCGGTTGCCATGCTGATCCTGGGTGTCAATTTGCCGTGACGGCAGAGGTTGGAGTGATGGTTTCAGAGGCCACATTCCAGCCCTCGATCTGAACCATGGGCGTGGCGGGGGCGCTTTCCGGCAGCAACGCCGTCAGGGTGCGGGATTCGCCGGGGGCGAGTTCAATCCAGTTGTCGGACCAGAATACAGGAGCGATGAGGCCGCCGTCCGCGGTGCGAACGGCGGCACGAATCTGAAAGGCCAGCGCAGAGGACCGATTATCGAGAACCATGCGCAGTTCGCGGCCCTGCGCGGTGGTCCGAATCTGGGCCTGAGCCGCGACTTTGGCGGCGGGGAGTTTGGCCAGAGCGGTCAGGTTTTCGTGGCGCGCGGCGGGGGTGTGGGTGTAGTCGGTCTTGGCCCAGTCGAAGGCGGTGAGCGTGCCCGGCACCCAATAGAAATTGCGGCTCACGACGCGGCCCGAAGCGTCGGACAAGGCCAGGTCGATGAAGAAGATTCTCTCCGCGCCGGAGTACATGGCTTCCGGGATGGAGAGAACCTGCTGGGCGCTGTCGACGGCGGCATCGAGGGTGGCCTCGGCGCTGAAGAGTTCTTTCCACGCCAGGTTGTGCACGTGGACGCTGGCATGGAGCCCGGGAACGATCTCATAGGTGCTGTTGACCACCACCACCGAGCCGTCGTCGTAGGAGTACTGAATGTGGACCGGCTCGCAGGCCTTCCTGGCTCCGAAATAGCCCGCGCCGGCATCGAGGTAGTAGTCGTAGAGGTGCCAGAACATGGAGGGCCAGGCATTGTTGAGCATCCACTGAATCACGCCCGTGGAGACATACTTGTTTCTGCCGTAGGCCTCGAACATGGCGCGCTCGGAGTCGTACTGCATGGTTTGCGCGATGCGCTCGTATTCGGCGGCTGAGCCGGGCTTGGCGTAGACGGCTTCCATGGCCTGATCGAAGACCTGCATGACGGCGAACTTGCCGCCGCCGTAGTGGAGGCTCCAGGCAGCGGAGGGCGGCCAGGCCTCGGCGTCGGGGAGAAACTTTTTCCGGCTGGCGAGCGACGCAATGGCCGGGCCGGGGCTGGTTTCGGTGTTGAAGCCGTAAGCGCCGCCGTTTTGCCGGTCCACGTACCAATAGCTGGGCGCGACGTAGTCGTAGGGGCCGGTCATTTTGACTCCGCTGGGTCCGGTGACCGTGGTGGGCGTGGAGGAAGCCGAGGAGAGGACCGGGTTGGGCCAGCGGGTCTCGGACTCGACCTGCAGGTAAGCACGCTCGACGTCGGCGGGTGGCGGATTGTCGCTGCCATTGAGCCAGACCAGCAGGCTGGGGTGGGCGCGCAGGCGCAGCATCTGCGCACGGAGCGAGGAGGTGGCAATGGCGAGATCCTCCGGGGTCCAGTCCTTCCATTGCTCCCAGTGGTCACAGCAGCACCAGCCGAGCATGACCAGGATTCCCTGCTGGTCGGCGAGATGGAAGAAGGAGTCGGTTTCGAGCTTGCCCTCGAGGCGGATGGCGTTGAGGTTCATATCGCGGACCAGGCGGAACTGGTCTTGCAAGCGGGCTTCATCGGTGCGCAGCAGCATGTCCTGTGACCAGCCCGCGCCGCGAATCAGGATCGGCTTGCCGTTGACGCGAAACAGGCGGCTGCCGGTTGCTGTCAGTTCCGAGGTCACCTCGCGGATTCCGAAATCCACGCTTTGCTGGTCGGAAACCTGGCCCTCGAGGCTGAAGCTCACCGTCAGCCGCTCCAGGTGCGGGTCGCCCATCTGGCGAGGCCACCATGGTTTGGGATTGCGCATTCGCAGCGCGGGAAACTGCTCGGTGGAGAAGACGACAGTGCGGTCTTGATGGGGCGCGAGTTCGACCGATTGCTCGAATCGGACCCCGGCGGCGGAACCTGTGGCCAGGCCCTTGACGGGGGCGCCGGTGGAGTTGTGCAGCTCAGCGTAGACCGTGAGGTCGGCGGAGCTGAGCTGGGCGTCTTTGAAGTGGGTGACCGCGAGCGGCGAGCGCACGGTGACCGCGCCGGTGGCGACCAGATCGACCGCGCCCCACAGGCCCATGTCCTTGTCCGGGGGGCAGGGATTCCAGTCCACCCAGTTGATGCCCAGGTCCTTTTCAGTGGGCGCGAAGGTCTCCACGGCCAGCACATTTGCCTTGCCGGGCTTGAGCAGTTGGGTCACGTCGAAGTCGTAGCTGCGATAGGCGCCTGCCACGGTTGAGGTGTCCGCGATCCGGCGGCCGTTGAGCCAGATATCGGCGCGATAGTTGATGCCGGCGAAGTGGAGCCAGAAGCGGCCTTCCCTGAGCGACGCCGCCGGAGCCGTGAATTCGCGGCGATACCACCAGCCGCAGCGGTAGGGGCTTTCCTGGGGCATGGGCAGTTCGGCAAAGTTGTGGCCGACGGGATAGGTTGTGCCGGGAATCTGGCGCAGGTTGGCGCCGAAGTAGGGGTCGGGAACTGCTCCAGCAGCAGCCTGTGCGGCCAGCACCGTGCTTGGGACCTCGGTTTTCAGCCAGTCCCCGGCGGCAAATCCCTCTTGGGAGATGGAGTCGCCCGCAGCCTGGAGTTTGCAGGCCGATTGCAGGCGCCAGTCTTCGCGAAGCGGGGTTACGGTTCCCGCCTGGAGCGCTGCCGGCAGCGACCCAAGCGCCAGCAGCACGATGGTGAATCTTCTTTGCAAAAGCACCGGAACCTCCTGCTCGGCGGGCCTGGGACTTGACGCCAGGAGACCGCGAAGGGAAATGGGAGCCAGGAAAAGCGGCGGATAGAAGTCCTGAGGCAAATAACCTGGCTGTATCCTGGTTCAATTCCTGGTTCGATTCCTAGTTCAATCGTTTGAATCTTGAAATATCGTCCCTGTTCCCCGGCCTTGTCAAGGAGGTTTTGGCGCCGGCCCGGCGTTGTTTTTGCTGCAGCGGCGGACAGGTTGTTGACATGCGCGCCACCAGTTGCGGCTGGGCCAGGTGGAGCCGTGGGGCGAGAGCGCCGCCCTGCTCGCGGGCCGCCACGCCCTCGAGCACCCATTTGGCCGCCAGCAAGCCCATCTCGCGGGTGGGCTGGCGAATGGTGGTGATGCCGGGAGTGGCCACCGCCGCCGGCTGCACGTCGTCGAAGCCCAGCACCGAGCAATCCTCCGGCACCCGCACGCCGGCGGCGGCGAGGCCGCGGACCACGCCCAGGGCGGTGAGGTCGTCAAAGGCCAGAACCGCGGTGAAGGGCTGTCTCGAGGCCACCATCCGGGTCGCGCAGTCGATTCCGCCCTCGAAGCCCGAGGCCGGGTCGACCAGGCCGGGGAGTTGGAGAACCAGCCGTGGGTGGAAGTCGATTCCGGCCTCGGCTGCCGCGGCGCGCACCCCGGCCCAGCGCGGCGCACTGTCGAACAGCTCCTCGGGGCCGCGGATCACCGCGATGCGGCGATGGCCCAACTGGAGCAGATGGCGCAGGGCCATTGCGCCGCCCGCCTGGTTGTCCACCAGCACCGAGCTGATCCCCAGCGAGCTCATGTCGCGGCTGACAATCACAATCGGGACGTTGTTCTTTTCGATGTCGCCCAGCAGGTTGGTCTCGTCGAAGACCCAACTGGCGATGACGATGACCCCTTCGGCGCGACGCTCCAGGATCATCTGCAAATAGCTGTCGAAGAGATCGCGCTCGGTCTGCGCGTCCATCAGCAGGGGGAGGAAGCTGGCGGGCTGCAGGCCGGCCTGGATGCCGCGAACGATGGGGATGCAGAAGGGGTCGGACAGGTCGTAGGCCAGCACCCCGATGGTCTGGCTTCGGCGGCGGCGGAGGGAGCGCGCATAGGCGTCGGGATGGTAGCCGAGGGTCTGAGCCATGGCGCGGATCTGCTGCCGGGTGGAGGCGGCGACATTCCGCGAGAGGGGCGCCTCGCTGAGGACAATGGAGACCGTGGAGACGGAGAACCCGCAGGCGCGGGCAATATCGAGCAGCGTGACATGGCCGGATCTTCGTTGAGCCACTTTGCCCTCCCTGCCGGGTTGGTGCGGCGAGTTTTCGCGGCGCGCGGCAACCCAGCGATATTCTGCCACAGCCGGCGGGCCTTTGGTTCGGTTGAGTTGAGTTGGGGAGGCGCTCCGAGTGGCTCTTGTGCGCCTCTCGGGGAGCTTTTCGAGGGCTGACGGGGCGGTCCGATGCGCGTCCCGGTTTGAATCCTGCAATCGGTTGATTCTATGTATTTTACATGTCTTAATGAGGGGGCGATCCCGGGGCCGCGGAGGTCCTTTTTGGAGCAGCATCAGGTTGAAGGGGGAATCGAGTTTGCGGGCGGTCCGGGGGGGTGCGAGTTTTCGCTTGACAGGGGAAAACCGTGGTCCTACATTTTTCATTCTGGAGATTCAAACGTTTGAATCGCTCGAATTCTCAGGGGGCTGCCATGAAAAACAGCGCTGAACGCACCAGGTCCATGCGCCATCTACTGTTCGTCTGCACGCTCCTTCTGAGCGCCGCGGCGGCCTTCGCCCAGGCCGGCCGAGGGGGCATTAGCGGGCTGGTGACCGACCCCACCGGAGCCATCATCCCCGGGGCCAAAGTCACGGCGCTGAATCACGCAACGGCCATCAAGCTCACGACCGTCTCAACCGCGGCGGGCCTGTACTCCTTTGTGTCGCTGACGCCGGGCGTTTACGAAGTGACCGCGAGCCTGAAAGGGTTTGAAAGCGTTGCTCAGGACAATGTGAAAGTGACGGTGGATCAAATCAGCACCGTGAATATTGCGCTCCGGGTGGGCAGTGTGAGTGAAGTGGTTACGGTGACGGAAGCCACCTCGCTGGTGGAGAGCAGCAACTCGACGGTGGGCCAGTTGATCTCGGCCGAAACCATCGAGCGCGTTCCGCTGTTGACGCGCAACGTTTTCGACCTGGTGCAACTGAGCGCGGGGGTGACGCCGGCCAATGGATCGCCGAACTCTTCCAATTCGCAGGCCATCATCAACATATCCAGCGGACGGCCCGGGGTGGATGTCTCGTCGTACACCATCAATGGCGCCATCCAGGGCTCTGTGTATTACATGCTGGACGGCAGCCCGCTGGGGGTGGCCGAAAACAACGTCGCCGCCGTCATTCCGGCGATGGAGATTCCCGAGGACGGGGTGGAAGAGTACCGCGTGGAGACGCAGAACACGCCGGCCTCCTATCAGAGCGGCGGCGCGGGCGTGATCAGCCTGGTGAGCAAGTCGGGCGGGGATCAGTTCCATGGCGACGGGTTTGTGGTTTTGCGGCCGAATGTTCTGGCCGCCAACGAATACTTCAACAAGCAAAGCCAGGTTCTGGCCGGCGCGCCCAATCAGTCGCCAGCCTTTCACCGCTATCAGGAAGGCGGGGCCATCAGCGGGCCTATCCTGCACAAGAAGCTCTTTTTCTTTGGGGATTATGAAGCCACGCAGCAGGAATCATTCGATGGTTCAAGCATCTTCACGGTACCCACCAGCGCGGAGCGGATCGGGGATTTTTCCGCCGACAGTTATACGATCTATAACCCGATGGTTCCCGATTTCGGGGCTGCTGGCGCACCGGCCGGCAGTACGGCAAATCCCGCCGGGACGCGGCAGCCGATCGCGGGCAACATCATCGCCAACCCCAATTCCATTGCATTGAAGTTTCTATCCGAATTTCCCAAGTGCAATTTTCCCAACCCGGCCACGTGCGATGCGGCCACGGACGAACACCTGAACAACCTTTATGTTCCAGGACTGGACCCGACGACCGCACAGCGGTTCGACATTCGGATGGATTACTACAAGGGTGAGAAGCAGAGGCTCTTCGGGCGCTTCTCATTTGACCGGCTGTTTACCTCGGGAGTGAACGCCTTCAACAACGATTGGGATCTGGACTACGCGCAGAACATTACCAACGGGCGGAACTTCCTGATTGGGGACGATTACACGATCAATCCGACAACGGTGCTGCAGTTGCGCTACAGCTTCACGCGCCACTATGAGGCCCAGGGAGGCGACCCTCGGCAGAATGGCTTCGACATCACCACGCTGGGATTTCCCGCCGCACTGGCCGCTGACGAGGCGTACAAGACGCTTCCCTATGTGACCTTCAGCGACGTGGGCGGGGGCATCGGCGGCACCGCCAACTACAACACGTTCCTCTATGCCAGCGAAGACAGCGACGTAAACGCGACCGTGACCAAGGCCTGGGGCAAGCACGAGATCAGCGCCGGCGCGGAAACCATGAAGCGATTCCTGAATGTGGGCCAGCCGCCCGCGCCTTCCGGCAATTACCAATTCGACATCACGGCCACGAGCCAGACGGCAATCTCGGGCGGAGGGGGCAGCGACTTCGCTTCCTTCCTTCTGGGCATGGGGAGCCCGAGCGAATCGACGAATTTCACCCAGGACCTATTTGTCGCGGAAGCCAGTCCGTATTACGCCGCCTTCATTGAGGACACCTACCATCCCCATCACGCTCTGACCATCACCGCGGGCGTTCGCTGGGACATCTTCGGGGGTAAAACGGAGCGGCATAACCGGTTGGAATACTTCGATCCGACAGCCGCGGGCACTGATCCGGTCAGCGGCGCATCGTTCACCGGGGGCGAAGTGTTCTCGACGAGCGGTCATCGCTCACCCTTCACGACAAACATGAAGGATTTTGGCCCCCGGCTGGGGGTCTCGTGGCAGCCCGTGAATCACCTGGTGGTCCGCGGCGGCGGAGGCTTCTACTTTGGACCGAGCGCGGAGATGGTAGGCGGCGCAACTCTCGACAGCGATGGCTACTCGACGAGCGTGAACTGGAATGCTATCGCCTGGAACAACGATCCGAATACCATCGCATTCGACGGCGGCGCCGCGAGTGGGAGCCAAGGCAACACGACGATTCTCAATTCCCTGAGCAATCCATTCCCAACGGGCCTTGTTGCCCCGTCGCAGTTGAAGCCGAGCGGATTGGCGACCGGCCTGGGTGCGAATTTGAACGCCATGCTGCATTCGCAGCGCACGCAGGAGACCTATAACTTCAACTTCGGCCTGGAATACGAACTCCCGCACAGCGTCATTGTCAGCGCCGGCTATGTGGGCAGTAGGGGCCTGTTCCTGCCGCTGTCGGGTGTGGATCTGAATCAGCTCACCCTGAGCCAGATCGATCAGTTCGGCACCGCGGGAGACAGCATCGCGCAATTCCTGGCGGCGGAGCCTTTCCCGCAGTTCACCACGGGCAGCATCAGCGTGACCAACCAGACCAACGGCGTGATGGTGCATGGGTATCCGGGCGGCGATTCGGAGTACAGTTCATTGCAGACCAAGGTGCAAAAGCGCATGACCAAAAGCTTCACCACGCTGGCCTCTTTCACCTGGGCCAAACTGATGACGGACGATGGGAATCCTCCGCTTGGTTTTGTGGGTTCTCATGCCGGTTCGATACAGGACTGGAGGGACATGCGCTTCGAACACTCGGTGAGTCCCCAGGATGTGAAGTATCAGTTCACATGGCAGGCATCGTACGATTTGCCGGTGGGCAAGGGCCGGGCGGTGAATTTGAGCGGGGTAGCCAATGCCGCATTGGGCGGCTGGACGACCAACGCCGTTTTTTATCTGAGCAGCGGCGTTCCCATCGCGGCGCCCATGATCTGGACATCGCCGGTGTACCTGAACCAGAGGGCCAATATGGTTTGCGATCCGAGCAAGGGCGCTCCGCACACGACGGCGGAGTGGTTCACTCCAGATTGCTTTCAGGCGCCCGCCAGTTCGTTTGTGCCTGGAAATGCCCCGGCCTATCTTGACCACGTCCGCACCATGGGAGCCGACGACCTGGATCTCACCCTTTCCAAGGGCTTCAAATTGGGCAAGGAGCGGGATCTGCACTTTGATGTATCGTCCTACAATGTTGCCAACAAGGCGCAATATGCCTCGCCGGGCGTGCCCACACAAAGCAGCGGGTGGACCACGGCGAATGGCTTCGGCCTGATCTCCTCGACATCCAATTCACCGCGCCAGTTCCAGTTCGGGTCGAGGTTTACGTTCTGAAGGGTCGTTGGGGGGGCGGGGAGATCGACCGGCCGCGACGGCCACGCGTCCCACTTTGCGGTTTCTGGTTGGGGCTGACGGTTTGCAGTCGAGGTTCCCCCTCGGGGAGCGACAGCGCCATTTCTTGTCCCGCAGATTCGGATTTCCGCCCTGAAAACGGTGCAGGGGAGGGGCCGGGCGGAGGCTGAAACTGCGTTCAAGGGCATGGAGGGCGCAAGGAAGTTCAGACGGATGATAAAATTTTCGTTATATTAGAGACTTCAGACAAGACCCAGACGCGGCCGGGCCTGCCAGGTAGGCCCTCACAAGAAGGACAGGGCGATTTCCTCAGGGGGAATTGCACCGCATTTGTGTATTCGGCCAAGAACGCCACTCTGCTCGGAAAAAGTTCATCTGGAAGGTTGCCATGAAAACACCGGATCGTTGTCTTCGCACTCCTCAGCCCCAGGGTCTTTATCATCCACGCAATGAGCACGATGCCTGCGGCATGGGCCTGGTGGCCAGCATCCGCGGCGAAAAGAGCCACGACATTATCCGCAAGGGGCTGGAGGTTCTGATCAACCTAACCCATCGCGGCGCGGCGGGCTGCGACCCGGAGACGGGCGACGGCGCGGGGATTCTGATCCAGATTCCGCATGTCTTTTTTGCCCGCGAATGCGGCGAGCTGGGGATGCAGTTGCCGGAGCCGGGCGCCTACGGGGTGGCCATGTGTTTTCTGCCGGTGGACAAGCAGGACCGGCTGCAATGCGAGGGGGTTTTCGAGCGCATCGCACGGGAGGAGGGCCTCAGCGTCCTCGGCTGGCGCGACACTCCGGTGAACGGCATCGCCATCGGCCGCGAAGCCCGCGCGTCACAACCCTACATTGAGCAGTTTTTTGTGGGCAGCCCCGAGGGACTGAGCGAGGACGCCTTCGAGCGGCTGCTCTACCGGGTTCGCCGGCGCACGGAAAACGAAATCTGCGCCTCGGAGATCGAGGGCAAGGACGATTTCTTCGTCCCGTCGCTTTCCTGTCGCACCATCGTGTACAAGGGCCTGATGCTGGCGCCGCAGATTGAGAAGTTTTATTTTGAGCTGGCCAATCCGCTGGTGACCAGCGCGTTGTGCCTGGTCCATCAGCGCTTTTCTACCAATACATTTCCGAGTTGGAAGCTGGCGCATCCTTACCACTATGTGGCGCACAACGGGGAGATCAACACCATCCGCGGCAACGTGAGCTGGATGAACGCCCGGCAGTCGGTGCTGGAGAGCCCGCTCTACGACGGCAAGATCGACGATCTGTATCCGGTGATCATGCCCGGAGGGAGCGACTCGGCTTCGCTGGACAACGCGGTTGAGTTTCTGTTTCAGTCGGGCCGCACCCTGCCTCATGTGATGGCGATGCTGATTCCCGAAGCCTGGTCCGGCAACCCGGACATGGACGAGGAGAAGCGCGCCTTCTACGAGTACCACGCTTCGCTGATGGAGCCCTGGGACGGGCCGGCGGCCATCGCCTTCACCGACGGCCGCGTGATCGGCGCGACCCTGGACCGCAACGGATTGCGTCCTGGCCGCTACGTGGTGACCAAGGACGATTTGGTGGTGCTGGCCTCGGAGGCGGGCGTGCTGGACGTGCCGGCGAAGGATGTGCGCAAGAAGGGCCGGCTGCAACCGGGGCGCATGTTCCTGGTGGACACGGTGGAGAAGCGCATCGTCTCCGACGCCGAGATCAAGAAGCAGTTGGCCACGCGGCAGCCCTATGGGGCATGGCTCAAGGAGCAGCAGGTGACGCTGGACCAGTTGCCGGAGCCGGCGCGGGTGATTGCGTCGAATCCCGAGACCCTGCTGCGCCGCCAGCGGGCCTACGGGTATAGCGAAGAAGACCTCAAGGTGCTGTTGACTCCGATGGGCGCGACGGGCGCCGAGCCGATCGGCTCGATGGGCACCGATGTGCCTCTGGCCTGCCTTTCCGACCGCCCGCAGCCGTTGTTCAACTACTTCAAGCAGCTTTTCGCGCAGGTCACCAACCCGCCCATCGATCCGATTCGCGAAGAGATGGTGATGTCGCTGATCAGCTATATCGGCACGGAGCGCAACATTCTGGACGAGGCACCGGACAACTGCCACACGCTGAAGCTGCCGCATCCGATATTGACCAACCGGGACCTGGAGAAGCTGCGCCGCGTCTCATCAGGAGATTTGCTGGCCACCACGCTGCCGGCGCTGTTCCGCGCCGCCGATGGCGAAGCCGGTTTGCACCGGAGCCTGGACGAGTTAAGCGCCCGCGCCGCACACGCCGTGGCCTCCGGCTACACGCTGCTGATTCTTTCCGACCGCGGCGTCGACGCCACGTATGCGCCGATTCCCAGCCTGCTGGCCATGGCCGCGGTGCACAACCGCCTGGTGAGGGAAAAGACCCGCACCCAGGTGGCGCTGATTATCGAAAGCGGCGAACCGCGCGAGGTGATGCACTTTGCCCTGCTGATCGGCTACGGCGCGAGCGCCATCAATCCTTACCTGGCCATCGAGACCCTGCACGACCTGAAGCGGCGCGGATTGCTGCCTCACAACGTCACAGGGCCTCATGCCGAGAAGAACTTCATCAAGGCCATCAACAAGGGTCTGCTGAAGACCTTTTCGAAGATGGGCATCAGCACGCTGCAGAGCTATCGCGGCGCGCAGGTCTTCGAGGCCGTGGGCCTGAACCAGGCGCTGGTGGACGCTTACTTCTCCGGCACCGCTTCGCGCATCGAAGGCGTGGGCCTGGAGGTGCTGGCCCGCGAAGCGCAAATGAAGCACGATTACGCCTACCAGCCGCTGACCGAGTCCGAGACCGAGTTGGTGGTGGGGGGGCAATATCAGTATCGCGAGGGCGGCGAGTATCACCTGCTGAATCCGGCCACCATCAGCAAGCTGCAACAGGCGGTGCGGCAGAACAACCCGGCCACTTTCCAGGAATACACCGACCTGCTGGACGATCAGAACCGCCATCTGTGTACGCTGCGCGGGCTGCTGCAGTTGAAGTACGCCGATGCGCCGATTCCGATTGAGGAAGTAGAGCCGGCCAAGGAGATTGTGAAGCGCTTCACGACCGGCGCGATGAGCTTCGGATCGATTAGCAAGGAAGCGCACGAGACGCTGGCGATCGCGATGAACCGGCTGGGCGGCATGTCGAACACCGGCGAGGGCGGCGAGGACGAAGAGCGCTTCAAGCCCGACGCCAACGGCGACTCGCGCCGCTCGGCGGTGAAGCAGGTGGCGAGCGGCCGTTTCGGGGTGACGACGAATTATCTGGTGAACGCCGACGAGTTGCAGATCAAGATGGCGCAGGGCGCCAAGCCCGGCGAGGGCGGCCAGTTGCCGGGCCACAAGGTGGATGAGGTGATCGCCCGGACGCGCCACTCGATTCCCGGGGTGGGCCTGATTTCGCCGCCGCCGCATCACGACATTTACTCCATCGAAGATCTGGCGCAACTGATCTACGACCTGAAGAACGTGAACCCGCAGGCGCGCATCGCGGTGAAGCTGGTTTCTGAGGTGGGCGTGGGCACGGTTGCCGCGGGCGTCAGCAAGGCGCACGCCGACGTGGTGCTGATCTCCGGGGACAACGGCGGCACCGGCGCATCGCCACTGAGTTCCATCAAGCACGCCGGCCTGCCCTGGGAACTGGGTCTGGCCGAGACGCAGCAGGTGCTGTTGTTGAACGATCTGCGCGGGCGCATCAAGGTGCAGACCGACGGCAAGCTGCAGACCGGGCGCGACGTGGTGATCGCGGCCCTGCTGGGGGCCGAAGAGTTCGGCTTCGCCACCACGCCGTTGATCACCATGGGCTGCATCATGATGCGCAAGTGCCACCTGAACACCTGCTCGGTGGGCATCGCGACCCAGGACCCGGTGTTGCGCGCCCGCTTCACCGGCCAGCCCGAGCACGTGGTCAACTTCTTCTTCTTCCTTGCAGAACAGGTCCGCGAGCAAATGGCAAAGCTGGGCTTTCGCACGGTCAACGAGATGGTGGGCCGGGTGGACAGGATTGACGCCGCCCTGGCCGACGCGCACTGGAAAGCCAAGGGCATCGACCTTTCCTCCATTCTGTATGCGCCCACCGTGCCGTCGCGCGTGGCTCGCCGCAGGGTGCAGGCGCAGGACCACGGCTTGGACCAGGCTCTCGATCACAGGCTGATCGAAAAGGCCGCGCCGGCCCTGGAGTTCCAGACTCCGGTCACCGGCAGCTTCGCCATCCGCAACGTACACCGCACGGTGGGCGCCATGCTGGGCGGGGAAATCGCCCGGCGCTACGGGTCGGCTGGATTGCCTGAGGGCACGATTCACTACAAGTTCACCGGCTCGGCGGGCCAGAGCTTCGGAGCCTTCGTGCCGAACGGCGTGACGCTGGAACTGGAAGGCGACTCGAACGATTATCTCGGCAAGGGGCTCTCCGGCGGACGCATCATCGCGTACCCGCCCAAGACCTCGAGCTTTTTTCCCGAAGAGAGCATCCTGGTGGGGAACGTGGTGCTCTACGGCGCAACTTCCGGCGAGGTCTTCCTGAACGGCATCGCCGGCGAGCGCTTCGCGGTCCGCAACTCGGGCGCCACGGCGGTGGTGGAGGGCGTGGGCGACCACGGCTGCGAATACATGACCAACGGCATGGTGGTGGTGCTGGGGTTGACGGGGCGCAATTTCGCCGCCGGCATGAGCGGCGGGCTGGCCTTCGTCTACGACGACCAGGGAGACTTCTCCACACGGCGCTGCAATCAGGCCAGCGTGGACCTGGAGCCGCTGGTTACAGATGCCGATGTGGCGGAAGTCCGCGGCCTGCTGGAACGGCACCGCGACCTGACCGGGTCGCCCCGCGCCGCCTGGATTCTGGAGCACTGGGCCGACGCGCAGCCGCGATTCATCAAGGTCTTCCCGCACGAGTTCAAGCGCGTTCTGAATGTTCCGCGCGTCGAAGAGATTTATTCCTCTCCCACAAATTCGTCGCCTCTGGTGGCGGCAACAGAGGTGCAGCATGGGTAAGGTGACAGGGTTTCTGGAGATCGATCGCGAACAACCCGCCCGGCGCAAAGTCGAGGACCGGCTTGAGGACTGGTTCGAGATTTACGAGCCCTTCCCCGAGGAAAAGCAGCGCGAGCAGGGCGCACGCTGCATGGACTGCGGCGTTCCTTTCTGCCATACCGGCTGTCCGGTGAACAACCTGATTCCGGACTGGAACGACCTGGCGTATAACGGCCGCTGGGAAGCCGCCATCCGCCGCCTGCACGCCACCAACAACTTTCCCGAGTTCACAGGTCGCATCTGCCCCGCCCCGTGCGAGGCCGCCTGCGTGCTGGGCATCGACCAGCCCCCGGTGTCGATCAAGCTGATGGAGCGCTCCGTCGTGGAGCGCGGGTGGGACGAAGGCTGGATTCATCCCGAGCCGCCGGAGACGAACACCGGCAAGAGGGTGGCCGTGGTCGGCAGCGGACCTTCGGGATTGGCCGCCGCACAGCAGTTGCGCCGCGCCGGGCACTCGGTGACGGTCTACGAGAAGAACGACCGCATCGGCGGCCTGATGCGCTATGGCATCCCCAACTTCAAACTCGAAAAGCATGTTCTGGACCGCCGCATCCATCAGATGAGGGCCGAAGGCGTCACTTTTGTGACCAACGCGCACGTGGGCGTCAACGTCCCTGTGGAGGCTCTCACCGGCCACTATGACGGCATCCTGCTGTGCGGCGGCTCGGAACAGCCGCGGGACTTGAAAATCCCCGGCCGCGAGCTGAAGGGCGTTCATTTCGCCATGGAGTTCCTGCCCCAGCAGAATCGCCGCTGCGAGGGTGACGCGCTCGATGCGGCCGCGGACATCCTGGCCACCGGCAAGCGCGTGGTAATTATCGGCGGCGGCGACACGGGCGCCGACTGCCTGGGCACCAGCCTCCGTCAGAAGCCTTTGAGCGTCCACCAGTTCGAGATCATGCCCAAGCCGCCGGCACAGCGGGCCGCCTCCACGCCCTGGCCGCTCTGGCCCTTGCAGTTGCGCACCGAGACCTCGCACGAAGAGGGCGGGATCCGCGACTGGAGCATCAATAGCGTGCGATTTACCGGCGACGAGAACGGCCGGCTCAAGCAGTTGCACGCGGTGCGCGTCGGTCCTCCGCCCAAGTTCGAATCCATCGCGGGCTCGGAGTTCACGCTGGATGTGGATCTGGTGCTGCTGGCCATGGGGTTTCTGGGGCCGGTGCGCCCGGGCATGATCGAGCAATTTGGAGTGGCGCTGGACAGCCGCGGCAACGTGGCCACCAACGGAGACTACCAGACGTCGGTGGAAAACATCTTTGCCGCCGGCGACATGCGCCGCGGGCAGTCGCTGGTGGTCTGGGCCATCTCCGAGGGGCGCAAGGCAGCGGCAGCCGTGGACCGTTACCTGACCGTGAATGCCGAAGAACTCACGCAGCGCCAGCGGACTCTCGCCTGAACATCTTTTGAACCTCATGGGGGAATGCCCGGAGCGGGTCCACAATTCACGCGCCTTTTGTGGAGTTGCTCAAGATGGCCTTTCCACGGGAAAGGCCATCTTGAGAGACCGGCCTTCGGGATAGGGCTACCCTGGTTCGGCCCTATCCGCGCTCAAGTTGTGGATGCAGCTTCCCGCATTTCGCCGAAGAACGGCGTGTTCCGCCGCAGCACACACTCGGCAGCGTACAAGTACATGGCGGCCGACCAGGTTTGCCAATCGCGGCCGCTGGGCTTGCCGGTTTGCGCGCGAATCCACTCGTTGAAACCCCACTCCGCCTCATCTTCGTGCCATGGCTTGACGAGTTCCGTCAGCGCCAGCAATTTGCGCTCGGCCAGATCCATCTGCCCTGCGGCTACGCAGGCCGCGACATAGAAGCCGCAGATAAACGGCCATACGCCGCCGTTGTGATATTCGCCGGGCAGATTATAGAGTTCGTATCGCGGATGCCAATCGGCATGATGCGGCAGGATAAACGGGAACAAGCAGGGCGGCAGGCCCACCGCCAGTTCTCCGCGATGCCGCATGGCCTCGCACTCCTCTTCAATCCATGCCACCAGATCCCGCGCCCGTTTAGGCGAAGCAATGCCGGTTAAAATGGCCAGGCTATTGCCCAGCAGATCGAAACGGTCGCTGTTCAGGACCTTGTAGGAGTAGAGCGCGTAATAAGGCTTGGATGGCACAACGAGACCCTCGTGCTCATGGGGGTTCTTGGCCTCACCGCAAACTTCCAGACGGTTCATCAGTCCGCACAGTTGAGCGGCGGACTGGTGTTCTCCATACAGCTTGAGGTAGGCATAAACCACTGTGTTCACGAACAGCCCATAGCCCATGACCCACTGCTCGTCGCGCCAGTCGCTGGTGGGTAGCTGGGAGACCATCACCCGGTCGTCGGGGCTTTGGTAGAGCATCCAATTGAGGGCCTTTCGCGCTGCCTGGTCAAGAAACTCCGGCTGCTTTGCCGCCTTCCGATAGAGCGCCAAGCCAAACAAGAACAGTGGCGTCGTATCACTGGCGCCGCGGTCATCTGGATCGTGCGCCAGGGATGGAATGTGGCCGTGCGGAGTCTGATTGGATGAGAGCGCCACCAGGGTGCGCCGCAGCGCGTCTTGGAGTTCCTCGTTGCCGGTGGCCAGAGAGCCGAGGGCTGAAATCATCAGGTCCCGGGTGTACGGCTCTGGGTATCCCCAACCGGCGGTTCGGGGCAGTCCCTGGAACGGTCCGTGCGCGTTATGCAGCAGGATCTGGAGGGCGGCTTCTTTAGCCTGCTCGATAGAATTCAGAGACTTATCGTCGAAAGACATAACTCCTCGATGGCGTGCCGGGTTGAGGGGGCGAATGCTTGCGCCCGTTGCTTTCTACTGGATACCCAAACGGCTGGAAACGATCTCCACGAAGTTTCTGGCGACCTGGCGATAGTCGAACAGCTCGACCACGCGTTTTCGCCCCGCTTCTCCCATGCGCTGCCGCAGAGCTTTGTCCTGCATGAGCAGCAGAAGGTACTTGGCGATGTCGGGCACGCTGGCGCGGTATTCGGCTGTTCGCGGATGGGGAAACACGATACGATGACTTGTCTCGTAATCATGGGCTTCGCCGTAGAGCGCCTCGGTGATCTTTCTTTCCTCCGCCACCTTCGCCAGGAAAGCCGTCTCGCCGTGGATCATGGTATCGAGAAACGCCATGGCGTCGATCGCGATGACCGGCTTTTCGCAGGCGTTGGCCTCCACCTGAATCATCCCGAAACCCTCCAGCCGGGACGGCGCGGCATAGATATCGCAGGCGGCCAGCAAGTAAGGCATGAAATTCTGCGACACGATGTTGGTGGAGTAGATCACCTTCTTTTCGATGCCCAGGCGCGTGGCCAGTTCGAGATCGAGCGTGTTCTGCTGGATGGTGCGGGGCTGCGGCCAAACCTTGCAGACATACCTCCAGTCGGGGACCTCTGCATCGATCAGCGCCAGGGCCTCCATGACCTCTCGCGCACCCTTGGACGCCCCATCGCCGCCGGCGGTCAGAATCATCAACTGGTCCTCGGACACTCCCAGGTCCTTGCGGATCGATTTGACCTTCAAGTCATCCCGGCTATGGGGCACATAGCGGTTGGTGCCGCAACCGACGGGAAGCACCACGATGTTATCTCCCTTGATGCCGTCCCTGACGTAGACCTCCTTGACCCAGTTGGAGGTGACCAGGATCAGCGGCAAAGCGTTCAAGACATCCCGATACTTGGCGATGAATCCATCCGCCACCAGCCATGGGACGGCCAACATTCCAAACTTCTGCGGGTGCAGGACCAGGTCCGGAACATAGCCCCAATACCCCACGCCCACCACCACGTCAGGCCGAAACCAGCGGTAGTACCATTCCTTTTCGAGATGCGATTCCAGATGTACCGGGTGAACGTCCACGCCGATCTCGGCCAGGCCCCTGCACAACAGGTCGCCTTGCATCGCCAGGCCGCCCGGGGGCGGTGGATAGTCGAACAACACAAGAACCTTCACGCTTTTCCTTCCAGCAATGCGGAGCGTTCTATCGCTGCCTGCGCCGAGAGGAAGCACCAGAATCCTTCTTCCCGTGGCGTGGCCCGCGCTTCCCAACTGTCGGGTCCGTACCCGTATACATCCGTAATCAGCCGGTACTTTTCAAGCCACACGGTCTCTGTCAACATGTCCCTCCGATCGGCATCGTCGCGAACCCGCGGCAAGTAGGCGTGGCCGCCATCCTCGAAAGCAAAGAGCCATAATTTCTCAGTTTCGATACGGCCCGATTGCCAAAGCTCGACGACTGAGCGGCTGCATTCTTCGTGACGGCTATGGTGTGTGTACTCGCCCTTCGGGCCATGGGTGAGCATCAGGTTGTAGCTGTTTTGAGCCAGCAGCCGAAGGATGGTGCTCTGAAGCTGCTCGACGGGCAGCGGCGCCTGGGCGGGCTGGTCATCGAGATCCGCCATCTCACCCTCTGCCCCCAGTTGTTCGAGGACCCGGCGGAACTTCGGCGCACGGTCTGTGTCCGATGCCCTGCACAGGGTCACTACGCGCCAATGAAACTCCGGATGGGCGAGTATGTAGCCGCCGCACCAGAGGATTTCGTCATCCGGATGGGCGACGACAACCGCGGCCCGCAGGCGAGGAACGGGAATCACCTCATTGAGTTCGACGGGGGGCATTGTCCTCCACGGAAAGCGCTGGATTGCTGGTTATCGCTTCGAGCGTCTCCGGAATCCACGGGCCACTTGCGGAGTCGATAAAGGTGGATTTTTCTTGAGGAAAAAGCCACTTGAGAGCGGTGGCTCCGGGGTACGGCAATTGTGGAACCGCTCAATGTTTCAAACCGAGCGACTCCGGTTGATTTCACATTCCGGGAGATCAGCAGGCCAAGCAGTTTGGATGCGATTCGCCGCTTGTGGGCGCTACCCTGATTGGACTACTCACTGGCCGCATCCTCTGCTCTCTTTTGCTCATTTCATCCCCTGTCATGGCTGGAGACGGCGGGGAAAGGGACCCATTTTCACGCAAATCGACACGGAAAGCTTGCTATAAGCTGTCAACGGGATCACTACCTGCCCGCCCAGTCCGAACATCCGACCTGCAAGCCGCTGAATGGCCTTGGCAAGTCACGATGCCCGACAGACTACCATGCCCCAATTCGCGCTCATAGGCGCGAAGTTGTTTCAGTGGTGGGTAGTCGGGGTCGGCGTCTTTCCACACGGAAGCTACCTGCTGGTAATGGCGCTCCGCGCCGGGCCGGTCGCCGGCAAGTTGCAGGGCGCGACCGAGTTCGAGTCGAGCGAGGACGATGTAGGGCGAGTTGGGACTGATGGATGCGTGGTCGAGCACATGCTGGAATTCACGGGCGGCCTGATCCCAGTGCCGGGCCTCGAGATAGCTCAGGCCGCGGTTGTAGGCGGGCGTCAGTCCCATGAAGGCATTGAGGTCGTAAGGGCGTGTCTCTTCCAGCGCCTGGATGGCTGCCTCCGAATCGTGCTGTTCAAGCCGGATTTGGGAGCGGACCACGGCGAGCATGGCCGAGTTGAGAATGGTGTTCCTGGGGGAAAGAGCGTGGACATTGGCGGCTTCGGCCTGGGCGCGGGGAATGTCGCCGATGCGCGCGAAGATGTAAGCCGCGGCGGCCCTAATGGTGGCGCTGTGCGGTGCGAGTTGCAGTCCACTCAGCGCATCCTGGCGCGCCGGATAGAAGCGCCCGATATCGGCCTCCAAAGACGCCTCGTCCAGGCAAATTTGCGCGGCGAACTCGGCAAGATTGCTCTTGAGCGCGCTTTGCCGCGCCGCGGAGAACTGGCGGCGGGCCTCCTGGAGGCGGCCGCGATAGAACTCGATCTCAGCTTTGGCGCTGAGCAGGGCGCTCTGCTGCGGATTTCCGGCGGTGATCTGTAACTGGCGTTGCATGGCCGCTTCATCGTTCTGGGCAAATGCGCCCTGAAAGCAGGCCAGGTGAAACACCATGGATTCGGTCTTGCCGTGGAAAGGGTCGTTACAAAGCTGGTCGAGATCGGAGTAGTCGCCAGTTTTGAGATATGCCTCTGCCAGCGAAGAGTATGGAAGGCTGACGGAAGGATCGAGACGGATGGCCGCGCGGGCCAGTTCTATCGCCTTTTCCGGCTGGCCGAGGATCGAATACAGGGTGGCGAGGTTGTTGGCTGGAATAATGTCGCGGGGATAGACGGAGCGCCACAACTGGTAAGCCTCGATGGCGCGCTGGATCTCTCCAGTCGCGTAACTATAGTAGCCGGAGGTGATGTAGAGCTTTTCACGTTCGGTGGCGCGCTCGCGCAAATCGAAGGCCCTTTGGTAGTACTGCTGGCCGAGGGTGAATTCTCCAGCATTGAAGTAGCTGGTACCCAGGCGGGCGTAGGCGAGGGCGAACTTTGGATCGAGATCGATGGCCAGTTTGTAGTCGGCCAAGGCCTCGGATTCGCGGCCGTCGATGTGCTTTTCTTCGCCTTGGTTATAAGCCCACAAGGCTGCCAGAGAGCCGGTGGTTGCCTGAGTGACCGGGACATTGAATTTCTTGAGCGAGCTGTCCGGCTCTCCGAGGCGCCTGCGCAGCTTTTCCGTGGCCATGTCCATGGCGGTGAGGACATCGGTGTGAAGGTTGGCATCGGCGGTTTGCGCGGTCAACTGGCGGCCATTGGAACATCGCCATGCGGCCAGTTGGACCGTGTAGTTCTGGCTGTTGGCCGCGATTTGGCCTTGAACGAGGATTTGCGCGCCCAACTGAGCGCAGGCATGGAGTTTCTCTGCCAGCGTGGCGTTGTCCGGCTCCTTGATCAGGCGGCGGAACTGCTGGTCGGAGATCACGCTCAGGTAGGGGGATTCTCCGAGTTTGACACGAAGGGGCAAGGACAGAGTTCCGTCGTAGGCGCGGTCGCCGGTAAGGTTGGCGAAGCTGCCAATGACCAGCCTGTCCTGGCTGGTGGCGATGGGGCGGCGTTCGTGATTGTATGCAATATAGGCTGCCATGGCCGCCGCTATGACCGGAACGGCGGCCAGCAGAGCCAGGCCAAGGGCCTTGGCCGTGCTTCCCGGTTTGTGGATGCCCAGGCCGATTCCGCGCAATTGGGATATCCAGGATTCCACGCCGATCCGCGAAGTTGCCGGCTCGGCGGCGGGAGATTCTCCGGGATGCTTGAAGGTCGCAGACACGTCGCCCATGAACTGATAGCCCTGGCGGGGAACAGTGCGAATGAAACGGGGTTCGGAAGCAGCCTCGCCGAGGGCATCGCGGAGTTTTGCGGCGGCGACGTGCAAGCCATTATCCAACTCGCCGAATTTCTGCTCGTTCCACAGGCGCTGGCGCAATTCTTCGCGAGAAACGAGCTGACCAGGCTTCTCCAGCAGGGCCAGCAGCAGGCGAAAGGGAAGTTCCTGGATTTTCACTCGGCGGCCCTTGCGGAGAAGGGTACCCTCCCCGACCTGGACCTCGAAACAGTCGAACTGAAAGGCCTGGTATTCTGCGCGATGCATGTTCAGAATTTAACATGGGTTCTTTTTTGGCTATCCGGGCTCGGCGGATTTTTTCGCTTTAAATAGCTCATTAAATTCATGTTAGTAGTTAAGAAATCAGTTAATGCGAATTATTTTGACAGCAAAAGCGGAACGGTGTTGTTTAAATAGATATGGCCACATTGTCTCATTTTGGGAATCTCCAGTCGTGTGCGCGGCGCATCTACGCGCTTGCCGCAGCTCTTGTTCTTTTGCCGCTGGCGGCCGTGTTTCCCTTGCCGGCCCACGCCCAGACGCCGGCAACGGAGTCCATCCTGTACTCCTTCAAGGGGGCCACGGATAGCCAGGGTCCGGCGGCGCAACTGATCCAGGGTGCTGACGGCAATTTTTATGGGACGACGTATGGCAATTTTTTTACCGACTATGGTTCGGTCTTCAATATCTCGCCGGCGGGAACCCTGACCACGCTTTACAAGTTCAACGGCTTCACGGACGGGGGCACTGTCCTGTCGAGTGTGATTCAGGGCAGCGATGGCAATTTCTATGGAACCAGCTATGGGAATCTACTCACGGCTGGGACGGGAACGTTGTTTCAGGTGGCGCCTTCGGGCGCGGAGACCACGATTTACAGCTTCCCCGGCGGCTCCGGCGGCGGAAATCCGGAGAGTGGCCTGATCGAGGGCAGTGACGGCAAATACTACGGGGTGTCGGGCGATGGTTCTTTCAACGACGGTCTGGCGTTCAACGTTACCAGCGGCGGAACGTTCACGCCGCTATTCACGTTTGAGGGGTTCAATGGCAATGGCTCCACTGCGCCGCTCTTGCAGGCCAGCGACGGCAACTTCTATGGAACCACTACGCAGGGCGGAACGAACGGGCTTGGCGAGGTCTTCAAGCTAACGCCGTCGGGCACGTTGACGGTGCTTTACAACTTTAGCGGCACCGGAGATGGAGCGTCGCCGGGAGGAGCGCTGATCGAGGGCAGCGATGGGAATCTCTATGGCGCGACCGGTGGGAATGGAGCGGTGAGCGCGGGGAATGGGGGAGACGGAACCATTTTCGCCATCACGCCCGCGGGAGTATTGACGACGCTGTATCTTTTTACCGGCGCGAGCGATGGCTCGTCTCCGCTGGGCCTGGTGTGGGGCAGCGACGGCAACCTTTACGGCGCGACCATGTCGGCTGGCGCACAGGGGCACGGAACGGTGTTTCAAATTACCCCCAAGGGAAGCCTCACGACGCTCTATGCCTTTGCCGGCGGCAAGACGGACGGGTCGAGTCCGCAGGCCGGGCTGGTCCAGGGCAGCGACGGAAACTTCTACGGAACGGCCGTGCAGGGTGGCGCCGGCTGCGATGGCATAGTGTTTCGCCTCAACATGACGCCTGCGCTGGCTGCGCCGGTGCAGGTGACATCGAGTGTGGCAACGGCGGATGCGGGAGAGCGCATAACGCTGACGTGGCAGGTGTTGAACGCCTTCTCTACGACCTTGCAGCAGTGTTATGCGTTTGTAGAGGGGGGGCCGGCAGATGCCGTATGGACAGGGTTGCAAAGTGGAACGTACAGCGCGACGACGCAGCTTTATACCGGCTCGGCGGCAGTGATACCGGCGACCTCGGGGACGTTCACTTATGCGCTCACCTGCGGTGGCATGGAGTCGGGCAGCGCGACCGTCGTGGTGGGCACCACTCCGACCCTGCTGGTATCGACCGGCAGCCTGGCGAATGGCGAAGTTGCAGCGGGGTACTCGCAGACGCTGGCAGCTTCGGGTGGGATTCCGCCTTATACATGGAGCATCACCTCGGGGAGTCTGCCGCCGGGACTGGCCCTGGCGCCCAGCACGGGTGTGATTTCGGGAACGCCCACGACAGCAGGTATGGAGAGTTTTGTGGCGCAGGTTGCCGACTCTGCCGCTACGCCCAACAAGGCAACTGCCAGTCTGGAGATCAGCATCGCGCCTGAACCGCCGGCAGTGACGACTGCGACCCTGCCAAACGGGCTGGTGCATTCGGCGTACTCCGCGACGCTTGAAGCTGAATACGGCGTTCCGCCTTACACGTGGAGCATATTGACCGGCGCGTTGCCCGCGGGGCTCTCGCTTTCCCCCTCAACAGGCGTGATCTCCGGCACTCCCACAGCGGCCGGTACGTCGAGCTTCACGGTAAAGGTGGCGGACTCGGAGACGGCGCCCGCGGCCGGGGAAGCGACTCTGAGTATCACCATCAATCCGCAGCTTGTGCCCGTAGGCGTGGTCAGTATCAGTCCCACTAGCCTGGTGGCGGGGCAAAGTGCGACGGCGAGCGTGACGGTATCTCAACCGTCGGGTTCCATCGCGCCAACCGGAACGGTTCAGTTTCTGTCCAATGGCGTGAATCTGGGTTCTCCGGTAACGTTGGTGAATGGCGCAGCCAGCCTCGATAGCCAGGTTTTCTCCGCTACCGGGACGTTTGCGATTACCGCGAATTACTCCGGGGATGCTCTGTTTGTCGCTCTCGACTTTGCTCCCGCCAATCTTACCGTCAGCGCGGCTCCGCTGCCGAGTGTCACGGCAAGTCCGACAACGGTGTCGGTGGCATCAGGCGGCACGGGAACTTCAACTCTGACGGTGGCGAATTTTTCTACCAGTTCGATTCACTTCACCTGTTCGGGATTGCCGGCGGATGCGGCCTGCAGCTTTGGCCCGCTGAGCAGTGCGGGCGCTTCGCAGTTGACGATTACAACGAATGGCGCGATTGCGAGCGCGCGCGAGCATGATCCGGGCTCGCGCGCGATGTATGCCATGGCACTCCCCGGACTCATCGCGATTGCAGGGTTGTTCATGACGCGCAGACGGCTTCCGCAGTGGCTGGCGCTTTTGCTGCTCTTGTCAGCCGGCATCGGGATGACGGCTTGCGGAGGCAGCAGCGGCAGCAAGGACACTCCGATTGGAACGACCACGTTTACGGTCACAGCCAGCGGCGGCGGACAGACGGCTACGGTGAGCATGAAATTGACCGTGGAGTAGGAAGCTGTTCCCGCGCTGAGTGATCGGTGCATGGAGACTATCGGCGCGCGAGCGCATTCTAACCCCCGGCTTTGAGGATGGCTTATGGCGAGTATTCGGAATGGTTTCTTGAAGGGCTGTTTGTATTCCCTCACGGGCGTGCTGTTTGCCGCCTATGCACTGACGGCGCATGGTCAGCAGGCAGCTCGGCGCATTGCCGGCGCGGTGGATGACAGCCATCAAGTCACGCTGCGTGGGAATACTCCGCCGCAGGCGCAGGCCCGGTATGACCAGGGCGCGGTGGACGATTCCACTCCCCTGAACCGGATGCTGCTGGTGTTGAAGCGGTCGCCGGATCAGGAGATCGCGCTGAAGCAGTTGATGGCCGACCTCCATAACCCGAAATCCGCGCAGTATCACAAGTGGCTGAAGCCAGCCGATTTCAGCAATCGGTTCGGGCTCGGCGACGCGGACGTGAAGACGTTGACCGCGTGGCTGCAAAGCAAGGGATTCACGGTCAACAACATCAGCAAAGGCAAGACAGCTATCGATTTTTCAGGAAACGCGGGGCAACTGAGGAACGCGTTTCATACCGAGTTACATACCTATATCAAAGATGGAGTGACGTTTCACGCCAACAGCAGCGATCCGCAAATTCCGGCGGCGCTGTCTTCCGTGGTCGCGGGTCTTGCTTCGTTGAATGACATCCGGCCGGACTCGTATGCCCAGGTGCTGGGAAAGGCGACTTATTCCCCTCGGACACACCAGTCAACGCCGCAATGGAGTTATCCGGCGGATAACGGTGGCGTCTATCTTGTCTTTGCGCCCGGCGATTTTGCGGTGCAGTATGACCTGAATCCCGTGTACAAGGCGGGCTATACGGGAAGCGGCGAGACGATCGGCATTATCAGCGCTTCGGGCGTGGACAATACGGTGATCGGCAATTACAGGAAGTTGTTTGGCCTCTCGGACAATCTGCCCTCCGAGATTGTCGTCGGCAACGATCCTGGATCGAATGGCGAGGCGGCCGGCGAAGAAGCGGATCTCGATGTGGAGGTCAGCGGCGCCGTGGCGCCGGACGCGCGGGTCTACCTGTATGTCGGCGAGGATACTGACTTAGTGCAATTGACCGGGCTATATGGCGCGGCGCTGCGGGCTGTGGACGATAACGCAGCCGATGTGCTGAGCTTGAGCTATGGCATCTGCGAACAGGAACTCGGACTTTCGACCAATCTGTATATGAATAACTTGTGGGCGCAGGCGGCGGCGCAGGGCCAGTCGGTGTTTGTGTCTTCAGGAGATAGCGGCTCGGGCGGCTGCGACAATGGCCAGGAGCAGGTGGCTCACGGGCTGGCTGTGAATGGTTTCAGCTCCACGCCGTATAACGTGTCGGTCGGCGGCACGGATTTCTTCTACAGCGACTACCTCGACGTGAGCGCAGCCAAGGCGCAGGTGAATACATACTGGAACACCACGGGTACAGTGACGCCGTCCACTTCGTTGCTGTACCCGGTACCGGAACAGCCGTGGAACGATGCTTTCGGCTTGAATGTCGGCGGCGCGGTGTCGAACCTTACGACATCCAGCGGCGGAGGCGGCGCGAGTAGCTGTGTGCAAGGCGTCGAGGATCCGGCGACGGGGTATTACATCTCTTGTACCGCGGGCTACGGGAAGCCGAGCTGGCAGAAGGGCGTGGGCGTGCCGCAGGACGGAGTGCGCGATATTCCCGACGTAAGCCTGTTTGCCGCCAACGGAGCAAACTTCTCTTTCTACCCCATCTGCGCCGCGGTGACCGACTGCCTCGCGACGACTACCGATCCGACGACCGGCGCGGTAGTCATTACCGGCGTTGGCGGCACCTCAGCGTCATCGCCGGCGATGGCGGCAATCATGGCGTTGGTGGATCAGTCGCAAAAGGGACGCCAGGGCAACCCCAATTTCGTTCTGTATCCGCTGGCTGCGCAGGTCCCCTGGGCCTTTCACGATGTCAGCGGCGGCAGCAACAACGTTCCCTGTACGGAAGGGACCCCCAATTGCACGCTGGATACCAACGGTGATGGTTTCTATACCTTGCAGGAGTATGCGGCAGGCGCGGGATACAGCCAGGCGAGCGGCTTGGGTTCGATCGATGCGAATAACCTGATCGCCAACTGGAACAAGATCAAATTCACCCCGACCACGACCTCGCTGGTGCTGTCCTCGACCAGTTTCGCGCACGGGACGGCGGTTACGGCGACTTCGTCGGTGGTGGTGAACGGGGGTGGTACCGGCACTCCCAGCGGCTCGGTTGCTCTGATTCAGTCGTCCGGTGGCAATACGGGACTGGGTACGCTTGCGTTGGTGAATGGCACCGGGCAGGCGCCGCTCGATTCACTGCCCGGCGGAACGTATTCGCTGGTGGCGCAGTATGGCGGAGACGGTGTATTTGCGGGCAGTACGTCGGCACCGGTGAATGTGACAGTGACACCGGAGAGCTCGTCGTTGGCGTTGCGCGGCACCTATTTTGGCGTGGATGCGAGCGGGAACACATTGGCCTCCGCGCCAATTGTCAATGGTCTCAGCACGCAGTATGGGAGTTTCTTCTGGTTCGACGTGCAGGTGTATGGCGCTTCCTCGACGGCGAGCAGCCCGGACGGCATTCCGACTGGCCAGGTAACGCTTACGGATAACGGCACGGCGTGGACGACACTGAATTTAGATGCCAAGGGCGTGGCGGAGATACAGACCTCCGCACTGGGCGCCGGGACGCACGTGATCGTTGCATCGTATTCGGGCGATGCGAGCTTCAAGGAGGCCAGTTCATCGAGCCTTACGATCACCATCACGAAGGGTGTGCCGCAAATTTCGATCAGTTATTCGGTGGGCGATCCCAGTGGCACGCCGCCAACGATTCTTATGCCGGTCAGCCAGGTGCTTGAGGTGCCTGTGGAGGTGTCGAGCGCGGCGGGGCAGTTGCCGGTGGGCGGCACAATCACGGTTACGTATGGCAGCCAATCGCAGACCGTAACGTTGTCTCCCGTGAGCTTTCCTGGAATTGCAATGATGGGCGTGGGAATAGCTACGTTCGACAACAACACGCCGGGAACCTATGCGCTGAATGCGAGCTACACCGGAGACGCCAATCTGCAGCCGATTGCAACGGCGTATAACCCGAGCCAAGTGACGGTTTACACCGACACCCTGGCCTCCACGACAACCACCCTGACGGCCAATACCACCAACATAACTCCGGAGGGACAACTTACAGTCACCGTGCATGTTACAGGCGGAGCTTCGACCCCGACCGGCTATATCACCCTGTACCAGGCTGGGCTCTATCCTCTTCCTGGGCTTCTGGTCCAGTTGGACAGCACGGGAACCGCGGTTGTGTCGATCGCTCAGGACTTGATCTTCAGTTCCGGCTCGCTCCCCTTTATCGCTACGTATAGGGGGGACGTCTATCACAACCCAAGCACGAGTTCTCCGTTGACCATAACGGCCAATGCAGGCGACTTCTCCTTCACGACATCGAACCCGGTGGTTGCAATAGCCTCTGGCGCCTCGGGCACAACGACGGTGTCGGTGGGCTCGTCGCTGTCGACCTTCGAGCAGATGCTGGGTGGCACGGTCGCGCTCACCTGCGCCACATCGTCGCCGGACATAACCTGTTCGCTGTCCTCTTCGACACTGACTTTGCCCACCAATTCGTCTCAGTTTGCCAGCTCTACGGTTACCATTAACACCTCGATCCCCGCGTCTACGGCTTCTACCCTTGGCAGGAATGGCAAGGGCTGGCTTGCCGGTAGTGGACTCGCGCTTGCCGGTTTGCTGCTGATTGGCATTCCCGCGAAACGGCGGCGTAGCCTGAATGTTGGATTATGCTTCCTGTTTGCGGTTGCCCTGGGTGTGGCAGGTTGCGGCCATAGCTCCAAAACGACGGCTGTGCAGCCGGTCACTCCGACCAGTACGAATGCGCCCGCGGGAAACTATACGGCGACGATTACGGCGGTTGGCAGCGGGATTACGCATACGCTGGTGGTCAGAATTGTCGTGCAGTGAGGAATGAACCAGAAAACCGGGGGTCGCACGAAATCGCTTTTTGGCTGCTTGGGCCGGCGGCTGCTTTTGGCGACATCGACCCGTGAGATCAACAAGTTAGCGCATGTGGGCTTGGAATCGTATTGCGCCGGCTGGCGGCCGCGTCGATTTGTTCTTCGCGGCCGTTCGCTTGGGGCTCTGCCACAGCCGCTGTTTCGTCCTGGCCGGCTCCAGAGGCGCTTCTTTCAGAGTTCGAGCTGCTTGCCGAAGAGAGGTTAGGCCATGACTACGGCTTCGACCACAGATGAATTTGCAGGTCGTTTGGCCGGATGAAGCGATCCGCACAGACGGCCCGTACTCCCAGCCCACAAGAGGGTCAGGCACCCTTCCCCATCCGCCGGTTTCCTGTACACTCATTCGGAAGATGCTGTAGACTCGTCGCTGACAAACAACTCACCCATCGATTGGGCTCTCCAGGCTGCGGAAGAGGGGCGGTTTCCAGGCGAAATGGCTGAGAAGCATCCCTCGGTGGCTGAAGTACGCGCAAGATTTTTCGGAACTTACGGCACGCGACCCAGAGGGCGCCCCGGTCGTGCCCTATCAAAACAACGAGTTTTTCCGCAACCTTTCTCGCCCAAGTGAAATCGAGTCACCGAACATGGCCGTGGAACTGAGCATCGTCATGCCCTGCCTGAACGAGGCGGAAACCCTGGCAACCTGCATCCGGAAGGCGCAGGGGTATTTGCGCAGGGCGGGAGTGTGCGGCGAAATCGTTATCGGCGACAACGGGTCCACGGATGGTTCGCAGCAGATCGCGGCCGATCTGGGGGCGCGCGTGATTCAGATTCCTATTCGCGGCTACGGCGCCGCGCTTTACGGAGCCATCACCGCGGCGCGGGGCCGGTATTGCATCATGGGCGACTCGGACGACAGCTACGATTTCGAGAACCTGGATGGATTTGTGCTCAAACTGCGCGAAGGCTACGAGCTGGTGATGGGCAATCGCTTCCAGGGCGGCATCAAGCCAGGGGCCATGCCGTGGAAGAACCACTACATCGGCAACCCCGTTCTTTCTTCCATCGGGAAGATTCTCTTTCACGTCAAAGTGGGAGATTTTCATTGCGGCATCCGGGGATTCTCGAAGGCCGCCTTCCTCAAGATGGAGTTGAGGACCACGGGGATGGAATTCGCGTCGGAGATGGCCATCAAGGCCAGACTGCTGGGCCTGAAGACCACCGAGGTGCCCACCACGCTGAGCCCGGATGGGCGCTCGCGGCCGCCCCACCTGCTTCCCTATCGCGACGGCTGGCGGCATCTGCGCTTCATGCTGCTGTTCAGCCCGGCGTGGCTGTTTCTCTATCCGGGCCTGGCGATGATCCTGCTGGGGGGAGCCGTGGGAGGCACGATTCTTGCCCGGCCCATCCGCATCGACGGGATTCAGTTCGGGCTGGACACGGTGGTCTATTGCAGCGCCCTGCTGGTGGGCGGATTTCAGGCAGTTCTGTTCTGGCTTATCTCCCGGACCTACGCACTGCAGGCAGGGCTCTACCCGGAGCCCGCGGGAGACCACCACTACGCCCGCCTGGTGACGCTGGAGCGGGGACTGGTGGCCGGCGCGGCGATCCTGCTGGCGGGACTGACGGCAGCAGTCTACGCTGTCTGGCAATGGAAGCAGCATTCCTTTGGCAACCTGGACCCGGAGCGCATCGCACGCATCGTGATTCCCTCCTCGGTGGCCATCTCGCTGGGCATGGAAATTATCTTGTTCAGCTTTCTGCTCAGCACCTTCAGCCTGAATGTGCAGCCCTACACGGCCATGGTGGAAGAGATTGAGCTGCGGTGCAGCCGGGAAGATGCGCTTGTGAGCCGGTAAGGGATCACATAGCAGGCGGGCTTTTTTGGATGGGTGCGACTGCCGAGACGCAGGAAATGCCGGAAGATCGATGCGCCTTTGAACGGAACATCGGCCCAGGTTTGCACGTATCTCCACAGGGGACGCCTATGACGATCAAGCGAATGCTCGCCTTCAGTCTGCTGGCCGCAGCCGCGGCTCTTCCTGCCCATGCCGGTGGCGGCGACGCCGTCCAGTTCGGCACCGACATCAACGTGGCCCGCAATACCTCGGTGCAGGACGCCGTCTGCTTTTTTTGCAGCGTGCATGTCGAGGGCGAGGTAACCGGCGACGTGGTGGTTTTCTTCGGCACTGTGCACCTTGCCGGCGAAGCCCGGCACGACGTGGTGAACATCTTCGGGAGCATCAAGGCCGCGGACAACACCTCGATCGGAGACGACCTGGTGAGCATCTTCGGCTCGGTCCGGCTGGGCGAAAACGTCTCGGTGGGCAAAGACCTGGTGGCCATCTTCGGCAGCCTTCATGCCGCTTCCACGGTCTCGGTGGGCGGCGACCGCGTGGTGCAGCCGTCCTGGATTTTCTGGGGTCCGCTGGTGTTCTTCATTGTGGTGCTGGTGGTGCTGGTGCGGGAATTACGCGCCTATCGCCGGCGGCGGCTGCTGCGCGGCTACCCGTTCCCGCCTCGACCGTAGCCTCGGCCCGCTCCACAACGGCAGACGCGCCCGCGGCTGAAGGCGGCTTGGCGAGCTGAACGCCGGGGGCTGAATCCCGTAAGCTGAATCCATGGACACGATAGCCGCCTGGAGTTCGCGACCGCTGCGCATTGTCCTGCCTGGGGGCAGCGGACTGCTGGGCCAGGTGCTGGCCCGTTACTTTCAGGAGCAAGGGCATCACGTCACGGTGCTGACCCGCGGCCCCTACACCGCGCCCTGGCAGACGGTGCATTGGGACGGCGAGAACACTGGGCCGTGGACCGGGTACCTGGAAGGCGCGGACGTATGCATCAATCTGGCCGGACGCAGCGTGAATTGCCGCTACACCGCGGCCAACCGGCAGGCCATTTACGACTCGCGCATCGGGACCACGCGGCTGTTGGGCAGGGTGATCGCCGGGCTCGCCGAGCCGCCGCGGGTGTGGCTGAACGCCTCGACGGCCACCATCTATCGCCATGCCCTGGACCGGCCGGGCATCGACTGGGAGATGGACGAAGCCACGGGCGAGCTGGGCGGCAACGAGCTCATCTCGAAAAGACGCCGGGCGCCGGAGACGTGGAACTTTTCAGTGGGCGTGGCCCGGGACTGGGAGGCGGCGTTCTTTGCCGCCGAGACGCCGCGCACCCGCAAGGTGGCGCTGCGCAGCGCCATCGTCTTCAGCCCGTCGGCAGACAGCGCCTTCGGAATCTTGTCCAACCTGGTGCGGCTTGGCCTGGGCGGAAAACAGGGCAGTGGCCGACAGTTCGTTTCCTGGATTCACGAGAGGGACTTTGCCCGCGCCGTCGAATTCCTGGTGGCCCGCGAAGACCTGGATGGACCGGTCAATGTCGCCGCGCCCAACCCGCTGCCGAACCGGGGGTTGATGGCGGGGCTGCGCGAGGCATGGGGGGTGCCCAATGGATTCCCTGCCCCGTCGCTGGCGGTCAAGATCGGCGCATTCTTTCTTCGCACCGAATCCGAGCTGGTGCTGAAGAGCCGCCGCGTGGTCCCAGGGCGGCTGCTGGACGGGGGGTTCGAGTTCGAGTTTCCGGAGTGGGCAGAGGCGGCAGAAGACCTGGTGATGGAGTGGCGGCACAGAGACGATTGAGGGAGGGGCCATGGTTCCTCCCTCTGAAGCCTGTTACTACTTGGCCGGGGTGATGTCGGTGACGGGCAGATCCCAGTGTCCGAGGAGAATCTCAAACCGCCGCTGCTCTTCCTTTTTGTAGGTTTCCTTGTCAGGCCAGAGCTGGTCAATGAAGGCGGCCTCGTCGGGGTTGACGGTGGTGGCCACGGTGGAGTTCTTGTAGCGGATGGTGACGCGATAGTCCCAGCGGCCGTCTTCGGTGGTGTGGTAAGCGGGGGAATCGATTTTGAGCGAGAGGATGCGGCCGGTGGCCTGAATTTTCTGGAGCAGCGGGTAGTGGTTCTTGAGGAAGAGCTGGAGGAATTCGGCCTGATGGCCCCACTGGCATTTGTAGTAGTACTCGACGGTATAGGGCTGGTCGGCGCCACCCTGGGGCGGAGCGCCCTGGGCCAGCATCGGGGCGGCCAACGAAGCGGCAAAGACTACGGCGAGAACGGCGAGCAGAATCCGGCGCATGAAACCTCCTTGGATGCAAGCATTGTATCCCGGAGGGATCAGGGCGCTTGGTTCGCTGTCCTGGGCCGCAGGTGAAGCAGGCGCTTCAGTTCCGGCGAGAACTCCTGCACCAGGTGAACGGCGCCGACGAAGCCGACCTCGATGTGCCCGGTCTGCACCCCTTGCACCAGCGCGGTATAGTGGTGCGGCCACCACATGGCCTCCATCATCGAACCGCCGTAGGCGCCGGCAAGCTGGGGAATGTCGATGGTTTCGCGGCCACCGCGGCCATAGGTGAAGAACGTCATTCTGAGGGCGTGGCCGGAGCGGTGGAAGAAGCCCGAGCAGGCGCAGGAGAAGTAGCGGGGGTCGGTGCCCTCGGCGGCGGACAGGCTATCGTGGACGGAGTTCTGGACGATGTTGGCGCCGTAGCTGGAGCCCAGACGGCGGACGAACCCGCCGGTGCTCCGGTTCCAGGCGGCGGGGTCGGCGATGGCTTGCAGGTAGGCGGCGGAGGCAAAGGACTGGAGGTGCAGGTCGGCGGAGCCGCCGTCCTCGCTGGCCCAGCGCAGCCAGCGCTGGTGCCCGTTCAAGGGCGCAAAGTGTCCCGTCTCGAAGGGTCCATTGGCGGTGAACGACTGGGCAGCAGCCAGGCAGGGCGCAAGCATGAGCGCAAGGGATAGCACGCGGAGATTCGGGATCACCGTTCCATTCTCACCCAAGACAGGCAGAAATAGGAACCGGAAGGCGGAATAAGGGAAAGACGGGGTTGGATGCGAAGGATGCCGGAATGGGGCTTTTTTGCTCAAAAACACCGCTTTTTCGCCTCAAACGCCCCGTTTTTCGGGGTTTCTTGTTTACCATAAAGACAACAGGGGAGCGTCCGCCTGTCTCCTGTAAAGTGCTGATTATGAATGTCTTACCATCACATCCGAAGCGGGTACGCACCCGAAAACATGGGCGTTTTGCGTAGGGGGGGTGGGGGGTAGGGGCGGAAAATCGGTCCGACGGCCGGGTTTCTCCGGCTCGCTCTGTTCTTATTGTGCACCGGCGGAGAGTTATTTTCGGCAACGCGCGGAGGCGAAGATTGTGGGCTTCCAGTTCAGAAGCGCGGGATATGAGAGCATCCTGGGGGGATCGGGAATATTCTCCGCTTTCGAATACTGGTTCGATGCCATACGCTAACCAGCCGGTGCAGGCGCTGAAGGCCGGAGGATTGTGGCATGCGATCGCCCTATGTCGCAAAAACGATTCCACTTGACGGGCCTGCAAATCCAGTTAGAGTGTAGTAACAATCGAATGATGGCGCGGGCCACGGGGGAGTTTCCGGATGCTACCCCAGTTTGGTGCTTCAAGCAGTTGCAACAAGGTGCAGTAATTTTCAGTCTTAGCCACATCAGGCTTCGCGCTATGACGACAGCAATCGAGGGAGGGCTACCGGAAGTTCCCGGCCGACAACGAGAACGACGAGAGTCAAGGGAGAACGACACCATGAAGATCAAACTGGGAGGATTGGCCGCAATCATTGGAGCTACGGTGCTCTTCCTCGCGCTTCCCGCGCTCGGGCAAGTCCCGGTCACAGTTACCTTCAACGGGCCCGGCGCCGGGGATGGAGTCGCAACCCTGACAGATTCGCAGGGAACCGATACTGCGTACACCGGAATCTATAACGCAACGATCAGCGGGCTAGGCGCCAACACTTCCGCGGTTGTATGCGATGACCTGAATGACAATATCAACCTCGGACAGACCTGGAACGCGAGCGGAATCCGGATTCAGGATTTGAACGCCAGCAACATTGACGGCACGGAGTTCGGCGCCACAATCGGTGTGGCCGGATATGTTGAGGTGGCCCAGCTTGTGGCGCTACTGAGTTACGGCGGGACGACCTTGGGCAACATCTCCGGTATCACGGCGAGTGACATTTCCGAAGCCATCTGGGCCGTCACGACTCCAGGCGGCATCACCAGCGGCCTGAGCAGCAACGCGATCAAGCTTGCCGCCTGGGTGACGAACGTCTATGGTCCGATGGCAAACGACCCGCAGGAACTTTACGAATGGCAGTTAGCGTTCGGGAGTATCTTCGTTCTGACCCCCAGCCCCAACGGCGGAGGGCAGGAACTGCTGGTGCAAACGGCGGACTCGGCGGTCCAAGTGCCGGAGGGTGGGGCAGCACTGCTGTATCTGCTGCTCGCCGGGGCTGCCTGCTTCGGAGCCATGAAGTCCGGCTTTCGGGGCCGGGTCGAGGTTTCGTCATAGAACGCGCCGCCGGCCGAGAATTTCACGTTACTCCTTTGATTCCTCGGAATCCGTGAACATCCAGGCAGAGAATGGGCCGGTCTGTGCTCGGCTGAGGCTGATGGTGTCCCACCGATTTCACAAAGAGCGTGAGGATGCGCGACAGATGGCTCGATTCCGCTTCCCCGGTCCCCAAAAGCGAGCGACCGGGGGCACCCATTCATTGGGGTTGGTTTTGATTTGTACATCGGCACAATTCAAGCCACTTCCTTCAATCTTGACGTGTCATGATTTGTCATGATACGTTCTGGAGAACGATCGAGGTGTGCCATGACGGCTCCAGCCCGCGAGAAATTCGCCACCCAGGTCAATTCTGAAATCCTGCGCTCAGTGCGGTATATCGCTCAGAATGAAGGTCGGCAACTTCAGGTCTTGATCGATGAGGCTCTGGCCGATCTGATTGAGAAGAGAAAGCAGGGCCGTCCGCGTGCACCTATCATGGCGGCCTACCAAGCCAGTCACGAGAAATTCGCGCCGCTCTACAAGAAGCTGGCTGAATGACTGACTATCTGACCGTTGTCGAGGTGCTGGCAATCCATGACGACGAAATCGAGCGTTATGGCGGCGCGTCCGGGTTGCGGGATCGCGGCTTGCTTGAAGCCGCCATTTTTCGACCACAGACCGGCTATTATGCCGATCTGATTGAGGAAGCCGCCGCTCTCTGGGAAAGCTTGTCGCAAAGCCACCTATTCATTGATGGCAACAAGCGCACCGCCTTCGCCGCAATGTACACCTTCCTTGCCATCAACGAGGTCCGACTGACCGCAAGCGCTGGAGAGACAGAAATCTTCGTGCTCAACCTGTATGTCATCGGCTCGTTTGATTTCGAGCATCTGTGCCAATGGCTGCGAAGCAATGTCTCGTCTTAGGGCCGGTTTCAGGAGTTCATTGCTGCCTTGGCCTTTGACCCATGCAAGCCCCTATTTTCCGAGAGAGTCACCGGGACCGGGGCCACCCGCCGGGGGAATAGGTATCATGTCCCCTATTTTCCTCCGCTTCCAAGCCGTCCATTGCGCTAGTTTCGCCGATGTTCGGCCAGCCATCTTGCTACTCTTTCCTGCACTCCTGATCTCTCCGCAGGCGACAATTTGGCCGCTACTTCATCATGATCCATCACATCCGAATTGCCCATTTCGGCTGCCAGGCATAGCCAGAAATACCCTTCCAAATAATTCTTCGGTTCTTTCTTGGCCGCATAAAGCATTCCCGAATATGCCTGTTGTGCCACCATGTCGCCGTTAAATATAGTGTCACTGTACCCGGCGGCAGCTTTCAACTCATTTGGCCCGAAAGCATACATCAATCCAAGGCTGTTCATTGCTACCGCATTCCCTTGTTCCGCAGCTTTCCGAAACCATGTCTTGGCCTGTTCATAATCGCAGGGAACTGTCGAGCCGTGATAGTACATATTCCCAATCTTGACTTGCGCGTCAGCGAGACCCTGTTCAGCGGCTTTCCGATACCAGGAATTCGCT